>RCNI01000566.1_pt1 | contig 22330 bp, 13 predicted proteins | sample 2041151 | NCBI WGS metagenome assembly RCNI01 (sample SAMN09708214, study PRJNA481090) | feces metagenome | isolation source: feces | place: Antarctica: Albino Rookery | reverse complement strand
CTTCAGGCTCCATAGCTTTGGACAAGGCTCTGGGTGTCGGCGGTTATCCCAAAGGCCGTGTCATCGAAATTTACGGACCGGAATCCTCCGGCAAGACCACCCTGGCCATTCATGCCATCGCAGAGGCACAGAAGCAAGGCGGCATTGCAGCCATCATTGACGCAGAGCACGCCTTCGACAGCACGTATGCAGCCAAATTGGGCGTGGATGTCGACAACCTGTTCATCTCACAACCGGACAACGGGGAGCAGGCGCTGGAAATCGCCGACCAGCTGATCCGCTCGGCAGCGATTGACATCATCGTCATCGACTCGGTTGCCGCACTGACCCCCAAGGCTGAAATCGAAGGGAATATGGGCGACAGCGTGATGGGGCTTCAGGCACGCCTGATGTCACAGGCACTCCGCAAACTGACCAGCACCATCAGCAAAACAAATACCTGCTGCATCTTCATCAACCAATTACGCGACAAAATCGGCGTCATGTTCGGCAATCCGGAGACGACGACCGGCGGTAACGCACTGAAATTCTACGCATCCGTCCGTCTGGACATCCGTAAAATCGGCCCCATCAAAGACGGAGAAGAGATCCTGGGCAACCATACCCGCGTGAAGGTGGTGAAAAACAAAGTGGCACCTCCATTCCGCAAAGCCGAATTCGACATCATGTACGGTGAAGGCATTTCCAGCTCGGGCGAAATCATCGACCTCGGAGTGGAATGCAACATCATCAAGAAAAGCGGAAGCTGGTTCTCTTACGGAGAAAACAAGCTGGGCCAGGGCCGCGAAACCGTGAAACAGCTGATTATGGACAATCCGGAGCTGGCTGAAGAATTGAAACAAAAAATCATCAATGCCCTCAACGGGACAGACGAACAGGACAATACTTCAGACGAACCGACAGAAAGCGAAGATTAAGACTCTATGAAAAAAACATTATTACCTATTTTATGTGTGCTATCCATGATGGCATGTAATGAAAACAAAACGACAGAAGCCGGGGCTGGCAAAGGCTACAAGACACCGGCCGACCTGAAACTGGAATCGGACGTGATGACCCCGGAGGTGCTCTGGTCGTTCGGAAGAATGAGCGGAGTGAGCGTTTCTCCGGACGGCAGCAAGGCCGTATACGGCGTCACCTATTTCAACAAGGAAGAAGACCGCGCATATTCCGACCTGTATGTACTGACATTGGCAGACGGCAAAACAGTCCAAATCACGGATACGGAATACAATGAATCGGACGCAACCTGGACTCCGGACGGGAAACACATCGCCTATCTCTGCAAAGGACAGTTGTGGGAAATGGAGGCCGACGGCAGCAATGCGCGTCAGGTGACCGACATCGAAGGAGGCATCAACGGATTTGTCTATGCTCCGGATATGTCCAAAATCGTATATCTGAAGGACGTGAAACTGGAACCGACCGTTACGGATCTGCATCCGGACCTTCCGAAGGCAAAAGCGAGAATCATCAACGACCAGTTCTACCGTCACTGGAACGACTGGGTGGAAGGCTACACACACCTGTTCATCGCTGACTATGCGGCAGGCAAGCAAATCGCCGGCGGCAAGGACATCATGGAGGGCGAACGCTGGGAGTCTCCCGTGCGTCCCTGGGGCGGCGTCGAACAACTGGCATGGACACGCGACAGCAAACAGCTGATATACACCTGCCGCAAGAAAGTGGGCATCGAATATGCCGAATCGACCAACACCGACCTGTATGCCTACAATACCGAAGACGGCAAAACAAGCAATCTGACCGAAGGCATGATGGGATACGACAAGAATCCGGTGATCTCCCCGAACGGCAAATACATGGCCTGGGAGAGCATGGAGCGTGAAGGTTACGAAGCAGACAAAATCCGTCTGTTCGTGATGGATCTGGCAACCGGTGAAAAGAAAGACTATACCGAAAAATTCGACCAGAATGCAGAAGGCCTGAAATGGGGCGATGACAACACCATCTGGTTCATCTCCGACTGGCATGCCACAGACGAAATCTATTCACTGGACATCGCTTCCGGAAAAATCACCAAACACACCGAAGGCGTACACAACTATACCGCTGTCATCCCCTGCGGCGACCAGCTGCTCGCGACCAAGGTTTCCATGAGCAAGCCGGCAGAGCTCTACCGCGTAGACCCGAAGACAGGCAAGGATGAGGAGCTGTCGTTCATCAACAAAAACCTGCTCGACCAGCTGACTATGGGCAAGGTGGAAAAACGCTGGATAAAGACCACGGACAACAAAGACATGCTGGTATGGATGATCTATCCCCCTCATTTCGACGCCAACAAGAAATACCCTGCAATCCTGTATTGCGAAGGCGGCCCGCAGAGCACCGTAAGCCAATTCTGGAGCTACCGCTGGAACTTCCAGCAGATGGCGGCAAATGGATACATCATCGTTGCGCCTAACCGCCGCGGCCTGCCGGGATTCGGACAGGAGTGGCTGGAACAGATCAGCGGCGACTATTCAGGACAGAATATCAAAGACTATCTGTCGGCCATCGACAATGCCAAGAAAGAGCCGTATATCGACGAGAACCGTCTGGGATGCGTGGGCGCATCATACGGCGGCTATTCCGTATACTACCTGGCCGGACACCATGACAAACGCTTCAAGGCGTTCATCGCACACTGCGGAATCTTCGACCTGAAAATGCAGTACTATACCACAGAAGAGATGTGGTTCGCCAACTGGGACATGGGCGGCGCACCCTGGCAGAAGAACAACAAAGTCGCACAGCGCACTTTTGCCAACTCTCCGGACCTGTTTGCAGGCAACTGGGATACCCCGATTCTGGTCATCCACGGACAAAAAGACTTCCGTATAGACGTGTCACAAGGTATGGCAGCATTCAATGTAGCACGCATGAAAGGCATTCCTGCACAGTATCTCTACTTCCCGACAGAATGCCACTGGGTGACCGGCTGTCAGAACGGAATCCTCTGGCAACGCACATTCAAATCATGGCTTGACAAGTGGTTGAAAAACTAAAAAACATCTTTCTATTATAATCAATAAACTGGGCGAATCCGTCCAGTTTATTTTTTTTATTTAAAATTCTCCACGTCAATTATAATTTTATTAAATTCGTGCTATAAAATTTTACATAGCACAAATTCATATAACATGTTCAAACTAATCAGCACACTGATGCTGTGCATTATATTTTCCAATTGTACGCACAGACATTTCAAGGAAGCGGACTGTTATGAGGAGGCACCCCCCATAACCGTATCGCTGGATCTCAAGATTATTTTAAACTCCGAATACCACCTGACAGAAAACGGTCTGCCGTATAAGCGCGGACATCAAAAAAGCCACTCCAGGCGCATCCTGATAGAGGCAAGGCAGAAAGAGAACATCGCCGCCCGTAAGACCCTCATATCCAACCTACCCACCACATCCAACGACACCCTATTGGTCAGCACCGACCTGAAACTGCAAACCTCCCGATACGAACTGTGCGTATGGATGGACAACACCGGAGACAACACCTACCCGCACTATACCGCACAAAGCCTGGACAACATCACCTGCTCGGAGCCATACTGCGGGAACACCGACACAAAAGAGTGTCTGTACGGCAACACAACCATAGACCTCACGGACCATCCGGGAGAAATACAGACACACCTGGAGACCACCATAGAACTCTTCCCGCCGCTGGCGAGGTATGAAATCATAACAACGGATGCCAAAGAATTCCTACGCCAAATATCCCGGCAGAAAGAGCGTGACTACTACCTCACCTTCTCATACCAATACTTCTTCCCGATGGTGTTCGACGCCTACACGGGGAAGGTGACCGATTCATGGAGCAACGTGTCATTCAGCGTCCCGCTGGACATCAAGGACAAGCACCAGACAGAATGCCTGCTGGGATTCGACTACATCCTTGCCGACACCCTCTCCAACACCATGCTGCTGAACCTGACCGTGAAAGACGCATACGACAATACCGTAGCGAACACCACCAACCTGAAAATCCCATACAAACGAGGCTGCGTGACCCGAATCTCCGGGAGATTCCTCACGCCCCCAAAACCGGGAAAAATCGAAATAAACACAGAATTTGATGATGACATCAATATAGAACTTGACAAGTTAACCAACTAAATTTCTAAAATCATGAGAAGAACAAACTTTTACATGTGGCTGCTGGCTCTCATAGGGATAGCTACAGCCTGCAACCATGATGAAAGCGCAAACAACTACGCAGAAGAGAACAACCGTGTCACCATCGGCGCCAGCGTGAACCCGGGAGTAAGCACCCGTGCCGGAACACCCGAGACACTACCAGGCTACACCATGCGGTTCGTACTGGAAGTATGGCAACTCGACAAGAACATCTACCGGGAGGAAAAACTGCAACAAAATGGCGAGATGACATTTTCATTCAACCTTGAAAACCAGGGCGAATACAAAGTGCTGGTCTGGGCCGACTACATCAAAGAGGCGCCGGAAACGACAGAACAGTCCTCTCCCAACCTCTACAACCACTATGCCGACCTGTACTATCAGACCAATACCGCCAACGGCCTGAAAGAGGTGACCATCATTCCCGAAAACTACATCGTAAACAATGCCGGCCGTGATGCGTTCTGCGTGTGCAAGACCATTACAAAAACGGCATTTGCATTGAACGAAAACCTGGTGCTGAACCGCCCGTTCGGACAGCTGAACCTGATTGAAAAAGACACGAGCCTGCTGGTGAAAGTGCAGAAAATAAACTGTACGTACAAGGTGCCGGACACCTTTAACGTAGAAACCGGACAGCAAGGAGCGGCCACCATCGACATCAACGCCCCGGTGGAGACACTTCCGGCAAAGGGAGCGAACCATAAATCCAATCTGCTGTACGACTACATCTTTGCCCCGACAGGGACTGCAGCCTATCTGAGCCCCCTCACCCTGACCTTCACATCAACAGACCCCCTCTACGATTTAAACACGTTCACCCTACCCGAGAACACCCTACCCCTGCTCAGGAACAAACGCACCAATGCACGGGGCAGCATCATAAAGCTCACCTCAACAGGAAGCAGCGAAACCAACATCACCGTACAGGTGGATGCAGAGTGGCTGCCTGATCAGGAACAGCCGATCGCATCCGCCGACAACAAAGGAAATCTGGCAGACTTCCAAAACAGTACAAACCCATTCTAACAACAATAAACCATGAAACATTATATAAAAACTTCTGCACTGGCACTCCTCACGTGTATAAGCGCATGTATTTCAGAGGAGCCCCTCCCTGTCAGCAATCCGGAAGAACTGACGATAACCGCCTCCCATTTTACAGGCAACAGACCGGCAAGCAAAACGACCCTCACCCCTTTTGAAAAAGGGATACATGTGGCATGGGCGGAAAATGACAAAATACGTATCATACAGAAAAATGCCGGCACCTATGCAAGCACCGACCTGCTGCTGAAAGACGGCGCCGGAAGCCAAACCGCCACATTCAAAGGCGACAATTTCGCGACCTCGTCCGATAACGCACAATTGCAATATGAGGCCTTCTACCCGGCAACCATTGAAGGGAACACACCGGAGAGCTGGAAAGGCAATGCCACCTATGAAGGACAGACCCAAAACGGATATAACAATACCGAGCATCTGGCAAACTTTGATTATCTCACCGCCACAACGACAGACAATCTTGAAAAGCCACTGCAATTCACCCATCTGGGAGTCGTGTTCTGTTTTGACATCACCCTGCCCCCATCCGCGAAAGCACTCCCCAAAAGTCTTACGCTGACAACGGTGGACGGGAACGACACCCCCACCGCAGCGGGGGGACTGTTCAAAAACTGCAACCGGTCCGAGACCTCTTCGCTGACCCTGCTCCTTCAGGGATGTACAACGACATCCGCCACTTTCAAAGCCTATATGATGTGCCACTGCAACATTCCGAACGGACAACGCATACAGGCAACGCTAACCCTGCAGGACGGCAATACATACACCCATACCCTGACCGCCCGACAAGCCATTTCCAGTATGCCACAAAGCGGGCACAACGAAGGAATCAGCTATGTCATCCCCATTTCAGAATGGAACGAGAGGCCCAACAGCGTGTTTAACGCAGAGACCCCAAGCAGGGCATTCCAGGGAACCGGAACCGAGGCAGACCCCTATCTTATAGAAAATGCCGAAAACCTGAAATACCTCATAGAGCAGGAAAACGAATACTACAGCAAATATTTCCTGCTGAAAAGCGACATCACCATAGAAAACATTGCCGAATGGAGCCCTATCGGCAAGAAAAGGACATTCAAGGGAAACTTTAACGGAAACGGACACACCATCCAAGGCGAACTGACAAAGAGTACGGAGATGAACCATATCGGACTTTTCAGCAAAACCGACAACGCCACCATCAGCAACCTGAATGTACGGCTCAACATCACCAATGACAGCTGTCTATATGTAGGAGGCGTTGTCGCCAAAGCCATCCGCACCACCATTACAAACTGTCATTACGACGGAAGCATCGCCGCCGGAAGAATTTCAGGCAACCTAACCTTTATCGGGGGTATCGTAGCCCATGCGGACAGAATCCAGATCAAAGGATGTACCTCACGCGGAACTATCCGACAAAACGAACAGATCATGAGAAACGACTTCTGCATGGGCGGAATTGCAGGAATCATAGACAACTATTCCACCGTCACCCAATGTGAAAACCATGCAGAGGTAAGAGGGGGAATCAATGAAGGAGGGCATGTCGCCACAGTCAGCGGCATTACGGGAAGAGTATCCCCCGACGGGCAGCCCCACTCGGCCGAAATGACAGACTGCTACAATTACGGGACAATCTACGGAGGAAGCTTCAAAAACAAGACCTCCATGAACAGCTACAACGCCAGCGGAATCATCGGATGTGCGAAAAAAGTCAAGCTCACCCGCGTCTACAACTACGGGGCAATCCATGCACAGCCCAACCATACGGCCAACTTCACAGGAGGTATCATCGGGCATGCATACACGGGCGAGATATCCCTGCTCGACTGCGCCAACTACGGAGAAGTGACCGGCCATGCCCAAGAGGATACCCCATCGTACACCGGAGGACTGATCGGACACCTCGAGAACAACGAAGTACAACTCCACCGGGGACACAATGCAGGCAATGTTTCGGTCGTGACAGAGAATCCCGCCAATCCGAACATCTACACAGGAAGCTATGTCGGTTTTGCAACCCCCGAACAGATCTTTGTGTACAGCTGTTGCTCCACAGCTCCGGGAGTGATCATCAAAAACGGCAAAGGCGAATCCGTGGCAGCCGGTTCTCCGCAATACTATATCGGAAACGGCAAAGCCATCACAGAATGTCCGGACAAACACACGGCAGCCAAATAGTGCCGGCCATTCTACCAGAAACATAAAAAAAGGTGTGTCGCTTTATCGCGGCACACCTTTTTTCACGGCAATCACAACAAGCCTTTCCTCCGCAGCAAAGGCTTTATATCAGGCTCCTTCCCCCGGAATTGCCTGTACAGCTTCATCGGGTCGTCAGAACCTCCTTTAGAAAGGATATTCTCACGGAAAAGACACGCCATCCGCCGATTGAAAATATCACCGGTTTCCCTGAACGCCTCATAGGCATCCGCATCAAGGACCTCCGCCCACGTATATGAATAATATCCGGCGGAATATCCTCCGCTGAAAATGTGGCCGAAATAGGGGCCGCGATAACGCACCGTGATCTCGGGAATCAAGCCCAACCGTTTCAAAGTCTCCTCCTCGAATTCCTCAGCATCTATCTGGGCCGTATCCCTGACCGAATGATAGGCCATATCCAACAAAGCGGCGGACATGAATTCCACAACTGCAAAGCCCTGACCGAAGAGGGCGCTTTCCTGCAGTTTGGCAACCAACTCCTGCGGCATCGGCTCTCCGGTCTTCCAATGCCGGGCATAAACCTTCAAGACCTCAGGCTCCAACGCCCAGTTCTCCATGACCTGTGAAGGCAATTCAACGAAATCGCTGGCCACGGAAGTACCGGCCACGCTTGGATAGGTACATCTGGAAAACAGTCCGTGCAAAGCATGCCCGAATTCATGGAAGAGGGTGCAGACCTCATCCACCGTAAGGAGCGACGGGACCTCTCCCACCGGGCGGGTGAAATTGCAGACATTGATAACGACAGGACTTGAATCCAACAAGGCGGATTGCGGGCAAATCGCATCCATCCACGCACCTCCGCTTTTGCCTGCCCGCGGGAAATAATCGACATAAAGGATCCCGATACGGCTCCCATCCGCCTCCTGCACACGGAAAGCCATCGCATCAGGATGAGGCAGCGGCAGGTCGTACAGCCGTGTAAAAGTAACGCCGTACAACTTATTGGCAACATAGAAAGCACCTTCACGCACCTGCTCCAAAGGAAAATACTGACTGATTTCAGTCTGGTCCAATCCATATTTCTCCATTTTCAGCTTTTCGCTATAATAGCGCCAGTCCCAGGGAGCCAACTTGAAAGCGCCCCCTTCGCGGTCAATCATCTCCTGCAACTCAGCAGCCTCCGCTTTCGCTTTCGGCAGCGCGGCATCCCAAATCCGGCGGCAAAGCCTGTAGACATTATCCGTAGTCTTCGCCATATTGTCGTCAATGACATAACTTGCATAATCCGGGAAACCGAGCAACTGCGCCTTTTCGGCACGGAGAGAGACCATCCTGCTGATATTCGACCAATTGTTGTTAGCGTTATCGTTGCTTCCGCGGTCTATATATGCCCGGTAAATCCGCTCACGCAGCTCCCGACTGTCCGCATACTGCAGGAAGGGCATGATACTGGGATTATGCAGCGTAAACACCCACCGGCCTTCCATCCCCTCCTCTCCGGCAGCATCCGCCGCCGCACTGACCAGCCCCTCCGGCAATCCCTTCAGATCTTCGGGATCGTCTATGATCAATCTATAGGCATTCGTCTCTTTCAGCTGGTTATCACCGAATTTAAATTCAAGGAGCGCAAGTTCGCTGTTTATCGCCTTCAAACGCTCCTTCTTTTCAGGGAGAAGATCTGCACCACCGCGCACAAATGAATCGTAATAACATTTCAATACCCTCTGCTGTTCCGTATCCAGACGCTCCTTTTCCGGCGATTCGTAAACCGCCTTCACCCTCCCGTACAATCTGTCATTCAAATAGACGGCATCTTCATCCTCGGAAAGTTTCGGAGTAATCTCCTCTGCAATCCCATTCAGTACGTCGTTAGTATTCGCCTCCAGCAGATTGCTGAAAATCGAACTGACCTGGTCGAGAAACTGCCCGGATTTTTCAAGAGCCTCGATCGTATTGGAAAACGAAGGAGCTTCCGGATCATTGGCAATCCTTTCAATTTCTGCCTGATGCTGCCTGATGCCTTCATAAAAGGCAGGCAAATAATGCTCTTCCTTTATCCTGTCAAAAGGAGGCACTCCGAACGGAGTATCAAATTTTTCAAGCAATGGATTATCCGACACCGCTTTCCCGCCAACAAACCCGGCAAAGCAGCATAAAGAAACTGTCTTTTTCATATATTTTCCTGTTTATAGACAAATGTATAAAAACATATCAAGACACAAATGTTAAATTCTCTGTTTTCACTCTTAATTTCTTGTTAATGTGAATTTTTTTTCCTAACTTTGATATAGAAAAAATAACTCTGTCGCAGACAGAATAAAACCAAAGGCCATGAAAGCGAGAATGAATCAATTGGTAATCCAGGTTCTGTTAATGATCATCATTACTGCAATCGTCACCTACACTTGCGTCAATCTGGCAGAATTAATAGACATATTTTCTGATGAAGTCGCAAAGGTGTTGACACGGGTATATGGAATCTATTAACAGCACCTCACAGAAGTGCAAAACAATCGGAACATTTCAGCATACTGAAATGCAAGCGATTCCTTGAGCGCCGTAAACAGAGGGCTTATTTCCTCAAACAGTCCTTATATTGCCTTATCTATCCGGCCTCCTAAGTGGAATCCCCTGTATTTCCTGGCATTTTGCGGCACAGCGGCCTCCTCTGGGAAAAACCCGTTTTTCATTTGTCTCTCTCCTCACCTTTATATATATTTGCAATGCTTTTCAACATGACTGAACAGCAATTACCAAGTTATAATTAATATAATCATGAACACAAAAACTTATTTATCAGTAGTAGCTCTCGCATTGGCTGTCATGGCCTGCAATGGCAAAAAAGACAGCAAGCTATCGGGAGGTATTGATTTATCCAATCTGGACAAGACAGTCGCACCAAGCGCTGATTTCTACCAGTATGCCTGCGGAGGCTGGATGAAGGCTCATCCGTTGACAGACGAATACGGACGTTTCGGCACCATGGACCTGTTGCGTGAAAACAACAGCGCCCAAATGAGAGGCCTGATCGAAGGCATGGCCGGCCAACAATTCGAATCCGGAAGTATCGGCCAGAAAATCGGAGACCTGTACAAAATGGCGATGGACAGCACCAAACTGAACAATGACGGCGTTGCCCCCATCAAGCCCCTGCTTGACAGAATCGACGGAATCAAAAGCAATGCAGAATTGCCCGCCCTGGTGGCACAGATGACCCGTGAGGGCTTTTCCCCTTACTTTGCCGTATTTGTCAGTGCCGATGAAATGAACAGCAGCACGAACATCGTACAGACCTACCAAAGCGGTCTGGGATTGGGCAACCGTGACTACTATATCGCCAAAGACGAAAACAACACCAATATCCGTAAAAAATACGAAGAACACATGGTGAAGATGTTCCAGCTGGCCGGATGGGGAGAACAAGAGGCGAAAAAGGCTGCCGGAGATGTCATGAAAGTGGAGACCCGGTTGGCAGAAGCCTCCTACGACATGATCAAAATGCGTGACCCGCATGCCAATTACCACAAGCTCACCATCGCGGAACTAAAAGAGCAGATTCCCGGAATCAACTGGGACACCTACTTCAACACCCTCGGTCTGAAAAATATGACAGACCTGAATGTCGGCCAACCGGAACAACTGCAGGAGGCCGCACTTCTGATTTCGAAAGGCGATCTTGACGAACAGAAATCCTATCTCCGCTGGAAAGTGATCGATGCTGCCGCATCCTATCTGAGCGACGCATTCGTGGCACAGAACTTTGAATTCAAAGGCAAGGTGATCTCCGGAACCAAGGAGATGAAACCCCGCTGGAAAAGAGCCGTATCAACCATTGACGGGACTCTGGGAGAAGCTGTCGGACAGATGTATGTCGAAAAATATTTTCCTGCCGCAGCCAAAGAGCGCATGATAAAACTTGTAGGCAATCTGCAGAAAGCACTGGGCGAACGCATCCAGAACCTGACCTGGATGAGCCAGGAGACCAAACAAAAAGCATTGGAAAAACTGGCAACCATCTACGTAAAGGTAGGTTATCCTGATGTTTGGCGCGACTATTCCGGTCTGGAAATCAAAAACGACTCCTACTGGGCCAACATCCTGCGTTCAAGCATCTTCGATTATGACTACATGCTGGAAAAAGCCGGCAAACCGGTCGACAAGAACGAATGGCTGATGACCCCGCAGACCGTCAATGCCTATTACAATCCGACCACCAACGAAATCTGTTTCCCTGCAGGAATCCTACAGGCACCTTTCTTCGACATGAATGCCGATGACGCATTCAACTACGGCGCGATAGGCGTTGTCATCGGTCATGAAATGACTCACGGATTCGACGACCAGGGACGTCTGTATGACAAAGACGGCAATCTGAAAGACTGGTGGACAGCAGAAGATTCCAAGAACTTCGAAGAACGCACACAGGTTCTGGTGGACTGGTTTGATAAAATCGAGGTAATGCCGGGTCTGCACGCCAACGGCAAACAGACTTTAGGCGAAAACATTGCAGACTACGGCGGCCTGCAGGTTGCATTCCAGGCATTCCACAATGCCACCAAAGACGCACCGCTTGGCGAAGTAGACGGCTTCACTCCGGAACAGCGCTTCTATCTCTCTTATGCAAATGTATGGGCCGGCAACATCCGCGACGAGCAGATCCACTACCTGACCCAGACGGATGTCCATTCACTGGGCCGCTGGAGAGTAAACGGAACCCTTCCGCACATCAACGGATGGCATGAAGCCTTCGGAATCAAAGAAGGCGATCCGATGTATCTGGCACCTGAAAAACGTGCTGAAATCTGGTAATTCCCGGAAATCAGAATATAAAAAAAGAGTATTCTCGCAGGAGAATACTCTTTTTTTATCCTTTCATTTTATACAGCCCCATCAACGTCCGTAACGCCTTAAATACACAGACGCACTGGTAACCCCCAGTTTCACAGCTTTCCGCCAATCATTGCAGGCTTCCGCACGTTTCCCGATCTTAAAAAGAGCAATGCCGCGATTGGCATAGATAGCACCATTTTCCGAATTCAGTTTCAAGGCATAATTATAATCGGCTATCGCCTGAGAAAAGCGGTTCTGTTTCAGATAGCAACTTGCCCGGTTCTGATAATAGGCATAGACCAGCTCAAAGTCCTCACCGTTTTGTTTCGAATACTTGATGGCCTCCGAATATTCCTGGATAGCCTTCGACAAATTATTCTCGTTCTGATAAATATTCCCCAGATAATAACACAGCTCATCGTCCTCTTCGAAAATCTCCTTCGCCTTGATGAGGTAAGATTTTAAAATCGATGTCTGGTTGGTATATGAACATGCCGTATTGAGCGACATATACGCTTCACGCTGTTTAGGATTCAAACGTATAGAGGCAATCAATTTCTGCACAGCAGCCTCATACTCCCCCTCTTCGATATCATGATTCGCATCATTCAGCAACTCTATCGGCTTATTGACCACAGACATATCCGTTTGACCCAAAGCGACTGTACACACGCTTGCCACGAGTGACAAAATAATCCCTATTCTTTTCATTGCTCGTTGTCTTTTAAATGTAATACTGTTTAAAATTGTTATTCCCAAAAGCAAATATACATAATAATGCAAAACAGTTCAATTAAAATCCAATTAATATAGTCGGAACAATTCTATTTAGACATAATAAAAATACAAAAGCAGAGAGAAATACTGCACGAAATACAGGATACAGACACAAAAAGGGTGTACCGATTATTATGCGATACACCCTTTTTACTCTATCAAGTACAGATGAACAAATTCTATCCAATCTTTTCCAATGCCTCTACAATTGAAGCGAAGACCTCGTCCATCGTTCTGTTGCCATCGATATCAACGAGCAAGCTTTTTCCCTTGTAGTAGTTCGCAACATGCACAGTCTTGCTGTTATACTCCTTAAAGCGGTTCTCGATGACCTCTTCGTTGTCATCCGCACGCCCTTCAATCTTTGCTCTTTCAAGCATACGGCGTTTCAATTCTGCAAAAGGCACATCGATGCAAACCAACGCTTTCAGAAGAGTTCCCTCCTTACCTAACATTTCATCCAGGATCTCAGCCTGTGCGACGGTACGCGGGAACCCGTCAAACAAGAAACCACCGGCTCCCTTATGGGCAGCCATACTGTTTTCAATCAGACGTACCACAAACTCATCTGACAACAACTGACCCCGATTGATGATGTCCGCAGCCATTTTTCCCAGCTCCGTACCATCAGCAATTTCTTTGCGAATCATATCGCCGGTTGAAATATGTACTAAATTATATTTCTCAACAATTCGTTTTGCCTGGGTGCCTTTTCCAGCTCCCGGAGGACCAAATAATGCAATATTTAACATAGCTTTCATTTTTTAACTCCCCAAAGATAAGAAAAATAAGATATTGCCTAAAATTAAAGCCAAAAAAAATACGACCAATCAGACTATCCGGTAACACTTTATCGCCTCATTTCCGCAATTCTATACAATCACCTTGACACTTTAAATAAAAAGAGCCGACCAGTCACGCACTTAAAAAAAAATATAATAAAACACAGAGCCAGCCATTTAGAAATACCCTTAAAAGAAGATTCCGGAAAATTTGAAAGCAAACGACCTACTATGTATATTTGCCCCACCAAGCAATGAATTATCATGACAACAAAACAACGCACACTCCGCAAGAAAAAACATCATTCCAACAAGAATTTCAACTGGAAACCGATAAAATATTCCCTGCTGGCCATCCTGGCAATCATCTGTGCCGGAGGCCTTTTCATCCTCTCCATCTACATCGGGATATGGGGGAAACTGCCCACCTATGACGAACTGCGCCACATCCGCAACGACGAGGCCTCCATGCTCTTCACCGAAGACGGCGAGATGATAGGCAAATACTACATTGAAAACCGCACCAACATCAACTACAAGAATATCCCGACCAATGCAATCAACGCTCTGATCGCCACTGAAGACACACGTTTCTACCAGCATGAAGGAGTAGACAAAATCAGCATGGCACGGGTGTTCTTCAAGACATTCCTACTCGGCAGACGCAGCTCCGGAGGAGGAAGCACCATCAGCCAACAATTGGCAAAAAACCTGTATCCAAGGGAAGAACAACCGGTAAATTTCCTACCGGTCATCAAACTGAAAGAGATGTTCATCGCCCACCGGCTGGAGAACATTTATTCCAAAAACGAAATACTGACCCTCTACCTCAACACGGTCTACTTCGGGGAAAACACGTTCGGACTTGAAAGTGCGGCACAAAAATATTTCTCCCTTCCTGCAACAGAACTGAACCAGTCGCAGGCAGCCACCTTGATCGGAATGCTGAAAGGCCCGTCCTACTACAATCCACGCCTCCATCCGGAAAGGGCACAGAACCGACGCAACACAGTCATCAACCAAATGGTGAAGTATGATTTTCTGACAGAGGAACGAGGCGAACAATTAAAATCCCAGAAGATACAGCTTAAATACAAGCCCGACAACCACTACAGCGGCCTTGCCCCCTATCTGCGCGAACGCATCCGCCAGGACGCCATAAAAATCATCAATGACTACAATGCCGAGCACAACACACAATACAATCTTTACAAAGACGGCCTTATCCTGACGACGACGCTGGATGCCGAAATGCAAAAATATGCAGAAGCCGCCGTTGATGCACACATGCCCCAACTGCAAAAATCCTACAACAGCCACCTCGGCAAAAGAGAGCCCTGGAGCCGACATCCGGAAATCCTGCAAAATGCCATACGCAACAGCCAAATATACAAGACCCTTAAAAACAACGGACTGAGCGACAAGGAGATCAAAGAAGAGATGAGCCGCAAGAAATCCATGCTGATATATGATTCGCAAAAAGAAGAAAGGCAGGTGGAATTCTCCTCCATCGACTCCATCAAATACTATCTGAAAATCTTTCAACCGGCAGTCATCGCCATAGATCCGCAAAGCGGTAAAATCAAGGCATGGGTAGGAGGCCTGGACTACAAATTCTTCCAATACGACCAGGTGATTGCCGCGAGACAGGTGGGTTCGGTATTCAAGCCGATTGTCTACAGTGCAGCCATTCACAACGGGGCACGCCTGGATGCCTACTACTCCAACGAGCAACGTTCCTATCCCGAATACAACAACTGGACACCCCGCAATGCCGACAACAATTACGAAGGATACTACACCCTCAAAGGGGCATTGAGCAAATCCATAAACACTATTGCCGTAGAAGTGCTTCAACAGACAGGCATCGACGTTGTCATCAACCATGCGCACACCTTAGGCATTACAGCCGACCTGCCACCCTACCCGTCCTTGGCACTAGGAGTGGCCGACATACCGTTAAAAGAGATGGTCTCCCCCTTCATGGCATTTGCCAATAACGGCGTGCTGGTGTCACAATACTATCTGGAAGAAATCCGTACACGGGACGGAAAAATCATCTACAAAGCCCCCAAGCCTGTTGCCAAAAGAGTGTTGCCGGCCAACGAAGCGAACATCATGAACAACATACTCTCCTCCGTCATCAACGAAGGTACCGGCCAACGCCTGAGAAGCACCTACGGACTGCGCAATGAAATGGCAGGAAAGACAGGAACCACACAAAATCAGGTGGACGGATGGTTTATCGGCTACACCCCCCAACTGGTTGTCGGAGTCCGCGTCGGCGCCAACGATGTGAACATCCATTTCAACTCCTTGCGCCTCGGGCAAGGGGCCAGCATGGCTCTTCCCATCTACGGCGAATTCATGAAACGGTGCGAGCACAGCAACACCTACAGCCGCTGGAGAAACGTCGTATTCCCCATGCCTATCATGAAAGAGGCCACCCATCTGGAAAACCCTGAATTCAAAGAGCACCTCAACTTCATCGACAGACTCACCAACCGCAAACTGGACCGGGTGAGCCATCCGGCTGCAGACACACTCTCCTTTGAAAGCGAGAAAAAAGAAGGATTGTTCAAACGCCTCTTCAAACGCAGAAAAGACCGCAGGAACTAGACAAAAGTTCCTGCAATCAAAACCCAGGACATGACAAACATCCCCAATACAATACTCAGCATGGAGATACTCCGGGTGCCTCGCAACTGGGAATTGGGAATCAGCTCATTCAACGCAGTCGCCACCAACAAGCCAGCCAGGAAAGCTCGCAACAGACCGTTCAAGACAGGAGTCGAATAGTGCATAATGAAAAAGTAGGCAGTGATAGCCCCCAATGGTTCGACAAGGGCAGAAATCAGACTATAAACGATAGCTCGTCTCTTCCCCAGCGTATCACTGATACGATTGAACAAAGCCCCTATCGTCATCCCTTCCGGGAAGTTGTGCATAATGATAGACATCACCAAAGGGACCGCCACCCAAGGCGTCGCCAACACAGCCAGGAAAGTGGCGATTCCCTCTACAAAACTGTGAACTGAAATAGTAGTCAGTATCAATATGGCAATGTGCCTTTCATGCCGCACAGGCTCCGTATATTTGAATTTCTCTCCCCGTTTCCAAAAATTAGCCAAATATCCCAACGGATACAGCAAGGTAATCCCCAGGAAAAAAGCCACCGAACTCCATATCTTCGTCTCCCCATAAGACAACTCTTCTGAGAGGACACTGATAGCGTCCGGCATCAGCTTCATAAAAGCAACATACAGCATAATGCCACCAGCAAACCCCAATATCACGGAGAGGGTTTTCTGGTTGACATCCCGAAAATACAATGAAGTCATAGCCCCTAAAAACGTCGAAACAGAAGCTGTCAACGCAATAATAAACCCCAACCAAATAACAGAAGACGATATTTCCATAAACAAGCGACAATTTATTTATACTGGACGACCTGCGGTTTCGTCACACGATAATCATAAAACTTATTATTCGAATGGTTAAACATCATCACTTGCATATCCCTTCCATCAGGAGGAACCACCGGATAAAATGTAAAACGCAAACAAATATTCTTAATCACAACATTATCATTACGCAAATTAACCCCTACGCCTATTCCCCAATAGGCCTGGTTCTGGAACAGACGGCTACCCTTAGGAGCCAATAATCCAGCATCCACAAATGCCGATACCGAAGTACGGAACCCCTTCCTGATATAGGGCAGAAACAAGGTAGCCGCCACAGAAACAGTCAACTTCTGCGAACCTTCCAGCGTATCCGACGAAAATCCGCGGATATCCGTATCCTCCATATACAACTGGTCGGCAGGGTAACGGCGGAATCCCCTTACATAACGGGCATCATTATAAAAACGGAAACGCAAAGGGCCCAAATTGCAAAGATTGCTGATGTGGTTAGCCCCCACTTCCAGCATACCGCGCTCGAATCCCGACGTGCTCAAATAGGAACCCAAAGAGGCCTTGAACGCATAATAACGCTCGGTATGCTGATTGAAATGAGAATACTGCGCCTCAGCCTCCAAATATGCATAATTATTATACTCACTCCATTCAAAACCACTGATGGCACTCACTGACAATCCGGCCGGCACATCCTCGGTCCTTCCAAAATCATAGATCAAATTCGCCTTATAATACTTCAACCTTGTGAAAACAACAGAGCCGAGCACGTTCATCCGATTGTAATACAAGTGATTGGTATCACCATCCACTTTAGGACGTTGAATAAATCGGGTGGTAAAAAAACGGAAAGTTCCATATATATTCTGGTTATAGCTATACCGCTCACGCAAAGGGAAAGAGTGACCGATCCATATATCCTGAAAATGATAATTGAACAGATTGTCCAGGCGACTTACATTCCGGTCCGGCAAATCCTCCGAATAGAACACCCTTCCGGCTGCAATACCCCCGGCCCAACGCATCTGGGCAGTAAGGAAGTGACGCTCGATATCAATCCGCACCTGCTTCTCATAAAAATCATTACGATAAAGTCCCCGAATATCGATGTGCGAACCTCCAACACTATTCGCCTTATACTCCAGTCTATTGCCCCACTTCTTATCCTTTGTTCCACGATAACTAAGTTCGTAATCAATAATATGCCCCAACTTAAAGCTATTTTTATTATTGACCCCCAACTTAAAGTTATTAAGGAAATTCGTCTCTACCGAACCGCCCCACGACAGTTCATCCTTACAGACAATCAACAAATCCACATATCCGGGATAGTCACTTGATTCCTCCACACGAATATTCACATCATCGATATAATCCAGTTCCCTCAACAAAATTTCATTCTGCACCAGTTCAAAAGGAATCAACTTCATGCCCGGCCTGATTGTCAACTGACGGCGTATCACATTCTCGGATGTTCCCATGTGGGTCTTGTTCACGATGTCCTTCCACCAACTGATATCCCCCTCATTATAAACCGTATCATACACATTCGCCCCATAAGGCGGCAATACCTTGATAGAAATAAGCCGTATCGTTTCCCCTCGGAAATCCTTAAAACGGTCCTCACTATTTTGCGTATGCAGGACATTGATATCATACGAGGCAGGATTCACGAAAAACATTTTATACAACTCGCGCGTCAACTTCCTCCGATAGGCAAATTCCTTTATTTTGGTAAACTCATATTTCAAAGTATCCCGAATAAGACTATCCGGCAAAAAAAGAGAACTGCATTGAGTTTCCGGAATCTGCAAATTCACCGAGCGCAGTTTATGGGAAAAACCGATCCGCCGCAGAGTGACAGGCTGTTCCCGTCCACCGACAGAATCCATTGCCACCGAATCTTGTTGTAGCGTATCAACCCCTTCCCGGGCAAACGACTCTTCCGCAAACAATAATAATATGATAATCAATACATACTTAATCATTTTCTATCATCTCCCACATCAGAAGAAAAACTCATCTACCTGCCGCTTTCCGATACTATTCTAGCCTTCAAGCCATCGGAAACCCATGTCTTCAAAACCCCCTCCTCTTCATAAATCAGGCATCCTTCCAAATGCGAATCGGCAACGATGACCTCACGAGCCTTTTGAAATCCCATCACCATAAAAGCTGTCGCATAAGCATCTGCCTCCATACACGACGGAGCATATACAGAAGCACCCAACACCTCAGTCTGGATAGGGTAGCCGGTCAGCGGACTTATTGTATGAGCATATTTTTTCCCGTCACGGACATAAAAATTACGATAATTTCCGGAAGTGGCCAATGCCCCCTCCTTCAATTCCAATATCATCTGCAATTCACGGCTCTGTGCGGTGACATCATCCTCCGGACGATCGACCCCGATTCTCCATGCCCTCTTCTTATTGCTTTCGCCCTTCACTCTCACCTCTCCCCCTATCTCCACCATATAATTCGTCACCCCCTCAGACTCCAAGAACTCTGCAGCCAAATCGACTCCCAATCCCTTGGCTATGGAGCTGGCATCCAACTGTATTCCAGGCAACTGTTTTTCAAGGCGTCCCTCTTTCAAGGCCACCTTCTCCATTCCCACCAACAAGCGCAACGAATCAATCCTTGCAGAATCAGGGAAAGACTCTTTCTTAAAACCAAAACCCCAGGCATTGACCAACGGAGCCACAGTAATGTCATACAAACCACAAGAGACCTCATTTACCTTCTTTGCCAAACCGAACATTCTGCAAAACAACGAATCCACGCTGTCGCACTCATTACTGTTGACACGGGATATGACAGACCGAGGATTAAACATGGAAAGCGAAGCATTCACCCGTTCCATCTCCTGGCGAAGCCCATCATTCAAATCCGAAGCGGATTCGTAAGAGATGTGGTAATAGGTACCATATATCCTGCCTTCCGCATACTGATACTTCACCTCCGGAGTACAAGCGAACAAACAGCAACCAAGCAATACCAGCAATATGTAAATCCCTCTATTCATATTTCAAAGCAATCCATTAAAAATAAAAACCCAAACTAAAATAAACGCCCAGTTTCTTATCCCAATCCGAACCATCAAGCGTCACGCTTATCGGCCCTATCAAACTATTGTAAGCATACGTCAAAGCCCCCCCCCAGATATTCCCACCTTCTTTCACCAAATCAAAAAAGCTATTCGTCTGACGGGCATAATTACCGGACAATGTCAGATAATGGCGAGTCCACAGACGCTGGCGGATACTCAGGCTCCCGACCAACAGAGTATTGTCAAACATCTCCATCTTGTGAATGCCACAAAACGGCAATTGCTGATTCAGATAACGTCCTTTCACTTCACCTCCCATACAGTTCTGGTAGGTGGCCGGCATATCATTACCAATCAATATACGTCCATAAAGGACCGGCAAAAGATAAAGCCTCTTGGAGAGGCGGACCAACGGCTGGAAACCGAATGCCAACGCAGAGAAAGGAGAACCTTCATCATAGGTCAGCATATTATCCGTATGCAAAGTATACTCCGCATTAAACGCCATCCCCTTATTCGGGAAATAACGCCGGTCGTATGTTTCATAATGTGCCGAAATAAAATAACTCAACAATCCCTTTGACGACAAATTGTCCACCGCATAATCAGAGTTATACAACTTAGATTTAAAGTTGAAATATTCATAGCGCAACCCAATCAAAAACTTGAAATTCCTTAAATAAATATCCGACAGATTAATCTCCCCCTTATGATATGAAAAAGTTAGATTATCCACCTTATCTCCTCTATAATAAAGATTAAAATCATTGTAGCGGAACATATATGAAACGCCCAGTTTGCGCAAGAAGGTACTGCCGAACGAATAGTCAAGCTCCACATAGGGATTCTTGCTCAACCGCCCCGTAAATCCTAATTTCGAACCACGCAATGCACGGTGACTGAATGTCGTATTCAACAAAATGGAAGCCATTTCCTCAGAATCGAAACGGAAACCGAAATTAAACGAACTACCCGGTTTCTCCTTAACACTCAACACCAGATTGTAAGGCTCACCTCTTTCCAAGGAATAATTCACCAAAGTAAAGGCACCCGTTCCATACAGAAAAGAGATTGATTTCTCTAAATCCTTCAGGGATATCTTCGAATTCTCACGTATACGCAATTGTCTGCGCAACCATTTTCCATCCTGTGCGCGCATTCCTTTCATACGAATCTTCCCTATCATCAAACTATCCTTCGCCTCAAACTTAAGCTTCGGAAAAGAAGCCACATTCGTATTTGTATCCAAGCCTATCGTCTGCTTCAATTTCATGATATTATCCCAATTGGCACGGGCCATCCGTTCTCCCCGAAGAATCATCGTATCAATCGCCTCTTTTGTAAAACTGGCTGCCGTATATCCTTTCAAATCCGGATTCATATACAAGTCAACCAATTCCCTGTTCTTCTTATAATTCTGCATTCCCATGAAAGAAGTCAACTGGTCAATCATCCCCATCAGATTATTCAGTCCCTGCATGTCCTTCAATCCTGTACTCAAATCCACACCGATAGTAATATCCGCACCCATATCCTTGGCAACATCTACAGGAAAGTTATTAGAAATCCCCCCATCCACCAACACCATACTGTCAATCAGGACCGGAGCAAACGCACCCGGTATCGCCATACTGGCACGCATGGCAAGCGGCAATATCCCGGAATCCATGACCACATTAGCCCCGTTCACCATATTGGCAGATACGCAAGCAAAAGGAATGGGCAATTCTTTAAAAGAGATAGAATCATGATAACCGATCGTCAAATCCGAAAAAAGATTATAGATATTATTCCCATTCACAAACCCTGCCGGTACCGAAAAACCATTTTCAGGCGAAAAAGAGAAAGATATCAGGTATTTTTCAGTCGATTCCTTTTCATAAAACGGCAAATTGTCGCGGTATATTTTGTCACCCAACAAAAACGGCCAATTCTGCACCCTCACCAGACTATCCAGCGTCTTTGCATCATAGCCCACGGCATACAAAGCGCCCACAATAGCCCCCATACTGGTACCCGAGATATAGTCAATAGGAATCCCTGCCTCCTCCAACACTTTCAACACTCCAATGTGTGCCACCCCCTTAGCACCTCCACCACTCAAGA
>RCNI01001870.1_pt1 | contig 22336 bp, 14 predicted proteins | sample 2041151 | NCBI WGS metagenome assembly RCNI01 (sample SAMN09708214, study PRJNA481090) | feces metagenome | isolation source: feces | place: Antarctica: Albino Rookery | reverse complement strand
GATTGGGGGTATCCCCCAAAGAGCGGCTCAGAAAAATCTGAGCCTGAGCTGGAACTTGCCGTACAAGTTCCCTGCTTGCTACCGGATGCGACAGCTCCTGCCGCATCCCCGTACTTTCCCAAATCCGGGGGTGTGTAGGTTTGATATTCTGCCGACACGATCTCATAATTTCTGCCGCAGGCATCTGCCTGATCGGTCTGGCGAATCTCCAAAACCATCCGGTCTTTGAACTCCGGAGCCCTGCACCGGAGCTTCTTTAACTCTTCCTCTGTAAATTGAATCCACAGGTCATAAGGGAGAGCTTCTCCGGGCATCAGATGCACGGAAACAGGATCATCCCCGGGGAAACAATCCCGAACGACACCGGAAACCCTGCCGTTAAACCAGGGTTCAGCGCATTTGATGCCGTCTACTACCAGAATCCGCACTTCCCTGCCTTCGATTGTTCTGAATTGGGTCATAAAAATTCCTCCTCTCGTTTTTTGGAGGCTCATCGCTGCCTCCTGCCTATGTAATACCGGGAAAAAGGAAAAACCGGAATATTTACGAAACAGTCTAAAATCAATCTGCGAAACATGAAAATAGCTTTTAAATACGATAAACAGCATGAAAAAGCTCTGTGAAAAGTTAATACTGTACAAATGTTCGAATATGATGTAAAATAAAAAAGCAAAAGGAGGGAGATTGCGATGCTGCAGAAAAGCTTTTTCACCGTTACCTATCAGAATACGCAGGTTCAGGTATGCGGGCAGTGGTTCGATGCCGGCAGCTTCGCCGTGTCCCTGCTGAACCGTTTCTATGACAATGATCTGGCGGCCCACCTTGGCGTGATGGGGATGAACAATGATTTCCTGATTCGGGACTTACAGATGGGGTATCTGAATCAGACGCTCTTTTACCGTGCCGGGGAGGAATATCAATATATTCTGAAGATGCTGCCCAATCTGGAACCATTCAATCTGCTGGATCTGGAATCCGAGCGGCAGAGACTGCTGGAGCTTTTTTCTCAGGACAGCTTTGATTTGATCCAGAAATATCTGCGAGCCAAGGCCAGAAATGCCATCGTCAGGATTGAGGAACAGGCACTGGATTTTGTGCCGGAGCAGGACACCGAACTGTTTCAGAAGGGCGAAATAATGGTAACTCAGATTCGGCAGGCAGATCGGCTGTATCATTCAATTTCGGAAGATATGCGGGTCTGTTTTCAGGGCCTCCGGAAATTTGTTGCGGGTGAAGAAGATGCAGACCGACTGGATGAATCCTGTCTTTTGCCCATGGCCCTGGAAACGCTGGGGACACCGGAACTTCCCACCGGCGTCCGGTATATTCAGACTCAGAAGCCGAACAGCGAGGAGGCAGTTGTGGGCCGGGAAATGACCTTTGACAGCTACAAAAGCTTTATCCTGACGGACTTCTTTGAAGGCCTGCATTACGGCCACTACCCCAGGCAATGTGAGGTCTGCAAAAAGTATTTTCTGATGAAATATGCCCGCTGGCAGTATTATTGCGACGGCTGGTCGGGCCACCTGATTCGGGGCCATCGGGTGAGCTGTAGGCAATATGGCGAATGGCAGCGCAGCAAGGAATACGCCACCGAAAACCCCATCAAGGATCGGTGTCCCCGCCGCTGCGGCTGCATCCGGGCAGAAAAATCCAGAGGTCTGATCTCCGCTGAATTTGCAGAAAAGGCAAAGATTCTGGCTCAGAGGCGCAGAGACAAAGCCACCCGGGACCCGGACTATGCCATGACGGATTACGAAACGGAAATGACGAAGGAGCGGCTTTATGCCGATGTAAAAAGGGGTTGTGAGGAGTGAAGAACTGGGAAAAACAGCTGAAAATCTATCAGCTCATACCGCCGCCCCCGAAGCTGCCGCTGCAGGAATATATCGTCCGGTACCTGGCAGAGCGGGACGACAAATATCTAAACTGGTTTCTCCATACCGCAGAGCCCCTTCTCAATCAGATGGCACAGGGACTGGTGGTGCGCTATGCCATGTACGGCTTCTTTCTGGATCTGAAGCAGGCCTGCGTGGAGGGAATCTTGAAGGCCTTGCAGGACTACGATCCCGAAAAGAATACTGCCTTTTGGTGGTATGCCAGGCAGTATCATATCCCGGATGCGGTGCACAATCTGGTTCGGCAGCTTCGCCCCGGCTTCTCGGTACAGAGTAAGGACGAATACGATACTCTCCGAAAAATCATGTGGATGTATCAGGACTTGCGGCAGAAGCAGGAGCCTAATCCGATAGGGCGGATTGCAGAGGGAAACGGGCTTTCCGAAAAGAAGGTCAGCGAATACCTCCAGGCCGGCATGCGAAATATGTCTCTGGTTCCCATGGAAATGCAGGAAAACGGAGACGAGGATGGAGAAATTACCCACATTCCTGCCCCGGACTATTCTGCCGACCCTGCCCGGCAGCTTCTGCGGATGGAGCGGGAGGAAAAGCTGTTTGAGGCCTTCAGCGCCCTAAGTTACCGGGAGCAGGATATTGTGGCCTCCCATTTGGGCTTCTGCCCCAAGTGCCTGAATACAAAAAATGCTGACGGCAGCAACCGTCAGCGGGAGTATTTTGAAGACCTGGCAATCTTCTATGGCCTGACCCCAAAGGCAGCGGCAAAAGTCTACGACAAGGCCATTGAAAAGCTCCGGAAAGCCCTCCATCCCTGGGAAGAATTCGGCGAGGAAGATCAGCTAGTCAGCAGTTCCCTTTTGTGAGGGATGCGGCTATCATTTGGGAGAACCCAATGCTATAATGAGGATAGTGTTTTTGGGAGGTGTTTTCGGTGGAAACCTTATGTGATCGTTTTGAGTATTCTGTGCAGCGAATCGGCTTAAAAACCTTGCCCTGTGCGGTATTTTACAGCGCCCCTTATGGCATCCGGTTTCAGATCGGCGGGGATGAGGATATTTACCTGGGTGACCACCGGAAGCCCAACGGAGCCTATATTGAAAATGCCGTAGACCGTGCACTCCACATTTATGCCCAGCTGCCCGCAGCACCGGATATTCTGCGGATCGGCGAGTGTCCCAATCTTTCCATTCCCGGACTTCCCAAACCAGACCAGGAAGTTGGAGATTCCAGCTATTGGAGTATCCCGAAAGAACCGATATTTCTTCGGAAGCTGTTCCGGGAAATCGTAAAGGCAGAGATCAATTCCACTGGCATCGAAGGACTGGTTTCCAATGTGTATTTCCTGAACAGTCAGAAGGATGTGTTGTTCCACCTCTATGATGACCGTGGAGCGGATGTAGTGGCGGCTGATAAAGAAATTCTGCGGCCCCTCTATAAATCCTGTAAGGAATGGATTCTGGACTATGACCGGGAAAAAATTGACTTGTTATTTGAAAAGTAGGCCGTTAATACAAAAAAGGGGCACAGCCACATTGGCTGTGCCCCTTGATGCTTATTGAGAGTCTTGTTTTAATAATTCCTGTGTTTCCCGCTCGATTGCCATGCCGGAGACAAATCCCAGCTTATAGTAGGATTCACACTCAAAGCATTGAGCTCTGTAAATGGTGTCCACCAACTGCTCCACAAGCTTGTAGTGTGGCTCACTGAGCTGCGATTTCAATAGATCCATCATCTGTCCAACCTGGTGATTTGCCTCCCAGTAATCGGGATCAGAGGGGGTAATCAGATCCGGCGGCGAGTAATTTCCTCTGCAGAGTGCTTCCAGAATCATACACTGCCCTCCTAACAGTCAATGAGTTCGGAGTAAATAATCTCCCTGACTCTTGCGGCGATATTGTTCATGGCGCTCACCCAGGCCATCGGATCAGAGACCTTCAGCGCTTCTGTGATGCCCTCCTGCGCTTTTAATTGCCGGGTAAGCCGATCTTCCATGGCATTGGCCGCCTCACTGACATCCGCCAGATGGGCGTCCAGCGTGCATTTGGTGAGCATGTTGTAGTATTCGATTCTGTGGTGGCTCTTGAGAAATTCTCTCCGCCGCTGGCCCCAGATGCCAATCGGCCGCTCCTCTTGTGGCGGAAGTTTTACATCCGGCAAAAGATAATCTCCCTGCTGCGAGTATGTCCCGCCCATTTCTTCAAATAACGATTTCATAACAAAACCTCCTTTGCTGCTCCCATCATAGCAAAGGAGGTTTCTTTTGACGAATGTACGGAATAGAAAACGATATTGAAGAAAAATATAAGATTAAATTGTAACTACTACGATTTAGCTGTATAATCGGGCTATCAAGCATACGAGACCGATAAATCATCGCTTAATAGAATCCCGACCATTGCAAATGGTTCGGGCTTGTGATCATTAAGTTGTAAATGGTTAAATAATCAATATGTGAGGTAACTATAGAATGAAAATGCCTGTGGACTACATAGTAGATGTCCATAAATTTATACATGATGATAACGAAAGAGATGCGGACAGACTTGCCACCTATGTAAGAAAACATCTCAGTTATGTTCCACATAAGTGCTTGTACCGTTATAGACGCTGTGAGGAAAGAGAGTTTAATATTCTGGAAGACGACTCAATTTGGATGTCGGCACCTGAGACATTTAGTGATGTATTTGACTCTACTATTTTGATGAAGCATCTTGACAGCTTGGAGAACATATTACCAATATTTGCAATGATAGAGTTAGTTCATCAAGGACTGGTTGACACTGCTGAGCCAGGAGAAAAAACACCAGATCAGAAAACGCTTCTTCGAGCATATTTAGAGGCTTTGGAAAAATATAAAGATGTTGATGTCCATAAAAAATGCATCCGGTGGATGGGTGAGGAGCTATACGAGAAATATTCGTATGAACTAAGCCAAAAATTTAATAAAATGGATTTTACAGCCCATGCAAAGTCCCTCAAAAATCCACTTCAAAAATTTTCCCGAGGTTCGCAAGAAGCTGCTGCAGCTTCCTTTACAACAAAGTTTGACAACCGAAATATGTGGGAAAACTATGCCGCAAATTACACTGGTTTTTGTGTGGAGTATTCTTTTAAAAAACTGGTAAAACAGTTTACAGCACGGGATGCCTGGAACATTCTGCATTTTCTCCCGGTTCAATATTCTAAAATTCGTCCTTCTTTTTCATACGAGGATCTGATTTGGGATTGGGCACACAGAGGTATAGATCGAGATTGGGAACTGATTTCCGACATTGACGGCTTTTTACAAGAATACTACAAATCTATGCTGTATAAATCATATGATTACAGGGCGGAAGAAGAATGGCGATTAATTTTGCCGAGATCTAATGTTGGAAAATATGAGTTTCCGTATGCGAGTTCTATTTTGTTGGGCAAGGATGTTTCGCAAAATTATCAGAAACGGCTTATAGAGATTGCTGCGAAGCTGGAAATTCCTGTATATAAACAGACCTACAATAAGAATACCTATACCTTTGACTATCTAGAATTATAGAGACCAGCCCCCGGGATACATATTTGTAATCCCGGGGGCTGTATTTTGTTGGCTAATATAAGTTTAGTTATCTAGTTATCTTCTCTCAGTCGTTTGTAAATGTCATCCAGGAATACCTGCATCAACTCCCGGGTCTTATCGTCATTATCGAGAAGCAGCTTGAAGAACTCTTTGTTCTGATCATATCCATCAATCAAAGCATCCTGAACAGCATGCATCAAAGTATGCAAACTTGAAATCCTTCAGAGAGTTGTTCCGGGCACTGTCACGCAGATGACCGTTTTTTAGCAGCAGATCCCGCATCTGCAGTGCCGATTTGGATGCCACATCAACATCAAAATTCTTGTTATATGCTGCATTGATCTCGTCGATAATTTCCGATAGCTTCTTTTTGACTTGCTCATCAAAATACACTTCGTTGGGAGTGGGGAGGGCAACTTCAGGTTTAGATTCAATTTCAGAAGTTTGTTCGCCGGTTTTCTTCTGATGAAAGTTGGAGGCAGTAATTTTGTCTGCAATATCGAAATCATTGCCGCTTCCGCCAATATCAATTTCTTTGACCAGATATGTAAGAAAGTTATACTTTTGGTGCAGAGCAATACTTTCAAAACAGGTTGCCTGGATTAGAAAACTGTAAAAACGGAGGAAACGCTTGATCGTTGCACGGATCTCCAACTTTTCCAATTCATTGTGCTTATAAATTTCTTTGAGCGCCTTATCAAGCAGCGACCACATCCGGGCCTTGTCTTTGGCAGTACGCTTGTCCTGATACAGAAACTCGTTAAATTCCTCAATGTCATCAATATCCAGGAAGTTGTACTGATCTACCTGTGCTCCTACTGCACGGATATCCGAAGGTGTAATGGTGTCCTTCAGAACGGTTTCTGTGTAGAAAGGCGCAAAAGCCGCCTGGATATCTTCATACTCATTCTTGAAGTCCAGAACAAAGGTCTGCTTGTTATAAGGAGCACAGATACGATTCAGTCGGGAGAGCGTCTGCACAGCGTTGACACCCCGCAGGCGCTTATCCACATACATGGCGCAGAGCTTGGGCTGATCAAAGCCAGTCTGATATTTGTTTGCGACCAGCAGAACCTGATAGCTGTCACTGTCAAACACTTCGGGAAGATCCTCTTCCTTGATGCCGTTCATAACGGGTTCCGTGTATTCCTTACCGTCCAGCGAAACCTTACCGGAGAATGCTACCAATGCACGAATGCCGGTGTAGCCATGCTTGGCAATGTAGCGTTCAAATTCGTTCCGATACTTAACCGCAGCCTGGCGGGAAGAGGTGATGACCATGGCCTTAGCCTTGCCGCCCAGTTCTTGCATAATGCGGTTGCGGAAATGCTCAATGATGATTTCTACTTTCTGTGCAATGTTCGTATCATGCAGTTCGATGTACTTTGCAATCTTTCTTTTAGCCGCAATAGTTTCTAATTCCGGGTCGTCCTCAATCACCTTGTTGATCTCAAAATAAGTCTTATAGGTGACATAATTCTGCAGAACATCCAGAATAAAGCCTTCTTCAATGGCCTGCTTCATGGAGTACAGGTCGAAAGCCACTTTCTTGCCGCTTTCATTCAGACTGCCGAACAACTGCAGCGTGGTGGGCTTGGGCGTTGCAGTGAAGGCAATCATGGAAACATTGGGTTGTTTGCCACAACGGGCGATCTCGTCCTCAATCACATCTCCCATAGAAGGCTCTTCCTCTGCTACATCCACAGGGGTAGCTTCGCTGAGTTTTCTGCTCTCGGAAAGGGCATAGGTCACAGACTCCATCATGGAACCGGCAGTAGAAGAATGGGCCTCGTCGATGATGACTGCAAATGTTTTTTCCTTGAGGGACTGTACCAGATCCTGGATGTACATGAACTTATGAATGGTTGTAACGATGATTTTCGTATTTCCGTTCAGCGCATCCGCCAGGTCCTGGGAAGTGCATTTTTCGTCCATAACCTTGATTAAGCCTGCCTTGTGTTCCATCCCCAGAACGGCGCTCTGCAGCTGCTGATCAACTACAATACGGTCCGTGATGATGCAGACGGTATTGAAGATGATGTTGTTGTCAGCGTCATGCAGAGATGCCAGACGGTGGGCCAGCCATGCGATGGTGTTGGTTTTACCACTTCCGGCAGAATGCTCGATCAGATAGTTTTTCTCGGTATGATGAATGGCAATATCGTTGACCAGCTTCCGGACAGCGTTAAACTGATGATACCGGGGGAAGATCAGAGTTTCCTTGGTGATACGCTTGCCAGTGTCCGGATCTTTCTTCGTTTCCTTCTGCAGGAAAATGATCTTGTCGATTAGATAGAGGACGGTATCCTTTTTGAGAATATCCTCCCACATATAGGAAACATTGATACCGTTTTCATTGTGCGGATTGCCTTTGCCAGAGTTGATACCCTCACCGCAGCCCTTGTTGAAGGGCAGGAAAAAGGAGGACTTGCCTTTCAGATTGGTGCACATGTACACCTCGTTCAAATCCATGGCAAAATGAGCCAGGCATCCGGACTTGAATTTCAGTAGCCGGGTTTTGCAATCCCGGTCATACTTATACTGCCGGATGGCGTCCTCATAGTTCTGACCGCTGGTGTTGCACTTGAGTTCAAAGGTAAAGATTGCAATTCCGTTGAGAAAGATTACCAGATCGATGCGTTCTCCTTCCTTGTGCCAGACTTCTTCCATCACAGAGAGAATATTCTGCTCATACTGTGCTTCCGCTTTGGGATTAAAGGAAGTAGCGGGCTTGCGGTACATCAAGGTCAGAGTAACACCATTATCAAATTCCACACCGTGCTTCAAAACGTCCAACAGGCTGCGGCTTTTCTTATTGATCTCATTGTTGATGTAGTTGAGAACGGTCTGACGGGTCTTGTCTCCGTAAAACTTCTGAAGTTTTTCCAGTTCCTTTGGCTGGGTAGCTTGGAGGAACTGAAACAGGAGTTCCGGATCCATACCGTAGCCGGGTTCATAGGCAGTGGAAGGGCGCACCAGATAGCCGTTTTCACTCTTCAGCATTTCCAGAATGTAGGCCTGATAGTCCGCCCGTTCTTTCAGCTGACCTGCTTTGATTGCCATTTCACTGCGCCTCCTTTACTCTCTTTTTGCCGGTGACATATTCATAGATGAGGGATTTTTTGTGTCTCGTACTGGACTCAATTTGCTTCTTCTTTATATTTATAATTTCATTAATTTTTTCCAATTCTCTGTCCAAGAATTTAGCGCTCTCTTTTTGTTCATCTAAGGGTGGAACGGGGACAAAGAACGAGCCGATTTGTTCAAAAGTTAAACTATCTCTATTTCCTCCCATTTGATTTATTGCCGTTTCACATTTTCCAATGTCAGAATTCATTACATATCGAAGATAATGATTAAACGCCAACTGATTTGTACGGATAATGCAGACATGCTGGTTCACATTGCCTTGCTCAGGTATAGAGTAAATACAGCATCGGCCTATTGACGCACCCGTTATATTAAACAAAATATCTCCTGTCATGAGTTTAGTGCCAGACATTTCATTATTAATCTGGTCCGAAATATATTTCACATCATCCAAATATAAACCATCATCATGAACATTTTGACTTCTGATAAAAACAACGCCGCTATCTTCATATATTTCTGCTCCACCTTTTGGGGTTTTACCACTACCGATTTTGGCTGCTAAATATTTAGTCCTTTTAAGGTCCCAATGCTGTGGAATTTTTCCAATCCACTCAATGCCGCTGTCCTTCATAGGGGCAGATTTGTCCAGTCCCTTGGTTACTGTTTCGGTAATAAGAGATTTTTTGTATTGCTGCAAAAGTTCAATCTGCTTTTCCAGATCAGCAGCAATGCTGTCGATTTGGGCACATTCTCTGTCCAGGAAATCAGCAATGACTTTCTGCTCGGGCATCTTAGGAAATGCATAACTAAATTCTGCAAAATCATTTTGGTACAAGTGAATAATTGTGCTGTTTCCTGCATTTTTCAATCTGAACCATGTCCAGAATTCTTCAGACTGTAACACCCAATATAGAAATTCTTTGTCATATCCTTCCTGCGTACGAATAACCAATACTCCGCTATTCAGTGAGGCCTTTCCATCGAGATTATCGACAACAGCAACTTTTCCAACTGTACCGTCTTTGGTTATCAGAAGATCTCCGTTCTTAATATGGATTTCGGGAGCTTCTGCCCATCTTTCTTCAGTGATATGAACACAGTTATCCCAGTTGATACCACCATTTTCAAAATCCACGCCTGTAATCAGATATGGCCCTACATCTGTATATTCATCCGATGTCAAACCTTGCCAGCCAATTCGTCCTTTTAACTGAGCCAGATACTTAACACGCTTTACATTCCATGATTTAGGGACTTGGCCAATCCAACTGATCCCGCTGTCTTTCATCTGTTCTGCCATTACAGTCCCTCGCTTTCCTGCAGGGCTGCAATTTTTGCTGTCAGAGACTGTTCCAGTTCCAGGAACTGTCTGAGCAGATCATCTGCCTTTTCCGGCTCCTTATACTCATAGAAGAAACGGGTAAAGGGGAACTCGGCACCCAGCTTTTCCCTGTTGGTAGCACTTTCCTTCTTGCTGGGGTCGTACTCATACGACCAGATAGCATCCGGCACATGGGGATAGACTTCCTTTGCAAAGTAATCCTCCGGATCCCTGGTCAGCTTGATGATCTCGGTATCCTTGGTAGTCGTGTCCCGGATGATCTCGCCCTTGCGGCCTTTCTGTACCACAGCAGTTTTGTCCATGAATGTCAGTACCATGGCGATGCCGTCCAGCCGGCTCGGGGACATTCCTTCCACATCACCAATCAGCTTTTTCAGATGCTTTACAAATGCCGCATAATCCATGTAGACCTGATCCGACAGATTTGCATCCAGAATGGACAGGACTTCTGATACAAACTTCTGACCTGCCAGATACTTCTGATATTTATTCTCGTCTTTTGCTTCCCGGGGATTCATTTCCTTCAGCTGTTCAAAGTCAGCCACGTTGAAAATACTGGAATTGCTGGTGAAATAGGAACTGGTACGCAGCCGCTCAACGCTTTCTGCATCCAGAACGCCTCGGCGCTGCAGGGGCTGGTAAACAGCATATTCCTTGTACATGAATTCTTCCCGGGGAAAAATCTTACAATATTCATTTTCCTCAAAATTAGCGTACAGTTCAGTGATTTTCTTCATGCTGTCCCGGTCAATTTCCCGGCGCTTCTTACCCAGGGACTTCCGCAGGGGCTTCCACAGATCCACAGCATTAATCAGCTGGATTTTGTTAATCCGGTCAGGCCGTTTGTGTCGGGAAAGAATGAACACATAGATACCAATATCGGTGTTGTAGAAAAGCTGAGTAGGAAGCGCAATGATGGCTTCAATCAGATCTTCCTCCAGCATCCAGCGCCGGATCTGGCTTTCACCGCTGGTAGTGCCACCCGAAAACAGAGGCGATCCGTTACTGATGATGGCTGCCCTGCCGTTTTTCTCGTCCAGTTTGTTGATGGCGTGCTGCATGAACAGCAGCTGAGCATCACCGGTACCGGGTAGACCGTGTTCAAAGCGGCCGCCCTTCTTGTTTTCTTCCCGTACTTTTTTCTCCTGACCTTCCGGCGCATCCTTGCCGCCCCAGGGAGTACCGAAGGGCGGGTTCATGATGACGAGCCGCATCTTCTGATCGGGGAAGCAGTCGGTTTTCAGGGTGTTGGCTTCTTCATCACCCCGGATATTGGTGATGTCCTGGCCTTTAATCAGCATATCTGCCAGGCAGATAGCGTAGGATTCCGGATTGATTTCCTGACCAAACAGGCGTACATCAACATAGGGATTTTTGCGCTTCAGGAAGTCACGGGCAGTAGACAGCATACCGCCGGAGCCGCAGGCTGCGTCCAGTACCGTGGCAATCTTGCCTTCTTCTGTCAGAAGGTCATCACAGCCCTCCGCCAGCAGAAGGTTGACCATCAGACGGATTACTTCCCGGGGCGTGTAGTGGTCACCAGCCTCGGCGTTTTCAGAAAAGCGGCGGATAATGTCCTCGAAAATATAGCCCATCTTCATGCCATCTACATGGTCAGGGTACAGATCCAGCTCGGAGAATTTCTTTACTACGCTGTAGAGACGGTTGCTCTTGTCCATCTTATCGATCTGAGTGCTGAATTTCAGAAGTTTCTCAATAATCAGCTGGATATTGGCAGAAAATCCTTCAATGTAGGATTTCAGGTTTGCGGCGATGTTGTCACTGTCATCCAGCAGACGCTTCAGCGTAAACTCGCTGTGGTTATAAAACGGAAACTTGGAAGTTTTGTAAAGAAGCTTTGCGGGGGTATTGGGATCTTCTTTATATTTAGCTACTACCTTGTCTTTTGTGGCTTCCAACGCACACTCAAAACGGCGGATGATAACCATAGGAATAATGACTTCCTTATATTTATCGGAGGTGTAGGCGCCTCTCAGCGAGTTGGCAATGGACCATACAAGTCCTACTTCCTTGCTGACATCAATCGAGGAATCATCAAACATGACCTCGTAATTGTAAAGCTTAGACATTCTGTATTTCTCCTCTTTCATTTTCTACTTTGAACGATGCTAGAAGATCAGCTAACTGCCGCTTCTGTGCATCTGATATCGGCTGGGTGCCAAGATTTCGGATAACTGGAGTAAGATCATTATCCAAAATGGTTTTGCAAATATCCGGAGGTGGTGTTTGCCGGATGCGCATATACTGCCGGTCCAGCTTCTGCTGATCTATTTTTGATGGATGCAGCTCTGCAATCAGCTTTTCATACACTTCTGCTGTGGGAGCATTTTTTCCTTGCTCTATATAAGTCAGATTAGACGGAGAAAGTCCTACGGCTTCCGCAAGATTCCGCAGGCTGCGCTCTCCACGAAGTTCAGTTATCTTCTTACCAAGCGTAATTTTGGATTTTTCCAAAGTTTTGCTGGAAAAGTCTTTCTTGCTCATTCGGCACCTCCTTCTAAAGATATTCTATGTTCTATAACATAGAACAATTATAGCATAAATAGAAAAACAAGTCAATTTAAATAAAAGATATGTGCGTGCTGCGTACATTACGATGATGATTAATTAGTTGGAAGAAAATAACGGATAGAAACAGCGTTTGCCATTTCCATCCGTTATGAGGAAAGCAGAGTTTTACGATTCGTTTAAAGAGAAGATATATGCATGTACACACTCCTTAAATGAATTTGTAATTCTTTCTAACTTGTGTGATGTTAGGTCATTTGACCAAATTTTATTTAGAATATCGACCTTTTGAAGTTGTTTTCTTCTTGCTGCTTAAATTAGTATATGTCTTTTTAGAAGGCAAAATGACTTTATCAGCAATTTTGCAATTACTTAGCAAGTGATTTAGAAAATTAACATTACGTATCATTGTTTGCTTGGGATGGCCTATATTTTGGGCTTTAGTTGAATTATATATCAATTCGGCAGATACAGGCAATATTTCCTGAAATGTTAAATCAACTATGGTATTGTCAATTTTGTTGAAATAATGTGTCCGGTCTAAACAACTCCTGGAATAAATATCTCCACCAAAATATCGCTGAACTAGTAAAGCGGTTGGCGCACTTTGATACTCCCAGGGCTTATCTTCGTTCCATTTCGGAGCGTTTCTGACCGCACATCTTGTATTTTCTTTCCAACCGTATGTTAGTAAAGCGGTGTAAAGATCTGTGATAGATTCGACTTTTTTTCCATCTATAAACAATGGTTTTATTGTGTTAATTTTGTTGCTTCTGTCAGAACAGTAGAATGTTTTATCTAAATGGTAATTACGTATTGTTTTTGGAGGGAGTAGTTTTTTATAAGTTGAGTTAAGTCCTGAGCGATGCTGTCGCTCAAGCAGTACCTTATATCCCTGATCAATTTCATATGATGGGAAAAAATTTTCTTGAGACAAAAGAGTACCATTACCGAGCCAATCTTTTGCATCACCAACGTTTAGCTCAATTACACCGATTACGCCTTTATTATAATTGCATTCCTTGTCAGTGATGTTACGTTGCCTTACAATCCATCCATGCTGTGAAGCAGGGCGCTGAAACATAGAAGGAATAGCTTTTCGTAAATCAACGGTGTATGTTTCTTCGCCAATATGCATTCCACGGATGGCCGGAGTATTTGTATCTGCAAGATATAAATACACATAAAGATTCCCGGTATTATCATTTCTTATTTGGTAATGGTTTTTGTGAAACGTGTTTACGCCAAACCATAATGCACACCAATGGTTATCTACAAAATCCATACAATATGTGTATCCACCATAGTGCTGAATAACAGATTCGATTATAACTTTCTGATATTCTTTCCAGCCATCAATACTTTTATCATTTAACTGAAAGATTTTTGCCATGTCAATATCTGTATAAATTTGAGCAGTCAATGATGAGCTTACAGGTACAATTCCATCCCTTGCACCGCTTGGCACTAGTGAACCATGGTCTTTAGCTTGGCCTCTGTAAAGCACTGTTCCTAATGAACCATTTAAGAATTTAGCATAACCAACAAGTTCATTAAAGTCATGGTATGTATTCACATGAAAAATCGGGACACCATCAACTGATGTGGAACCACTAGGCCAAAAGCCAACAAAATATGACCCTTTCCTAGAAAAAGAATGGTTCTCCTTCAACTTTACCACTTTCATAGTTTACCCCCTGCTACTTAGCTACTTATTTATATAACGGATCACTTTGACGGCAATTTGTGATTATATTCTGATCTGTTAGTATAGAAAATTCGATTGGAATATTCAAGAAGCGTTGTTTTAATTAGAAGAATGTCTGCATAATCCTTATTTTATTATATCACGAATCTATATTACTTTCTATGGTGATCTCTAGAAGAATGTATCTACATAATATATCTGCTTAAATGGTTAATTTACAAACAGGAATAAAGTAATTTGATCTTCTAAATATAAGTGCAGCAAAATAATCAATTACGGGTGTCACATATAGCATTTATCGGCAATAAAATAGAAATAATATAATATAATGCAATTGATATTTTGCCGATAATATGGTATAATATATCTAAAATATTTTTACAGGAGGCAATTATGGAGTATCAATCTGTAGCTGAAATTGCAAAAAAATGGGGAATTTCAGAACGAAGCGTGCGAAATTACTGTGCCCAGGGCCGTATTGCCGATGTAAAGCTTATCGGCAAAACTTGGCATATACCGGCAACTTCAAAAAAACCGGAGCGACGGAACAAAAAACAGGAGACGAGTACACTTCTTGACATCTTGCGGCAGGAGAAAGCAACAAAACTAAGCGGAGGAATCTACCACAAGATTCAGATCGACCTTACCTATAATTCCAACCATATTGAGGGCAGTCGTCTGACCCATGATCAGACACGGTATATTTTTGACACAAATACCATCGGAGTCGAAAAAGATGTAGTCAATGTGGACGATGTGATTGAAACATCGAACCACTTTCGGTGTATTGATATGATTATAGATGATGCTGGAGCAGCCTTGTCTGAGAAATTTATAAAAGAATTGCATGCCATCTTAAAAACCGGGACCAGCAACAGCAGACTTGATTGGTTTGCAGTAGGTGACTATAAAAAAGTCCCCAACGAGGTTGGGGGGATGGATACCGCACTGCCCGAGGATGTACCATCAAAAATCAGGGCGCTCATTGATCAATATAACACTTTACCTACAAAAACACTTCAGGATCTGGTAGCATTCCACGTGGCCTTTGAGCGGATTCACCCATTTCAGGATGGAAATGGCCGTGTTGGTAGGTTGATCCTGTTTAAGGAATGTTTGAAATACAATATTGTTCCTTTTATCATTGAGGACAATCTAAAACTATTCTACTATCGGGGCCTGGAAGAATGGGATAATGAAAAAGGATACCTGATGGATACCTGCCTGACCGCTCAAGATCGATTCAAAGCGTATATGGACTATTTCAGAATTCCTTATTAACTATAATTTGAAATACAAGGGAAGAATGGAGGCCGACATGGAGGAAACTATCGTTAGGGTTAATTGGAATGCATTTAATTATATTCATTCGGCTAATACCCGGGATGCATTTCAACAATTAACGGAACAGCTTTTTTGTTATGAGTATAACCAGCCTTATGGTGTTTATCGGTATTACAACCAGCCATATATCGAAACAATGCCAGTACAACACAATGATGATGTTGTAGGATTTCAATCGAAGTATTACGATGCAAATACTAATTTTTCGGAAAAAGAAGCAGATTTAAAAAATGCGATTGAAGGAGCAAAAGTAAAATACCCAAGTATTACAAAAATCTGCTTTTATATTAACAAAGAAGCCGGTATAAGTCCTAAAGAAGGGCAAACAGCACCTGCCTATATTACCCGACTTGAAGACCATGCTTCAACACTAGGAATAAAAATTGAGTGGTATGGATTAAACAGAATAGAAACTATGTTGCTAAATCCAAAACTTAGATTCATTCGTGAGTATTTCTTTTCCACAGATAGAATGCTTGAAAGAATGATTTCCAACATTGATAATCATACACAAACAATTCTTCAGAGTTTACACAATGAAATAATGTCTCCAAGAGGGAGCATTCAAATACCGATGGACCAGTCTGAGATCAAGGCTTTTATTCAGTCAGATGATAGTATTCTGATTGTACATGGTGATGGCGGTTGCGGGAAATCAGCTTTGATAAAATCTACATTACAGCAACTAGATAAATCAATTTTCTGGTTATTTCGTGCTAAGGATTTTGACTATGCAAATCTTCGTGAATTTACCAGAGCATGGGGAAACTATGATTGGGATGATCTGCTATCTTCCGTTGATGGTGCAGAAAATAAACTTATAGCGATTGACTCAGCTGAAAAAATATTTGAATTTAACAACAATGAAGCCTTGGAAGAAGCTATTCATATTTTGTTGAAACACAAGTGGAAAATAATTTTTACAATTCGCACTTATTATAAGCAAAGCTTTCGGAATACATATCTTCCTGCGGTGAATGCCTGTGAGATGGAGGTACCGACACTATCGACTAAGAAGTTAAACGAAGTTTGTAATAAATATAGCATCCCTGTGCCTAGTGATTCTAAATTACAAAATTTGTTGTGCAATCTTTTTTATTTGAATCTCTATATTTCGCATGAGCAGCCACAGTTAGAATCAACAGTAGCAGAATTTAGAGCACATATTTGGAGCCATATTATATGTCAATCCGAAACTGCTAGAGAATCAATGCCGGTACGGCGAGAGCATATGATTTGTAAGATTGTGAACACCAATATAGCAAAGGGAAGTTCATATTATTTCGTGGAAAATAATGAAGATTGGGATGCAATAACATCTTTGAAAACAAGCAATATTATTCAATACGACGAAACAATGAGTGGATATTTTGTCTGCCATGACGTATATGAAGAAATTGTTCTTAGCCATATTATTTCCCGAGAATATAGCCGAAAGTCTTGTGCCAAAGACTTTTTTTGCACCCTCGGCGATTCGCTCCCTATGCGCAAAACGTTTCGTCTGTGGATGCATACTCAGTTTGATGATTCTGAGAGCGATATGGGGGACTTTATTTCTGAATCTTTAAGAGACGGTCATATTCCTTCAATCTGGAAAGACGAAATCCTGATTGCCTTATTTAATGAGAAAAATATAACATATTCGTATCTTCTTGATCGAATTTTGAAAGACGATAGTTTTTCCCTTCTTATTCGAGCATTAGAGTTACTGAAAGTCTCATGCAATATTGTTGATAAATCTAAATTTGAAGGACTTTTAACAGAGAAAGAAGTTGAAACATTTAATATTTATCGGTTTACAAAACCGATAGGTAATGGATGGTCATATCTCATATCGTATACCTATGATAATCGTAAGCAAATTGAATGGACAGCAGAACTCATTAGATTGGTTTCCGATATATTATACATGTGGACCACCAATAATCATAATGGAAGTGCCACAAGAAAAGCAGGGTTAATAGCATTATTTTTTTATGAGACAAGAGGATATGATCGATCCTTCCGGAGAGCAATAGGCGAATCCTACCAAAATAAAATTTGTGATGTTATTTTGCGCAGCTCCATGGAAATAACGCCTGAGTTAACCTCTATTTTGAAGGAAGTGATTGAAAAAGGTGAAACAAATTATAGCGCTCCCTATACCATCCTGTGCCAACATTTTCTTCAAAACTCGCTTCAAGTTGGAACTATTTTAGAAGCAGTGCCGGATCTAGTCCTTCAAGTGGCTATTTTGTTCTGGATTGATGACGGGAAGCAAGATAGCGCATGGACATCAGATATGGATTTTGAAAGGGATTTCGGTCTGCGCCAGAGTGATCTAAACTATTATCCGAGTAGTGCATTTCAAACACCTCTCTTTTCATTGTTAGTAGAACATCCTCAAAAAGGAATGGATTTTATCATTGATCTTATAGATCAAGCAACAGCAAAATATTACAAAGCAAATCTAAACGAGCAATCTCATGAATGTGAAGAGATCGAAATTCAAATAAATTCACAGAAAAAAGTCAAACAGATTATTAGTGGTAGGCTTTGGAACGCATACCGTGGAACAACCTGCGCCCCATATTTACTACAGAGTCTTCTGATGGCGTTGGAACGGTGGTTGCTGATTAAGATTAAGAATATGACCGCAGTGGAGGCTTGTACAATTTGTGTGAAACTCATATCTCGGTCTCATTCAGCAGCAATTACTGCAGTTGTTACTAGCGTTGCAATAGCAAATCCTGATAAATTATTTGATATAGTTCTGATTTTATTACACACACCTCGGATATTTCTGTATGATATTGATCGCTTTGCTATGGATCAAAGCGCTGGAATGATGCATTCAGGCATTAGTACAAACAAATTTTACGATGATGAAAGAAAACGAGCGGATAAGCAGTCTTATCGAAAAATTAAGCTCGAAGATATTGTTTTAAATTACCAATTAGACAGGAAAACTTTATCACCAGAAGACTATCAGGATAGAATTAATCGGTTGCACAATGCTATAGATGAAGGGTTTATGCCAGCGGAAAATCTGTGTGAAGATGAGTACCGCTGCTTGTATCGTATGGATATAAGAAAGTTGAAACTTGTACCCTATAAATTGCCGTCAGGGGATGAAGTAATAGCGCTCACTTCTAATTTACCTGCACCAATGGAAGAAAAAACTGATGTAATAGCAGAGCAGTCCAAAAGAGATGACGAATATCTGGCACTACAGTTTTGGAGCCAAGCTCGATTAGAAGATGATAAAGAAAAGTATTCGCAATATCCTCAGTTCGAAAAAAATTTGGACGCTGCTATGGAGCTTGCATTAAGTTTTAAAGAGAAACCAAGTAGAATACAGGTAGATAACAAGTGTGTTTTGAATGTAGCGGCTGTAATGATAATCTGTTTTGGAGATCGTCTAACCCAAGAACAAGCGTTATTATGCAGGCAAGAAATCATTACTCAAACTGTAAAACTTACATCTAAAGATACTAGCTTATTTCTCGGCGTAGAGATCGGTTCAGCCGTTCGAGCATTACCTTACTTAATTTGTGAAAGCGAATCCATAAAATCAATTGATAATCCTTTAGTCCTTTTGCTGGCATTTATATGTTGCAGAGGAAAAATAAGGGGATGTGCACTAAAGAATTTCCGAGACCAAATGTGGAAACAAAATGCATCGCTTTCAGAGAAAATGGTAAAATTGTTTATACTATTAAAGCCTGAATATGATAAGCAAGTAACCCCTTGTAATGGTGTCTCTCCCCGGATATTTTTTGAAGAACACCTTTCTGCAATTGATGCAATTCTGTCTGACCGAGAAACAATTGCTCCCAATATTGAAAAATTGGATTATAATGAGCTTATAACACTAAATCTTCTTTTTCCGCACAACTTAACCGCAGTCAATTATCCAATAGTATCCAAGACAGGAAAATTGATATGGTCAAAACTATTTAAAAATGATAGATATGACTCATATGAGACAAGAGAAAGAAGAGATATTGAACTAGAAAATCTTTATATTGATTGGCTTGCAGAGACACTGCTCTCATCTGAAACAGAGTCAATCGATGAGTCTGTTGCTATGATTGCATCTTCTTTTGAGATATCTAGGACAACGCAGCGGTTTTTGACGTCATTGATCATTTTTCAGGATCGTTTGAGGAAATACAATAATTTCTGGAACATATGGAATAAACTTGAACCGGGAATTGACCGTTTGTGCTTAGATGATAAGACGCATACTATAGAGTTTTGCACGGAATGTAACATCCAATATTATAGCGGGGATATGTTTGAACTGCTGTCCACATATTGTTTTGCTATACGAACCTGGAAGTCTGGTCTCCAAGAATGGCATACCCTAAAAGATGAAGATTATACTTTTTTTGCTGAGGCTGCAGGAAAATATGGCTATCATCCCGCAACACTTTACTCATTAGCTTTTATCCTGAACACCATCGGTAAAAAGTATAGTAAATATGGCGTTTTTTGGTTGGCAAGAATCGTGCGGGAAAACAAGCATTTAAATAAGTGCGAACTGCCTGCAAATACAGAATATTATCTTGAAGAGTATCTCCATAATTTTTTGATAAGTGGGAGAGACAAGCTCAAACAAAATTCTGAATTACGAGGGAATTTTATTGAAGTGCTTAATTTCCTGATTGAGCGAGGATCAACTTGCGCTTTTATCCTAAGAGAAAGCCTATACTGAGTTATTATGTAAAAACACATACGGAGGACGAAAATGAAGAAAATAGAAGGTTCCCCTAAGAACCTAAAACAACTGCTGCAGAACACAAAATATTCTATTCACTACTACCAGCGGGAATATATGTGGCAGCGGAAACATATTGAAGAGCTATTGGATGACCTGACGTCAGAGTTTTTGGAGTCGTACAAGCCTGGTGACAGCAGACAGGCAGTTGCGGATTATGGCGCTTATTTTATGGGCTCTATTGTCTTGGCAGGCCGGGAAAATGCAATTATTGACGGCCAACAGAGATTATCTTCTCTTACGCTTCTGCTGATGTATTTGAACAATCGGCTGAAAGCCATTGGTCAAAGCTACAGTATGATTGAGGCAATGATTTTCTCTGAATCTTTCGGCACAAAGTCCTTTAATCTCAATGTAGATGACCGATATGACTGCATGGAAGCCATATTCAGCAACCGGGAATTTGATATTACGGATAAAGGCGAATCTGTTCAGAATTTGTACGGCAGATACAATGATATAGCGGAGTTGTTTCCTGCTGATATTACAGACGATATGCTGCTGTATTTCTGCGATTGGCTGGCCGAAAAAGTATTTTTCATCGAAATTGTTGCTACGACGGAGCAGGATGCCCATAAGGTTTTTGTTACGATGAATGACAGAGGCCTGAGCCTTACCTCTACCGAAATGCTGAAAGGATATCTGCTGTCAGAGATCAAAAGCGACACAGTTCGGGAGAAGATGAACGGAATCTGGAAAGATAATGTGTTAAGCCTAAAAAAAGATGATGAGAAGGGCGACGAAGCCTTTATTAAGGCTTGGCTTAGAGCACACTATGCTGAAACGATTCGTGAAACAAAAGCTGGTGCTGTCAATAAAGACTTTGACCTGATTGGCGGCGAATTCCATAAATGGGTGAGAGACGAGCGTGAAAAGCTTGGCCTGAATACATCGGAAGACTTCGAGCTGTTCATTCGGAAGTTTGCAAAATTTGCAGCAGTATATCAAAAGATACACGAAGCTGAGCAGACATTTGCAGAAGAAACAAAATATGTCTATTACAATGCTCAGGTCAGCTTTACATTGCAGCCTCAGCTCCTGCTCGCTCCGGTATGCTTTGAGGATTCTTGGCCGGTTATTATCGAAAAGATCAACCTTGTGGCCAGATTTATTGACATTCTGATTGTTTCTCGTGTAATCAACTACCGCTCTGTAGATTATAGCACGATTAAGAATTTTGTTTTCAATGTGACCAAAGATATTCGTATGACCAATATTTCAACATTGAAGCAGAAGCTGCTCAATCAGTATGCTGCACTTTCCTTCGACCCAGTTACTACATTGCCTGAGTTGCGGCTAAATAGCTTTACCAAGAGATATATCAAAAATATTCTGGCACGTGTGACCAGTTTCATTGAGGAGCAAACCGGTGTAGCACCTAATTACTGTAATTACATGAATCAGAAAACAAAGAACCCGTTCGAAATTGAGCATATTATTACAGACCATTATGAGTGGTTCACCAGCGAATATGCCGATCAGGAAGATTTCAGACGCTGGAGAAACAGCATCGGCGCATTGCTTTTACTGCATAAGAGTATTAACGCCAGTTTGAATGATTCGCTGTATGACCATAAACTTCAAAAGTATTGCTCCAATGAAGGAAATATTTATACGGAATCCTTGGGTGAACAGGCATACATAAACAATCCGAGATTCAAAAGATTTATTGATGAGAATCACCTGGAATTTAAGCCATACGCTCATTTTGGCAAAAAGGAAATCACAGAACGGTCCAATGTCCTGGCACATATTTTTCAATTGATTTGGAATGATGCACTATTTCAATAATTCGAAATAACATAACTAATAAAAACGGAAATCCGAACTTTTCAAACCTAAAAGATCTGTGTTTATTTCTGTGTTTATTTACTCAAAGCTCGTTTTAGTTATATGCAATTACGCAACAAATGAGCTTTAAAAAGCGCAAATAACACTGTAAAACAGTATAAATTCTAACCTAAAAAGTTATGTAAACCTCCTCATAACCCGGAGGTCGTAGGTTCGAGTCCTGCCTCCGCAACCAAATTCACCCCTAATTCTTCGGAATTAGGGGTTTTTCTTATGCAAAAAGTTCGATTTTCTCCTCTCCCCTTTTTGCCTTCTAACACTTTTCTAACACATGGCTATTTGACACTTAAAAATG
>RCNI01000673.1_pt1 | contig 22337 bp, 22 predicted proteins | sample 2041151 | NCBI WGS metagenome assembly RCNI01 (sample SAMN09708214, study PRJNA481090) | feces metagenome | isolation source: feces | place: Antarctica: Albino Rookery | reverse complement strand
TTACTATCAAACATGTATGGAAAGGAATTTATTTGTATGAATGAAAGTGTTATCTCATTTGATGTATCGAAAGGATCTTGCCATTATCAAGCATTTGTAGATTTTAAGAAACCAATCTTTAAACCTAAGAAGTTAAATTGGACAATGGAAGGTTTTGAAAATTTGCAGAAAGATATTGAATTATTAAAAAGCAAAGCAGATGGAAAGTATGTTGAATTTATTTTAGAAGCAACTGGGATTTATTCTAAGCCTTTGGAAAAGTGGTTAAGAGATGGAGGATACACCTACTATGTCATTTCTCCATTATTAGCAGCAAAATATCGTCAAACACAGCTTCACGGAAATAAGACAGATGCCTTGGACTGTGCACATATTGCCCATGTTTATTATTCTGCTGATTTAAGAGCTAAGCAGTCTGAAGAAGAAGTGTATGTTAAGCTTCGTTCATTGAGTCGTTATTATGAAGATCAGTTAGAGCATCTTCGCAAGTATAAAGTGACATTACGAGCATACATGGATTCGGTTATGCCAGAATTTGATTCTATTTTCCCAAAGAAAGACATTTATAATGAAATATCTATGGAAATATTGAAGAAATATCCACATCCAATCAAGATTCAACGAGCCACTAGAAATAGTATGATCAAATATCTAGTAAAAAAGACTTCCCATCATGAAGCCTTTATTGAACGGTATGTCGACAAGATTAAGGACTGGTCTTACCAGACCTATAGTGGATTTAATCCAGATGATGAGGAAGTTAATATTATTTCTAAATTGATTATTAAGATTGAACAGACAAGTAACGAAGCAGATGAAACATTGAAGAAGCTTATCGAGCTTGCGAAAACGACTCCACATTTTAATCAAATCTATTCTATATGTGGCATTGGAGAAAATCTAGCAGCACGGATCATTGCAGAAATTGGAGACATGAAAAGATTCAAAGGAAAGAATCAAATCGTTTCGTATGCAGGACTCGATCCAATGATACGACAATCTGGAAAAGTAGATGGAATACATCTATCAATATCTAAGAAGGGGAACAAAAGACTTCGATGTTTATTATATTTGGCTGTCAGTTGTAATTTAAGATTGAAGAGAGAAGATATGATTTATAATTATTACCAAAAGAAAAGGCAGCAAGCCACCCCAATGTGTACTCAAGCTGCCCGAATTGCATGTGCCCATAAATTACTAGTACTAATTTATGGAATCTGTAAAACAGATGCATATTACAATTACTAGATAGATTATAACATGATAATAAAAAATTAAAAGCCTGAAAATCCAGGCTTTTTGTCGTGCTAATAAATAGATAATTATAAATTCTAAAAAATATTAATTTATACTTGATTTATATTATCTAATTTTTTATTGCGGCAATCTCTGTTTTGATATATTCGTTCTCTGCTCTTAAACGAACAAGTTCTTCTCGTTCTGATTCATTTAATTCTTTTGGTTTCGTTGTTTTCTTTTTCATTTTAGATCCCCTTGGCTTTCGACCTCTAGTTTTTACTATAAGGCCATTATAACCAAAAATCTTATAATTTCGAACCCATTGATACAACATTCCATCATTTATTCCAGCTTCAATGGCTGTGGAAAGAATAGAATTACCAGCTAATACTTTTGAAACAAGTTCTAACTTTTCTTCTGGTGACCAATATTTATTTTGTGGTTTGTGTTTTAAGGCTTCAGGTCCTTGTGTTTCTAAAATTCTATCCCATTTCCTGATAAAATTCACAAATTGTTTTCTTTTGATACCTTCTGGTATGTCGGGAATAATACCTTTACGATACATTTCAATACATTTCATTTTAAATTCATAACTATAACGCATAATAAAATACCCTCCTTACTGGTTTGTCCAGTAAAGAGGGTACATATCACTCTCAGCTTGTTGACAAATTACCTTATTTTGAAAACAAATAAAATCTTATTTTGAAAACAAATAAAATAAATTTAGAAAACGTGGTGAAAAGCCACTAAATTACAGATGATATTAGGTTAAAAACACCTTGAAATCATCTTTTTTTATCAAAGTTGGGATTAAAAAAGACCGAATGACAAAGCCTGCTCAACGAGCGACTTTGTCAACGGTCTAAGAGGATTGACTCCTCTTTTTTTTATTCTTTTTCTTCTTTATTTTCCTCTTGTGGTTTTTCTTCCTTTTGAGGTTTAGGAAGCAATGCTTTAGCACTTACATTGACACGTCCACGATCGTCAATTTCTGTTACTTTTACTTTAATTGTATCTCCAATTTTTAATTTGTCCTCAACTTTTTCTACTCGTTCATGACAAATTTTTGAGATATGAAGTAAACCATCTGTACCAGGGAATAAATTTACAAATGCTCCAAATTTTTCAATTCGAACAACCGTTGCATCATAAATATCTCCAACTTTAGCAACTCTTACAATATCACGAATCATATTTGCTGCTTTTGTGATTGCATCACGATTCATATGGTAAATGACCACATGTCCATCATCTTCAATATCAATTTTAACTTCATCGCATGCTTCAATAATTTTATTAATCATTTTCCCGTTAGGTCCAATAACTTCACGAATTTTTTCTGGATCAATATAGAATTGTTCAATTTTTGGTGCGAATTCTCCTACATCTTCGCGTGGTCTATCAATTGCTTGCATCATATTTTCTAAGATTTGTTCTCTAGCACCATGTGCTTGTGCTAAAGCTTCACGTAATACTTCTTTTGTAATACCTGCAACTTTGATATCCATTTGTAAAGCTGTAATACCTTCTTTTGTTCCAGCAACTTTAAAGTCCATATCACCAAAGTGATCTTCCATACCTTGAATATCTGTTAATACAGTATATTGTCCAGTTTCTTCATTCATAATTAACCCCATTGCAATACCTGCAACTGGAGCTTTAATTGGAACACCTGCAGCCATTAAAGACATTGTACCAGCACAAATAGATGCCTGTGAACTAGAACCATTTGATTCTAATACTTCAGCAACTGTACGAATTGTATATGGGAATTCTTCTTCACTTGGTAAAACTTGTGATAATGCACGTTCACCTAATGCTCCATGACCAATTTCACGACGTCCAGGATTTCCCATTCTTCCTGTTTCACCTACTGAGTAAGGTGGGAAATTATAATGATGTAAGAAACGTTTTGAGTCAACTTCTGTCACATCATCAATAATTTGATTATCATTCATAGCCCCTAATGTAGTAACAGATAATACTTGTGTTTCACCACGTGTAAATAATGCACTACCATGTACTCTAGGAATAATATCAACTTGTGAATCCAATGGACGTATTTCATCAATTTTTCTTCCATCAGGACGTACTTTATCTTCAATAATTAAACGACGTACTTCGTTTGCTTCGATTCCATGACAAATTTCTTTCACTTGTTTTAAAGCTTTGTCTTTTTCTGCTTCGCTTGCATATTCTTTTTCTGCAAATTCATTTACTGCAGCTTCTGTTAATTCATCGATTTTTCCGTATCTTTCTAATTTTTTCTCAATAGATACTGCTGCACGAATATCTGCTTCGTATTTTTCACGAACTTCTTGATCAATGGCTTCATCTACTGTATATAGAGTAACTTCCATTTTTTCTTTTCCAACTGTTGCAACAATTTCCTCTTGGAATGCAACTAATTTTTTAATATATTCATGTCCAAACATGATTGCTCCAAGCATTGCTTCTTCATCTACTTCTTTAGCACCTGCTTCTACCATGTTGACAGCATATTTTGTTCCTGCAACTGTTAATTGAATATCACTATGTTCCATTTGCTCTGGAGTTGGATTAATTACATATTCACCATCAATACGACCTACATTAACCCCTGCAATTGGACCATTAAAAGGAATATCTGAAATACATAAAGCTAATGATGCGCCAAACATTGCTGTCATCTCAGGTGTACATTCCTGATTTACAGCTAAAACTGTGTTCACAACTTGTACTTCATTACGGAACCCTTCTGCAAACAATGGACGAATTGGACGGTCAATCATTCTTGCTGTCAATGTCGCATGTTCACTAGGTCGTCCTTCTCTTCTTAAAAATCCTCCAGGAATTTTACCTACTGAATAAAGCTTTTCTTCAAATGATACTGTTAATGGGAAAAAATCAATTCCCTCTTTTGCTTGTTTACTAGCTGTAGCCGTTGATAAAACAACTGTGTCATTATATCTTACAAGCGCACTTCCTCCTGCTTGTTTTGCTACTTCACCAATTTCTACTGTAAGCACCCGCCCACAGAAATCTAAACTAAATGTCTGTTTAGCCATATTTTCACCTCTTAATTTTCATCGTCTGTTTTATAATACCATAGTTTCGCATCTTATGAAAGAAAAAATAAAGGAATCATGTAAAATAATATTTTTATATTTTTTTATCATCAAAATAAATAAAAAGCCACATATTTATGTGACTTTTTATATACAAACAATTATTTACGTAATCCTAAACGACTGATTAAATCTTTATAACGATTTAAATCTTTGTCTTTTAAGTATGCTAATAAATTTCTACGACGTCCAACCATTTTCATTAAACCTCTTTGAGAATGGTAATCATGTTTGTGTTCTTTGAAGTGTTCAGTTAATTGATTGATTCTTGCAGTTAATACAGCAATTTGTACTTCTGGAGAACCTGTATCTCCTTCAAATCTAGCATATTCTTTCATGATTGCTTGTTTTTCGCTTTTTAATAACATTTTAATTTCCTCCTATTCATGAAATTCGTTCTATACTGAGTAAGTCGTCGAGGAATAGACGTGCCACCAAGTATAAAACCTTTATTATATTAACATAGTATTTATAGATATTCAATATCTTCTATATAAATTTATCTATTCTAAAAAATTCACTAATACATCATTTAATAAATGAAATCCTTTTTCAGTTGTATGTAATCTTTCCTTATCCAATACCAATAACTTTTGTTCAACTAAACGATCAATAATTTCTTTATAATAATCATATACATCTACATCGAAACGTTTCTTGAAAATACTACGATTCATTCCTTTTTTCATTCGTAATGACATCATAATCATCTCAAACATTTCATCTTTCTGATCTAATTCAATATTAGTTGGAAGAGAACCTTTATGTAAATAATCATTTAAATTTTTTGTATTATCATACCTACGGTGATGTTCTTTCCCACTTGCACCACATCCAATACCATAAAAATCATTATATTCCCAATACATTTGATTATGTCTTGATTCAAAACCAACTTTTGAAAAATTACTAATTTCATATTGTTGAAATCCACTTGAGTTTAAAAAAGAAATTGCATAATCATACATATCTGCTTCCACGTCTTCATCTATATTAGTAACTCCTTTTCTTCCAAACTCAGAATTTGGCTCAATTGTTAATCCATATAAAGAAATATGTTGGATATCAAACTGTTGAACGATTTCTTGTAGATCTTGTTTCCACATTGCTAATGTTTGATTTGGAAGCCCATAAATTAAATCAATTGAAATATTATGTATTCCGGCTTTATGAATATTATTAATACATTCAATGATATCTTGTTTTTGATGTTGTCGATGAATTTCTTTTAATAACGTTGGTTGCAGTGTTTGAACACCTAATGAAATTCTATTCACCCCATGCTTTTTACATACCAATAATTTTTCACAGTTTAGTGATTCTACATTAGCTTCTATTGTATATTCTTCAACATGATTAGTATATGGTTGTATTGTCTGTAATAACATTTCAAGCTGTTGCACATTAAGTGAGCTAGGTGTACCGCCACCTATATATATAGTTTTTAAAGAATTTGTAAGTCTTTCATTTATTTCTTTTATAATTTGTTCTAACCAACGATCCACTAATCCTTTATGATATCGACATCGAAAAAAGTCACAGTATGCACATATATTTTGACAAAATGGAACATGTATATAACAAGCTTCACACATAGATTATCTGTCTTCCTTTCTAACTATCCGTATTATAACAAAAAAAGCATCTAATTCAATAGCTATAGCTTAGATGCTTTTTAATGTTATTTCTCGTCATCGCTCATTGAAAGAACCGCCATGAATGCTTCTTGTGGAACTTCAACGCTTCCAACAGCTTTCATTCGTTTTTTCCCTTCTTTTTGTTTTTCTAATAATTTCTTTTTACGTGAAATATCTCCACCATAACATTTTGCTAAGACATTCTTACGTAAAGACTTAATATCTGCTCGTGCTATAATTTTTCCATTAATTGCAGCTTGAATAGGTATTTCAAACTGTTGCTTTGGAATTAATGTTTTTAATTTTTCACAAATAATGCGACCTCTTGCATGTGCAAAGTCACGATGCACAATACTACTTAAAGCATCCACAACTTCACCATTTAATAAAATATTCATTTTAGCAAGTTTATTTGTTTGATATCCTATTAGCTCATAATCAAAAGAAGCGTATCCTTTTGTACATGACTTCAGTTTATCAAAGAAATCATATACAATTTCTCCTAATGGTAATTCATAAATAACATTCATACGTGTTTCATCAATATAAATCATATCTGAATAAATTCCACGTTTTCTTTGACACAATTCCATAATTGCACCAACATATTCTTTTGGTGTCATAATGCTTGCTTTTACAAATGGCTCTTCAATATGATCAATTTTTTGAACATCAGGTAATAAACTTGGGTTTTCAATTTGCATCATACTTCCATCCGTTAAATATGCATGATAAACAACAGATGGAGCAGTTGCGATAATGTCAATGTGATATTCACGCTCAATTCTTTCTTGAATAACATCCATATGTAATAAGCCTAAAAAACCCACACGGAATCCAAAGCCAAGTGCCTGCGATGTTTCAGCTTCAAATTGTAAAGATGCATCATTTAATTGTAATTTTTCCAAAGCATCTCTTAAATCATTATATTTTGCAGAATCAATTGGATATAATCCACAGTATACCATTGGATTCATTTCTCGATATCCTACTAAAGGTTCTTTCGCAGGATTTTCACATGAAGTAATTGTATCCCCTACGCGAACATCTTTAATTGATTTAATGGATCCACAAAGCCATCCAACTTCACCGCATTCTAGTGCATCTTTTTTCACTTCTTTTGGTGTACGAACTCCACATTCTAAGACTTCATATTCTGAATCACTAGCCATAAAGCGAATCTTATCTCCAACACGAATTCTTCCTTCTTTTACACGTACAAACGCAATTACGCCTCGATATGCATCATACATAGAATCAAATACTAATGCTTGTAGAGGTGCCTCTGGATCGCCAGAAGGTGCTGGAACATTACGTACTACACTTTCTAAAACATCACGAATATTAACCCCATTTTTTGCAGAAATCAATGGAGCTTCTGATGCATCCAATCCTATTACATCTTCTACTTCTTTTTTTACAACCTCGGGCTGTGCACTAGGTAAATCTATTTTATTAATAACCGGAATAATTTCCAAATCATTATCTAGTGCTAAATAAACATTTGCTAAAGTTTGTGCTTCAATCCCTTGTGCGGCATCTACTACTAAAACAGCTCCCTCACATGCTGCTAAAGAGCGAGAAACTTCGTATGTAAAATCGACATGTCCTGGAGTATCAATTAAATGAAAAATATAGTCATGTCCATCATCTGCTTTATATTTCAATTGAACCGCGTTTAATTTTATCGTAATTCCGCGTTCTCTTTCTAAATCCATCGTATCTAATAATTGTTCTTTCATTTCTCTTTGTTGAACCGTATCAGTTATTTCTAATATACGATCTGCTAAAGTTGATTTTCCATGATCAATATGAGCAATAATAGAGAAATTTCTTATATATTTTTGATTCATTCACAACACTCCTAACAATCTAGCCTTTATTATATCAAAGAATTGTTTTCTTGCAAATATAAATCATGCTTGTTTCTTGACGAAATTAAAGATTCGGTGTATAGTAATATATGTAAGGATTGAGAGAGTTTTCCTTATTACAACTAAGAGATTATAGATTTTAATGAAAAAAGGAATCTGTAATCTCTTTTTTATTATTCTTCTCTATATATTCTATACATATATTGTATTATTTATCGTATAAAAAACCTCACTCTAATAATTCTAAAGTGAGGTTTTTTATTTCTTATTCAACTATTTTTCCAATAAATTGTTTTCCATTTCCATTATAGAATGATTTTGCATCGATTTTAGCTTTTCCTTCTAACTGAATTTCATCCACGATAATATATCCATCTTTGGCAGCAATTGCATATCCATCATGTAACCATCCAATCATTTCACCTAATTGATGATTATGATTTTCTTTAATCATACGAACTTTATGAAATTTAATTTTCTTTCCATTCACTACTCCATTACCTACTGGGAATGGGATTAAGCCACGAATATGATTATATACAGATTGAACGTCTTTTTTAAAATCAATGTGCTCTTCTTCTTTTTGAATGGTATACGCAAAAGTTGCTTTATCTTCATCTTGTTCTATAAACACAGCAGTTCCATCAATAATCTTAGGGATACTTTCACTTAATAAATCAGCACCTGCTTTAGCTAATTTTATATACATATCTCCTGTTGTATCTTCTTGTAGAATTGGAACACTACACTGAGACATAACTGCACCTGCATCCATTTTCTTTACCATTCGCATAATGGACATACCACATTCTTTATCACCTTCTATAACAGCTTTATGAATAGGTGCTCCACCTCTCCATTTTGGTAATAAAGATGCATGTACATTAATACTTCCGTATGTTGGCGCATCTAATAATTCTTTAGGTACAAACTGTCCATATGCACAAGTAACAATCAAATCCATTGATAAACTTGCTAATTCTTGATATTCATTTCGAATAGAAATAGGTTGATATACTGGAAGTTCATGTTCTAATGCATATATTTTAACTTCTGACATTTTAATTTGTTGTTTTCTTCCGGCTTTTTTATCTGGCTGTGTAACAACTCCTATTACTTCATAGCCATCTTTAACTAGACGATCTAGCATTGATACAGCAATATCCGGAGTTCCCATAAATAATATTTTAATATTTTTCATATATTCACCTCTTGTTCTTGTATTATATCATATTATTTATAAACTTGCTTTACTCGTTTATTGAATCATTGCATCATATAATGTAGAAATAAAAATAACCCCTTTTTCAATACAAGTAACAACACATTTACTTCCATCTTTTGCTAGTTTGCTTGCCCTATTTTCATTTTCATAATTATTTAAATTAGCATTATCTTTTTCTATTATCTTATGTTGTGCAATATCGTTTTCAAATCGATCTACTCTTTCGCTAAGCCCATCTTGGGGGATATCTTTATGTTGTACATAAGTTCCAACATATACTAATAATAAAACAAGCAATGCATCTTGTATAAAACGTTTCATTTTACCAACCCTCTTTCATTAATTCGTCAATTCCCAGTGCTACATATTTTAATGTATTCTTTACTTCTTCAAAGTTATTATAATTCGTGCCACACTCCATCAAAACAATTCCTTCGCAAACCTCTTGATTATAATAAGCAATATCTCTGGTCATTACTGATTTCATAATACCATTTTTATGTTTATTAACTTTGTCAGTTAATATCGAAGAAATTTTAGTTGCACTTTTTACATTTCTTGAACTGCCGCCAATAACCATCATCGCTTTTGCATATGATTTACCATCAAGTGTAATATAACTATATTCTCTTGGAACACTGTCCCTATGCAAATCAATGCATAAATCAAAGCCACCATAATTTACTAGTGCTTCATTTAAATATTTATTAGAAACAAAATATAAATCATTATATGTTAATCCATGTGTATTACAGTATTTTTCAAAATCATTCGTTTCCAAAATAACTTTATATCCCTTTTCTTCTAAATATTTCCCTAACACTACAGCAGCATCCATAACAGATTTTTCATCGGAATATTTTTCTCCTTGATGTGTATTATAGATGTATATTTTCTTACCATTTGATTTTACTTTTTTATTTTCCTTCTTCTCTTTATGATTTGTATTTGGCACAATCATTGGCTGTTCATAGGTAGTTTCGATTTCTATATCTTCTTGTGGTGTTGTTAAATTTTTATTAAAAGTTAATGCATTTAGTTGTTCCTTTAATTTAATATCATTTTTCACAACCTTTGGATGATATATAAAACTATGTAAAATATTTTCTTTACAATTTATCATATGCTGAAAGCCTTCATAAAAAGGAGTAAAATATAAAAATATAATAATCAAACATATTTTAGAAATAATAGACACTGTATGTTTCATTAAAAAAAGCACCTCCTTTTCTATTTATATGAAAAAGAGATGCTTAAAATGAATAAATTTATATTCATAAATTCGACATTATAAATTCAAGTATTCACGGTGTAAGAACATATTAATTCCTTCAGATACAATATATACAAGTTGCTTTAGCTCTTCATCCATTGACTTAGGAGTAACCATTAATTTGGTATTTTCATTTTGATATAAATTTTCAACTATATTTGTCTTACAATGGACTTCTTTTAAACAATCATGAAGAATCGCCCCCACACTTGTAACTGTCGCAACTCCTACAGCAATCACAGGAATATGAAGGTTTTCTTCGTTAAATGCCTCTCTAAAGTTACCAATACCACTTCCTGGTTGAATACCCGTATTATTAATTTGTATTACCTTATTTATTCGATTAATATCTCTTGTAGCAAGTGCATCCACAACAAGTATTAATTCGGGTTTATATACAGATACAACACTCTGTACAATTTCTAATGTTTCTAATCCAGTTTGTCCCATGACTCCAGGCGCTAATGCTGCAACATCGCGTGTTCCTTCTAAATTTAATTTGCTATGATTTCGATAATAGTGTGCAGTCACTAAAATTTCTCCTATTACCTTAGGACCTAATGCATCACTAATAATAAATTGATTTCCCAATCCAACTACAAGAATTTTATTTACTTCTATTTTCATGCTATTTGTCATATTTAATAAATTTTCATGAATAGCCTCAATCATATCATTTCTTATTTGATGATCAAATAAATTATCACATTCGATAGATACATAATCTCCTTTTTCTTTATGAAATTCATTTTGATCCGACAAAATTTTTATATAATTACAACAAATATGATCACTCTTTTTCTCAGTATGTTCAAACGTGTCACTTTTTATATCCAATGTTACCAATTCATCAGCAAAGTCTGTATAAATATTATTGTTTTCTACCATTTAAATCACCTAGAATTAGTTTGGATTTCTTTCAATAGATTATTCTATTTAAATAAATTTCTACAAAACTTGTAGAAATTTATTTAAATTTTTTTATGAAAAAATAATTTTTATTTGAATTATTGCATTTTTAATTTCTTTTTGTTATAATTTATTGGCAATTAATAATTAGGAGGTGCAACAATGCCACAGATCCAATCACAGAAAAAACGTGTAAAAACTAATAACAAGAGAAATTTAGCTGCTAACGTTCAAAAATCAGCTTTAAAAACAGCTATCAAAAAAGTATTAGCTGCTGTAGAAGCTAACGACAAAGAAGCTGCTGTTGTTGCTTTAAACGAAGCAAACTCTAAATTAGATAAAGCTACTGTAAAAGGTTTACACCACAGAAACTATGCTAATAGACAAAAAGCACGTTTAGCAAAAGCAGTTAATTCAATCGCTGCATAATATCGATCGTAAGATCGATTTTTTTTATAGACTTATATAAATAAAAAGGATATTGCTTTTAACAATATCCTTTCAGACTGTTGACAAAAGTTCAGCAGTCTTTTTTTGTAAATGTTATAATAATGGTATAAGAATTAAAGAAGTTACATTTATGGCAATCTCTAAACGAAATACAAGTAATGATGCAGTTATTTTAAATACATTAGAAGGATTGGTTCATTAAATATCGCATCAGTTATATCTGATATCATCTCATGAGATATACTAAAGCCATAGATATCTTCAATGGTCTTTGATATATCACGTTGCGACATTCCTCTTGCATACATAGCTAAGACTTTATTTTCTATTGCTGATACATCTTTTTCCCTTTTTGGCTCGATAGTAGGCTCGAATGAACCATCTCTATCTCTCCTTTAAGCATGGATTCACACATAGGACCAAACGCATCTTTTAATACTTCTTGCATATCTTCAACTGATTTTGGCTGATATGCTTCTAAAATTGCTTGTGCTAAAGCTACTTTCTTCGAATCTCTCTTTATTCTTGCTATAGTCATACTTCCTTGTTTACCTCCTGATTTTATCATATCTTCTAAAAGAAAAAAAACTGTGACAAGTTAAGTTGTGCACATACTTAACTTACACAGTTTATTTTACACTCTCTAATACCCTTTTTATATTTACAGTTATCATTTAAAACAATAATCTTGCAATATCATTCCATGTAGCAATCAGCATAAGCCCTATAATTAAGAATACACCTATCATCATAATTACATTTTGGCATCGTTCACTTAATTTTTTACCAATCAAAGTTTCAATCAATACAATTAAAATTCTTCCACCATCCAAAATAGGAATTGGAATCAAATTAAATATTCCAACATTAACTGATAATAATGCTATTAATGCTAAAGAAGATAATAACCCATTCTGTGTTGTTTGTGCAGTTATTTGGAAAATACCAACAGGTCCACTCAAATTATTTAATCCTACACCATGGATCAACTTGTTTAAAGAACTCAGTATACTTTTAACTGAATCAACCATTCTCATAGTTCCATAAGGAATGGATTCTAGCAATGTAATTTTCTTTGGTTCTGGAGCCTTATAACCTATTCCAATCAAATAAATGTTATCTTCTTTATGATAAGCTGCTGTAGCATTCAATACTACTTCTTTACCATCTCTTAAAACTGTATATTTCACTTCACCTGGATAATATTGAAGAAATTCTAAAATTTCATCAGTACTTTCTGGTTTTAAAACTTCGTTCTTTGCAATATTTTCCATTCGAATGATTTCATCACCAGTTAAGAATCCTGCTTTTTCTGCTGGTGAATTTTCTACAACAGTAGAAATAATTGGCTTTGCCTCTTGAGGAACTGCACCTTGATAAGCAGTAATTCCTATAAATAATAACCACGCTAGAATAATATTCATGAATGCTCCAGCTGCCATAACAATTACTTGTTTCCAAGGCTTAATTCCATTTAATGTTCGCTCATATGGAATATCTAGCTCTTCATCTTCCTCATCACTATCTTCTCCAGCCATAGCAACATATCCACCTATTGGTAATGCTCGTATAGTTAATGCAGTTTCTCTATTTTTACGTTGCCAAATTTTAGGACCCATACCAATTGAAAACTCTTTACAATATACTCCAAATTTTTTAGCAGCAATTAAATGTCCTAATTCGTGAATAATGATAATAACACCTAATATTAAAATAAACCAAATAAAGCTCATTACATAACCCCTTTCCACATGTTCTTAACAAATTCTCTAGCTGTTAAGTCACTGTTAATAATATCCTCTAATGTTGGGTCTTGAATAAATGTTAATTGTTTCACTGCTTCTATTACAGAAGTTTCAATATCTAAAAAAGATATTTTTTTATTTAAAAACAAACGCACAGCTTCTTCATCTGCTGCATTCATAATCGCTCCAAGATTTCCACCCTTTTTTCCAACTTCATAAGCTACCTTTAATAATGGATAACGTTCCATACTTGCTTCTTCAAAATGCAATGTAGAATATTTTAAAAAATCAAATGGTTCTGCATCATACATTGTTAAACGTTTTGGATACGATAAAGCATATTGAATTGGTAATCTCATATCTGCTGTACCAATTTGTGCCATAATCGCATGATCATTATACTGAACCATAGAATGAATAGCACTTTCTCTATGAATTAAAACATCAATTTTTTCATACGGTATATCAAATAAATAATGTGCTTCAATAACTTCAAATCCTTTATTCATCATTGTCGCTGAGTCAATTGTAATACGTCCTCCCATATTCCAATTAGGATGTTTTAAAGCTTGTTCAACTGTGACATCTTTTAGTTGTTCTCTATTTAAATCTCTAAAACTTCCTCCACTTGCGGTAACAATAAGTTTATCGACACTATCGTGTGTGTTTCCTTGTAAACATTGAAAAATAGCAGAATGTTCTGAGTCAATTGGATATAGTGGTACTCCATGTTCCTTTAAAGCTTGCTTTACAAGTGGTCCTCCTGCAACAAGACTTTCCTTATTTGCTAATGCAATGATCTTTTTATTTTTGATTGCTGTTAATGCAGGTACAAGACCTCTAAATCCAACAACTGCATCTACAAATATATCATAATCTTGTAAAGCGGCTAATTGTTTTAAACCATCATCACCACAATACCAACATTTATTTGGATATAATTCTTTTAATTCTTCCATTGATGATTCATCTGCAACACATACATGTTGCACATTTGGAAGTAATCCTAACAACTCTTTTAACTTATTAATATTTCTTCCAGCACTTAGACCAACTATACAAAATTCATCTTTATGATGTAATACAACATCAACTGTTTGTGTTCCTATAGAACCCGTTGCTCCTAACAATACAATTCTTTTCATAATGTCAACACCACCAATATAAAATTAAAACAAATAAAATTAAATACTAGAGAATCTACACGATCCAAAACTCCTCCATGTCCTGGTAATAAATCAGAGAAGTCTTTAATTTGAAAGCTTCTTTTAATTGCACTAAATGCCAAATCACCGATTTGTCCTGTAATTGTTAAAACTAAACTTGCAATAACAAATTGTCCTATTGGCAATGAGTCTATCATAAAGTATGCAAACAATAAAGAAATAATACTTCCAAATATCCAACCTCCAAAAGCACCTTCCCAAGTTTTTTTAGGAGAAATTCTTGGATTCATTTTATGTTTACCAAAAAATCTACCACAAAAATATGCACCTGTGTCACATGCGTATGTAGCTATAATAATATACCATACATACATAGGATTGCTTGTATAAATATTTAAGAATGCTCTTGCGATTGCAGTAAAAAAAGCAATATAGCCAATACATAAAAATCCATCTTTTATATGAAATTTATCAGTAAAAATTGTAATCGATAAAAAGATTAATATTGCAATCCCTAATGCAGGTAATAATAACTTTTCAACATTTAAATAAGTTAAACAAAACACACTAATAATTGCAAGTGGTTTTACAAGAAATGGCCAAGATTCCTGCTTGTTTTCTTGTAATGCCAATAACTCTACGCCTCCAGAAATTATAATAAACGCAACTAATGCATGCATTAATGGACCTCCAAATAATAATGGTGGAATTATACATGCAATAATAAAAATAGCTGTAATGATACGTGTTTTCATTATTACAGACCTCCAAAACGTCGATTACGATGCGTAAATTCATCAATCGCTTCCAATAAATATTCTTTACTAAAATCTGGCCAAGCAACTGGAGAGAAAATCAACTCTGAATACGCTAATTGCCATAATAAGAAATTCGAAATTCTTACCTCTCCACTTGTACGAATCATCAAATCAATTTCTGGCATATCCTTTGTCATCATGTATTGTCCGAATTCTTCTTCATCAATATCTAAAGTATTTTCCCCATTCATTACATCTTTTGCATATTGTTTTGCAGCTAATAAAATTTCTCTTCTACCACCATAATTAATTGCAAAACACAAATTTAGTCCAGTATTATTTTTTGTTTCAGAAACTACTGTTGTAATGACTTTTTGTGTTTCTTTTGGAAAACGTTCAATTTCACCTAAAAAAGTAACACGAATATTATTCTTTTTAAGTTCTGCTAAATAACTATTAAAAAATAGTCTTGGCAATTTACATAAGTAATCTACTTCACTCTCAGGTCTCTTCCAGTTTTCAGTAGAAAACGCATAACATGTTAATGCTTTAACCCCTAAATCATTACATGCAATTGCAATTTTTCTTATATTTTCAGCACCTTGCTTATGTCCTGCGGTGCGTGGTAATCCTCTTTTCTTCGCCCATCTTCCATTGCCATCCATAATTATTGCAATGTGCTTTGGAATAATTCTTTCTTCCATGAATAGCGTCCTCCTATTTATTTCAATACCCAATTATTATATCATAAATAAAAAAAACATTGTATCTATGGAATAAATTTCAACTAATTTTATAAAAAAAAGGAAGATTTTCTTCCTTTTTTTCTTATATTGTCATGATTTCTTTATCTTTTTCTGAAACTTCTTTATCAATTTTCTTAACAAATTCATCTGTAAGTTTTTGAACTTTATCTTGTAATTTTTTTACTTCATCTTCAGTAAGTTCTTTATCTTTTTTAATTGAATCATTCGCTTCACGACGAACATTACGAATTGCAATTTTTGCTTCTTCACCCATTTTATCTGCTTCTTTTGAGAATTCTTTACGACGTTCTTCAGTCAAAGCTGGTACATTTAAACGGATAACTTCTCCATCGCTTTGTGGAACTAAACCAGTATCACTTGTTTGAATAGCACGTTCAATATCTTTTAATGCAGAACGATCATATGGTTTAATTAATAATTGACGCCCTTCTACAACTTTAATACTTGCTACTTGATTAATTGGAGTTTCGCTTCCATAATATTCAAAATGAACATGTTCTAATAATGATGCATTTGCAACACCTGTTCGAATTGTTTTTAAGTTTTCGATTAATTTATCGACAGCTTTTTCCATTTTATGTTTAGTTAAATCTAATAATTCCATAATATTATCCTTTCCAATTATTTTTTATCTTTTGAAATGATGGTACCAGTAATTTCTCCACGTACTGCCTTTAAAATATTTCCTGGCTCATTCATATTGAATACAACTAAATCAATATTGTTATCCATACACATACTTGTAGCAGTTGTATCCATTACTTGTAATCCTTCTTGAATTAAATCCATATAAGTTAATGAATCATATTTAACAGCTTCAGGATGTGTTTTTGGATCAGCATTATAAACACCATCTACTCCATTTTTAGCCATTAAAATCACATCAGCTCTAATTTCACTTGCACGCAATGCAGCTGTTGTATCAGTAGAAAAATAAGGGTTTCCAGTCCCTGCTCCAAAAATGACAATTCTTCCTTTCTCTAAGTGACGGATTGCTTTGCGAACAATAAATGGTTCCGCAACTTTTTGCATTTCAATCGCAGTTTGAACACGTGTAGGTACACTCTCTTGTTCTAATGCACCTTGTACTGCTAACGCATTGATAACAGTTGCAAGCATTCCCATGTAATCTCCTTGTACACGTTCAATTCCAATACTTTCTGCAGTTTTACCACGAATGAAATTTCCTCCACCAACAACAATAGCTAAATCAACTCCTAAATCATGGACTTCTTTTAACTCTTTAGCTAATGATTTTAAAATTTGAGGATCGAAAGGATTACCTGGAGAAGATAATGCTTCACCACTTAATTTTAATAATACTCTTTTGTACATGTCTATACCACCTTTTCTTATGATTAAGTTAAACTATCCTTTTTATATTATAAATAAATTATATGTAAAAATAAAGTAATATTAGTTATTTTATTAAAAAGATTCCATAAAAAAAGGAGTAAAAACTCCTTTTTAATGTATTATCCAGCAAATGCTGCGTTCATAACTTCTTCAGCAAAGTTATCCTGACGTTTTTCAATACCTTCTCCAGCAACATAGCGAACAAAGCTTACAACATCAGCACCATTTTCTTTTAAGAATTGAGATACTTTCATGTTTGGATCTAAGAAGAACTCTTGTTCTACTAAACATAAATCTCTAAGGTTTTTACTAATTTTACCTTCGATAATACCAGCAAGAACTTTTTCTGGTTTGTTTGCTAATTTTTCATCATTTTTAACGATTTCAGTTTGAACTTTTCTTTCGTGTTCAACTACTTCAGTAGGCATTTCATTGCGATCTACATACTGAGGTGCCATACTAGCGATTTGCATTGCGATATTTTTAGCAACTGTTTCATCAGCTTTACCTTTTAATGTAACAACAGTTGAAATGTTACCACCCATATGCATGTAGCATCCGAAGAATTCATCATCAGCTTTTTCAATTACATTTAAACGACGTAATGAGATTTTTTCTCCGATTGTAGCTGTTGCATTAGTGATTAATTCAGCAATTGTTCCATCTTTAGCTGGGCAAGCTAAAGCAGCTTCTAAATCAGCTGGTTTGTTTGCTAATAATACAGCTTGAATTTCATCTAATAAAGATAAGAATTGTTCATTTTTACATACAAAGTCTGTTTCTGAGTTTACTTCGAAAATAACAGCTGTATTTCCATCAACTGCTGCACGTGTTAAACCTTCAGCTGCGATACGATCATTTTTCTTAGCAGCTTTAGCGATTCCTTTTTCACGTAGCCAGTCGATTGACGCTTCCATGTTTCCATCACATTCAGTTAATGCTTTTTTACAGTCCATCATTCCTGCGCCTGTTCTTTCGCGCAATTCTTTTACCATTTTAGCAGTAATCATTGTCTTTTCCTCCTTTTATCCGAGATTATTCAGCAGCTTCAGCTGGTTTTGCTTCAGTAGCTGGTTTTGTATTTTCACGTTTTTGGTAAGGAGCTCTTCCTCCACGACCGTTGTTACGGTTGCGATCAAAGTTACGACGGTTACGACGTTCTTCATTTCTTTGACGACGACGTCTTTCGTTTTCTGCGATTTGTTCTTCAACATTGATGATTACATCTTTCATAGTTACATCTTCTTCGTTTTCATCTGTACTATGAGCAACACTTAATAATCCACCTTTAGCTTCAACAATTGCATCAGCCATTAATGTAGTGATTAATTTTACTGAACGAATTGCATCATCATTTGAAGCGATTGGGAAATCTACCATATCTGGATCACAGTTTGTATCTACCATAGCAAATACAGGAATTCCTAATTTTTTTGCTTCAGCAACTGCATTATGTTCTTCTTTTGGATCGATTACAAATAATGCATCTGGTAATTTTTTCATTTCTTTAATTCCGCCTAAGAAGTTTTCTAAACGAGCTTTTTGTTTTTTAACTTGAGCGATTTCTTTCTTAGGATATAAATCTAAAGTTCCGTTAGCTTCCATTTCTTCAATTTCAACTAAACGTTTAACACGTTTTTGAATTGTACGATAGTTAGTTAAAAGACCACCTAACCATCTTTGGTTTACGAAGAAACTTCCAGAACGTAATGCTTCTTCTACTACTACAGATTGTGCTTGTTTTTTAGTTCCTACGAATAAAACTTTACCACCATTTTCTGCAATTTCTTTCATAGCGTTGTAAGCTACTTCTAATTGTTCTAATGTTTTTTCTAAGTTAATGATGTATACACCATTTCTACTTGCGTAGATGTTTGGTTTCATTTTTGGGTTCCATCTACGTGTCTGATGTCCAAAATGTACACCAGATTCTAATAATTTTCTCATTGATACTACTGACATTAAAATATCCTCTCTTTCCGTTAAATCCTCCACAACTTCAAACTATAATAACTTATCATCGACACTTTGTTACGTATCTAAAGCACGGGTTATAGAATCCATTGTGTGTGTCTTTGTGCAATGATATTTGCACTATTTATAATTATATCATAAATATTCATTATTTCAATATGATTTTTTATTTGCTATTTATTTTGCTCTAGGATGTGCTTGTTCATAAGCTTTTTTTAGTCGTTCTTGAGTTACATGGACATAGATTTGAGTTGTTGATAATGATGAATGTCCTAACAATTCTTGGACTACTCTTAAATCTGCACCATTATCTAGTAAATGTGTTGCAAAACTATGTCGGAACATATGTGGATGAACATGAATATGTAAATCACAATTTTTACATGCCTCCTGCATACGATACTGAACCCCACGACTAGTCAAAGGTTTTCCTCTTTGATTTATAAATACAAAATCATGTTTCTCTTTTCCCATCCATTTCGGCCTGGTTTCACGAATATATTTAACAAGCATTTCTTTTGCAATATCATAAAATGGAACAATTCTTTCCTTTTCACCTTTTCCTAATATTCTTACAATCTGATCTTGAAAATCTATATCTTGTAACTTTAAATTTACAACTTCGCTTACACGTAATCCACATGCATACATTAATTCAAATAATGCCCGATCTCGAATTCCTGCATCTTTTTGTAAATCAAATGAAGATAAAAACAAATCGATTTCATCGTAGAATAAAAATTCTGGTATTTTTCTTTGCTGTTTAGGTGATTTAAAATATAAAAATGGATTATTTTGTATTCCAATATATTCATTTAAATATTTATAAAAGGATCTTAAAGAACTCAACTTTCTAGCAATAGAAGAGTTTTTTATCATCCCACCATCGATTCCTTTTTTATTTCTAAGTTCACTTATATAATTCATCACAACAATACGATCAACTTCATTTAAATTTGAAATTCCTTCGCAATGTAAAAAATTTATAAATTCAATAATATCTCTTTTATACGCATCATTTGTATGTTTGCTTCCTGTATGTGTTGAATCTATATAAGTTAAAAATCGTTCCAAATATTCTTCCATTAGATGAATTGTTCCTTATATAAATCAATAACTGAAATAGCTTGTTTGCCAAACGCTTCTTTTCTATCTTTCTTTTTCACTTTTGCTTCTAATTGCATAATTCCAAAATTTGCATTCATAGGTTGAAAATATTTAGCAGAAGCATTTGTAATATAATGCGCCATAGATCCTATTACACAAGTACTTGGTAAACTAACTAGGTCTTTCCCTCTCATATAATTTGCCATGTTCAATCCTGCAAGCAAACCACTTGCTGCACTTTCAACATAACCTTCAACTCCTGTTAATTGTCCTGCAAAAAACAAATCATCCCTAGTAATGTGTTGATAAGTTGGTTTTAACACCTTAGGTGCACACAAATATGAATTTCGATGCATGACACCATATCGTACAATTGAAACATTTTCCAGTCCAGGTATCATTGATAAAATACGTTTTTGTTCACCCCATTTTAAATGAGTTTGAAATCCTACTATATTATATAGACTTGCAACTGCATTATCTTGTCGTAATTGTACAACTGCATAAGGAAGTGAACCATCTGGTCTTTCTAAACCAACTGGTTTCATAGGCCCAAATAATAATGTTTTTGCTCCTCTTCTTGCCATTTCTTCAAACGGCATGCATCCTTCAAAATAAGTTTCTTCAAAATCATGAAGTTCAGCTGTTTCTGCATGAATTAAGGCATCATAAAATGCATCAAATTCTTCTTTTGTCATTGGACAATTTATATATGCTGCTTCTCCTTTATCATATCTTGATTTCACATATGCTTTACTAAAATCAATAGAATCTTTTTCAATAATAGGCGCTGCTGCATCATAAAAATGAAAATAATCTTCATGCGTCATGTTTTGTATTGCTTTACTCAATCCAGCACTAGTAAGTGGTCCAGTAGCAATAATTGTTGGCCCATCAGGAATATCTGTAATTTCTTCATGTACAACTTCAACTAATGGATGTTTACTTAATAAATCTGTAATTGTTTTACTAAATGATTCACGATCAACTGCAAGAGCACTTCCTGCAGGAACTCTATGTTCATCTGCAATTTTCATAATCAATGAATCTAAATGACGCATTTCTTCTTTCAAAATTCCAACAGCATTTAACATAGAATCACTTCTTAATGAATTTGAGCAAACCAATTCAGCAAATTGTTCTGTATGGTGTGCAGGGCTTGATTTTATTGGTCGCATTTCAATCAATTTTACTGGAATTCCTCTATTAATTAACTGCCAGCATGCTTCGCATCCGGCAAGACCTGCTCCTACAATTGTGACTTGATTCATTATTTATCTCCTTCTTCTATTTCTTTTTCAGCTTTTTTCTTCGTTACTTTTTTTGTTGCTTTTTTTTCTTCTTCATGTTCTTCGGTTTTCTTTTTTTCTTTTTTAATATATCTACATTTAGGATAATTACTACATCCTATAAACGTTGTTCCAAAACGAGATTTACGTTGTACCAATTCATGTCCGCATTCTGGACACATTTCTCCAGTAGGAACTGGTTCTTCCTTAGTCTTATTGCTTTTAATATATTTACATTCAGGATAATTACTACATGCTAAAAATGATCCATAACGGCCTTTTTTCATAACTAATTTACTACCACACTTAGGACATACTTCTTCACTTTCAACATTTTCTTCTTCGTTTTCACTTTTTGTATATCGACATGTTGGAAAATTAATACAAGAGATAAACTTGCCATATCTGCCTATACGATAAACTAATTCACTACCACATTCTGGACATACTTCTCCTGT
>RCNI01000564.1_pt1 | contig 22362 bp, 14 predicted proteins | sample 2041151 | NCBI WGS metagenome assembly RCNI01 (sample SAMN09708214, study PRJNA481090) | feces metagenome | isolation source: feces | place: Antarctica: Albino Rookery | reverse complement strand
CCTTATGATGCAGCAATGGCAGATCCTAGTGCGGATCCTGTAATTAAGATTAAATCATCACAGACCAAGAATACATTGTTGGGATTTGGCTATTTTGCGAATCAAGATTTAGCTAATAATGGTACTGATAATGCGGCAATGTATGTAGTAAATGGTGCTACTCCTCATGCAACCGATAATGTTATCTGTACAATTAATTTGAATAAGTGGTTTAACAAAATACAGGATGTTGATAATGATGGATTGATTGATATTGATACAACAAAAGGTAATCCAGAAAATCCTACTACTGCTGGTGATAATTTTTCTAACTGGAAAAATGCATATGCAGAAAAAGCAAACTTTACCAAAGGTTCTGTATTTGGAGGTGAATTTGTGATTCCTTTCCAAAATATTACTGAACCTAATACATTGACTATGGAATTGTGGACAGGTACAGATGAAACTAAAGATAAAAAAGTTGAAACATGGAATATCACATTGCCACAAGGTTTAAATACAACTAACAAATTATTTGCTTGGACAGTTGGTAGTGGCATTGATTTAAATAAACCAACAGAAGTAAAAGAAACAAAGGATAAGTATAGCATATATCGTAACCATTTGTATGCTATAGGTACTAAAGCATGGGATAAGAATCCAGATACAACAGTTCCTGGAACTGACCCAGACCCAGATCCAACAGAACCAACAGACCCAGACAATAAACCACAGCCAATCAACAAGACACAGGAATTGACTTTGCAGGTTTGTGATAACTGGGAAGTCATTCATGGAATGGAACTTGAATAATATTATTCATCAAACAAAACTTAATACGTAACAACGTATCAAAATATATAGGGGGTATTAAGACTGAAAGTACTTGATATCCCCTTTTATTCTTAAAAACGAAAAATCAATAGTTAAATGAAAGAATTACGTCATATACTTCTTGTTTTGTCATTTATGCTGGTAGGACTGTCGTCATGTACAGATGAAGAAATGCCGGGATTCGATATGCCAAATGTTCCGGAGATACCTTCTTCTCCTTCAATGACACGTTCTTCAGTGGCTTCTACTTCCGGACTGGTAAAGCAAGCGGATGGTACTTATATAGTTACACGGCGTGTACCGTTGGTGGGGAGTGGACGTATACTGGATGATTATTCTAATGGTGCCTTGACCGTTGCTTCAGGAAATATAAATATGAATAATATTACAGACCTCAATTTGAGTAATTATGCTCAGATAGGAGGTGGAGTAGCTGATGCTGGTGTGGTGACTAGTTTGATTTTTTCTGTAAGGGATATCCATCATACATATAAGGCAGGCACTAAAGTTGGGGTGATATTTGAAGCCACCAAAAATGAATTGCTTAGTCTGGACTTGTTGAAGGGGTTCAGATTGACAACCAGTATTACAGAGCCTAATGGGGAGAAGACACAAAAACTGGAATCTTCAAAAGGGGATACAAGCGGTGGAGGAAGTTTGTTGAAACTTAGTTTGATTTCTATAGGAGGTGAGAATGGATTAAGGGAAATTTCTTTCACTACCACCCAGAATTTCAATGAAGTGGGTTTCTTTGTGGATGGCGTCAATCTTTCAACTCTTAAGGATGCAGGTATCAAGATATATTATGCTTTTGTGGGCGATAATGAGGAGCGTCCTATTATTAATGGTAGTGTGGATTTTCCTGATGCTTCGGTAGATGGACGTTCGTCTTGGACTCGTCTGGCTTTTTCGGAAAGACTTGTAGATAATGATTTGAACAATTGCTGTTCTTTTGAATTATTTTCTGGTCTACTTTCACAACCTTGTGCTACAGTTAACTACGGTAGGGAACTGCCGGAAGGAACAGAAGTTGGTTATGTGATTTCTAATAGCGACCTTCTGAGCCTGGGCACAGGTTCTGTACTCGAAACCTACGACGGGAAAGATAAAAAGATAGACCATATAGCTGAAGCCAAAGTGTTGGGATTAAGTCTTCAGGCAGGAGAAAGACGCCGTGTCAGTATGATTACTACCAAGCCTAGCAACAAGATTTATATTGCATTTCCTACTGTATTGAAGGTAGGGGTGACCAACGTGTTTTATGCTTATGCCCGCTGGAAAGTGGAGGTAGATCCTTCAAGCTACTTCTCAATGCCTCCAAAGGTATCGGCTCAAGGAAATTCATTGGTATTGCCTTCTCCCGAACAGGGAAAGGTTACTTATGCGGTGGCATGGTCGCCTGATGGGGCTGTACCGGAAATAATCAAGGACGAAAAGTCTGGTGTGACTCGAATCAAGGGGATGACAAAGAACGGAGAGTATAAGTTATTAGCTTCGTTTACTCCTCCTACAGATGGCGGTAAAGAAGTGAAGCCTGTCTTGACCGATTGTATCATTGACAGGAATGTGGATGAACAGACAAATTGTGAACTTATTAGTAATTCCAAGTATGGAGCTTTATTTGATGGTAATACTGAAATTGTAACGAATGCTTTGGGAGAAGGTGCTTTATTGCAGATAGCTAATAATCTTATATCAGATGGTGGAAATGTAATAGATGATGATGTCAATTCTTTTGCTAAAATGTATCAAGTTGCATCAGTTGCGGAAAATACAGTAATATTCAATATCAAGTTAAATCAACCTATTGACCCTAAAACTGTTTCAAAGACTCAAAAGGTACGTGCCGGTTTTATTTTTCAGTCAAATTTTAACTTTCTTAGATTGGATGCATTGAACACTTTGCGTGTGGTATTGATTAACGGAAAGACAAAAGTTGCGGATAGTGGAAAAGATAACGGACAGCAATTCAATGGCTTGAAAGTGGGACTGCTTGATGTGAAGAAGGATAAGTTGCGTATTTATGTAGAGACAGACCAACCATTCGACAGGATAGCTTTGCTTAGTTCGGGCTTGGTAAAGTTAAATATCTCGCAAACTCGTGTCTATGGAGCTTATTGGGAAAGTACTGATAAAGAGGTAGTAGGCGTGGAAGAATTGGGTATGGAATTGATTAATACTTTTCAGCATAATGCTCATATAAATTATAACGGGCTGGATTTTGCAGTAGCTGGTGTGGGTACAACTATGATGGATTGGGCTAAGGTTATTGACCAGTCTAGTGTTTCTTATCTTACCACCGGAGGCCTAAAGGTTATAGATGGACAGCAGATTGCCGTAAAACTCAATCCAATCAAGGGTAACAATCGTGTAGGAGTAATCTTGGGAAATCCAGGAGGATTGAATTTATCGCTTGGAGCAGGAACTAAACTGATTTTATATAATAACGGAACTAAAGTGAAGGAGAATACTGAAAAAGGAGATTTATTGGAATTGAAACTGTCAGGTCCGGATGGAAGGAGCTATATAGAATGTGAATATAACGGCGAGTTTGATGAAATCAGATATTCCTATGGGAATGTAGCCGGTTTGGAAGTATTTAAAGCATATGGAGCATATGTTCGCCGTGATAATTCGGGTGGAGTACCTGATGATACTGAAGAAAATCAGGTTCCTGAAAATCCGGATAAGCCAATAGTACCTTTAGTGGCTAAATTAGTGGAGAATCATCTTTGTCAAAACAATGATTTGTATATTCAGTTGAATAAACCGATTCCCGAAGGAGATAACAGATATACGGTAGAATGTACCAATCTTTCTACTGGTGAAATGATGACTTTTCCTAATTTGGCATTGGGTGCACAGAATAGAATTACTGTATTGATGACCGAGGTGGGCAAATTTATGGTACAGGTATACTTGGCTACCGACAAGAAGACGATATCTAATAGAATGAACTCTGTGGTACATCCGCTTCGCACTACTTGGAACGGTAATATAGGGACTGATTGGGACGACTGGAACAACTGGTCGGATGGTTCTCCGTGGAAGTGTACGGATGTAATCATCCCTCGTACATACAGATACCCTATATTGAATCAGAATGGGTTTAATTATTGCGACAACGTTCATTTTGCAGCCCGTACAGAGTTGCAGAATAGTCACTTGTTAAGATATTTCGGCTTGGTATCTGTAGATATGGGTATGCCGTCGGGACATGCTTTCTTGCTGTCTGCACCATTGAAAGATATGGTGACAGGGGATATGTTTGTTCCTGCAAAATGGAATGGAAATCATTCACAAGAGGAAGTGTTTACTCGGCTTACTTCATCTACTTCTCCTGAGGAGCGTTTTGCGCCTCGTGTATTTCAGAAATTCTGGAATTCGGAGGTGGTAGGAAAGCTAGTTGTTGATGGAGGGCTGGCTTCAGAAATTACTTATGTAGCTTCCGACTGGTCTGCTCCGTTTAATGCCGTGGCAGAGCGTTATCTTCCGGGTATGGGCTTTAAGATGAGGGCAGAACATCCAGATCAGAAAATCGTGGCGTTTCGTCTCCCAAAGTTGCATAGGGAGTATTCTTACTTTGATGGGCAGGGAAATCTGACAGGATTCTCGGAAAATGTTTCGAGAGAGCATGCCGGAAAGTTTATTTTCGACAACCGTACCGATGAAGAAAAGTTTAGCAATGGTAATTATATGGTAACTCTGAAAAATCATAAACCAAGTAAACTCTTTGTGGCTGGAAATCCGTATATGATTCATATAGACATTGAGAAATTCTTGCAGGTAAATAAGGATGTAATCAGTGCCGTGAAGTTGTATAACTCTGGTGGAGTGGCTACAGCTCAACTCTCTTCGGACAAGTCGAAGGTGGTATTTGCCAATGAGGCTTATCGCTATATTGAGCCGATGCAGGGATTTTATGTGGAGGCCAATACAGAAGAAGTTACTTTGAATTTGAAATATACTTCAGAGATGCAAGTGCAGAAACCTAATTATAGCATGATGTCTTTGTCATCATCATATGGCTTGTCACGTAGCGGTAACACTTCTTCTGGTCAACTTCGTATTGAAGCCAGTGTCAATGGTAAGGGTTCTTTTTGTTTGGTAATATGCAGTGACAGGTCTGATAATAATTATCGTGCAAGTGAAGATTCTCAGTTGCTGTACGATAAAGAAGATGCACCAGCTGTGGCAGTGTTTACAGTAGCAGATGGAAGGGCGTTGGATGTGCAGCAATTGTCAGAAACTTCCGAGATACCTCTTGGATTGCTTGTAAAGGAGAAATCTTCGGTTACATTGTCGGTAATGAAAGGTAGGGGCAATGTGTGGAGTGGATGGGCTCTTGAGGATAGGAAGGCTGGAAAACGTTATACACTTGAGAATGAAGATACCTATATTGACTTAGGCATGATAGGAAATGAGTTAAAACGATATTATCTGATAAAATTATAATTGGAATATGAACCAGAGAATCTTTAGAAAAAGTCTTTTCTGCTTGTCGTTTGGATTGGCTCTGATGGGCTGCGGAAACGATGTAGAGCAGAGTCAGGATAAGGACTCCGATGAATTGTCGGTAGCACTGGCCTTCCAAGTGTCAGACCAGTCTAGAGCTGCCGATGGTTCGTTGATTGTGACTCCTACATTGGACGGCGATAAATTGATTGGAAAACAACATGCTGTCTATGTGCAGTTATATGTATTCAGTGGCAGTGGCAAGTCGGCTATCTATACTGGATATAGCGTAGATGTGAAATGGAAAGACTTTTTTAAAGACGGTCTTCCTGAACATACGGCGGATATGACTTATGTAATGAATTCCGACATGTTTATCCCTGGTCTGGAATATACCATATTGGGTGTGGCTATGAGTGAAAAGGCTAACGAGTCATTCGGACATCCTCTGATTTTTAAGAAAGATTCTTATTTGGGGGATATCACGGCAGCCTTGAAACAAGGTGTCTCATCAATTGGTATAGTAGATTCTGAAATCTATGTGGGAATTACTTCTGCCACAATAGAAAAAGGAAAACAGCAGCAGTTTGATAAGCTGGTGATGAAAAGGAGAGTGTCTGGAGTGATGGGATACTTCTACAATGTACCTGATGAAGTATTGGCAGGTGGTAAAAAGTGCAAGGTCGATGGAATACAGGTGGAATTGTATACCGGCAAGAATACAGCATTGCCGTTGATTCAGAGGCAGCAGAAACCTTATTTCAGGGATTTTATAGAAAGTCCGTCGGAAGATAAAAATGCAAATAATGTTTTTACCATTCCTGTACATCGTGAAGGCAATGCCCATATTGATATGAAAACTGTCTTTTCAGGCGGTGGTTACTTGCTTCCTATGCCTGCACCTAAGGGTGATATCTATACCTTACATGTCAATTTGGTAGATAATCAAGGAAATGTTCTCCTTACTAAGCGTGTGAAATTGCCTACAGGAGATGATATAGATCACGGACAGACAGGTGGTGGTACCGGTATTGTAGATACCGAGAGTGCTTTCTGCTTTCCTATTATAGCCAATCATTTCTATAGTTTGGGTTTGGAGTCTGCTCCTATAGATATGAAAGGTAATGGGGCGGATATAACGGTTACGATAAAACCAGAGTGGAAAGAAGAGAATGACCTGGATTTGATAGAACGACCTGAATCGGGTAGTGGAAAGGCTACCATTGAAATTGTCAATCAATAAAACGAATACCATATGAAGAAAATGAAGATTTATTTCTTATTGTGTACATTGCTTGCATGCTTTTCTTGCACCGAAGACACTATCGATACTCCTGCAGGCAATGAATTCGACGGAAAGGTATGTATTTCGTTTAATGCTGAGCAACTGTCGCGTGGTGAGTTGATAGCCAGCGAAACAGATTTCCGTCATATAGATAATGTTTGGGTATATATATTTGAAGGAATTTCTGAAAATGATGCTTCTTCAAAGTGTGTGATAGCGCAGGATATCAAATGGAAGAAAGGTAATATATCTGCAAAGTATTGGATTAGTGCCAGGCTGACTGAAAATAAATTCTATACATTTTTGGCTGTAGGATGGGATGGCGCTTCTGGAGAAGTGTATAGTTTGCCTGATATAATAAAGACAGGTACCTCCTTGAATGAGGCTATGGCAAAACTGGCTGACGGTAAAAGTAAAGCAGAAATGGCTAAAGCCGAATTGTTTGTAGGGAGTGCATGCCAGAAAGCTACCGACAATGTGATGGAGGTAGGCATTACTTTATGTAGAAAGATGGCAGGTGTTTTGGTTTATCTGCGCAATGTGCCTTGTAAAGTGGGTGATGAGAAAGTAGACTCTGTGAGAGTGATGCTAGGTAGTGAGCAGAACACAATGATGAAATTGTGGAAGGCTGACAATTCTGTAGAGCAGTTCGGTGAACACCCATTGAGTAGAGATGATAAATGCTTGTTCTTGTGGAATACAACCGAATGGAAAACAGATAAAGATAGCAATATCTTCACATTTCCAGAAACTGGGATTCAGCTGGAGAATACAATCTTAAAAGGGGCCTATCTGTTGCCTGTAAAAGCTGGAGAAACAGAGAATACACTTAGAATAGAACTATGGGGAACCGACAAATGCTTGAAGACATTCGATGTTACACATAAAGGGGATGGCAATCAAAACACAACAAAATTCCCTCTGAAAGAGAATTGTCTGTATAGTATAGGGAAAAAAATATCTTCAACTTCTAGTGACGGTGATAGTCCTGTCGACTTGACCGGTAAGGATATAGAAGTGATTGTTGATAATTGGGATTCAATACCTAACTTGAATGATTTTAATTCAGTGGTTAGTCCCGCGGTATTTACTTGTGACATAGATGAAAACAATTACATATTCGATGCGATGGGTTCGGAGTTTGATATCTATATCAACAAGGGTAATCCTCAGGAACAATGGATGTTGGAGGTAGATTATGAAGGTAATCCAGAGCGTCCGGCAGGAAATGAAACATTTCCGTGCGATAAGAATGTATCTTCTCGTCTGAAAGATTGGATTCATTTCAAGACATTCAACGAAGCAGGCGAGTTTGCCGGATATGTCAATCAGATAACAGATGCGAAAGGTGGTGAAAGGAAAATAACAGTAGTGTTGAACGATTACGCTGTTAAGCGCGACTTGAATCCAAGTACAGATGGCTCTGTAACGCCGGAAGGTATTAATATCGTAAGTGAAGAACTGATAAATAAATTCGAAAAGGACTATAGGGTGGCTTATTTGAAACTTACTACAAATAATACTTCTGTTTATTTCCGTGTCCGACAATATAATACTATTACTTTGGGCATCAACAAAGATTTCTCGGATGATGATGCGTATAAGAATCCAAGGTCGTGTAAGTTCAGAGGTATGTCCCGACTGGATTATGGGTATCAATTCAACAAACATACCGGCAAAAGGGAGAAGATAAGTCTTGAGGAAAATTCAGATAAAGTGGAATGGGGATTTTCCGGTTCTATTACGTATGCTTATACCGATTTTGAAGGTGGATCTACTACTTCAATGAGTTTCTTTGATGGTGAGATGAACTTGAAAGCGGTGGTAAGAAAGTGTGAAACTACCTCAAACAACAACATTCATAAAGGTTATAATGGATGCATATTCAAGAGAGTGTCTCGTAAGGTAGTCGATTTGAGGACTGATGGTAGTCAAGTGAAGGACATGAACCATCCTTCAGACAATAAGTGGAATGAAAATCTGAAGGCTGTACGTACCTGGTATGTACCGGCACAAAGGGAGTTTGAATATCTTAATAAGAATCTTCGTCCTCTTAGTTATAATAAAGTGTCTCAGTGCCTGAATTTATTTTCCATGAAGATGGGAGATGTTTATTGGACATCTACCGATAATATTTCATGGTATAAGGATGCTTATTTCATTGCCATAGGAAAGGGACCCCGTGAAGGATTTGAAGATAATAACGGACATCCTTTGTCGGATAGAAAGTATGACTTGAAAAAAGTAAGGCTGATACGTTTTTTTGATGCTGAAAATGAAACTCAAAACGGAAAACAATGAAAGCAATATATCAAATAGTATATTTACTGTTGGGCAGTTTAATGCTGCTAGTGTCTTGTAAGGACGATTCTGATATGATTACAGAAAATGGAGATGATGAATTTGTCCCTAGGATAGTGGAGATAACTCCTGAGGCTATGCCTTTCATAGAGACACGTGCTTCTGAAAAGAACCTTGATTCTGAACTGGAACACGTGATACTGTATGTGTTTGATGGAAGTGATAAGTTGGTAAACAGGTATAAGGAAGATTTTGAAACCTACGAGGCTGGTAGAGATGGAAATACATATAAACTGAAACTGTTGTTGCCTCCTACAGGGAGCTATACTTTTTATGCAGTAGGCAATTATCCGAACTTATGGAATAATGAAATGATAAAATCTCCAGCAGACTTAGATAAAATAGTAATTGAAGGACATTCTGCCAGTTGTGCTTTTCCTGGATATATGATAATGACAGGAAAAGAAGAGGTCGATTTATCGACAAGTCAAAAGGTAAGTGTACATGTCAGCCGTATCGCTGCAAAGATTGATTTTACAGTCAGTTTTCTGCCAGTAAATAAAGGCGATGAGTTTTATCTGTCTAATGCTACCATGTATAACATTCCGTTGAAAAGCAATTTGTTTGAAAAGACAATCGCTCAGACCATTGACCGAATTTCTAATGAAACAGGTGATGCTGTATATACAGAAAGCAATACTCAAGAGGGATATTATTTGCAGAAAGAGCCGTTGAAATTGACTGAAACGGAGGTTCTGGACTCTAGCAAACAGCCGGTCATGGCGCATAAGGCCTTGTTCTATCTTTTTGAAAACAGACGAGGAGGTGAAAAGGATTTGTCGGATTATGAAATCAGATATGGAGACAATAAGGATGCTTATCAGGCTCTGAAGGGAGAGAAAGGTAGGAAGAACCATCCGTTGGCTTCTTATATCAAGTTGGAGGGAATTTACAAAACGGCAGGTGTGCGTGCCAAAGTGGAGTATGTAGTCTATTTGGGTAGGGATAACTTTAGTGATTTTAATGTAGACCGTAATGGACATTATGATGTGAAAGTAACTATACGTGCGGTGGATGTGCTGGATACACGTGTCGATGTCGTATTGCTGTCGAACACTACTGTAACCAGTTTCTTCAATTTGCCTTTGGATGCCCATTATGGTGTGGCACGTTGTTATGGATATGCAGGAAACAGTCAGTGGGAGTTGTATGTAGAAGAACCCGACAAACATCCGTGGTTGGAGTTGTCTTTCTCTTCCGAATATAAGCCACGTATGGTAGGACAGAGTATAAAACTTGAAGACAGAAAATTATATGCTGGTACTTACTTCAATCAGAACGATTTGGGGGGAGGGGCGTTGTCTTCGTATTTCTATATTCATGTAGATGAGTTCATTCCTGAAACAGGAGGTGCTGATGATGAATCGGTAAATATGGATAAAGGGAAGAACGTGGCAGAGGATGAGGCTCATTGGCGCACAGGGGCTGTTATTCTTTATGACCGTGTGAATGGCTCTTATGCTAGGTTTGAAGTGTTGCAGCGTCCGGCTCAGCTGGTAGTGATGCCGGTGAAGGATATATTGGGGAACGTGAAGCAATATAATCGTTTCTACGTTGAGTATGAACTTGAAAACAATAACTTGCAATGGGGATTTCTGCAATATCCTGCCAATCCGGTAATGACAAGTATGATTAATGACCGTTGGGATGGACTGGCCAATACAAGGCGTCTGTATCAGGAAGCTGTAAAGAAGGGTGGTGCTTATAACAACAGGAAATTTCCTCCACAGAAAGAGTTTTCCACTTCCGAAGAAGCGGCAAGAAACTTACCCAAAACAGATATGATAGGATATGTGATGGGAAAGAATCGTGATCGCAATGGGAATGGATGTATCGACTATGATGAAATAGAATGGTATGTACCTGCTTCCGATGAACTTCTTGAACTATGGAAGTATATGAATGACTCTTCAAGGAAGGATTGGATTAAGTTTCAGTCTTCGGAGGAGCGTTTTCATTCGTCTACACCTTATCTGGCTGATTACACTTATGAAATTCCGGGACGTGCTTTCTATGTAAAGACCAAGAACGGAAAAAAGGTCTCTGCATTTACTATGCGTAATCGTGTGTACAATGTGGTATGTTGCCGCCGTGCCGGAGCATGGATGGGTAAGCCGGATGGTATAATAGAAAGTGATGTGTCGGTTGACCAAGGATGGAATACAGATGAGGAAGGTATTATTCCGAAAAACAATTAAAATAATGAATGGACATGAAAATGATTTCTAATAAGATATGGTTGATGGCAGTATGTATGTGGCTGTTTGCCTGCTCTGAGCAAACCAATGTACCGTCGGATGACGAAATGTCTCTGTCATCGGTTGAACTGGTTGCCTCGAGGGCTGCTGAAGGTGATTTTAATTTTAAGGCACACATGAATCGTCTCTATATAGGCGAACGCAAGCAGGAACATGGAGAGGGTGAATTGCATCTTCATAGTGCGAGCGACCTTTATAGTATGGATGGTGTGAACTTGTCTTTTAGGGAAACTCAGATGAAACCTGCGTGGTATAAGTTTGTCATGATTTCTGCACCGAAAATTGTACCGGGAACAGATGATTATGCCAATAGAACCGAGAACTTTAAGATTTTTACAGAAGAGATACCTGAAGCTGGCTCATGTGACTTGAATTGTTTTTTGATAAACTATGAGCCGATATTGAAGATGAAACCGGGGAGTGAAGCACCGGATGTGAAATGTCATGATGGGGATGTATTTCGTGGAATAGTGAATTGCTGGCTTAAAAACGGAGTCAATACAAAAGAAAATTTCAATCTGAAACGTATAAATGGCTTACTGGTAGTGGATATGGGTATTTTAGCCGACCAGTTTGACGGTAAGGTGACAAGTGTGACTCTGGCTATAGATAAAACACCTTCGCAAGTGTATGTGACGGACGATAATCAAGAAAAAGTGAAATGCATCAATCCTATAAACGTGGAATATTGCACCACACCGGATGATATGGAGAAGGTGGCTGAAAAGGATAGAAGACACCATAAGATTATTGTCAATCTGCTGCCGTCCCGATTGAATGGAAGTATCAAGGTAACTACAGATAAAGGTGGTAATTATGAATTTGAACTGACTCCGGTAGATGAGGTGCTTATTAAGCCAAATACTCGCACTTTGTTGATGTTTAATGGTATTGAACAAGGATATTTCAAGACTGAATATGCCGGATACGACAATACAGGAATTGATATAGATGATAGTTGGAACGGAGGATGGAACGTAAATAATGGAAAGGGAAAATGATGATGAAACATGTGTTTGATAGATTGGCTTTGGGTGTATATTCGGTGATGGGACTTTGTACGCTGGGCAGTTGTAGCAGTGAACTTCCTTATGATAAGGTTTCAGGGGATGGTTCTTTTTCAGACAATGAATCGGGTGTGGACCCTGACAATTCTTTTGTCATATCCTATTCAGTGGAAAAGGGCAATGACTGTCGCGCAGGAAACAGTTCTTCATCGGTTCAGTCGCTTCATTACTATGTTTACGAAAAGTCAACCGGGAAGTTGGTAAAGAAACGTCTTGTGCGTGGTGTGAAAGATGCGGTATGGCCTATTCGTCGTGAAAATATGTCGTGGGAGTTGCGTCAGGATTTGCAGGATACATTGAAGTGTGGAGTTGGTTATCGTATCCTTTTCATTGCCAATGCAGACTCCAGTCTGTTTAAGAAAAAAGCATCTGGCTCTTTTCAGCATATTATAACAGGCGATGGAACTTATGAAGGTGCACGTCTGCATCTGCCTGAAGAACCGTTGGGAGAAGACAAGATGTTCTTTATGTGTGAAGAGGAAATACCTTCTACATTGTCTGTGGGTGAAGTGAAAAAGTTTAATCATATTTCTTTGAGGCATGTGGTTTCAAAAACTGAATTCCATCGTATTCCTGCTTTTACCGATGAGGCTTTGTATGAAGTTTTTGCTAAAGAACCTAAGTTGTCTGATTTATTATTTAAAAAAGTAACCAATAGACTTACAGAATTTTGTGGTATGCTTGATGACAAAGTAATAAATGTTGTTTTTCCTAGTATATGGCCTTTTGATGGTAAAAATGGAGAAGGAAATCAGTTGAAGCTGTTCTTGGGAAGTGATGAAAATAAGAAAAGGATTTGTGAAGAATTGAAGAAGAAACTTTTTCCCGATTATATCAAGCAGGTAAAAGCAGAAAATCAGTTAAGTGATTGGAACACTTTATCTAAAGCAACGGTCAGATATTCAGCAGATGGAATGTACAATGTCTTAGGATTTGATAGAACGGTATATGCTGTATCGTCTGAACAAGGTGGCAAAGAATGTCATTATACAATGAATGATGGGCGATTCTCTATTATTGGCTTTACATGCCAGGATGAAACGGATAAAAGGAATACAATAGAATCTGTAACTATGGGTAGTGATGCAATTTCTGATTTTGTCTTAAGGAATAGGCCGTTTCATCTTTCTCAACAATTGAATACCTGGTATGATGTAGTGTGTAATCCTATTGATTCTCTTGGCTTGAAAGATAATTATGCAAAACTTACGGAAGCGAAAACGGTTGTAGTAAATCTAGACTCATTGTTTCAGAATGATTTGGTTGGTGGCAAAAAATGGGCTGAATTTATGAAAACTGAAGAAACAGCAAACAGTAAAGTTTATGTATTCGATGAATATATACAGAAATATGTCTTTGGAGAATTAAGATGGAATTTTAATTTTTCTAATTTTGAATTTACCATTGATGAACTTCCGACTGTAGATATGAAGAATAATTTCATTTATTATCCTAGTTGGACTTCTGTACAGAAGTAGCACTTACATAAAATCCGCAAATAGATAAAACGATTAGCGGACAGAGCTTTTATTGTTGCTATAAGGGATATGTACGATGTAGTTGATACATTGTCATATTCCTTTTTTATGGTTAACCGAACTTTATCTTCCGTTGAAGCGCCAGCCTATTCCCAGCATCAAGTTGTTCGGGTCTTTAAAACGGAACAATTGGTATCCAGTATGCAAGAACAAATGTTTGGTGAGATTTGTCTTGAGTACGAAAATCTGATAAAATACAGCGTCGTGGCTTTTATAGATGATTTTTCGTCCAATTCCCCAGTTGATAGAAAAGATAGGCATCACAAATTCAGCTCTAAGAGAGAGCCCTATCGAGAATTGTTCTTTAATTTGAGGGTGATAGAACCTTAAATCTTCAGGATTGGAGGGAAGACTTTCATTGGCCAGGTGCTCCCATATATTCCCGCTTTCATCATATTATGCATCAAGAGATAAGCCCGTACGAAAATATCGGTTGAAGTTATAGAGCGGATTGAAGTTCAGTCCGGCTACGGCAAAAGCTCGGGGAATTACCAGTGGGTTGTTTTTGTTGGGAATCTTTCCGCTTTTTTTCTTTGCTCCATATACAATGAGGTCATAGCTGATATGGCGTTTGAATGGAAGATGCTTCAGATAAGGTTTGGATAGCTTGAGGTTTTCTTCTTTTCCGAAAAAATGGATGAATCCAAAATTTCCAACCAAGACATTGATGCCTGAATTGGGATAATTAGTGTTTCCGTTTGAGAAATGAGTGGCTCCGATACCTCCACGTAGATATGTATTGGTGGAAATTTTCCAGTTGAACAAAAAGTTCAGGTGGATGTAGGCATTGATTTTAGAGCCCACTACCCGATTGTATGGATTCGTCTCTTTATCAGCTTTTTCCCATCCAAAAGAAGCACCGAAGTTCCATTCATAATCTAGAGACAGATTGGGTGAGAACTGTGCGATACGTGATGACTGGAAAGCGTAGACTGAAATAGGGTTGCCAACTTCTTTGCTGTTTAGGAAAGTATTGTAGCCTATTCCGATACCTTGTATCGTATGCGGGTATTCTTGTCCCAGTCGGGTTGCCGGAGAAAATTAGAATCCATATTTCAAATACCCTGACAGGGTAGTGTGGATAGGTTTATGGGCAAGGTTGACTCCTTTGAGGAATTTATGAGTAGGGAATATATAACCTGGTTTGAAGTCTACTCCTATCAGATGGATGATTTTCTGGGGTATACTGTCGTTAGGATTGCCATATCCGTCAGAAATGAAGAACAGCATGGAAATCAGTGCTGTAAATAGTCTGTTTAGGATAGAATGGCTTTTCATATTGATTATTTAATAAGGTATACAAACTTACACTTTATTTGCATAAGACAAATAGTCAATTTATTACTTTTTCTGCCTTTTTTCTTGGATATTTCTGATAAAATGGAGTAAAAGATTATTCAAAGAGTTTGGAGATTATGGAAATGTATTATCTTCGCAGTCTGCTTGAAAAACAGGATGAAAAGTACTGGTATCTGAATTGCAGGTTAGCTATAATTATTTAAATAAGGATGAAATGAAAAACTTAGGAGAGTGGTATGAAAAGAAACTGGCAGATACAATTGGCCAGTTACAGCAAGTAAGTAGGTTCATAACTTATATCAGTGCGGCAAGACTTCTTCTGTTTGTAGGAATTGTTGCTACAATAGTGTGGTTATGGGGAGAAGCAGTGCAGATTATATTGGCTGCATTGATGGTAACTGTGCTGCCTTTTTTGCTGATGGTCAAGTTACACAGTCGTTTTTTTACGGAAAAGCAATGGTTGGAAATTCAGAAAGAAGTGCTAGAGAAAGAATTGAAAGCCTTGGAACATGACTTTTCTGATTTTGATGGAGGGGAAGAATTTATTAATCCAGCGCATTTATATTCATATGACTTGGACTTGTTTGGACGGAAGTCATTGTTTCAGGCTGTAAACCGTACTTGTACTCATGTCGGGAAAATTACATTGGCGCATTGGATGCAAGAACATTTGAAAGATAAGTCGGCCATACTAAGCAGGCAGCGTGCGGTGGAGGAATTGAGCGGGAAAAATGATTTTCGACTTTGTTTTGCCATTACTGGGTTGATGCGTCCTGGTAAGGAAAATGATATGGAGAATATTACTTGTTGGATGACTAAGGAGAGCAAACTCAGTAAGTTACTTTGGGTAAAGATTATATTGACAGGTGTGCCGTTAGTCAACTTAGTAGCACTTTTAGTAGGTGTTATGGGATGGATTTCTTTAAGTTGGTTTGGCTTTCTCTTTTCTTTATTTGTTATTTTAAGTTTCAGTGTGATACAGCGTGCTACTGTGTTGCAAGACGAATATCATCAAAAACTTGGTGTGTTGAATGTTTATGCCAAACTCATCTCCTTGATACAAAAACAGCAATGGGAGTCGGAAGAAATCAAAGAACTGAGCCATAAACTGAATATTGAAGGAAAATCACCGTCAGATGCTCTCAATGCCTTGACAAAAGAGTTGGACCGGATGGACCTGCGGAACAATCAGTTGCTTTATGTAATTTTGGAAGGAAGTCTTTTCTTCCAGTTGCGCCAGATGGTACGCATTGAACGTTGGAAAGGCAAATATGGTAAATACCTGCAAGCATGGTTGCAGAGTGTAGGAGAGGTGGACGCTTTGTGCTCGCTGGCAACCTTTTCCTTCAATCATTCCGACTATGTATATCCGGAGATATCCGACTGTCCGTTTTGTTTTGAAGCCGTAGAGATGGGGCATCCGCTCATGCCGGTGGCACAATGTGTAAAAAATGATGCTGTTATCCCGTCTCGTCCATTTTTCTTGATTGTTACGGGAGCCAATATGGCAGGTAAGAGCACCTATCTGCGTACGATTGGTATCAATTATCTGTTGGCTTGTATGGGGATGCCTGTCTGTTGCCGGAAGTTGAAGGTTTACCCCTCTCAACTGATAACCAGTCTGCGTACTTCTGATTCACTTTCCGACAATGAGTCTTATTTCTTTGCGGAATTAAAGAGGCTGCAGCATATCATAGAGCGGCTGAACCGAGGAGAAGAGTTGTTTATTATATTGGATGAAATCTTGAAAGGAACCAATTCTGCCGACAAGCAGAAAGGTTCGTTTAGCTTGATCCGTCAGTTTATGTTGTTGAAGGCCAACGGTATCATTGCCACACATGATTTGCTGTTGGGCGAGCTGGTGAATCATTTTCCGGGACAGATAAAGAATTATTGCTTTGAGGCAGATATTAAAGACAACGAACTCTCATTCAGCTACAAGGTGCGTGAAGGGATTGCCCAAAACATGAATGCTTGTTTTCTGATGAAGAAGATGGGAATAGTGATGGATGAGAAATAGAAAAGTTTTTTTAAAGCTAAAAGGGGAAAGAAATAATCGGACAAATAGATAAAAATCATTAATTTTGCGGAGGAATCATTAAGAAAGGAAAAAATGAAGAAACTTTTTATGCTAGGTGCCTTGTTGATAAGTGCCGCAGGAACACTCTTTGCACAGAAAAGAGGATTTGAATATAAGTTTTATGGACAGATTCGTACTGATTTGTTCTACAATACTCGTGCGAATTCTGAAAGTGTAGACGGCTTGTTTTACATGTATCCATTAGACACAAAACTGGACCCGGCAGGAAAGGATTTGAACAAGGTGGCCGATGGCAACTTCTATATGCTCTATTCACGTGTGGGTATTGATGTGCAGGGTCCGGGTGTATTCAATGCCAAGACTTCTGCCAAGCTGGAAGTCGATTTTAGAGGTTCCGGCTCGTCTTACTCAGTGTTACGTATGCGTCATGTGTATTTCAACTTCGATTGGGGAAAATCGGAATTGCTGGTTGGACAGACTTGGCATCCGCTATATGGTGAGGTAGCCCCTCAGATATTGAATTTGAACATGGGAGCGCCTTATCAGCCCTTCAGCCGTGCCCCGCAGATTCGTTACCGTTTTACTCAGAACCGTTTTAAACTGACCGCAGCCGCTTTATGGCAGTCGCAATATCAGTCGGTGGGACCAGCCAACTTGACACCAGGAAACCTCAAAGGCAAGAAAAGTGGTGACTATATGAAGAAGAGTATGGTGCCGGAATTTTTCTTGGGTATGGACTATGATTCAGACAACTTTATGACTGGTGCCGGAGTGCATGTGTCTTCTATTGTGCCAAGGGTACATAGTGAAATGCCAACAGCCGAAGGCGGAAAGCAGACTTATCGTGTAAGTGAACGTATCACGGGTGTTTCTGCCGAAGCCCACATGAAATATTCTTCTCCTTACTGGCGTGTGGCTGCCAAGACGGTGTTGGGCACTAATCTTACTCAAGCGTCGGGTGTGGGAGGATATGGTATCACTGCCACAGATGAAGTGACTGGAGAACAGAAGTATACTCCGTTGCGCACCTCTTCTACTTGGGTGAACATCAATTATGGTATGAAATGGCGTCCTGCTATCTTCCTGGGTTATCTGAAAGGCCTCGGAGCTTCTAAGGAGGTAGGTGGAGTGATTGGTACAGGTACTCAGCTAGACCAGATGGTAACCGCTTCGGCAGAGTTGACTTATAACTTGGTAAACTGGAAGTTTGGTGCTGAATACTCTTTGTGTAATGCCTGGTATGGCGATGAGTTTAATGAAAAGCACAAGGCTACCTCTTCTCATCGCATTGCCAACCACCGCTTTGTGTTTGTAGCAATGTTCCAGTTCTAAACCGTACATAATAACAGCAGATAAAAAAGCAGAATCCTGAATTGTCAGGGTTTTGCTTTTTTTATGCAGATAACCCTCAAAAAATAAGAAACTTTTAGGCTGAAAATGAGCCTCATATCCATATTTTTAGTATATTTGAAGAAATGGTATAACCTTTTAATCTGTTTTTATTATGGAAGCCTATCTGTTTTGGCTTGTACCTGCCGCTTCGTTGCTGGCTTTGGCTTGGGCAGGATATTTCTACAAGCAAATGATGTGCGAGAGTGAAGGGACTCCTGTAATGGCACGTATTGCTTCTCATGTGCGTAAGGGAGCGATGTCTTATCTGAAACAGCAGTACAAGGTTGTTTCAATGGTCTTTCTGGGGATGGTATTGCTGTTCGCTGTAATGGCATACGGCTTTGACTTGCAGAATCCATGGGTACCTGTGGCTTTTCTTACCGGAGGATTTTTCTCTGGTCTGTCTGGTTTCTTGGGAATGAAAACCGCCACCTATGCTTCTGCACGTACCGCTAATGCCGCCCGTGATTCCTTGAACAGAGGGCTTCAGATTGCTTTCCGCAGCGGGGCGGTGATGGGACTGGTTGTGGTAGGCCTTGGACTGCTGGACATTTCGTTCTGGTATTTGTTGCTGGACCACTTCATTCCGGAGCAGGAGATGAACCCTACAGCCAAGCTGTGCATCATTACTACCACTATGCTTACTTTCGGTATGGGAGCTTCTACTCAGGCCTTGTTTGCCCGTGTGGGAGGAGGTATCTATACTAAGGCTGCCGATGTGGGTGCCGACCTGGTTGGTAAGGTGGAGGCAGGAATACCGGAAGATGACCCTCGTAATCCGGCTACTATTGCCGATAATGTGGGAGATAATGTAGGAGATGTGGCTGGTATGGGAGCTGATTTGTATGAGTCTTATTGCGGCTCTATATTAGCAACGGCTGCTTTGGGGGCTGCAGCCTTTATCGGTACCGGTGATACTGTGATGCAATATAAGGCCGTGATTGCTCCGATGTTGATTGCAGCTGTGGGTATCGTGCTTTCTATTATCGGCATCTTTGCGGTCCGTACCAATGAAAATGCAGGGATGAAAGAGTTGTTGCAGGCCTTGTCGAAGGGGACTAATTTGAGTTCTTTCCTCATTGTGGCGGCTGCTTTCCTCATCCTTTGGGTGCTGAATCTTACTAATTGGGTCAATATTGCTTTTGCTGTGGTAGTAGGACTGGTGGTTGGAATCATCATCGGACAGTCTACCGAATATTACACTTCTCAGTCTTATAAGCCCACCCAGAAACTGTCGGAGAGCGGAAAGACAGGTCCGGCCACCGTGATTATATCCGGTATCGGGTTGGGGATGATTTCTACTACCATACCGGTAGTGGCGGTTGTGGCAGGCATCATCTTGTCTTATTGGCTGGCTTCAGGCTTTGATTTTTCCAATGTAGGTATGGGGTTGTACGGCATTGGTATTGCAGCAGTAGGTATGCTTTCTACCTTGGGTATCACTTTGGCTACAGATGCTTATGGACCGATAGCCGACAATGCTGGGGGGAATGCGGAAATGAGCGGGCTGGGAGAAGAGGTGCGTAAGCGTACAGATGCGCTCGACTCGTTGGGAAACACTACGGCAGCTACCGGAAAAGGGTTCGCCATAGGCTCGGCAGCATTGACCGGATTGGCATTGCTGGCTTCGTATATAGAAGAAATCCGTATCGGCTTGGGGCGCTTAGGTACTCAGGTGCTGGTGATGTCAGATGGAACCTCTGTTGCCATTCAAGAGGCCGGTTTTGTAGATTTTATGCGATATTATGATGTGACTCTGATGAACCCTAAAGTCTTGTCGGGGATATTTGTCGGCAGTATGATGGCTTTCTTGTTTTGTGGATTGACGATGAATGCGGTTGGCCGCGCTGCTGCCAGTATGGTGGAAGAAGTTCGCAGGCAGTTCCGTGAGATAAAGGGGATATTAGAAGGAAAGGCTGAACCCGACTATGCCCGTTGTGTGCAGATATCCACACTTGGGGCGCAGCGAGAAATGGTTTTCCCTTCCTTGCTGGCTATCATTGTACCTGTTGTTACAGGATTGATTTTTGGTGTCCCCGGAGTGATTGGACTGCTGGTAGGTGGGTTGTCTTCGGGCTTTGTGCTGGCCATCTTCATGGCAAATGCAGGAGGTGCCTGGGATAATGCCAAAAAATATGTAGAGGAAGGTAACTTCGGAGGAAAAGGAAGTGAGGTGCATCGTGCTGCAGTGGTAGGTGATACGGTGGGCGACCCGTTCAAGGACACTTCCGGCCCAAGTTTGAACATCCTTATCAAACTGATGAGTATGGTGGCCATTGTAATGGCCGGACTTACCGTTTCGTGGAGCCTTTTCTGAAAGACTGAATAGTCTGGTAAATAAGAGAATCGGGTATCTGTGTCTTAGACCTTGGGTATCCGGTTCTTTTTTTGTTCCTTTGTGTGCGATTGTAGAAATAATGAGAAACCGGAAATCAAGACAGAAAATGCAGAGAAAACAGTGGTTGGCTTCACTGATGAGGCTAGTATGTATAGGAATATTCGTTTTTATGGGATGGCCTTTGTTAGCGCAGATTGACAAGGCGGCCATCTTTTCTCAGGAAACAGGAAACACTTGAAGCGAATGTCCGAATTATGGCAGATATAGCTCGTGTTGTTTATCAAGGGATAATGAAAAAAGCAAAATGTCAAAGTGTCAATCTCGGGCTTTGAGATTCTAAAATTTGCACAGAAGGTAAGACTGTGCCTCAAATGGAGGATTATTATTGTCCATCTTTAGTTTTATATTATTGACAATTAGTGATTTCTGTGAGTTTTATAACATTCCTTAAGGATTAATCTAGAGGGAAAATACTATAAAAATTGGATGTTTCTCCAAGTGTGGAAAATGAAGTCGTCATTTTTAGGGGATCTTTTCCATATTTTGGGCGGAATAATTCCATATTTTGCTGAAAATATATAAAAGATTGCCCTAAAATGTCGGTATGATCTGACTATAAATTTTGGCAAGATTGCATAAAATGTATGGTTATCTGCATATTGTTGCCGGTTTTGTATATAAATACAGAAATACTGTTCTATAATATCCGATATTTGGAAGTTGCTTGTAACTAAATATGTAGCTATTGGGGGGGGTGTTATAAAAACAGTTTATTTTGTATCTAAATGAAATATAATTGTGTAATTGACATAGGCGTTTTCGCGATTCCATGTTGTGGTTTATAAATCTTTGATTTTTTTTGTTTCTAAAATTTTATATAAATAAAATGAAACACTCAATATCGAATTATTACTAATGCGAATCAGAAGTTATTTTCCACTCCTGATTCGCATTCATAATCAAGCCCCAGTCCTGAATTGGCTGTGTCCATTTCTTCTCAATCTCCATCAATGAAAGATAGACAGTCTTTTTAACCGCATCATAAGAAGGGAAAGAAAGTTTGGATTTAGTGTATTTTCTAATCTTTCCGTTAATATTTTCTATCAGATTTGTGGTATAGATAATCCTTTTAATTTCCATTGGGAACAGGAAGAAGACAGTCAGATTATCCCAATTCTTTCTTCAGGAGGGTATTGCATAAGGATATTTACCTCCCATTTTTTCCTCAAAACGGTCCAATTCGGTGCGGTCATTCTTTATTAGGAGCATTGTAAGTAAATGTTCTTCATATCGGCCGTAAACTCCTTTTTATCCTTGTAAACGACATATTTACAGGAGTTCCTTCTCTGATGAACAACGCATATCTGAGTAGAAGAATTAGGGAAAACAGAGCGTATGGTTTCTGTAAATCCATTCAGGTTATGAGTATATCCTAATTTCCGCAAATTATGTAGGCTCTCGTGTTATAAATGGATATTTTGTAAAAATCTCCAATCTCAATGTTCCACATATAAC
>RCNI01000563.1_pt1 | contig 22384 bp, 19 predicted proteins | sample 2041151 | NCBI WGS metagenome assembly RCNI01 (sample SAMN09708214, study PRJNA481090) | feces metagenome | isolation source: feces | place: Antarctica: Albino Rookery | reverse complement strand
TTGTGATAACAGTATTTGCAGAATTGATTTTGATTTTACACCAGTCAACCACATCATCTGTGTCTAAAGACAAATTTCTTTTAATGCGTTCTATGCCTAATCTTGTTGTGTGTAATTTATTCAAATTTTTTTGTAAATCATTGTCACTATTCATTGTATAATCGTCACTTTCATTTGTGATATTCCGATTTATTACTTTGATTGTAGCATCAGAAAAGGCTGAAAGCAGTATTGCAACTCTGCGTCATCTTTGCAATCATACTGTTTATACTCCATACGGAACAGTACAATCGCTAGGAACAAGTTCCTAAAACCTTTCAGGAGAATACTTCCTTACGGGATATACCCATAATATGCACTCGTCTTTTTTCATATGAAATATTGAAACGCAGAAGGTAGTGGAATTTCTTTTTCCATTTCTTCTTCATCCACCCACTGAAATTCTTTATTCTCATCTTCTACAGTAAAATACATTCCTCTCATTTCCCATTCAACATGAGAAAATATATGTCGGTATTTTGAAACACGTTCAACATGAATTACATTAAGATGATATTCTTTCAGCTTTGCTGCGGCCTCTTCAATACTAAGTTCCTGATCAACATTAGGAAATTCATATAAACCTGCCAGAAGAACGTTCTCACCTCTTCTTCTGACTGCAAGTTTGTTACCTGCTTTTAGAATAAATACTGTCTTTCGGACTTTTTTTCGTTCTTTTTTTTCACTTTTAAATGGATATAAAGCAACGGTGCCATTAGCACAGGCACCACAATATTCTTTTATTGGACAGATATCACATTTCGGTTCGCCCTTAGGTATACAGATTAATGCACCGAGTTCTATAAGTCCCTGTGTAAAATCACCACAGTTTTCCATCGGATAAATGCTCTGTAAAATTTCACCAATCTGCCGTTTTACCTTAGCACTTTTTATGTCTCCACCATTTTCAAGAACTCTGGTCATAACCCTTAGTACATTTCCGTCAACAGCCGGAACTCTTTGATCAAAGCAGATAGACGCTATAGCACCTGCCGTATAATCTCCGATTCCGGACAACTTTTGAATTTCCCCATAGTTTTCTGGAAAAATCCCATTCAGTTCTTCCTGAATGTTCTTTGCGGCTTTCTGCATATTGCGTACCCGGTTATAATAACCAAGTCCCTGCCAGAGCTTAAGAAGTGTTTGCTCCTCTGCGTCTGCAAGAGACTGAATCGTAGGAAGCTCCTCAATAAACCTTATGTAATAATCCTTTACTGCCTCAACTCTTGTCTGTTGAAGCATAATTTCGGAAATCCATATATGATACGGATTTTTATCCTTTCTCCATGGAAGTTCCCGTTTTTCTTTTCTATACCACTCTGTTATTTTTTTTGTAAAAGTAAAATCCGGTTCTTTATGCATCGGCTTTCAGGAATCCTTCAATAATACGATTTTCCGCTTCTTCTTCAGTCAGTCCAAGTGTACGGAGTTTAAGAATCTGCTCACCGGCAACTTTTCCTATTGCTGCTTCATGGATAAGTGAAGCGTCAAGATGGCCTGCATAAAGTTCAGGTGCAGCATTTACTTTTCCGTGACCTACAAGAATAGCATCACATTCTGAATGTCCCGTACATCTGTTATTTCCTCTGATAATAGAATGATAATCCTGATAAGATTCGTCCTTTGCAACAGAGCGGGAAATTAAATCAATAGCGGAATCTTCCCCATTAAGATCAACTTCAAATTCTGTCTTTGCAGTCTGATCGCATTCTGTCATAATACTTTCATGAATAATAAGCTTTGCACGATCAGCAAGTATTCCTGTAGTCTTTCTTGTTGAAGAATCTACCCCGCTGATTTGCACAGTGTTCATTTCAAGAACAGAATCCGCCTGAAGTTCTACATGTGTTACCGGGTCGATATGCTTTCCTCCGCCACCTTCTCCGGTACCGATGTGTTTTTCCTCATAGACAACATGAGCACCTTCTCCTACAAAGAATCTATGTATTCCATTATGTTCCGAATCTCCTTCTTCTTCGTGATCTGTATGAATACCACAACCTGCAATAATCTTTACATCTGCACTCTTGCCAATATGAAAGTCATTATATACCGTATCCACAATATTTCCTCTTGTAACGCAGGCAGGAATAAATACAGACTCGTTTTTTGTGCCTTCTTTAATATAGATATCAAGACCTGAACCGTCTTCCTTACCTTCAATTTTAATATTTTCCGTTGATTTTCTTCCTGCACATCCTCCATTTGTACGAATATTATATGCGGAATTTTCATATTCTCTGTTTGTATAATCAGAAATGGCTTTGATTAAATCCGATGTTAATTTATCCATTGATTTTCATCTCCTTTCCGATAGGACAGACCCTTGATTTTTCACCTTCCATCAGCTGAGGCATAATTTCTTTTCCGGGTCCTGAGATACGTACTTTTCCATCTGCTATTACAACAATTTCATCTGCAATCTCAAGAAGTCTTTCCTGATGTGAGATAACAAGCAATGCTTTATCACTTTCTCTTTTTAGTGACTCAAAAGTATCAATCAGTCCTGAAAAACTCCAAAGATCGATTCCGGCTTCCGGTTCATCAAAAATTAGAAGTTTGGTATTTTTTCTTGCTAAAACAGATGCAATTTCAATACGTTTGATTTCTCCTCCGGACAGGCTTGTATTAATCTCTCTGTCGATATAATCCTTTGTACAGATACCTACTTTTGCAAGCAGATTGCAGACATTTGCATCATTAATTTCTTCGCCTGCAGCAAGATTCAACAGTTCTCTTACGGTAATACCTTTAAATCTTACCGGCTGTTGAAAAGCATAACCTATGCCAAGTTTAGTTCTTGATGTAATATCTTCATTTGTAATATCTCTATCTTCAAGAAAAATCTGTCCTTCAGTAATATTATTTAAGCCTGCAATGACTTTTGCAAGAGAAGTCTTTCCTCCTCCATTAGGTCCTGTAATTACTGTAAGTTTACCTGCCGGAATATTCAGGTCGATTCCGCGTAAAACGGTATCACCGTCTTCTGGTTTCCAACATACATTTTTTAATGTGAGCATATTACTCTCCTCCGAATGTGTTTATTTTAAATGTTTTTCTTTTTAATTTAAAAGATTGCAACTTATAATCTTGTAATTGCTTCTGCTCCGGTCATACCAATAGTAATTCCTAACTCAGCTGCCTTTGTTGTTACCGCTTTAACCGGATTTGCAAGGATTTCATCAAATGTGCTTCCACCGACAACTGCCGCTGCGTCTCCAAAATTTTCTGCTGCAGCCTGATTAAGGTATCCGCACATAATATAACCATTTTCCGCTAAAAGAATCAGCATATTAGGATGTCCTTCTCCGCCTGGTGATGGAATTCTTATACCCTGAACTGCTTTATCATTTACCTTTATCATTTCAATCTGTAACATGGTAATCACCCTTCTTTCTATTAATAATGTCTTAAATGACATATTTCGTCTTACTAAAATCATACTTATATATTTTACCACATTCCGTTCTTATAGTGAACCGAAAATCTTGCAATTCTCCCTTCAAAATTTGAAATTTCAGCAGTTTTAGCTAAAGATATATATTATAAATATCCTGATTTCAAGGAATCTGATTAAGCTAAAAGGGCAATTTCAGGCAGTCTGATAGCTAAACGGAAGCTCCTTTCAGAATTTTGATTTTATTCTTCCCCAACACCAGTTGATAAAAACAGAAAAGAGAGATATCTAACAATCAATCAATGTATTGCTAAATATCTCTCTTAATAAACAACTTTTATTCTTTAACAAAATATGTTTTCAAAGAACTTAAAAGCGTATTTTATTCTTCTTCCATAGCCTTTAAATCCGGGCTAAAGATTAATTTGCATCCTGTAGCTTCCTGGATGTCTTCTTTAGTATAGTCAGGATGTAATTCAGTAACTACTAAACCTTCATCTGTAACTTTCATAACACCCATTTCTGTGATGATTAAGTCAACACATTTAGGAGCTGTTAAAGGAAGTGTGCACTGTTTTAAGATTTTGTGTGCACCTTTCTGAGTGTGAAGCATTGTAATGATAACTCTTCTTGCACCTGTTACAAGATCCATAGCTCCACCCATTCCAGCAACTTTCTTGCCAGGAACGATCCAGTTAGCTAAGTCTCCGTTTTCTGCAACCTGCATAGCACCAAGAACTGTAGCATCTAAGTGTCCACCTCTTACAAGGCCGAATGAATCAGCTGTATCAAAGAACTTAACTCTGTCTAAAGTAGTAACATATGATCCACCGGAGTTGATAACGTCAACATCTAATGTTTCTGCAGTTGCCATTTCGTCAATTCCTGCAAAACCGTTTTCTGAATGAAGTGTTACAGCAACATCTTCCGGCATGTAGTTAGCTACCATTGTAGGAAGACCAATACCAAGGTTAACGAAATCTCCGTCTTTAAATTCTTTTGCACATCTCTTTGCAATTCTTGCTTTTAAATCTGCCATTTTGGTTCTCCTTCCACAATACCTTCAACAAGTACACCAGCAACATCGTATGTATCAGCATCTAATTCACCGATTTCGTGAAGATCTTCTACAGCGATAAATGTATGTTCTGCAGCACCTGCCATTACATAGTTAAAGTTTTTAGTAGCTTTTGCACATGAGTAGTTACCGAATTTATCAGCAACAGAAGCTCTGATGAAAGCAAAATCTGCTTTTAAAGGCATTTCAAGAAGATATCTTTTGCCGTCTAATACCAGAACCTGTTTAGGTCTTCCTAATTCGTCAAGTTCTTCTTCCATAGGTGTTCCAACACCTGTTGGAGTAAGCACACCGCCAAGTCCGTATGCAGCAGCTCTGATTTTTTCAGCTAAAGTTCCCTGTGGTACTAAAGTATAAGTAAGAGTTCCTTCTGCGAACTGTTCGTTTAATTTAGGGTTTACACCTAAATGTGAAGCAATAATGTGGTCAACCTGATGGTTTTCGATTAATTTACCGATACCTCTGGCAGTTTTACCAGCAAATTCTCCAGCTGGCTGTCCTACATCAAGACCACCGTCGTTTCCGATAACAGTCAGATGTTTAACACCTTTTCTTACCAGTGCGTCCATGATAGTTTCTGGGGAACCTGTTCCTAAGAAACCGCCGACCATGATTGTCATGCCGTCTTCAACGCCTGCAACTACTTCATCAGCAGTCATAATTTTGTTAATCATTTCTCAAATCACCTTTCTATATATTATATTTGCATTAATTAAATTTTTGATAAACTCTATCATATAGATAATACACCAATTAAGCAATTATCGCAAGGGGTATTATCCACTTACGGCGCTGGACAGAATATCCAGCGCCGTAAATTCTTTATAAAGCTATATTAGATTCTGTTCAATTAACGATCTTCGATGTTTGCTTTATCCTGCCATCCTCTTTTTTCAACTTCCTGCATAACGTATGACATTACATGTTCTGCATACTTTCCAGGACCGAAACCAGCATCGTAACCGATTTCCTGTGCGATTTCGTGAGAAAGTCTAGGACCACCGCATGCTAAGATAATTTTGTCACGAAGACCTTCAGCTTCCATAAGTTCAGCCATTTTTGTAAGGTTCATGATATGGATATCTTTCTGAGTAACTGTCTGTGATACTAAGATAGCATCTGCGTTAACTTCTTTTGCTTTTGCAATAAGTTTTTCACAAGGAACCTGGGAACCCATGTTGTAAGCAACAACGTTCTTGAATCTTTCAAGACCGAAATGTCCGTGGAATCCTTTCATCTGAATGATAGCGTCGATACCTACTGTGTGAGCATCGGATTCGATGGAAGCACCAACTACAACGATATCTCTACCGATGTGTTCGCCAATCCATTCACCACATTCAACTCTATCCATAACTTCACCTTCAACCTTAGGTACTACGATTGAAGTAAAGTCGATTGTCTGTGTAGCTTTACCATATACTGTAAAGTATGTAAATCCTGGGCAAAGTTCGTGATAGTATGTTACGTTAGGTTCATCGAATCCTAATTTTTTTGCATACTGTTTAGCAGCTTCTTCAGCTTCTTCACCGTAAGGAACGGGAAGAGTAAATGCTAACTGAACTTTTCCGTCGTTCATTGTATCGCCATATGGCTTTACTTTAGTTAAATCTACCTGAGTGGTAGCTGTTGTACATGTTGACATTATATATATACCTCCCTATTCATGGTCCATAAACTTATCGATAAATGGGTTGAAGTAGTTTTCACCTTTTGTGCAAACACCTTCAAGACCGTGACCACCGTCGAATGGACGTTTTACACCGCCGAAAATTCCCTTTTCGATTGTTGAGAATAAACCTTCTTCTTCAACTTCTGCAAGAAGAGCATCTGCTTTTCCAAGAACTTCCTGAGCTCTCTTCTGGATGACACCGTCTTTCTTGAATTCGATTTCATCACCAATGTGTCTGCAGTTATTGAAAATGTACTGAGCATTTTCGATGGAAAGGTATCTATCCTGCATAAGTGGAGTATGAATAGCCTCTGTTAACATACCTGTTAATAATAAGGACTGGTTTGTCCAAACTGTTACTAAGTTGAATAATGCGTCCTGTAAATGTCCTCTGAAGATGTTACCTGTCATGAACTTTGTAGGAGGCATGTATTTTAATCTTGCTTTAGGGAAGATTTCTCTAGCCATCTGAGCCTGTGATAATTCAAGAAGGAATCCGTCTTCTGTAGCAGGATCCATTTCGAATGCATGTCCAAGACCCATCTGTTCTTCAGGAATGTTAGCAAGTACAGCGAACTGTTCATTGATGAACTGGGATGCTGTTACTGTATGAGCAGCTTCAATAGCATCGTCAGTTGTTAAGTAGTTATCTTCTCCGGAGTTGAAGATGATTCCGCAGTATCCGATGATAACTCTGGACATGAACTGGTCTACTAATGTTCTCTGCATGTTGATGTCTCTGAACAGAATACCATAGATAGCGTCATTAAGCATAACGTCTAATCTTTCTAAAGCACCCATTGCAGCGATTTCAGGCATGCACATTCCGGAGGAATAGTTACATAATCTGATGTATCTGCCAACTTCTTCACCAACTTCGTCAAGAGCAGCTCTCATGATTCTGAAGTTTTCCTGTGTAGCGTATGTACCACCGAAACCTTCTGTTGTAGCACCGTAAGGTACATAGTCAAGTAATGACTGAGCTGTTGTTCTGATTACAGCGATGATATCAGCACCCTGTCTTGCAGCAGCTTTAGCCTGAATAACGTCTTCATAGATATTACCTGTAGCTACAATTACATAGATGTAAGGTTCTTTACCTTCACCGATTGTATCTAAGTATTCCTGACGTTTTGCTTTCTGCATGTCAATTTTCTTGAAAGTTTCTGCGATAGCTGGTTCTAATGCTTTTGCAGCTTCTTCCTGTGAGCATGTTGGTAATTTAGTGATTTCTAATTTTCCAGCAGCCATATCTTCTGCAATTTCCTGTGGGCTTTTGCCAGTCTGAACCATTGCATTACCAATCCAGTAAGCAACACCTGTTGGTAATCCACCTGCTTCTTTGATCTGGTCAACAACAACGTTTGGAAGTGGGTCTTCAACCTCATCTACTCCGTCAATTCCTAAAAGTCTTAAGATAGTTCTTTCAGTTGAAACAGTTGTGTGTCTGTCAATGAAGTCCTGCATATCATGTGCAATGTTAGCAGCATGAGTACGAGCACTATCAACAACTTTTGGGTCAAGATTTAATTTGCTTTTCATCCTTTTTCTCCTTACTTAATATATTTTTTCGCTCCCTCAATTATCTCAGAGCTGATTCCCAGCATCTTCGCAATATTAAGAGCATCTTTAGGTACTTCACCTTTTTTTTCTACTTTACATAGACGGTAATCCATGTATTTTGATATTATATTTATCCTATCACGACGTTTTGCATACTGGATTTCTCTGTTTAAAAGGGAAAAATCTGCATCAGCAAGTCCTCTTACCTGCATATTTACAACACCCTCTTTTTCAGTTACTGTCTCAAAGTGAGTCGTAATAAGTGAAATATACGGTTTAACAATAAGATAATCAACAAGAGATTTTGAAAGCGCAAGACCTTCTACAGGGTTTGTTCCTGATGCAATCTCGTCAATTAAGAATAATGTTCTATCAACGCCGTAGTCCAGCATTTCTTTAAGTTCTTCCATTTCACTTCCGAAACTTGAAAGACCTCTTTCTACAGACTGACTATCTCCAATCAGAATCTGCATATAATTTGACAATCCGATTTCAGCACTCTTTGCCGGTACGAAGAAACCGTACTGTGTCAGAATGCTTACCTGTCCGGTTAATTTAAGAGAAATTGTTTTTCCTCCCATATTCGCTCCGGTAATACATGTCACTCCATCTTCAAGTTCGATGGAAACAGGACAATACTCTTTATTTTTTGAGCGGAGGATATCTTCAACCTGAAGATTTCTTCCTTCTTCAATCTTAATTCTATGTTCTGAAACAATTTCAGGTTTTACGCAGTTATGCTTTATTGCATAATCCGCTTTTCCTATTGCGACATCAAGTGCTCCCATCTTATTGCAGTTTTCAAGGAGAACGTCGCTATATTTTGAAATCTCAAGAGAAAGTGATTTAAGAATTCTTTCTTCTTCGTCTTCAAGTTCTGCGTTTAATCTTTCCTGTTCTTTTACATAGTTGAAGATTGTATCTGTGTTTTTGATCTGGAAAGTCACAGACATATGATCCTGATCAACAACTTCTAAATCTTCTATAGCTTTTATTTTTTCGAAGTCAGGGTTACTTCTTGCAACTACAATATCAAATTTAGGTGTAAGCATAACTCCGTACTTCTTTTTAATTTCATCTCTTTTAGCTTTCTTCTCCCTACGAATCTGAATTTCAAATTCTCTCTTCTGTTTTCTGAACTCTGAAAGTTTTTCTGAAAATTCATCGTAGATGTAGAAAGTATTAATTCTGTCTTTTCGTGGATCAAGGATATCAAGCAATTCCGTTGTATCTTCAAGAATGAATTCATCTGAAATAAGTGTTTTTCCATCCTTGACTGTAAGTTCAAGTAATCTTCTCATGCAAAGAAGCAGAGTCTTTATCTCATAAACTTCTACAACCGCCAATATCTGTTCAGCAGAACGTGTGATACTGTGAGTTACATCTTTAACTTCCATAAAAAGTTCTTGAATTCTTTCAATCGTTTTACGGTTTCCTTCTACAAAGGTAACCATATTCTCCACTTTATCTAATTCAGATTTAAGTGCTTCTTCTTCTCCCGGAAAATAAGGTTTAGTTTCTTTTAATCTTTTCTTTCCGAAAGGAGTATTCAGATCAATATTCTGCATAACATAGTCAAAACCTGTTTCTCTACGGGTTTTAACGTTTGCAAGTCTTCTGTTTGAGCCCATTAGCATAAGTAATTATCTCTCCTTTTACACTCTTACGTCAATAATAGGAATATCTGGTAATGCTTCTTCCATTGCAGCTACCATTGTATCACTATCAAATGTATATCCGCTTGGTGCCCAAGGGTTTACAGTAATAGCTGCAATTTCAATGTTTTTCAGAACATTAACTTTAAAGCCCTTTTTACGCCAACGTCCCCAATCCATTACACTTAAAAATATTTTTGTAGGATTCTTCAATACAAATCTTACGTTTTTAAGTTTTTTTGAATTTATATCTGCAATAACACTGTTTGTAAACGCACCCGGAATATACACATATTCTGTGTTTTCATCGATTTCATCATCAATAAATCTGGATGCACCAAGACCGGTTGTCAAATTAAGCTTCTTAATCTGACCGTCTTTATCTATTATCATAATCTTATCATCAAAGTTATTTTCTTCAATTAAATTTCTTGCTTCACATTCCTCAAGTTCAGGAATGGAATAAAGGGTAACAATGTGAGCTGTCTCTTCTACAACTTTCTTTAAATTTCTGGAAAGTACAGCTCCTGTAGATAAAATAATTGCGTCTGAAGTTTCAGGTGAGGCTATGGACTTACGATCTATAGCTCCGTCTATAAGTATCAGTTCGCAACCATATTCCAACATCTCTGCACAAAGTCTTTTTGTATCCATTGATGCCGGAGTCCCTGCCACCTGCACATAACCGCTGTCTGCAACACGGCAAATCAGCAAGTCACCAAGAGGTGTGGAGTACTTAGTCTTTTTTAATATTTCAAGCCCTGCATCTGCAAGTTCATATAATTGTGTCGGAACACTGACTATGGTATCCTGATCAAGATAAATTTTTGGTTTTTCAGTGCCTGTTACAAGGTCCTGGCTTTCGCCGTCTCTTCCTGTGGATGTGACTCCCAGTCTGATTCCCTCGTCCATAGCTTCTTCAATCAGATAATTCAATGCAGTAGTCTTACCTGCATTCTTTGACATTCCGACAATGGAAAGTGTTTTATATTTTGTTGATAAATCGTAGAGTAAACTCATATTATATCCTTTTCATTTCGTATACTTGTTTCGATTTACCGCAATAAATCGTTATAACGCTTATAAAGAGGAATCGGGGCTTGCGCCCCAGATTCCATTATCCTCATAGGCGTACCTATGAAATATTCTTTATAGTTCTTAGTGTTTGTTTCTTTCGTGTCTCTGTAAGTTTGCAGGTTCCATAGATCTGATTTCAGGACCTTCACCAAGAGCAGAAACACCCTGATATTTGTAAGTCTTCTTACCTGTGCAGTAATCACAATTGCACTGTAGTTCAGGAAGATGTGGCTGAGTGTAAGTTGTAATAACGCCTTCATAGTTTCTTAAAATTACCTTGTCAGGTGTTTCAGAAATGATGTACTGTGGCATTACTGGAGTCTTACCACCACCACCAGGAGCGTCTACTACGAACGTAGGTACGCAGTATCCTGAAGTATGACCTCTTAATCCTTCGATAATTTCGATTCCTTTAGCAACTGTTGTTCTGAAGTGTTCGATACCTACTGAAAGGTCACACTGATAGATGTAGTAAGGTCTTACTCTGATCTTAACTAATTTCTGAACTAATTCTCTCATGATGTGCTTGCAGTCGTTAACGCCTCTTAATAATACTGACTGGTTTCCTAGAGGAATACCTGCATCAGCTAATTTGCGGCATGCTTCTGCTGCTTCAGGAGTGATTTCGTTAGGATGGTTGAAGTGAGTATTTAACCAGATTGGGTGATACTTCTTCAGCATGTTTACTAAATCATCAGTAATTCTCTGTGGCATAACTACAGGAGTTCTTGAACCAAGTCTTACGATTTCAACGTGATCGATTTTTCTTAATTCGCTGATGATGTATTCTAATGTTTCATCTTCAACAAGAAGTGAGTCTCCACCGGAAAGAAGTACGTCTCTAACCTGTGGTGTTCTTCTGATGTAATCGATACATGCATCGATGTCTTCTCTTGATCTAGCGCCGTCTGTTTCTCCTGCAAGTCTTCTTCTTGTGCAGTGTCTGCAGTACATTGAGCACTGGTCAGTGATTAAGAATAATACTCTGTCTGGGTATCTGTGAGTTAATCCTGGAGCTGGGGAGTCAGCATCTTCGTGAAGTGGGTCTGCGTCATCAGCTTCTGATCTGTGCATTTCAGCTAATGTCGGAACAGCCTGCATTCTAACCGGATCTCTTGGATCATCCGGATCCATGATTGAAGCATAGTAAGGTGTGATACCTACTCTGAATCCACCGATAACTTTTTCAATGTCTGCTCTTTCCTGTTCTGTCAGGTTGATAACCTGTGCGATTTCTTCTACAGTTGAAAGTCTGTGTTCAACCTGCCAGTGCCAGTCATTCCACTGTTCTTCTGTTACGTCTTTGAATAGAGGAATGTCTTTCCAATTTCTAATTGCCATTGTTGTAAATCTCCTTATTAGATTTTGTTAAATTTGTATGATTATAATAAACTTAAAATAAGTTTTAAATAACAGCTTGCGCTGTAATTAACTTTACACATGTTGCAGCCTGCAAAGACTGCAACATAAAACATCCTTTGATAATATGTATAACCGACTTAACGATTAAGCATATAATTCTTCAAATTTCTTTCTTAAACCTTCGTGTTCTCTTAAGATCTGAAGAGTAATTTCTGCATGTCCTTTAGTGTATCCGTTACCCATGATCATGTTGATGTCTTTACCAACACCTTCAGCTCCTAATGTAGCTTTTGTGAAGCTTGTAGCCATTGAGAAGAAGTATACGATACCTTCATCTTTACAGCAAAGAATCGAAGCCATTTCTGTGTTTTCAATATTTACAACGTTGAATACGATGTCAGCTAATTTTCCGTCTGTAAGCTTCATGATTTCGTTGTACATTCCAACTGCATCTGTAGCATCGTGTACTAAGTATTCGTCAGCAAGATCTAAGTCCTTAGCTTTCTGAACTGAAGATTCGAATCCGTCTACGCAGATAACTTTACCTGTAACGCCAGCTCTTTTCTTAGCTTCGTATAAGCAAAGAAGACCAGCTTTTCCGCCACCACCTAAGAATACAACTGTATCTCCAGGTTTAACGAATTTAGCAACCTGTGCAGGAGCACCAGCTACGTCTAATGCGGAAAGAACAAGTCCTTCTGGCATATCTGTAGGAATCTTAGCATATAATCCGGACTGGAATAAGATAGCCTGTCCTTTGATGTCAACCTGGTCGATTTCAGGTCTGATTTCTAAGATTTCTTCAATCTTTAATGGTGTAAGTGAAAGAGATACTAATGTAGCGATTTTATCTCCAACTTTAAGGTCTCCTTCAAAGTTAGGTCCGATTTCCTTAACTGTTCCGATTAGCATTCCGCCGGATCCAGTCCATGGGTTCTTATGTTTACCAGCTTTTTCAACAATTCCTAAAATTGTTTCTTTAACTTTTTCGATATCGTGATCGGATCTTCTTTCGATTTCTGTGAAAGAAGCTGAGTCGATATTTAAAGTCTGAACGTCAATAAGTACTTCGTTGTCATAAATTTCCATTGTGTTATCAATAACATCTGCTGGCTGAGGTAAAACACCTTTTGGTGAAATAACTCTGTGTGTTCCATAAGGGCATCCATTTTTCATAATAATCATCCTCCTAGAAAAATTAAAATTACATTTTATATTTTATGCCATAGGCATAATTACTTACTATATATATTATAGTTCTCTCAGCGTACAGTGTCCACATCTACTCTTGATACATTTTAAAAAATAAGAGAAAAAATAACAATCGAACCGAAACAGGTTCACTCGCTTTTCAGTATGAACCATTTTCAGTTCATTGTTCTTCTTCGGTTTACCATGTTTTTCCTATTTCTTTATTTTTTTACCATTTTCAATGTGTTCTTCTGACGTAAATTGCGATATTCCCTGAAATCTTTTTATAATTCATATTTTTTCTTTTTTCTCACAAGCTGCGTCTGACTGATCCCGATAGCCTTTGCCACCCTTCTTGTAGAGCCATATTGCTCGCAGGCATGCTTAATAATATTCTTTTCAAAATTTTGTACCATTTTTTCCAGATCCATTACTTTCCCGTCATTTTCCTCTGAAACAAGCTTAACCGCATCAGAGTCATCAAAAACATCCTGATGCAGCTCCCGCATTACATCAAGGAGCGTAATCTGTTCTCCCGTAGCCGCAATCATAAGACGTTGAATTACATTTTCAAGCTCCCTTATATTCCCCTGCCACTCGCATTGTTTCATATATTCGATAGCATCATCATCAAGCCGCCTCTTTATCTGAAACTTTTCTCCATACTTTTTAAGAAAATGTTCAATTAGTGCAGGTATGTCTCCTGCTCGTTCACGCAGATTCGGTACTTTTATTCTTACAACATTAAGTCTGTAATATAAATCTCTTCTGAATTTTCCTTCATCAATAAGTTCTTCAAGATCGCTATTCGTAGACGAGATAATTCTTACATTAGACTTAATCGGAGCTGTCCCTCCTACGCGGAAAAATTCTCCATCCTGTATTACCCTTAACAGTTTTGCCTGCATATCCGACTGAAGTTCACTGATTTCATCAAGGAAAACAACTCCGTTATCAGCAAGTTCAAAATATCCTTTTTTACCGTCAACATTGGCATCCGAGAAAGCACCTTTCTCATATCCGAAAAATTCCGACTCAATCTGCGATGCCGCTATAGCTGCACAGTTGACTCTTATAAAAGGATGTATCTTTCTACTGCTGTTTTTATGAATAATATTAGCAACCTTTTCTTTACCTACTCCCGTATCTCCTGTAATCAGTACATTACAGTCATATTTGGAAACCGTAAGCATTTCGTTAAGGACACTTACCATAGCACTGCTCTCGCAAATGAAATCTTCAAGCATGGTTTTTCTTTGTCCGGAAACTTCCATTAATCTCGTCTGCCTGTTAATCGGATAAGCTGGATTGTCTTCAACAGCAAGATTAGTCTCCTCTGCTTCTTCAAGATATGGCATAAGTTCCCTGACAATATCCATATCAAACTCGTCATAAGCCTCAAGGTATCCTTCCGCACACCGTATATCCAATTGACGTGAAATAGATTCTGTAATATACAAAGAAATGTTATAATTGTTGATTAAGTTAGCAAAGACAACCGTTCCTCCACTTTTGGTTGCAAGAATATTAATAGTTTCAGCACCGGGAATATCTGCACAGTTGATCGACAGATCGAATAAAGAATCCGCTTTAAGCCATGACATGCATTCCATAGGTTTAAGGATATCAACATAATGAACTTTTGTAAAAACTTCCGACATAAGTGTTTCTATGGATTTCCCTTTAAGCACCATATCTGCTTTCTTATCTAGCAGGCATATAACTTCTGCATCTTCACGGGCTACTTTACGTACAGCAAAACCAAAGAGAAGATTCGAAAGCAGATTGTTACCCACAACCAGGAATTTCTTTTTCCCAACTGCCGCATTACTTACTCTGTATAACGTACCCGACTCATTAAAGGTAAAAAGCAAAAGATTTGTAGCCAGATTTTCCAGCTTTCTTACTACAGGTATATCATTATAAACAATCGCATATCCCTCCACATCAATCTGTCCAAACGCACGATCTATAGAGATAATCTTATCTATATAAATAGGTATAGATGCCAGAGATGCATTGCATACAACTTCATCCCCCTTTTTAAACCCTTTCTTGTTATCAAATCCATCTGCTATTTCAGCTACTTCCCCGCAAAACAGACCACCTGTATCCGTAACAGGATTATGAAGTTTTCCTCTTCTTATTACAATATCAAGTATTTTCTGTTTTATTCGCTGGTCGCTATTATTGGCCTCAAGGCAGATTTGTTTAAAGCTGGTTCCTTCTATATGTATACGTTTTATCGCAATTCTCATTTCGCCTTCATTAAGCTTTCGACCGTTATCCAGTCTCCAGGCAGAAGTAGGAAGAACATGCTGGGGCTCCAGTACACGGTTCATGCCATAATTCTGTTTCATTTCAGGTTCACTCCTTTTTAGCGAACCGAAAAAGGTTCACTTTCTACTACTCACATAATAAACTATTCTCACATATTTTGCAATTAATATTTACAGAAATAGTTTTAAACGATATAATAAACGTAAATGATTTAATTATGTTAATATTTATTTAAAGGAGAAATACCAATGGAAGAAAAAGTAACATCAATGATTAGAGTTAGAATGTCCGCTAAAGATGCTCACTACGGGGGAGAATTAGTTGACGGAGCACATATGGTTCACCTTTTTGGCGACGTTGCTACTGAATTATTAATCAAATTAGACGGAGACGAAGGTTTATTCTGCGCTTATGACAACGTTGAATTCTTAGCTCCTACATACGCTGGAGATTACATCGAAGCTGTTGGCGAAATCACAAAGATCGGAAATACTTCAAGAAAAATGAAGTTCGAAGCTAGAAAAGTTATCGTTTCAAGAAAAGACATCAACGCTTCAGCTGCTGACTTCTTAGAAGAACCAATCGTAGTTGCTAGAGCTACAGGAACTTGCGTAACTCCTAAAGAAGCAAAGAGAAAATAGTTCTTTAGAACATTGATAATTATGCAAACAAAAGACTGAATCCCAATGGATTCAGTCTTTTTTACATATATACACTTTAACAGTTCTTTAAATACTCAATTTCTTCCCTTGTAAGTTTTCTGTAATATCCCTCTTTAAGTCGGCCCAGTCGAATATCACCAATAGCAATACGCTGAAGTTCCTGTACATTATTGCCTACAGCCTTGAACATCTTACGAACCTGTCTGTTCTTACCTTCGTGAATGCTAATGTCAACAACAGTGGAACGAGGCATTCCTTTTACAATTTCCACTTTTGCACGTGAAGTAACAAAGCCACCGATATCCACACCCTTTCTAAGTCTTGCACATTTCTCATTGGATAAAACACCGGCAACTCTTGCACGATATGTTTTACTCATCTCATGACGGGGATGACTTACCCTGTATGCAAAATCTCCATCGTTTGTCATTAAAAGCATTCCCGATGTATTATAATCAAGTCTTCCCACAGGAAATATTCTCTCATCAATACCGGATACAAGATCCATCACGGTGAGTCTGTCCTTATCATCACTTACTGTTGTAACATATCCTACAGGTTTATTCAGAAGCAGATAAACTTTCTTTTCGCTTCCTCCGATTTCCATTCCGTTTACAACAACCTTATCTCCTTCGGTTACATCATATCCCGGTTCTTTCAGTACTGCACCGTTTACTCTGACATTTCCGTTAGCAATAAGTTCATCTGCTTTTCTTCTGCTACAGCTTCCCGACTGTGCAATGTATTTATTAACTCTCATTTGTATTCTCCATTCTATAATCTTTTAGCAATTCTACCACAAAAGTGGCTTATTGAAAAGAGTTATATAAATCAAGAAGTCCCGCCTCATCAATTCGATATCTGATTCTCTTTTTATCTACAGTATAGAGATTGATCTTTTTCATATGGTCAAAGAACTCATCCCCGGCAAAAGTCATCATTCCCTTATCCTCACATATATATGTCAGGAAATTTCCAATTGCCGTTGTTTCCGGAATTCTGACAGGTTCTGCCCCTTTTGCCATTCTTCCCGCATTATGTCCTGCAAGACTTCCGGTAGTAATTGCTTCCGTATGTCCAATATACGGTCCGGCTTTTTCACCGGCACAAAACAGATTCTCTACCCCCCTAACTCTTAAATATTCATCTCTCTCGGTAATCGCCATATATCGGATAGAGTTTGCATTTCCACCTGCATAAGGATCTGCAAATCTTACATTTTCAAAACCTTTAAGTTTTCTCAATTCATTCAGCGGAAAATAAGATGTCATCATCTTAGCATATCCTGCATCTATTAAAATAATATTCTCTGCGAACTCGGGTAAAGCATATTGTCTGCATACTTTCTTCTTTAATTTTTTCTTATTAATCAGTTCTTCCGGAAGTGGAATTACTGCAAATCCCTTTTTATCCAGTTGTTTTACAATGTCTTTAGAAAGACTTTCTTTCTCTATTTTACAGGAGCCACTAAACGCTCCCGGAGTTCCATCTGCTCTTTTCCCATAATAATCATGTCCACCGGCTTTTTCCGAAATACTCACTCTCGGTCCAAATGCAGGACATCTCAAAACGCACATACTGCATCCGTTACCAAATTCTGTACAATTTCCCATAGGACCTGATGTTCCTGTACAGTCAATATATACGTCTCCTTTAAAAATTTCTCCATCTGCACTTTCTACATAAAGTATTCTGTTTTCCACCATATGTACATCAGTTATTCTCGTAATAAAATGCAACTCTATGTCCATTTTTCTCATCAATCGTCTAACTTCCGGTTCCACCTTAATTACATTGTAAAAAGTTGCGTGCTCATGACCCGGAAAATCAACATTTTTATGCGTTGCACAACGATCTGTAATATTAAAAAGTTCAGATGCTCCCATTGCGATGTTTTCTTCTGTAGCCGTAAAGCGTCCATTATTCCTCATAATTCCACCTACATTACCAAGCCCTAAAAGCATATCCGTTCTTTCTATCAATACAACTTCAGCACCTGTCTTTTTTGCCGCGACTGCAGCACTTACACCTGCCCAGCCTCCACCCGCAATAATTACTCTTGCCATATTCTTCACTCCTTTACCTAAGAAAAAATAGCCTAACGGCTATTTCTTCTTTATTATATGACCATAGAGGCTCTGTTTATGCCATTGGCATTACATAAACCGCAATACAAATAAAGTGAAGTACACTTCCAAGTAAAACAAACAGATGCCAGATACTGTGCATATACCTTTTTTTGCTTCCAAAGAAAATCAATCCTCCTGTGTAACTTACACCTCCAAGAAACAAAAGCCAGAATCCTGCTATTGGTAATACATGGACAATATCTTTAATTACAGCCAGAATTGCCCATCCCATAGCAACATAAAGTACCATACTCGGTTTCTCGGCCTTTTCCAGATTTACAGAATTACATATTATCCCTATGATTGCACAAATCCATACAGACAGGATTACAACCATAGCTTTTGCATTACCATTTAAAGCGATAAGACAAAACGGCGTATAACTGCCTGCAATCAGAAGAAAAATAGAGGTATGATCAAAAACTCTCATTATCTCTTTTACTTTTACATTTGATATCGCATGGTAAAGCGTAGACATACTATAAAGTATAATCAGAGAAACTCCGTAAATTATAGATGATGCCATAGCTATATGACTTTTATTCATTGCTGCAAATACAATAAGTACAATAGTCCCTGCAATTCCCAGTACAGCCCCTATGCCATGCGAAATGCTGTTAAAAATTTCTTCTCCAACTGTGTATCTGCGTAAAGTAGTATCCATAATCCGCCTCCCAAATAAATAATTTTAATTATTCCATAATCTAATTTTTATTATGATATTATAATATATCTATTACTATTATATGTCAAGTGAGAAATTCAATGTGCCCATATTAAAATTTATACTACTTACTTTATTCTTAAGGAAAATTCTTTCTCTTGAAGTTGTTTAGGTTTTGCAAAAAAATAAACGGCACCGTATTCAGTACCGTTTAAATTCTTCTTAATTTTCATCCTCTGCCATAGCAATCTGCATCATAATGGCGCATTCAAGTCTTTTCTTAAATAGTTCGCAACCATATTCGTAGACACCTCTTACTGAGCCTGTTGCATGATATGCATTAGCCGCACAACCACCACTGCAATAGAGTTTTGCCCAACAGTCTCTGCATTCTTCTCTGGCGTATACATTACACATCTTGAATTCCTGACGTATTTCTTCTTTTGTGATTCCATTCCAGATATCACCCATCTTATACTTCTCATCACCAACGAACTGATGACAAGGATAAAGATCACCCCAAGGTGTTACCGCAAAATATTCAGTTCCTGAACCACATCCCGAAATTCTCTTGTAAATACAAGGTCCATGAGTCAGGTCAATCATATAGTGATAAAATGTAAATCCATGACCTGCCTTTTTCCTTTTAATCATTTCTTTTGCAAGAATTTCATACTGTTCAAAAAGTACCGGTAAATCTTCCTCCGTAAGTGCCATCGGGTCATCCGGTGAACATACTACCGGCTCCATGGAAAGTTCGGTAAAACCGAGATCTGCCATATGAAAAATATCATTTGTGAAATCCACATTGTTGTGGGTAAAAGTTCCACGCATATAGTAGTCCTTATCGCCTCTTGCCTCAACCAGTTTTTTGAACTTAGGGATAATCATATCATAACTTCCCTCGTCGTTAATCGTTCTACGGAATTTGTCATGAACTTCTTTACGACCATCAAGGCTGAGAACAACATTATGCATTTCTTTATTTGCAAACTCTATTACATCGTCATTGATGCCTACACCGTTTGTTGTCAATGTGAATCGGAAATTTTTGTTATGTTCTTTTTCTACACTTCTCGCATATTCAACAAGCTGCTTGCAAACCTCCCAATTCATCAGAGGTTCACCGCCGAAAAAGTCAACTTCAAGATTTCTTCTGTCTCCTGAATTTTCTATAAGAAAGTCCAGAGCTCTCTTTCCTGTTTCGAAGCTCATCAGGCCTCTTTCACCGTTGAAATTTCCCTGACTCGCAAAGCAGTATGAACAGTTAAGATTACATGTATGCGCTACATGTAAGCAGAGTGCTTTAACCTCTGTATGACGATTCTTAAGATCAAAAGCATTCGGTTCATACATATCTTCAGTAAACAGTTTGTGCTGCTTTTTCAACTCTTCTATATCGTCGAATACTTCAAGAATATCTTCTCGTGTAATGCCTTCTTTTTCTTTATACTCTGCTAAAATCCGTTCAATAATCGTTTCTTTTTCTTCTGTACAAAAAAGGCGGATGATGTCATAAGCCACATCATCCACTACATGTACCGATCCACTATAAACATCCATTACGATGTTATATCCTTTCAGTTTATATTGATGTATCATTATTAGTTGTTTGCCTTTTCACAAGCCTGGTTAGCTACACCACAGGAAGTTTTGCATGCTGACTGGCAGGAAGTCTGGCATTCTCCACATCCACCGTTTTTAACACTCTTTTCTAAGTTTCTTGTTTCTATTGTTTTAATTCTTTTCATGTTAACATCTCTCTTTCTATGATATATTACTTCTTCTATCTTACCGATTTTTTCTCTTATTGTCAAGGAAAAAGCCTTTTTTCGACTAATCCTGAGATTCAAAAGTGGTAATGTCCCAAGTCTTCAAAAAAGAAAATGTTCCTCAATATGTAATATAGATTCAAATAGGGAAGTCAACACATGACGGACTGGAAATAAGAGAATACAGAAATTCATACTCCGGCATATCAGAGAAAGAAATAATATTATGCCAGGTTTATAACTAAAAACACAGTATTATCCGCACAATTTGACCCATAAGATAAATTACACGAATATGAAAAAGCCCTTCATTTAAAGAATTTCTGCATTTTCGCAACAGTCTTATAGCCGGTATTTACAGCGATGAATAGTCTCACCATCCCTGCCATTAAAAGTACAGGCTCCACAGATTCCCTCACCACAGCAGAAATTCCCCTCTGACGGTTTCACGATCTGCTGATTATGCTTCTTTTCAATGAGTTCAGCATAATATGGAGAGGTAAAAGCAAATATGTTCATTCTTTCCTTTGTATCCTGTAGAAATTCTTCCGTAGAAAAATCAAATATTGTAATTTGATTAACAGAAATATCACCAAAATAATCTTTAAAAAAGTCCATTCCGCATTTTGCATCATCATAAACAAGTTTCAGATTTTTAAGGTATTTGCTATATCGTTCTTTCATATCCAGAAAATTACGAAAAGGAGCAATAGCAATACCTTTTCCGTATACGAGATTTTCAGTTGTATTAACTTCAAGCGTATTTAAATTGCTTATCCCGTTATAATATATGCCTCTTACACAAAAAGTTTTCTGTTCACCGATAAGTCTCCTGCTCTTTGGACCTGCCGCAGAAATGCCAAAGTGAAGAAGTCCTTTTTCCGGTTCGGACTTTAATACAGAAATCGGTGTATCATACCATTTCGAATCCTCCGGTCTTCGCAAAAACATATATGAACCCGGTTCCTGAGCTTTCTGGCAGGTTCCTTTATCTGCTTCAATAACGAACACTTTAAATGTTTCACTATACTCCCTGATTTCCTTAATCGGCATTTTTCTCTCTTTGCGTACTGAAACTTTGCCTCCTGACTGCTGATAAAGGGAGTAAATACACATTCCCTGCCAGTTGCAGTCATTACAGCTTCCCCCATTCAGTTTACTGCATATAATGCATTTCCCTCCTTCAGCAAGTGCACAGGGACATCCTGATTTTCCTGCATCAATACATGTTGCCATTCTATTCCACCCCTCTGATCTTATAACCATAATCCATTAATCTGTATGCATCATCAAACCAGTCACCATCATTTAAAACCACACAGATTAGTTCTGTTTTCTTATGCTTTGAGGATGCAACAAGAGTACGACCGGACTTTTTTGTAAAGCCTATTTTTATTCCGTTTCCACCTTCATATTGAAAAACCGTTTTATTTTTGTTCGTATAGTTTTTCCAGTTTTTAGAAGCGGCAATTTCTCTGAAATCTTTGTTCTTCATGGCGTATTGTGCAATATTTGCAAGATCTCTTGCTGTTGTATAATGTTCGTCTTCATAAAGTCCTGTAGGATTAACAAAATGCGTTCCTGTGCATCCGAGTTCTAACGCTTTTTCATTCATTCGGTCAATAAAATGAGGCAAGTTACCTCCGATGCAAATACCTAATGCTGTAGCACCGTCATTGCCTGATCTCAGCATTACTCCATAAAGTAATTCGCGTATGGTATACTTTTCCCCCTCTTTAAGATATAAAGATGACCCTTCTACTCCCACTGCTTCTTTAGGTATTGTAATTTTTTCATCAAGACCTACGCCCTGCTCTTTACATATATCAAGGGCTAAAGCTAC
>RCNI01000562.1_pt1 | contig 22389 bp, 14 predicted proteins | sample 2041151 | NCBI WGS metagenome assembly RCNI01 (sample SAMN09708214, study PRJNA481090) | feces metagenome | isolation source: feces | place: Antarctica: Albino Rookery | reverse complement strand
TCCGGAAGCGACCATAAGTATGACACCGACGACTACCGCTTTGGGGATAAGAACTTCGGCGGCAACCAGAGTCTGATCGATTTGAGTCAGGCGCTCCACGACAACGGTATGCACCTGATGCTGGACGGTGTGTTCAATCATACCAGCAGCGAGCATATCTGGATGAAAAATGAAGCAGATAAGAACAGCCATTACTTCATTGGTGATTATGTGGACAACAATAACGTGCCTGTGCCCGGCGGCTTCTTCCCGTGGCACGGATTTACCAATCTTGCCAAGCTGAACTACGCCAATTCCATTGTGCAGCAGCATATCAATGATGTGGGCGGTATGTACCTCAAGGCTCCCTACAACATCGACGGCTGGCGGCTGGATGCTGCGGACGATGTCAACAGCGCTCCCTGTGACAACGATCAGTTTACAGACAAGGATCACGCAGCAAACCTTGCTATCTGGGAGAGTTTCCGCAATGCGGTCAGCACCGCAGCTCCCGAAAAAGATGCGTTCCTGCTGGGCGAGCATTGGAAGACCGGAAACGCATGGTTCAACGGCAAGGCATGGGACGGCAAGATGAATTACAGCGGTTTCTATGTCCCTCTGGTGGAAAAGAATATCAACATGGCAGAGCTGGGCACCTATGTCCGCAATTACTGCACAACCCTGCCTTATCAGGCGGTCCTCAGCTCCACCAATTCTATTTCCACCCACGATAAGCCCCGGTTCCTCAACCTGAAGGAACAAAATCTGATGGAAATTTACACGGCCATGCAGATGACCTATCCTGGTATTCCCATGGTTTACTATGGCGATGAGATCGGCACCAAGGGCGCCAAGAGCGGTGACCCCTATAACCGTGGCACCTTCAACTGGGACAGCAGCCAGTGGGATACGGAAATCCTCAAGGATCACCACAATCTGATTGCTGCCCGCAAGGCTCACAAGGATGCCTTTGTCTATGGCGCATTTGAGGAAATTACCTCGAATCCCAGCGGCAATTATATCGCCTATGCCCGATACAGCAGCAAGGATCAGGGCCTGGTGGTGCTGAATGCAGGCGGAACGCTGCAAAATGTGCAGCTGGACCGTCTGGAGCGCTACGGCCTCGGGGACGGCGATACACTGGTGGATGTGCTGACCGGCGCAGTTTATACCGTCAGCGGCGGCGCTGTCACCGTAAAAACTGCTGCCCGCTCTGCGGCTGTTCTGGTGAAGAACGGCAAGTGTGAGGAAGTCAGCGTTGCGGCACCCACAGAACTCAGCGACAATCGAACCTTCCTGAAGCCTGTGGAAAATGTTATGTATACCGAAAATGCAGACGGAACACGGGTGCTGGTGAGCTGGAATGCTCTTGCCAATCCGGAAGGCGCTGCCAATATCTCCGTGCGGCTCTATCAGGGAAATCGCATGGTTGCCGAGAAACTCGTAGAAACCGATGCAGTTTCCGCAGTTCTGGCAGTTCCGCAGGGCGGATATGATTCCGTACAGGTGCGGGTTATGGCAGACCGTTCCCTGCGGACGGATGCCTATGCTGACAGCGAATATGCAGCAGCAACGGCGGATGCCACCGGTGCAAAGATGGCACAGCGCTCCGCCAGCCTGAAGGACACCATTGAAATCAATTTCTATTTGACGCTGACTGCACCTCAGCCCGGCGACAAAATGGTGTTTACCATGCAAAACAAGAATAAGGTCATTGAAGTGCCTTTTGCCAAGGCAGTCAACAAAAACGGTCAGTATATGTTCAGCTGCCCGGTGCCTGCCAAGGAAATGACCGACCGGATCACCGCCCAGTATGTGAAGGCGGACGGCACGGCAGGCGTTAAATACACTTACAGTGTGGAGCAGTATGCGGAGCAGGCACTTAAACTGCAAGATCCGTCGGTGACAAACGCCGTGGTCGCCATGCTGAACTACGGTGCTGCGGCACAGAAATACTTTGGCTACCACACCGAGCGCCTTGCCAATCGGTGCCTGACCCCGGAGCAGAAGGTACTTCCCGAGGTAACATTGGACAAGACCCAATGGAAATTCCCGGAGACCGCTGTTGATGGCATCACCTATCAGGGCGGCGCACTGAGTCTGGAATACGCTACCGGCTTGCTCTTCTTCTTCAAGCTGGATGCAGGGCAGAATATCAGTGACTTCGAGTTTACTTATGAGGACGGCGGCAAGACCTATCCGGCATCCGTCAGCTGGAAATCCGGAAAGGGTCTGTACCGAGTGGAAATCCCGGCTATTTTCGCAAGAAATCTGGGAAATGCCTATGTTCTCACGGTAAAGAATGTGCATACAGGTCAGACTATGACCATCCAGTTCAGCGCCTATGCTTACTGCGGTGCGGCCATGGAAACCAATATGCAAAGATTCGGGGAGCTGAGCAGATCCATCTATCAGTACTGCGAGGCGACAAAGGCATATGCGGCATCCGCAGTGACCCGGATGAGAAAAGCAGCCTGAGACACGAGTTTTGACAAGCAAGGAGAAATTTCCTATGAATCAGAAAAAACGGTATCTGCTGCCAATCCTTCTGGCGGCGGTGCTGCTGTCCGGCTGCATCCGAAAAGAACAGCCCAAGCCCTCCGACGGGGAGCGGCCTGCAAAGGAAACGGTGGCGGTGGGGGAAAGCACCTCCGTGGAAACCACCGATCCTGCGGACGGTACACCCCAGACAACGCCGCCGGACACGGTGCCGAACGAAGACAAGGATACACCAATCATCCATCCCACGGATCCCGCACATCCTGTCGAGGAGCCTTCTGAGAAGCCAACCGTTCCGCCTGTGCAGCCTACAGATCCGCCCGTACCACCCACACAGCCTTCCGCTCCCGGGGAAACGGCTGATCCGGATGCAGGCGTGGAGCTTCCGCCTCTGCCCATCGAGTAAAACAAAAGCCGAGCAGATACCTGCTCGGCTTTTTGCGTCATCTGATGCCTTCTTGTCAACAGAAAGTGCCGGATTCGTGGGAATCCGGCACTTTTGCGGTTATATTCCTTTTACAGGCCCATTTCCTTTTTGACCTCGCCGAAGCACTTGATGGCGAAGTCCAGATCTTCCTTGGTGTGACCGGCGGAAATCTGGGTGCGGATACGGTCCTTGCCCTTGGGGACAACGGGGTAGCAGAAGGCGACCACATACACGCCTTTCTGGAGCATCCGGTCGGCGAACTCGTGGGCAATCTTGGGATCGTACAGCATGACGGGCACGATGGGATGCTCGCCGGGCAGCAGATCAAAGCCAAGCTTTTCCATGCCTTCCCGGAAGTAACGGGCGTTCTCGTGAACCTTGTCCCGCAGAGCGGTGGATTCCTCCAGCAGCTCAATGGTGCGGATGGTTGCGGCGCAGATGGCGGGAGCCACGGTGTTGGAGAACAGATAGGGACGGCTCTTCTGGCGCAGCAGGTCTACGATGGGCTGACGGGCAGCGGTATAGCCGCCGGAAGCACCGCCCAGAGCCTTGCCGAAGGTGCCGGTGATGATGTCCACACGGCCCATGACACCGCAGTACTCTGCGGTACCCCGTCCGTGCTCACCCATAAAGCCCACGGAGTGGCTGTCATCCACCATGACGAGGGCATCGAATTCGTCTGCCAGATCGCAGATGGACTTGAGGTCGGCAATGTAGCCGTCCATGGAGAACACGCCGTCGGTGGCGATGAGAATCTTCTTGCAGCCGGATTCCCGGGCATCGGTCAGGCAGCGGCGCAAATCTTCCATGTTGTTGTTCTTATAGCGGTAGCGCTTTGCCTTGCACAGACGAACACCGTCGATGATGGAGGCGTGGTTCAGCTCGTCGGAGATAACGGCATCCTCGGCGCCCAGCAGAGTCTCGAAAAGACCGCCGTTGGCATCGAAGCAGGAGGAGTAGAGAATTGCATCGTCTGTTCCGGAGAAGTTTGCAATCTTCCGCTCCAGATCCTTGTGGAGCTGCTGAGTGCCGCAGATAAAGCGGACGGAGGAAAGACCAAAGCCCCACTTGTCGTAGCTGGCCTTGGCGGCCTCAATCAGCTGAGGATTGGCGGAAAGACCCAAATAGTTGTTGGCGCACATATTGACCACGCCCTCTTTGGCAGTGGTGTTGATGCGGGAGCGCTGAGGGGTGGTGATGATGCGCTCTTCACGCCATGTGCCGGCCTGCCGGATGGCATCCAGCTCCTGATTGATGGCAGTTAATGCGGATTTCATAGAATTAGTCCTCCTTTTTGGTGGTCCAGTCCAGAACAACCTTGCCGGATTTGCCGCTGTTCATAGCTTCAAAGCCCTTCTGGAAGTCGGTGTAGTGGAAACGGTGGGTGATGATGGGGCTGATATCCAGACCACCCTGCACCATGTAGCTCATCTGGTGCCAGTTGTCCATCTTCCGGCCGTAGATGCCCTGAAGGGTCAGACCCTTGGTGATGATGGTGTTCATATCCATTTCCACGGGACGGTTGCTGATGCCCAGCAGGGAAATCTTGCCGCCGTTGCGCATGGAGTTGATCATCTGCTGCAGGGCTTTGCCGTTGCCGGACATTTCCAGACCCACATCAAAGCCCTCGGTAAGACCCTGCTCCTTCATGATCTGGGGCAGATCTTCCCGGGCGGTGTTGACGGCGGCATCCACGCCCATCTTGCGGGCAAGATCCAGCCGATAGTCGTTCACATCGGTGATAATGACGCGGCGGGCACCTGCGAACTTGCAGATACCGGCGGCGATGATGCCGATGGGGCCTGCGCCGGTAATAAGCACATCTTCACCGATCAGGGGGAACATGAGCGCCGTGTGGGTGGCGTTGCCGAAGGCATCAAAGAAGGATACGATATCCTCGTCCAGATTTTCGTCAATGAGGATCACATTGGTTTCGGGAATGCAGACATACTCTGCGAAAGCACCGTCACGGTCTACGCCCACGCCGATGGTGTCCTTGCACCACTGGATGTTGCCGTTGTGGCAGTTGCGGCAGTGATGGCAGGTGATATGTCCTTCGCCGGAAACACGCTGGCCAATTTCAAGACCGGTAACGCCGTCGCCCAGAGCGGCGATCTCACCCACATACTCGTGACCGATGGTCATGGGGGGCTTAATGTGGAGCTGAGCCCAGGGATCCCAGTTGTAAATATGTACATCGGTGCCGCAGATGGCGGTCTTGTGTACCTTGATCAGTACCTCGCCGGGGCCGGGGACAGGCACGGGAACTTTCCGCAGCTCCAGGCCGGGGCCGGCAACAGGCTTGACGATTGCGTCCATAAATTGCTGCATGATTTTTTTCTCCTCACTTAATAGGTTACAGGTATTCTTGCATCCCCTAGTGTAGCACCATTATATCCGCCCGTCAACTTGCGGGAGAGAAAAATTTTCAGAAAAAATCCTCCGTTTTCGGAATCCCGAAAGCAGAGCTTCAGGGATAAAATTATCCGGGGATGCGGAGGGGGATGGGTTTACATTTTGCAGCCAAAATGCTATAATCAACCATAGTATTGTATGAAATCTGAAAATATTGCCGCTTTTACAATGTGGGCGGCGGCTGCCGAAGTCGGCAGCGCCCAATACTTGCACGAGAGGGGTAAACCGCGTGAAAAAGGAAGATGCTGTCTACCGTCAGTTTTTGGATATTCTCCACGAGGAGCTGCGGCCTGCAATGGGATGCACGGAACCCATTGCGCTTGCCTATGCGGGAGCCAAAGCCAGAGCGCTTCTGGGGGGACTGCCGGAAAAAATCACCGCTTATGTCAGCGGCAATATCATCAAAAATGTAAAAAGCGTAATTGTACCCAACACCGGGGGACTTCACGGTATTCCTACGGCTATCTGCGCCGGTGTGGTGGCGGGGGATGAAAGCAAGGAATTGCAGGTCATCAGTCAGGTGTCCGATGCCCAGCGGGAGCAGCTGCGGCAGTACCTCGATACGGTGAATCTCAAGATTTGTCCTGCGGACTCCGGCCTTATCTTCGACATTGACCTGCGCATGGAGCGTGGGGAGGATCGGGTGCGCCTGCGGATTGTGAATCATCACACCAACATCGCCTATATGGAGAAAAACGGAGAGGTGCTTCTGGATCGCCCCATCGAAAATTCCTCTGAGGATCACCTGACGGATAAATCCTGCCTCAGCATCCAAAGGATCGTGGAATTTGCGGATATGGTGGATATAGAGGACATCCGGGACTGCGTAGGGGAGCAGATCCGCTGCAATATGGCAATTGCCGAGGAAGGTATCCACGGAAATTGGGGCGCCAATATCGGCAGAGTGCTGCTGCACCATCAGGGAGATATCCTCAGCAAGCGTGCCGCTGCCTATGCCGCCGCAGGCTCCGATGCCAGAATGAGCGGCTGCGAGATGCCAGTGATCATCCTGTCCGGCAGCGGAAATCAGGGTATCACCGCCAGTGTTCCCGTAGCGGTGTACGCCGAGGCATACCACAAAAGCGAGGAAGAAATGCTCCGGGCAGTGGCCCTCAGCGACTTGGTCACCATCCACCAGAAAACCGGTATCGGCAGGCTCTCTGCCTACTGCGGAGCCATTAGCGCCGGATGTGGTGCCGGTGCAGGTGTGGTGTATCTCCGTGGCGGCGGCGTGGATGCCGTGGCACACACGGTGGTCAATGCCATTGCCATCCTTTCCGGCACGATCTGTGACGGTGCCAAGCCCTCCTGCGCCGCGAAGATTGCCGCAGCAGTGGATGCGGGCATTTTGGGCTGCGATATGTATTTAGACAACCAGCAGTTTTGCAGCGGTGACGGTATTGTCACCAAGGGCGTGGACAAGACCGTGACCAATGTGGGCCGCCTTGCCCGGGAGGGTATGCGGGAAACCGACAAAACCATCCTCAGCATTATGATGGACGAATAAAAAATCCCGGCTCTTCCGAGCCGGGATTTTTATTGTCGCACACAAGCGTTAAAATGCAGCGAATTTGACGGAGAATCCTCAAAAAATCCGCCCCATGGATACCCATGGGGCGGTGCGTTTTACAGGGAAATCAGATTTCTTTACCGCCGAGGAAGACACGCTTTCCGGAATAATCGCTGTTGCAGACGATGAAGTCTGCCAGCAGACCGGTGGCGATGGAGCCAACCTTATCCTGTGCGCCGATTGCGCAGGCGGGATTGTAGGAGGCGGCACGGACAGCATCCTCTTCGCTGATGCCGAAGAGAATGGCATTCACCATGCAATCATAGAGGTTGGTGGCGGAACCGGCAATGGTGCCGTCTGCCAGACGGGCGATGCCGCCCTTCAGGAATACCTGCTGACCGCCCAGCTCATACTGGCCGTCGGGCATACCGCAGCAGCGCAGAGCGTCGCTTACCAGAACCATGCGCTCGCCGCCGAAGATGGAGAAGGCCAGACGCACGGAGGCGGGGTGGACATGGAGACCGTCACAGATCAGCTCTGCACGGACATGGGGATTTTCTGCCGCTGCGGGAATCACACCGGGATTTCTGTGGTGGATGCCGGGCATGGCGTTGTACATATGGGTCAGATGGGTGGCGCCGGTGGCAAATGCCATTTTGGCGTGATCGTAATCGGAATCGGTGTGGGCAACGGAAACGGTGCAAAGATCCTTTGCCTTTGCAATGAATTCCTCAGCGCCGGGCAGCTCGGGAGCCACATCCACGATGGTCACAAGGCCGCCGCAGCCGTCATAGAGCTTCTTAAAGCCTTCGAAATCCGGATCTTTGATGTACTCGCCGTTCTGAGCGCCCTTTTTCTTCATGGAGAAGTAGGGGCCTTCCATCTGAATACCCATCAGACGGGAGCAGCCCTCGGGAGCTTCGTCTGCCAGCTGGCGTGCGGTGGCGAAAGCCTTTTCCAGCACATCATAGGGCAGTGTCATGGAAGCGGGGGCAAAGGAGGTCACGCCGCTGCGCAGCAGGTAACCGGCGATTTTCTTGAGGCCCTCGTAGTCACCGTCGGAAAAATCGGCGTTGGAGTTGCCGTGGTTATGTACATCAATGAGGCCGGGGATCACGGTAGCACCCTTGAGATCTATGGCATCCTCGGGAACAAACTGGGGCAGCACGGTGCCGAAGTGGTCGCCTCTTACCTCAAAGGCACCCTGATGGAACTGAAAATCGGAGCAAAAAATTCTGGCGTTTTTGTAGAACATAAGTAGTCTCCTCTCGTAAATCAGGAGGCCGTTCCCAAAGGGGATGCCTCCGGTAATTCCATTTGAAGTTGTATTGTTAATGGCGCATCAGCGTCATTATATGTTTATTTTATCACAGAAACCCACAAAAAGCAATGGACTTCCCATAAAAAGGCGGCTGCCGAAAAGCAGCCGCCGTGAGATATTTGCTTACAGGTGCAGTACCCGATCCCGGATTTCCTGAGTCCGGCCCTGATTCCAGTACTGAGTGCCGATGTAGCCGCAGGTGCGCCGTGCCACATTCATTTTGCTCTGGTCGGTGTTGCCGCACTGGGGGCAGACCCAGATAAGTTTGCCGTCTTCGTCTTCCTGAATCTGGATTTCACCGTTATAGCCGCAGCACTGGCAGTAGTCGGACTTGGTGTTCAGCTCCGCATACATGATGTTGTCGTAGATGAACCGCATCAGCTCCAGCACCGCATCAATATTCTGCTGCATATTGGGAACTTCCACATAGCTGATAGCGCCGCCGGGGGACAGCTGCTGGAATTCTGCTTCAAATGCCAGCTTGGTAAAGGCATCGATAGGCTCCGACACATGGACATGGTAGGAGTTGGTGATGTAGGACTTGTCCGTAATTCCGGGGATGATGCCGAAACGCTTCTGCATACACTTGGCGAATTTGTAGGTGGTGGATTCCAGCGGAGTTCCGTAGAGGGAGAAGTCGATGTTGTGCTGTTCCTTCCACTTCTTGCAGGCATCGTTCATGTGCTGCATGACGGAAATAGCAAAGGGCTTTGCCTCGGTATCTGTGTGGGAACGGCCGGTCATGTACTTGACACACTCATAAAGTCCGGCGTAGCCCAGAGAAATGGTGGAATAGCCGCCGTAGAGGAGCTTGTCGATGGGTTCGCCCTTGGGCAGTCTTGCCAGTGCGCCGTACTGCCAGAGAATGGGAGCGGCATCGGAAAGGGTTCCTTTCAGCCGCTCGTGGCGGCACATGAGCGCCCGATGGCAAAGCTCCAGACGCTCGTCGAAGATCTGCCAGAACTTGTCCATATCCTTCCCAGAGGAAAGCGCCACATCTACCAGATTGATGGTGACAACGCCCTGATTGAAGCGGCCGTAATACTTGGGCTTTCCGTTTTCGTCCAGATAGGGGGTCAGGAAGGAGCGGCAGCCCATGCAGGTGTAGCACTGGCCATCACCGTTGGCATCCACCTTCAGCTCCTTCATCTTCTTTTCGCTGATATAGTCGGGAACCATCCGCTTGGCGGTGCATTCTGCTGCCAGCTTGGTCAGATACCAGTAGGGAGAATCCGGGGTGATGTTGTCATCTTCCAGCACATAAATAAGCTTGGGGAAAGCGGGGGTGATCCAGACACCCTTTTCGTTCTTGACACCCTCGCAGCGCTGACGCAGGGTTTCTTCGATAATCATGGCCAGATCCTGCTTTTCCTGCTCATTTCTGGCTTCGTTGAGGTACATGAATACCGTGATGAAGGGAGCCTGACCGTTGGTGGTCATCAGGGTCACGACCTGATACTGGATGGTCTGCACACCCTTGCGGACTTCATCCCGCAGGCGGTCCTCTACAACCTTCGAAATTTGAGTTTCATCGGGGGTGATGCCCAGCACTTTCAGCTCCCGATCCACGATTCTGCGGATCTTTTCCCGGCTCACCTGCACGAAAGGTGCCAAATGGGTGAGGCTGATGGACTGTCCGCCGTATTGATTGGATGCAACTTGGGCAATAATCTGGGTAGCGATATTGCAGGCGGTGGAGAAGGAATGGGGCTTTTCAATCAGCGTACCGGAAATGACAGTGCCGTTTTGGAGCATATCCTCCAGATTCACCAGATCGCAGTTGTGCATATGCTGGGCAAAGTAATCGGAATCGTGGAAATGGATGATGCCGGCCTCGTGCGCTTCCACGATTTCTCTCGGAAGCAGCAGACGGCTGGTGATATCCTTGGAAACTTCGCCGGCCATATAGTCACGCTGAACAGCATTGATAGTGGGGTTTTTGTTGGCGTTTTCCTGCTTGACCTCTTCATTGTTGCACTCGATGAGGCTGATGATCCGGTCATCGGTGGTGTTGGCCTGCCGCAGGAGACTGCGGGTGTAGCGGTAGGTGATGTATTCCTTGGCAACCTCAAAGGCACCGTGAGCCATAATGGCTTTTTCTACCATGTCCTGAATCTCTTCCACAGAGGGGCTGCGGGTCAGCTCATCGCAGGAAATCTGGACACTTTCGGTGATTCTCTGGATCTGCAAAGGGGTCATGCGTACTTTTTCTTCTACTGCCGCATTGGCTTTTGTGATGGCGGTATATATTTTTTCGGCGTCGAAAACGACCTCGGCACCGTTTCTCTTAATAATCTTCATGGCACTTTCCTTCCTCCTAAAAATCTCGTCTTTGCGCAAGTATCACACATTATACACTATATCTTGTGGTGTTTGCAAGAGAGAATCACAAAATAAACTATTTTCTATCATAATGCACAAAAATGCGTGCAACTGCTCTTTGCGAAAATAAAGGGGGGATATTGTCGGAAAGTTACGAAATAGTGTGCAATCAGAAAGAAAGATTTGAATTTACTCGAACAATGTAGTATAATCGCAGACAGGATGTTTTGTCATTCTGATGGTTTTCATGGAAGGAGCTTTTACGATGAAGGAAAAATTTGGTACCCTTGCCGACGGCAGCGAAGCCAGCCTTTATACGATAACCAGTGGCCCTGTCACAGCTGTTGTTTCCGATTACGGCGCTACGCTTGTAAAGCTGTTTGTGCCGGATGCCGAGGGAAAACTTGCAGATGTGGTTCTGGGCTTTGACGATCCCAACCAATACACCACCAGCACTACCTTTATGGGAGCAGTGGTAGGCCGAAATGCCAACCGCATCGGCGGCGCAGGTTTTACGCTGAATGGCAGACACTTTGCGCTGGATGCCAACGATAACGGATGCAACAATCTCCACAGCGGCGTGGATTTTTATAAAGACAGACTTTGGAAAGTCAACTGCTATGAGGAAAACCGTCTGATCCTGACACTGGAAAGCCCTGACGGAGATCAGGGATTCCCCGGCAATGCCTTCATTGCCGTAACCTATCAGCTGGAAGAGGGAAAGACCCTCAGAATCATTTATGATGCCGTGTGCGACAAGGATACGGTTTTCAATTTCACAAACCACAGCTATTTTAACCTTGCAGGCCATGACCACCCGGAGAAGGCCATGGAGCAGATTCTCAGTATGCCCGCACGGCACTTTAATGCCGCTGATGCCGAGAGCATCCCTACCGGCGAGCTGCGTTCCGTGGAAAATACCCCCATGGATTTCCGTACTCCCAAGCCCATCGGCCGGGACATTGACGAAGATTATGATGCTCTGAAGCTGCAGGCAGGCTATGACCACAATTTCGAGGCATTTGTTGCACCCTGTGCCATCCTTTCCGACCGGGATTCCGGCAGAACCATGGCTGTCAGCACCGATTGCCCCGGCGTGCAGCTTTACACCGGCAATTTCCTGCAGGATGAGAAGGGCAAGGACGGCGTTATTTACCACCGCAGGAGCGGCGTATGTCTGGAAACCCAGTTCACCCCGGACGCTGTCAACCGTCCCCAGTGGCGGCAGCCGTTCACCAAAGCGGGGGAACGCTATCACTCCGAAACCACCTACAAATTCACCTAAATGGCAGGGCCGCTTGCACGGCCCTGCTTTCATTTTGCGAATTTTGGAAAAAGCCTTGCTATTTTCCTGTTCATCCGCTAAAATGAGAAGGAGTTTTGACAGAAGGAAGCGTGAAGATCATGGGCAAGATCGGCTTTGACAATCATAAATATCTGCAAACCCAGTCGGCACATATCCAGCAGCGGCTGGATGCCTTTGGAGGTAAGCTCTATCTGGAATTCGGCGGAAAGCTGTATGACGATAATCATGCGGCTCGGGTGCTGCCGGGATTTGAACCGGACAGCAAGCTGCAAATGCTGTTGCAGCTGAAGGAAAAAGTGGAGATCGTGATCGTCATCAATTCCTTCGACATTGAGAAAAACAAAATCCGGGGGGATCTGGGAATTACCTATGACCGGGATGTGATCCGCCTGCTGGATATTTTCAGAAATCTGGGACTTTATGTTTCCAGCGTGGTTTTGACCCGCTTCCATGAGCAGACCGTGGCAAAAGCCTTCGAGACCCGCCTGGAAAGCCTTGGCGTCCGGGTTTACCACCACTATGATATCGATGGGTATCCCTCTGATACTGCGCATGTGGTGAGCGAGGAGGGCCTTGGACGCAATGAGTACATCGAAACCAGCCGTGAGCTGGTGGTGGTGACGGCTCCCGGCCCCGGCAGCGGCAAGCTGGCTACCTGTCTGAGCCAGCTCTATCACGAGCACAAGCGGGGCAACCGGGCGGGCTATGCAAAATTTGAGACTTTCCCCATCTGGAATCTGCCCCTTAACCACCCGGTGAACCTTGCCTACGAGGCCGCTACGGCAGATCTCAACGATGTGAATATGATCGACCCCTTCCATCTGGAAGCCTACGGGGAGACGACGGTGAACTATAACCGGGATGTGGAAGCATTCCCGGTACTGCAGGAGATGTTCCGCCAGATTCTGGGTGAGTGCCCCTATAAGTCCCCCACGGATATGGGAGTCAACATGGTGGGCTGCTGCATTGTGGACGATGAAACTGTCCGGGATGCCGCCCGTCAGGAGATCATCCGCAGATATTATAACGCTCTTTGCGACTACAAGAAGGGCAGAGCTTCCGACGAAGTGGTGCGGAAGATGGAACTGCTGATGAAAAAGGCGGCGGTGGATCTGTCCTCCCGGACTGTGGTGGCGGCGGCGCTGGCACGGGCGGAGGAAACGGGACTTCCCGCAACCGCAATGTACCTGCCGGACGGCCGGATTGTCACCGGCAAAACATCCAATCTGCTGGGAGCCTCGGCGGCGCTGCTGCTGAATGCCCTTAAGGAGCTGGGAGGCATCCGGGGAAAGCTGCATCTGATTTCTCCCGTGGTCATCGATCCTATCCAGCATCTCAAGGTGGAGCATTTGGGGAACCGAAACCCCCGGCTTCACAGCGACGAGGTGCTGATCGCCCTTTCCATTTGTGCAGCCACCAATCCCACGGCGGAGCTTGCCATGGAGCAGCTGTCAAAGCTGCGAGGCTGTGAGATGCACTCCACGGTGATTCTTTCTGAGGTGGATGAGCAGACATTCAAGCGCCTGGGGGTCAATGTGACTTGCGAGCCGAAATTCAACGCATAACAAAAACCGACTGCTTAGGCTTTAAGCAGTCGGTTTTTTCGTTACAGGGGGAAATAATAACTTATCAATTCTTTTTCCACTGATAGTTCCATTGCGCATGGTTTTCTGCGGGGAGCATGAACATATTGACATCGTAGCGCCCCTGCTGAATCCGGTATTCCGCTTCCCATGCACAGTCGCAGATGTACACTTTGTCATCCTTCGTGAGAAACACCCAGGAGTGCGCCTTGGCGGGATTCTTTCCACGGGTGCCGCTGACGGCCTCGGTTTCGTAGCCCAGTCCTCTTGCCAGCGCCCAGAAAGCGGCGGTGTAGTTGTAGCAGCTGCAGGGCTTGCCGGAGAAGGCATCCTTGGCATCCTGAATTTCCCAGCCGGTGGCACCCATTTTATAGGGGGAGCCGCTTTGCTGCCGGAAAGTATCCCGACAGTAGAGGTAGACCTGATAGAGCATTTCATCCCGGCTTTTGCCCGGGTTTTTGTTAAAAATCTGCATCAAAATCTGAGCCACCTGCTGATCCAGTTCCGAATCGCCGCTGGTGTAGCATCCGGTGGGGCCAAACTCCAAAGTGCCGAGCTTGTCATTTTGCAGGAAGTAGCCGTCCTCTTTCACATAGTAGAGGTAGCCGTTTTTGTGCAGAAAACCCGGCTGGAATCCGCTGGAAATGGGGTATTGCTCCCAACTAATTCCGCCTTCTTTTACAGTGTGGGGAATACTGGCTTCCAGCAGGAAGGAAAGATTTTTTGTGGTTTGCTTGAGATCTGTGGGAGCGGTGACTCCGTCATCCGGCAGCACCGTTTCCTCGTCCCGGTGCAGAAGCTGGCACAGGATCACGGCCAGATCCCCCCGGGTCAGTGTGCGGCTGCCAAAGGGAGTGAGGACTTTTGCCACATCCGTTTTGGGGAAGAAGTGAAGTGCCAGCGAGAACATTTCCTCGGAAGTGTAGGCATCGTCACCGGCAGGCATTTGAGGAAAATAATTTGCAGCACCGGGAGCCGCAAGGGCGTTGAAGGCGGCCTGCACATCGTTTCTTGTGAGGGGATCTTCGGGCCGGAGCGCTCCGTCCTTGTCCGCAAAGAGGAAGGGACTGTGGCTGGTCAGCTTGGGGTAGCCCACAGCGGTAAAGACCATGTCGCCGGTGGAGACTACGGATTCCGGATTTACCGGCTGACCGCTGAAATCTGTCCAATAGAGAAACGCCAGACCGTCAATCTCAGGACGCACTGCCTGCCAGTAACTGCCGAGCTGAACGGTCTGGGTGGTGAATACCTGACCGTTTACTATGAAATCCGCATGGACTTCCTTCTGCATGGCGGGATTGCCGCCGCCGGGATTGCGAGGCTTGCAGGCGGTCAGCATGAGAGCAGCCGAAAGAAGCAGAAAACACAGGGAAAGAGCGTTTAGGCGCTTTTTCTGCATAAAACATCAACTCCGAAAAAAGTAAAAATGATAATGTACAAACTATATTATATGCCCGAATTTCCGTGAAAGCAAGTGCAGACTGCAAAAAATGGCAAAAAATCGGGAGAAGGAATTTTTCCTTCTCCCGAAACAGGAATCACTTGGATTTCTTCTTGCAGATCACAACTGCGGTAACGGCAGCTGCCGCAACGACAGCGGCACCGATGCCCAGCCACAGCCCCCAATTGGGACTGCTTTCTTCGGCGGGAGCAGGCTCTGCGTTGGCGGGAGCGGCTTCTTTCACGAGAACCAGAGCGGAAATAGGCGCTACGGTGGCGGTTCCGCTGACGGAGCCGAGAACCTCAGTACCGGCCTTTTCACCGTTGATGTAGACATTCCAGTTTCCCTCGGGCAGCTCAATCTTAGCTTCGCTCTTGTTGGCGTTGAACACAACAAACATACCGTCAGCGGCAGTATCTCCGTTAATGCCGCCCTGAATGTTGAATGCAACCACATTGGCAGGGGTGCCGTTTACGGCGGTGATGTTTTCACTGACCATGTCTGCATCGGTCATCCGCAGAGCGGAGTGCGCCTTGCGGAAGGCAATCAGACCCTTGTAGTAATTATAGACATTCTGGTATTCCTCATGGCTGAGGGTGTCCCACTTGATGGAGTTGACGGCATCGGGCTTACTGTAGCTGTTGTGCTCAAAAGTGCCGTCTCCGAGAGGCTTGGAGCGGAGAATCTCTTCACCGGCATGGATGAAGGGAACGCCCTGAGAAGTCAGATAAATGGCGGCTGCCAGATTGTTCATGCGGATTTGATCGGCACGGGATGCATTGGGGGTAGAAAGCACGATCCGGTCAAAAAGGGTGTTGTTATCATGGCAGGAGGCGTAATTTATGGTTTGCAGGGGAGTGCGGCACCAGCTGGGCTGACCAAGGAAGCACTGCTTGAGGTCGAATTCCTTGCCGGATGCGCCGGAAACGAATCCGGTGCCCTGATCGAACACGCTGCCCTTCAGCATATCCCGGATGGTGTCGTTAAAGAATGCAAAACCGGGAACCTTGGTGGAATTTTGCTGGGTGGTCATGGTGTAGCCGGGTTTAGTGGGGGTGGTATTCATGGACCAGCCCTCGCCGTAGAACACCACATTGGGATGGGTCTTGTGGACCTCGGTCATTACGGCGTTGATGGTTTCGGTGTCAATAAGACCCACAAGGTCAAAGCGGAAGCCGTCTACATGGTACTCATCCGCCCAGTATTTGACGGAATCCACAATATACTTGCTGACCATGGCCCGCTCGGAGGCGGTGTCATTGCCGCAGCCGGAGCCGTTGGAACCGGGGCGGGAGAAGTAGCCGGGGACAATCTGATTGAAGCAGAACTTGCCGGAATCCTGCACATGGTTGTAAACCACATCCATGATGACGCTGATGCCGTTATCGTGGAGCCCCTTTACCATTTGCTTCATTTCGCTGACCCGGACGGCGCCGTTATAGGGGTCGGTGGAGTAGGAACCTTCGGGAACATTGTAATTCACCGGATCGTAACCCCAGTTGAACTGCGGTTGATCCAGCTTGGTCTCGTCTACGGAACCGAAGTCGTAGGCGGGCAGAATGTGCAGGTGGGTGATGCCCAGATTCTTGATGTGATCGAGGCCGGTGGGGTTCCCGCTGGCGTTGGTGGTGCCGGTTTCGATGAGCCCCAGAAATTTGCCCGTATTTTTGATGCCGGAGCTTGCATCCGAGGACAGATCACGGATATGCAGCTCATAAATGATGGCATCGGTAAAATTCTTTCCGGCATTGGGATCCTTATCGCTGTCCCAGCCGGAGGGGTTGGTGGCGGCGAGATCCAGAATCATGGCACGATGTCCGTTGACACCGGTGGTTCTGGCGTAAGGATCGCAGGCTTCGTTCACAGTGCCGTCCAGATCCACCAGATAGGTGTAGTAGGTGCCGTTTTTGTCGCCTTCCAGCACGGCAACCCAAGTGCCGTTGGCATCCTTAGTCATGGAGACCTGCTCCACGGGCTTTGCCTGCTTTGCAGGATCCCCGTCAGTGTAGAGATTTACGGTAACGGCTTTGGCGGTAGGTGCCCAAACACGCAGGGTGGTCTTATCCTTGGTGTAGGTGGCACCCAGATCGCTGCCGGTATAGGTGTTTTCTTTTTCGAAGTCAGCGCTTGCATAAAAATCTGGCATTTCGATTGTGTACTCCCGGTTTTCAAAAATGATTTTGTAGCCCTTGTCGGCAGCCAGAGGCTCCTTGAGGGTCAGATAATAGTAGCTGGAAACGGCTTTGATGCTCTCAATGGCACACTCGCCGTCAGCACCTCTGACGGTGAAAGTTTTGGTGGTAGGCTCTTTTTCAAGAGGGCCGGAGAGCTTGACGGCAATTTTCAGCTTGCCGTCGTATCTGGAACCGACGATGACGGTGCCTTTGACCACATCGCTGCCGAACTCGATCCTGTGCCCCTTGACACCGGATTCCACATAGACATGGACAGTGCCGCCCAGCACACCGGCGATATCGATAAACTGGTCTTCTTCCACATCCTTGGCTTCCCATTCGCCCAGTCGGATGATGTAGCCAACCTGGGTTACACCGGGCTTTAAGTGGTAGGTCGCCACCATTTCGCCGTTTTCTTCTTCAAAGGGATGGGCTGTACCCTGATCCGTCCAGAACCAGGTGCTCCAATTGTCGTATTTCCCGTCGGGGCGGTGGTAATGCAGCTTGATGGTGATGTCATTTGCCGCAAAGGCGGATAAACGCAGACCGCCGGTGCCCAGCAGAAGCCCGGCCAGCATCGCAACAGCTAAAACAAGGGAAAGAGCCTTTTTTTTCATACTGAATTCCTCCTGTAAAATTGCACATAATTAGTTCGTATTTGCCCGTAAAAATTATATCATTGCCTCATAGAATTGTAAAGGAAGTTTGCGCAAACGGTTTACCAGAAAAATCGCTTACATTTTTGTTGGAATTGCACAGGACACTGCCGGGGAATTCCAACTCCTCTGGAAGAATGACGGAGCATTTTCTGCTGCATGGGAAAAAATCAGTGGCAGCAGAGGGCAGAAGCGGTATTCTGGGTGCTTTGAGAGCAAGAAATATAAAGTATGACCCTGATTTCGGAGCATTGGAACCCTGCCAAAAGGGAGGCGCATCAAAAATAATTCTTGAAAACAGCAGAAATTTGCGGTATAACAATGTTGTTAATTACCATCCACCGATTTTGGCTTTATGCCGAATGTCAGAAATGAGGTTTTACGCAATATGGAAAGAAAAATTGGTACCACATCCAGAGGTATCCGCTGCCCCATAGCCCGGGAAGGTGACGATCTTTGCAAGTTCGTTGTAGAGAGCGTGCTGAATGCGGCAGAAAGTGAAGATTTCCGGCTTCATGACCGGGATATCGTGGCGGTAACGGAATCCGTGGTGGCCCGGACACAGGGCAACTACGCCAGCGTGGACGCTATCGCAAAGGATGTAAAAGCAAAGCTGGGCGGCGAGACCATTGGTGTGATTTTCCCCATCCTCTCCCGGAACCGTTTTGCCATCTGCCTGCGTGGCATTGCCAAGGGAGCAAAGAAGGTTGTTCTGATGCTGAGCTATCCCTCCGATGAGGTGGGCAATGAGCTGGTAAGTCTCGACAAGCTGGATGCAGCCAATGTGAATCCATACAGCGATGTTTTGACTGAGGAAAAGTATCGGGAGCTGTTCGGTGAAAACCGGCATCCCTTTACCAATGTCGATTATGTGCAGTACTATGGCGACCTCATTCGTGAGGCCGGTGCTGAGGCAGAGATTATTTTTGCCAACAATCCCCGTGTTATTCTGAACTATACCAAGAAGGTTCTGACCTGCGATATCCACACCCGTGCCCGCACCAAGCGGATTCTGAAGAATGCCGGTGCAGAAACGGTGCTGGGTCTGGACGATATTCTGAACGAGAGTGTGGACGGCAGCGGCTTCAACACCCGCTTCGGTCTGCTGGGCTCCAACAAGTCCACTGAAAATACCATTAAGCTGTTCCCCAATGACTGCAAGGATCTGGTTATGGAGATCCAGCAGCAGTTCCTGGAAAAGACCGGCTGCCACATTGAGGTTATGGTCTACGGCGACGGTGCTTTCAAGGATCCCGTGGGTAAGATCTGGGAGCTGGCTGACCCCAGCGTTTCCGTGGCAAACACCCCCGGCCTGGAGGGAACTCCCAACGAGCTGAAGCTCAAGTATCTGGCGGACAACGATTTCGGCAATCTCTCCGGTGCCGAGCTGCAGGAAGCCATTGAGCAGCGGATTCGGGAGAAGGGCGATGTAGCGGGAACCATGGCTTCTCAGGGTACCACTCCCCGCCGCCTGACGGATCTCATCGGCTCTCTGTGTGACCTTACCTCCGGTTCCGGTGACAAGGGCACCCCGGTGGTTCTGGTTCAGGGCTATTTCGACAACTACACCATGTAAATGCAAATCGGGCGCACCGGGATTTTCCTGCGGTGCGCCCTTTCTTATGCCATTGTCTCCTGCGGGAGGGAATGGCATTTTTATTTCCCTGTTTTGGCGTATTTCCCCGGAAAATCCCAAAAAACTATTTGCAAGGATTGCGAAAATATAGTATACTAAAATGTAAGACACTTCTTACACCCCAATATTTTATAACCAGAGAGGTAACTCAATGTTTGAAAAATTTTTGAAAGAGATCGTCGATCATCAGACGATCATCATTCATCGCCACTCAAATCCGGATGGCGATGCCATGGGGAGCCAGATCGGCCTGAAGCACATCATCAAAGAGAACTTCCCCGAGAAGGAAGTCCTTGTGGTGGGTGACCCCGCCGGACGCTATGGCTTTATGGCAGACAGCATCATGGACGAGGTGCCGGATGAAAAGTATCAGGGCGCTCTGGCAATCATCCTTGACACTTCCGCAAGACACCTGATCAGCGATGACCGCTACACTCTGGCAGAGCGTACTGCACGGGTGGATCACCACATCTTCTGCGAGCAAATCGCCGATGTGGAAGTGGTGGACACCTCCTATGAAAGCTGCTGCGGCCTTATTACGGAGTTTGCAAGAGAAAGCGGTCTGCGGCTGTCTCCTCTTGCTGCCCAGTCCCTCTACACCGGCACCGTCACAGATTCCGGCCGGTTCCGCTATGATTCCACCACCGCTGAGACCTTCCGCCGGGTGGCATTCCTGATGGAGCAGAAGTTTGATACCAATGCCATTTATCGGGATCTCTACGCCGATGATTTTGAAAAAATCAAGACCAAGGCTCAGTTTGTCCTGAAAATCCGCTTCACCGAGAATCATGTGGCTTACATCTATAACACCAAGGAAGAGGTGGAGGCGCTGGGTATGGATACCTTCAGCGTGTCCAGAGGCATGGTCGGCACTATGTCCGACATTAAGGGCGTCAGCGTTTGGGTCAACTTTACCGAATCTGACAAGGGCGTGCTCTGCGAGCTGCGCTCCAATCAGTTTAACATTAACCCCATTGCGGTGAAATACGGCGGCGGCGGTCACGCAAAGGCCAGCGGCGCCTGTGTTGCCACAAAGGAAGAAGCTATGCATATGCTGGCTGATCTGGATCAGCTGGCGAAGGAGGCACTATGAATCAGGAAATTATGAACAAAATCATGGAGAAGATCAGACAGTATGATCGGATCCTTATTTTCCGGCATTTCCGCCCCGACGGCGATGCCATCGGCTCCACCAAGGGCCTGCAGGCCATTCTCCGGGCAACTTATCCCGAGAAGGAGATCCTGCTGCAGAACAATGATTCCTCCGATTATCTGGCATTCCTCGGCCCGGAGGATGCCATCATCGAGGATGAGAAGTATGCAGATGCTCTGGCAATCGTACTGGACACCGGCACGGCTGACCGGGTTTCCAACCAGAAGTTCACCCTCTGCAAGGAAGTGGTGAAGATCGACCATCACATCGATAACAACCCCTACGGCGACTACTCCTGGGTGGAAGACCAGCGTTCCTCCGCCTGTGAGATGGTGGTAAAGTTCTACGACACCTTTAAGGACGAGCTGAAGCTCACCAAGGAAGCCGCAACCTATCTCTACACCGGTATGGTCACGGATTCCGGCCGCTTCCGCTTTAACAGTGTATCCGGCGACACCATGCGCTACGCCGGTATCCTGCTGGATCAGAAGCTGGACACCGATGTGCTGTTTGCAAACCTCTATCTGGAGGATTTTGACTACCTCAAGTTCAAGGCCTACATCTACAAGAAGATGAAGCTCACCGAAAACGGTGTTGCCTACCTGTTTGTGGACAAGGCCATGCAGGAAAAATTCGGCCTCACCAGCGAATCCGCCAGCGCCACTGTGTCCTCCATGGATTCCATCCGTGGCAGCATCTGCTGGCTGGCCTTCATCGAAAGTCAGGACGAGGAAGACAAGATCCGCGTCCGCCTGCGCTCCCGCTTCATGCCGATCAACCATCTGGCAGAGGCACATCACGGCGGCGGCCATGCCTTCGCCAGCGGCGCTACCGTGTTCAGCCGCAAGGAAATGCGTCAGCTCATCAAAGAGGCCGATGCCTGCGTGAAGGAATACAAGGAGAATAACGAGGGCTGGCTATGAGAATTCTGATTACCAATGATGACAGTATATCTTCCACTGTGCTGGCTCCGCTGGCTCAATGGGCCAGCAAACTGGGAGAGGTGACCGTAGTAGTTCCTAAGGTGGAACAGAGCGGCAAGAGCCACGGTATCGAGCTGCACAAGGCCTTTGAGGTGCTGAAGACTGACCGAATTCCCGGTATCGAGGCATACACTGTAGATTCTACCCCTGCCGACTGCCTGCGCTACGCCGTTTTTGGCATGAAGCGCAAATTCGATCTGGTGATTTCCGGAATCAACCGTGGCCTCAACATGGGGCAGGACATCATGTATTCCGGCACAGCCGGCGCCATTTTTGAGGCGGTTGCCATGGGCATTCCCGCTGTGGCCATTTCCACGGATCCCAGCAGCTTCGACTCCGCGCTGGCACATCTGGATACGGTGGAGAATTTCTTCCGGGAGCATGATCTGCTGAGCAAAAACAATCTTTACAATGTCAACATTCCGCTGGAGGTCAAGGGCATTCGCATTACCCGACAGGGCGGCCCGTACTTCTCTGACGACTTTGACGATCTGGGGGATAACATGTACCGTGCCCACGGAAAATGCGTCTACGAGGACAGCGGCGATCTGGAGCTGGACACCGACGCTACCCTTCACGGTTACATTTCCATCTCACCCCTGACCTGCAACCGGGTCAATATGGATGTGTTCCGGGAACTTAGAAAACTCAACTAAAAAAATAAATGGCGCACTGCGATTGGGGGATACCCCGTAAGGAAGTATTTCCCAAAAAGGTTTTAGAAACTTGCGCCTAACAATTGTACGGTTTATACTCCCTGCGGAGTATAAACCGTACAGACGATCTTCCGGTGTCCTTGCAGGTAGTGCTTGTGCCGCAATAAAAGTAATAAGATTTTAAACAGGAAAGGCTAACTTATATGATTGATAGTTATATACAGCCCAAAGAAATTGTAATAGATTCCACACTTTCTCTAGTGAAATACTATCCCAATTATAAAAGAACATTGCCTTGGTATCAGGATCTGGAAGTATGTAAGCAGGT
>RCNI01000910.1_pt1 | contig 22393 bp, 22 predicted proteins | sample 2041151 | NCBI WGS metagenome assembly RCNI01 (sample SAMN09708214, study PRJNA481090) | feces metagenome | isolation source: feces | place: Antarctica: Albino Rookery | reverse complement strand
ATTGCCAGCGTGCATGGTGCGGTATACAGTGAGTTTTTATGGCAATCTTCTCCGGGAGAAGAGACAATACTAATTGCGCATAGTTTGACAGAAAATATCAATAAGCCTAATTTAGTTGCAGGAAGAATGCCGACGGAAAGCAATGAGTGTTTGGCGGATGCTGGAAGGTTTACCACAGACGACATTGGCAAACAAATCGAAATATCCTGGGAAAATGATGAGGACACATTAGACTTACTTAAACATGATGCGTATACCATCGTTGGCATTGCAAAGTCGCCGTATTACTTGAACTATGAGCGCGGAACTGCAACGATTGGCGCAGGTGATGTTGCAGGGTTTGTGTATATCCCTGAATCTGGTTTTGAATTTGATGCATACTATGAGCTGTTTCTTACCGTTGACGGACAAAGAGATGCGTATTCGCCGGAGTATGACACTCAGATTGAACAGCTAAAACCTGCTATTGATGCATTGCTTGCAGAGCGTGCACAGATTCGATATGACACGATTTATCAAGATGCTAGTAAAGAGATTGCCGATGGCGAAAACGAGCTTAAGGAAGGCTGGAATCGGTATTACCGTGAGAAAGCTGATGCGGAACAGAGATTGTCTGATGCATATGCGGAATTGCATAAAGCTCAGGAAAATCTAAAACAAGGTTATGCAGATTATGAACAAGGCAAGCTTGAGTACGATCAACGACTAAAAAATTACGAAAATGTACTGGCGCAATTTAAGGCCGGGGAAGCTACTGTCGTTGAAAATCGAAAAAGCTTCGAAGCAGAAAAGTCGGCTGCAATTCAGAAGCTTGATGAAGCTAGAAAACCGCTTGCTGAAGCTCAGGCACAATGTGATGAAAAACAAGCAATGTACAATGCAGGTCTGCAAAAGCTTGAAGAGAACAAGGCACAAGCCGCTGTACTTACGCAAAAGCTAGCTGAACTAAAGATTCAACTTGATACGATGACTCCAGCCGACCCTGATTATTCGGCTTTATCTGAACAGTATCAGCAGTCTGAAGAACAATTAAATCGCTTGAAAGAGAAAATTAAGACTTCAGAAGCGACACTTCCAATTCTGCGGGCTGAACTAGACAAAGTGATGACAGAACTCGATGGACAGTGGGCAGTCTACAATGCGCAGGTAGATAAAGTGATTACGCAACTAGATCAGGGAGAAAAGCAACTTAGTGCGGCCGAAACCGAATTGGAAAACACCCGAAATACATTGAATGCGGTGAAGTCACAACTAGATCAAGCACGCATAAAACTGGAAAGTACTCCCGCTGAGCTAGAAAAGGCGAGTGTCGAGCTAGATAACGGTTGGAAAGAGTATAGCAATAGCCAAAATATTGCGAATAAAGAGTTCAGTGCAGCAAGGCAAGAATTGAGAGACGGTGAGAAAAAACTCACTGATGCAAAACAGAAGCTGAGTGAGTTAGAAAAGCCGACGACATTTTTACTTACGCGTGACGAAAATACTGGCTATGTTTGTTTTGAAAATGATACTTCTATTGTAAAGTCCATTTCTGTTGTATTTCCGGTATTCTTTTTCCTTGTAGCTGCACTGGTCTGCATGACCACTATGACCCGTATGATCGATGAACAACGAACACAGATTGGTGTGCTTAAGGCTATGGGCTACAGTAATGGCCAGATTATGAGTAAATATATGCTCTATTCCGGTAGTGCAGCACTTATTGGTTGCATTGTTGGCTATGCTGTTGGCAGTTACCTAATGCCTAAAATCATCTGGGAAATTTACGGAATGATGTATGGCTTTGCGGAACTTGAATTTGCCTTTGACCCAATTCTTGCCCTGATTTCCTTTGCCAGTGCAATTCTGTGCTCTATAGGTGCAACCTATCTTGCATGTAAAAAGGAACTGAGCAGACCAGCAGCAGAACTCATTCGTCCGAAGGCACCCAAAGCAGGGAAACGCGTATTTCTTGAATACATTACCCCGATATGGTCGAGATTGAGTTTTTTGCATAAAGTATCTGTTCGTAATGTTCTGCGCTATCGCAGCAGACTGGTTATGATGGTATTGGGAATTGGCGGTTGTACAGCTCTGCTTGTAACCGGGTTTGGCATCTGCGATTCAATCATGACTGTGGTAGATGATCAGTACGATAACATCACGCTGTATGACTTCGAAGTATCTTTCCGGGACAGTTTGCAGCAGGAACAGGCGGACGAATACCTGACACAGCTGGGATACGCGGTAGATGATGGGTTGGTAGTTCGCAGTGGCGCGGTTGATGTTGTAACAGATTCCGCTACCAAGTCTGTAAATTTGGTTATTCCAGCGGCTGATACAACGGACAAATTTGTTGATTTGCATAAGGGAGCGGAGCACATTGCATTCCCTAAAATTAACGAAGCTGTGATTGATGCGGGACTTGCTAGAGAACTTGACCTTTCTGTAGGTGATGAGCTAGTATTACGTGATACGCATTTAGATAATATTACAGTCAAGATTTCTGGAATTTACGATAACTATTTCCTAAACGGTGTATATATTTCTCCTGAAACTTATAATAGTCAGTTGAACCGGCTACCGGAATACAATACACTGTTCATGCATGCTAAGGATAAGAATGATGTGTATGCGGAATCGGTTGATCTATTAGCTGATGACCAAGTGACAAGTGTGATGGTTGTTGAATCGATGCGTAATCGGGCAACAGAAATGCTTTCGCGTCTGGACTATGTGACGCTAATTGTTGTTGTGTGTGCAGCAGCGCTTGCATTCATCGTTCTGTATAATTTGACAAATATCAATATTACAGAACGAGTTCGTGAAATTGCCACTATCAAGGTGCTTGGCTTTGATCAGAATGAAGTTTCTAGCTATGTATTCCGTGAAATCAATTTCTTGTCCGTCCTTGGCAGTGTATTTGGCTTATTGATGGGTAAAGCACTTCATTCATTTGTTATGGCACAGGTACAGGTTGACGGAATGTATTTTCCACCAAAAGTTGAGCTAAAAAGTTATTTGATTTCTATGGTGCTTACGATTGTGTTCTCATTGGTTATTACATTCTTTATGCGCCCGAAACTGAATCGTATTGACATGGCTGAGTCTTTGAAATCGATTGAGTAAAATGAAATTCTAATTATGACAGCATATTGAAAGAGACGAAGTGGTATTATTTAATACCACTTCGTTTTGTATGTGGATATGAATCGAGGCTGTTGTGCACAGATTTGCCAGTTCGGACTTTAGTAAATTGCGACAGTAATATAAAAAATACCATATAATATAGTGCTTATAGTCACTACATTATATGGTATTTTGCTTTAATATTTCGGGTGAAATCACATAAATGCACGTTGCTCACTGTGAACAGTTTTGTGATTGGGCATATCCAGAAGCTCCATACAATGAAGGATGTGTACCTTCATAGCACTTTCTGCGCCTACGGAATCTCTTTTTTTTACGAAGTTCATAATGTATTGGTGATCGTTTGCAACCATATCCTGCACTAGGCTAAAATCAATAATACAAGACATATTGTTAATGGCGTCGTTGATAATGGTGATAATTTGCTCCAAAAATGGATTGTGTGCACATTTTACCAGCGTATTATGAAAGCGTCGATCAAGTTCGCTAATATCTTCGCCTCTACGATATGCTAGCTCAATTTCTTTTTCCATTTCGAGAATCATCTTCATTTCGCGCTCTGTGGCTCGTTTTACCGCTAAAGCTGCAACATGAGGTTCAAAGATTAAACGCGCTTCGTATAGATCCCTAGCATCGACTTTAAGATTGGCCAGATCATGCAAACCGTAGTCAGAAGGGACAGGGAGTTGTGTCGAAACAAATGTGCCAATACCGTGACGAACTTCGACCATGCCACGAACGGTTAACGTTCGAATTGCTTCGCGCAAAGTTGTGCGGCTGACATGAAACCGATTTGCTAACTCGATTTCATTAGGAAGACGGTCACCGGGTTGAAATTCTACACCATCGAAAATCAAAGTTGAAAGTTCATCTGCTGTTTGTTCAGCACGGCTACGTTTATCTGTGGATTGTCCCACATTACTCACTCCTTATAGTTGTTGGTCGTCTGATGTTCATAACGGACATATTATAAGTTATTGCACAGTAAATGGCAAGCAATATGGCCGTTTATCTATAGAAAAACACGATATAATGAATTTGTTTACTAATGTATTGTTGACTTTATATAGCTTTAGGAATATACTTGAATTAGTATTCGATACGAGATGCAACAGATTTGCGTATACCTTGGAGGAAATTATGAGAAACAATATAGCGATTATTACAGATAGCTGTACTGATGTTCCTGCGCATTTGATTAAGGAATATGGTATTTATGTACTTCCTGTCGTTGTGCAGTATTCAGACAAAGCATACTTGGATCGAGTTGATATTTCCGAACAAGATGTATACGATCGTTTGAGTCAAGAGATTCCTACCACATCTCTTCCTACGCCTGATTATATTTTGAATACATTCGATAAAATTGTTGCTGATGGATATACACAAGCTGTTGCAATTACCATGTCGGCAAGCTTGAGTGGTACATTTAATGCGGTTCGTTTGCTGGCAGAAGAGTACGAAGGCCTTGATATTTCTGTACTTAACACAAAGAATATTGGTATTGGGGCAGGTTTTGCAACAATTACAGCTGCACAGATGGCACAAAAAGGTGCAACAAAGGACGAAATTATTCATACTGTAACAGAAGCAATTGATAACACTAAAATTTTCTTTAGTTTGAAAACACTGGAATATTTGCGCAAAGGTGGACGAATTGGCAAAGTTACCGGCCTTATAGGTAATGTCTTGAATGTTAAACCCGTAATTTCTTGTAATGAGGAAGGGGTATATTACAATGTCAAAATGTCCAGAGGCAATAAGCAGTCTTTGGCTGATGTGATTAAATTTTCTAAGGAATACGCTGCACAGTTTGATGCATATAATATTGCAGTTTGTGATGGCGATGCTCCTGAGGAAGCTGAACGACTTCTGGCAACTATTCGACAGGAATTCCCTAAAGCTAAGGAAATCTATCACACGCATGTAAGTCCTGCACTCGTTGTCCATACCGGTCCTGGGCTGATTGGTATTGGCATTCAAAAGCTGTGTAATGAATAATACGAAAAACGGCGGAATCCGCCGTTTTTTCTTTTCTTTATTGTGAGTATATGGTATCATATACTGAAATTCGAAAGGTAGACCATATGAAAAGTACAAAATTTTGGGTAATAGTCATTGCAATTTTACTAATCATTTCTTGCGCTGGTGCTTGGTCTGTGTATCATTTCCATGGCGCAGGCAATGTTGCATACATTTATCAGAATGGTAAGTTACTAGAGAGCATTCATTAACTTAGATACAGTTACTACACCGTATGAACTCAAAATTGAATCTGCGAATGGGGGATACAATGTGATTTCTGTTGAGCACGGAAAAATCTGCGTCTCAGATGCTTCATGCCCCGATCATGTTTGTATGAATACCGGTTGGATATCGAATAGTATCGTTCCTATTGTATGTTTACCCAACGAATTAGTTATTCAAATCAATAATGGAAATCAAAATGATATTGATGCTACTGCACAATAATCGAGGAAGATAATGAAGTTAAGACAAATTACTAGAAACGGATTGCTTACAGCGATTGCGTTGACCATATTCATGATTGAGGCACAGATTCCGAGTATAGTGCCTGTTCCAGGAGTTAAATTAGGACTTGCAAATATTGTTACTGTGTTTGTAATATTTGCCTACACGCCTAAAGATGCTTTACTAATTTTACTAGTTCGCGTATTTCTGGGAAGCGTTTTTTCCGGACAAATTTCAACTATTCTATATAGTCTTGCTGGTGGTATGCTGTGTTTCCTCGCAATGTTAGTGATGCACCGTATCCTAAGTGACCGCCAAATTTGGGTGGCGAGTGCAATTGGTGCGGTGTTCCATAATATTGGACAGATTATTGTCGCAATTCTTGTGACTGGTACCATTGGAATTATTGTGTACTTGCCGGTGTTGATGGTGTCCGGTATTATTGCGGGTGTATTTACTGGGCTTTGCACACAAGTCCTTTATAATAAATTAAAGCGTATTGGCATGTTTTCCAAGTAAAATATAAATAAAACCGCTCCATAACGGGAGCGGTTTTATTATTGCGCATTGCTGCAGGAAAGCAAACTTATACTACGCTGCAAGAACGAAACAAACTCTTCTGGGGTCATGGAATTTTTTTCAACCATCCATCGTTCGAGTGCACTTAGTGCAGCGTCTGCGTAAAAGTCAACACAAAATGCTGCGGCCTGTTTATCGTCTATCATCGAAAAGACTCTTATTTCGAGGACGGGAACAATCAGATTTCTAAAGTACTCACTGAAGCAGTTTTGTCCTTTGATTTTAAATACTTTGCTGTAAAAATTTTTATTTTCATAAAAGTATTTGCACATTTGTTCGGTGCTTGCCCAACGATCTTCGATAACTCGTGATGTGTTTTCAAATTGTTCTTTTGCGGGAATGAGAAATTCACTTTCAAAAATCCAATTTACAAGGTCATATTTGTCTTTAAAGTGATAGTAAAAACTCTTACGATTCATCCCACACTGGTCGCAAATATCAGCAATCGTTATTTTAGAAAAAGGCATTTCGTTCATGAGTTCCTTAAGCGCGGCTGCAAGTGCTTTTTTGGTAATATTAGAATCAGCCATAGAATGTCCTCCTAAAAATCAACGGGGTATAATCTCATATAAAAAAGAGACTTATCTGCAAGAGCAAATAAGTCTCGTCAGTTCTGATGAAACCAGAAAACTCCAGTATTTTGGTATCATCGCAGTGCTATGCGGACTACTCCCTTATTTGATTTTAGTATATCAGATGGCAAAGTACAATGCAACGCCACCATTATTAGACAAACAACAATATTTGTCTAACTTTTGGTCAAAGTATGTCTAATTTCTTAGCAACTGCAGTGAGTGTATCAAGATGTGATTGTTCCATATCAACTAATGGCAGTCGCAGTTTCCCAACATTTAATCCCATCAAATTCATAAGTGTTTTTACCGGAATGGGATTCGTTTCAAGGAATAGTACTTCAAACAGCTTTGCGTATTTAGAGTGGATTTCCAGCGCTTTTTCAAATTTTCCGTTCAGACATGCATTGCACAACTGTGCAATGACATCGGGAATAACATTTGACGCAACTGATACAACGCCTTTTGCACCCATTGCCATCATTGCTACGGTTTGATCGTCATTACCACACCAAATATTTAGATTGTCACCACAGCGCTGTCGTGTCTTTGAAACTAAAGTAAAGTCGCCAGATGCTTCTTTTACACCGTTAATGTTTGGGTGTTCGGAAAGAATTGCATATGTATCAGCGGTTATACCAATGCTTGTTCTAGAGGGTACATTATACAAAACCATTGGGACATTGATTCGGTCTGCAACATAAGTAAAGTGCTCTACAAGGCCGCTTTGCGTTGTTTTGTTGTAGTACGGAGTGGTCATCAGGACGCCGTCGTAATTACAATCTTGCGCTATTTTACCGTAAGTTAGGGCGGTTTCAGTGCAATTTGCGCCAATTCCTGCAATTAGCTTCATTCGCTTATTGTTGTAATATGCTGCGTACCGCAGCAGTCGTGCGTGTTCTTCGAAACTTTGTGTTGCATTTTCTCCCGTGGTGCCACAGATTAGAAGTGCAGATGTGCCATTTTCATATTGGAAGTCAATAAGTTTTCCCATCTGATCAAAATCAATGCTGTCATCAGTAAATGGGGTAATCAGTGCCGTACAAGAACCTTCGAAAATTGGATTTTTCATTGTGTATCCTCCAAATATTCAATATTATGTACCGATTGTTTATTACATAAGCGGCTAAGAAAGACAAAACACTTGAAATCAGTCGGTACCTTCTTTATAATATTGTTCTGTATAGTGGTTTATGATGACCAGACATGAAAGTAATGCAACGATATGGAGCGCAATATATGAAATATTCTCATTTCAAATTAGCAATAAGCGTTTTATTTGCTGTCTGTACGGCATTTATCGTACAGACAAGTGCCTATGCTATTGATGCAAATATATATATCAATAATTCATCAGAACCTGTTCCTGATGCTACGGACGAATTGTATGCAATTGGCGGAGAAGGCCTACCAGCAGTTTTAGAAGATAAGTCCTACGCACTGAGTGAAAACGGGCTTGAAGAAGTTAGTTTGTATGCGGAGAAACCTTCTCCAACACCAGAAGTAACGCCTGAACCGAATTACACGGATGTGCAACCGGCCTATAATGTCATGAAGATTGGACTAAATTACGGTAAGACTGCTTTGACTGAAGTGTGTCTGGAAAATGATATTGGAAACGGTTTTTTGTTCGGCTATTTTGATCGCAATCGCGACTTCCATCAGGTCGCTTTTACAAATAATAAAGCAATTACAATGACTGCGGACTTAAATATCACCATTAAAGACGATTTAACTATCGGCTGTTGGCATATTTTGTTGCCCTCGTCTTATTCTTCCTTTGAGACGGCAAAGGCAAAAGCAGACGAACTAGGCGGCTTTGCGGCATATTACAGTGGAAGCTATTTTGTGTTGTATGGGCAATATACCAGTAGAGCCGAAGCGCAAGAAGCAATTAATGCAAATGCAATTGATGGTAAGGCATTTTCTGCAAGCCAACGCTGCGTAGTTGTCAGTGAAACCGGAACTGGTAAGATTCTATTTGAATTTGATTGCGGCACAGATTATGATTTAGCTATTCGCCCGGTTAGCGAGCAGGAAAAGGCTATTACATGGTTTGATCAAAATCGGTATTATGGTGATTTTCAGTGTGCTCGTCTGTCAAATAATGAGTATCTAACGGTTGTGAACTACGTCGACATTGAAGATTATACTAAGGGCGTTGTTCCATACGAAATGTATGCGTCGTGGCCGTTGGAAGCACTTAAGGCACAGGCACTTTGTGCGCGTAACTATGCGGTAACAAACTTTAATCGCTATCGTTCTCATGGGTTTGATTTGACCGCTGATATTTATAGCCAGGTCTATAAGGGAATTGGCACGTCAACAGCAGAAACAAACCAGGCTGTGGAAGAAACAGCAGGGAAGTATATTCGCTATAAAGGCGAAATTTGTCGTACATTCTTCTTCTCTTCTGATGGCGGTGCTACGGAGTCTAGCGAAAATGTATGGGGAACGCCAGTAGCATATTTGCAAGGTGTAGTTGACCCATATGAAGCTGATGTAAAGACATATTATGATAGTTGGAGTTACGAACTTACGCCGGAAAAAGCACAGGCTTTGCTTAACGAACGCTTTGGGTGTAATCTGAACAAAATTGCTTCTATTGAATGTATTTATACAGAAATGGACAATGTAAAAGCGCTTGTCTACACGGACGTAGACGGTAAGAGCTACACTGTTCGTGGCAGCCGATGCAGCTACGCAATCGATGGCAACAGCTTGCGTTTTAAGATTGAATTAAACGATGATAAATTCATCGTTACTGGCAGTGGCTGGGGACATAACTGTGGTATGAGCCAATATGGTGCGCTATCTATGGCTAAGGTCCACGGCAAAACTGCTGAAGATATTATAAAATTCTATTATACTGGAGTATATATTCGATGAAAAAATCTGATTTCTGGTTTGATTTGCCAGAGGAACTAATTGCACAAACCCCCTTGGAAAAGAGAGACACATCTAGACTGCTTCACCTGGATAAGCACACAGGCGAAATTCAGCATCTGCATTTTACAGATATTAAACAGTTTTTGCATCCTGGTGACTGCCTAATTATGAACGACTCTCGTGTGTTGCCGGCAAGACTAATTGGCCATCGTATTACAGGTGGACAGGTCGAGTTGCTACTTTTGCGAGATTTAGGTGGAGATGAATGGGAATGCTTGGTCAAGCCTGGTCGAAAGGCTAAGCCCGGTACAGAAGTTTTCTTCGGTAATGGTGAGCTGAAAGCAACAGTTTTGTCTACTGGTGACGGCGGAACCCGCAGAGTGAAGTTTACCTATGAAGGAATTTTCTTAGAAGTGCTTGAACACCTAGGCAGAATGCCCCTGCCTCCGTATATTCACGAAGAACTTCGCGATAGCGAGCGCTATCAGACCGTTTATTCTAAAGCTATTGGTAGTGCTGCTGCACCTACTGCAGGCTTGCACTTTACAAATGAGCTAATGGATGAAATTCGAGCTATGGGCGTTAATATTGGTTTTGTAACGCTCCATGTTGGATTGGGTACATTCCGTCCGGTAAAAGAAGATGATATTGCCGATCACGAAATGCACTCTGAATTTTGCATTATGCCAAAAGAAACGGCTGAGCTAATTAACAAGACTAAGGCTGAAGGTGGCAGAGTGGTTGCAGTTGGTACAACCTCAACCAGAACGATTGAATCTTTTGCATGTGAAGATGGCACAATGAAAGAAACTTCCGGTTGGACAGATATTTTCATTTACCCCGGTTATCGTTTTAAGTGTGTTGACGCACTGATAACCAATTTCCATTTGCCTGAAAGTACTTTGATTATGCTCGTTTCTGCACTAGCTGGTCGAGAAAATGTGCTCAATGCATACAATATTGCCGTTCAGGAGAAGTACCGCTTCTTCTCGTTTGGTGATGCAATGATGATAGAATAAACAATAGGAGAATCTATGTTTCAGTTAAAAGAAATCAAACAGCAGGGTAGAGCACGCCGTGGTGAACTTACAACCCCACACGGTGTTGTACAGACCCCTGTATTTATGAATGTAGGCACTCAGGCGGCCATTAAAGGCGCGCTTAGTGCTGAAGATTTGGCGAACATCAATTGTCAGGTAGAATTATCCAACACATACCACTTGCACGTTCGTCCTGGTGATGAGCTGATTAAGCAAATGGGCGGTTTGCACCGTTTTATGACATGGGACGGACCGATTCTGACTGATAGTGGTGGATTCCAGATTTTCTCACTGGCTAAATTGAGAAAAATTAAGGAAGAGGGCGTTTACTTCAACTCCCATGTTGACGGTCGCCACATTTTCATGGGACCTGAGGAAAGCATGCGTATTCAGGCTAATCTCGGCTCTGATATTGCAATGGCGTTTGATGAATGTATTGAAATTCCTTCTCCTAGAAAATATGTTGAAGACTCTATTCAGCGTACTTATCGTTGGTTGCAGCGCTGTAAAGTAGCTCTTGCTGAGTACAATAATCAAGATGATGCAGTAAATCCCGGTCAGATGCTGTTTGGCATTAACCAAGGGGCAACATTCCATGATTTGCGCATTGAGCATATGAAGATGATTTCTGATCTTGATTTGCCTGGCTACGCAATTGGCGGCTTAGCTGTTGGTGAGACACATCAGGAAATGTATGATACTATCGAAGCGGTAGAAGAGCATATGCCTACGAATAAGCCGCGTTATTTGATGGGCGTTGGTACACCTAGCAACATTATTGAGGCAGTATATCGTGGTGTAGACTTCTTTGACTGCGTTATGCCTGCTCGTAATGGTAGACACGGTCATCTATATACATGGGAAGGCGTCATCAATATTCGTAACAAAAAGTATGAAATGGACGATCAGCCGATTGCACCTGGTTGCAACTGTCCTGTATGTCGCCGATATACTCGCTCTTATGTTCGTCATTTGTTTAAGGCTGATGAAATGCTAGCAATGCGTTTTGCGGTTATGCACAATCTGTATTTCTATAATGATTTGATGCAAAGAATTCGTGATTCTCTTGAAGAGGGTACATTTGAGCAATTCCGCCTAAAATATTCTGCAATGTTAGATAAGCGTATATAATATGCTTGCAATTGCGATAAAACAATTGTATAATACCATTTAGTTATTTTTTTCGGAGGTTGTCGAATGAACGAATCTATGTATTCTATTATTATGATGGTCATCGTTTTTGGCATTATGTACTTGCTGCTTATCCGTCCTGAAAACAAGCGCAAAAAGCAGTTGGACGAAATGCGTGAGAACATTTGCACCGGCGATGAAATTGTTACTATTGGTGGCCTGTGCGGTAAGGTAGTTCAGGTTACTGAAGAAACCGTTACCTTTGAAACTGGTGAAGATCGCGTTCGTATCCAGGTTAAGAAGTGGGCAATTCAGACAAATGAAAGAGCAGAAGCTAAGGCAAAAGAAGCTGCAGAAGCTCGCAAGAACGCAAAGAAGGCAAAGTAATTTCCTTAAAGAACTCAGCGGTGCAATTTCGGTTGCACCGCTTTTGTATGCATATTTTCCGTTGATTCTTACATAGGGTGAAGTAGTTTGATGGGGAGGTACTGCATATGAAACAAAATCCCGCAATTGCTAGCATTGTAAAAGGGTTTCTATTTTGGTGGATTTTCGACTCATGTCTGCTGCTTGTATTTGCATGTGCGATTGAAATGCATATGTTGCCAATTGATTCTGCACAGTTACTAGCGCTTGTAAGTGTAATTATTACAACATCAATCGGTAGCTATTTAGTTGTAAAGAATAGTGGGGTTCAGGCTAATGGCTATTGTTTATCCGGTACAGTTTTGGCTTCATTCGTTGTAGCTGTCTTTCTGGTACACAGGTTAGATGGATTTAATGGTATGATGGTTAAAATTGTTGTTGCGATGTTTGTTGGTACAATTTTTGGAAATCTACTTGGGATTAAAAGGTACAATAAGAGGAAAAACGCATCCAAAAAACGAAAGAGAATTACGAAATAGGTCATCTGACTCAGTTCATCTTACGTATTTGACAAGACAATAGCATGTTACACGAAAAATTGACTTGATTTCCGTCACAAATTGGATTATATTTGCAAATACGGGATTAAGTTTCTTGTTCTGTTGCAAGTAACCGTTCATACGATGTAATGGGTGATTACTGTGAACAAAAAACAAATGAGTCCATTAATGCAACTTCTATTGGTAATATTCTTAGTTGGCGCAATTTGTGGTTGTGTAGCGGTGCTATTACAAACGCAGACAACTATATCGTTTGATCTTACAGAAGTTACTGAAATTAGTTTCCAGCAAAGTCTCTGGCGCGCCGGACAGTTTTATGTTTTGTGTATTCTTTGCGCAAGCTCACTTTTGGGTGTTGTGCTAATACCGATACTGTTTTTTATCCGAGGATATATTCTCTGTTGTACTGCCGGATTGATGATTGGCAGTCAGATACCAAATGCTACATTGCTGAGCTGGATTATTTGCGGGCTACCGGCAGTATTTCAGCTTCCGGGCTTGTTTATACTTGCTCAAAGTTGCATCTATGGGTCTATTTTTTTAATTTCAAAAGCAATCGGATCGGCTAAACCAATTGTAAATATCAATCATAAGTTGGCGCTATTGGTTTCAATAGTTTCGTTTACGCTAACTACATTTGCAAACTACTATCTTATTCCACTATTTATCGCAGAACTACAGTAATACAAAAGAAGGAGGGGACACTTGTGACTGATGCTGTTATATTAGAAGAATTTAATCGTTATCTGCTTGAAGAAAAACACGCTTCAGAAAATACACGAGTATCCTACCTTCGAGATTTGCGGCAGTTTTGCACGTATCTTGCCCAGATAGAGCATACTTCTATTTTTGATGCAACAAAAGAGAGTCTGTCAATATACATTAGTGCATTAAAAAACAAGGGTAGATCGGAATCAACGATAGCGCGTAATGTTGCATCACTTAAAGCGTTATACAGTCATTTGTTGGCCATTGGTATACGCAGTGATAATCCAGCCGGAGCGCTTGAAAGTCATAAACCTGAGCATAAGTTACCACAGATTCTAACTGGTGAAGAGGTAGAACTCTTGCTAGAACAGCCTTCCTGCACGGACTTAAAAGGTTATCGAGATAAAGCTATGCTAGAGGTTTTGTATGCAACGGGAATACGTGTTACAGAGCTTATTTCTCTCGATGTTGGTGATGTTAATCTGGCTGAGGGGATTCTTACTTGTCGAAGTGGGAAAAAAATCCGAACGCTTACACTATATCCGGCTGCGAAAAAAGCATTAAGCGAGTATATGTCATTTATACGAGATCAGATGCTTCATAATCCAAATGATGTTGCGCTGTTTGTTAATGTCAATGGTGAGCGTATGTCGCGTCAAGGCTTTTGGAAAATTATTAAAGCCTATCAGGCAAAGGCAGGGATTGAAAAGAATATCACACCACATATGCTTCGCCATAGTTTTGCGGCGCATCTTTTGGAACACGGCGTAAATGTACATGATGTCCAAAAAATACTGGGTCATTCAGATGTTTCTACAACAGGGATCTATACGAAAGTGTTGGACAATACAGATTCAATCAGTAAATCAAAATGACAGGGCTACTTGAATTCAAAAGTGAGTAGCTCTGTCATTTCGTTTGTCTGCTGTATTTCGTTCTCAGTTGCCAAGAGGTAAATAATATGCTATGCTATAAAGATAGGATGTGATTAAATTTGAGAATTCTAGGTATCGACCCAGGTGTTGCAATTGTTGGTTTTGGCGTGATTGAAACGGAACGCAATCGACAAAGCCTTGTTCGGTGCGGTGTAATTACTACGCCAGCGCATACACAGTTATCTTCTCGATTAAATAGTATTTACTTGGATTTACAGCAGCTTATTTCCACATTTAAACCCGACGCAATAGCAGTGGAAGAGCTGTTTTTTAATACAAATATCACAACAGGTATTTCTGTCGCTCAAGCAAGAGGGGTAATTTTACTTGCTTGCTATCAGTCGGGCGTTCCTGTTTTTGAATATACACCTTTGCAGGTTAAACAGGCCGTAGTTGGCTACGGTCGAGCAGAAAAGAAACAGGTTATGGATATGGTCAAGCGTATTTTACGCTTGCAAGATGTGCCTAAACCGGATGACGCAGCTGATGCGGTTGCAATCGCGCTTTGTCATGCCCGTAGCAGCACATCTATGCTTACACAGAAAGGCGTGAATGAAACATGTTCAACTATATAAGTGGTGTCGTTGCTGAGCTAGAACCTAATTTAGCAGTTATTGACTGCGGTGGTGTAGGTTTCGCAATGAATGTCTCGTTAAATACGGTGCAAAGCCTTAAACTCAATGAGAAAGCTAAGCTGTATACCTACGAATCCATTCGCGAAGATGCATTTGAACTATACGGATTTTCATCTAAAACAGAAAAGCGTTGCTTTGAATTGCTGATTGGTGTAACCGGTGTTGGACCTAAAGCTGCAATGGCTATTCTTTCTACAACTACTCCGGATGGACTAATTGCTGCTGTAATGAACGGAGATGAAAAGGTAATTACTGCCGCACAGGGTGTAGGAAAAAAGCTAGCACAACGTGTGCTGCTTGAGCTGAAAGATAAGGTTGGCAAAATTGAAGGTGTCGATGCATCGATTAAAATGGATATGCCTGTAATTGCGATTACAGGTGCAGATAAGAATCTGGCTGATGCAACAGCCGGTCTGCTGGTCCTTGGATATGCACAAAGTGAAATTAACAGTGCCCTCAGAGGCGTAGATACTTCTAATATGACCTCCCAACAGATCATTAAACTTGTTCTGCGTGGTATGGTTAAGTAAGGAGAGCGAAAATGGGTATTTCTTATTCTGAAGATACACAAGAGCAGGCGATTACTACTGCTCGTGTTCTTGATGAAGACACGAATGAAGGTAGCCTTCGTCCGCAAACCTTAAGTGAATATGTTGGTCAGGAAAAGGCAAAAGGCAATCTGGATATTTTTATTCAGGCTGCAAAAATGCGAAAAGAGCCACTTGATCATGTCTTGCTGCATGGACCTCCCGGCCTTGGTAAAACTACGCTAGCAGCGATTATCGCAAATGAAATGGGCGTAAATATGCGGATTACTTCTGGTCCTGCTATTGAGAAACCTGGCGATTTGGTAGCTCTGCTGACAAATCTTAACGAAGGCGATATTTTATTTGTCGACGAAATTCACCGATTAAATAGAGCCTATGAAGAAATTCTCTATCCGGCAATGGAAGACTACGCAATTGATATTATTTTAGGCAAGGGCCCTTCTGCAAACTCTCTGCATTTGGATTTGCCGCATTTTACATTGATTGGCGCTACTACTCGTTCAGGTCAGCTGACTGCGCCGTTGCGTGACCGTTTTGGTGTTGCGCTTCGCCTCGAACTGTATACACCAGAGGAATTGCAGAAAATTGTCACAAGAAGTGCTGGAATTTTAGGTGTGGAAATCGAGCCAGACGGTGCATACGAAATTGCATCGCGTTCTCGTGGTACGCCTAGAATTGCAAACCGTATGCTGCGTCGTGTTCGTGACTTTGCTCAAGTGCGTGCAGGCGGTATTATTACAAAATCTGTTGCAAATGAGGCATTGCTGAGTTTGGAAGTTGACCATCTTGGTTTTGATGCATTGGATAGGCGCATGCTGCGCGCAATCATTGAGTATTACAATGGTGGTCCTGTTGGTCTTGAAACGCTTGCTGCAACAATTAACGAAGAGGCAGTCACGCTGGAAGATGTCTACGAGCCATATTTGCTTCAACAGGGATTTTTGACCCGTACGCCAAGAGGTAGATGCGTTACGATGAAAGCGTATGAGCACCTTGGCATTGCGTACAGGGGACAAGAGCAACTAAAACTGTAATTTTAATGCATAATTAACTAAAATCTGACCATATTAACTACTACAAATGTCAAAAATGAGCCCATTATAAGGATTTCTATTGACATTTGTTGCGTTTGTAATATAATCAAAGAGTATTTAAGCGAATGAAAATTGGTAGGTTAAATGTATTCTGATAACGAGTTAATCGCACTAGTGAGAGCAGGAAATGATCTTGCTGAAGAAGAACTAGCTGAGCGATACAGTAAATTGGTGCGTATATGCGCAAGACCATATTTTCTTGTCGGCGGCGATAGTGAAGATTTAATTCAAGAAGGCATGCTGGGATTGCTCAGTGCCATTCGCAGATACGATCCTACTGGTAATGCATCGTTTAAAACATACGCAGAACAATGTATTCGGAATAGACTCATCACAGCAATTGAATCCGCCTCACGGTTTAAGCACACGCCGCTCAACGATGGTGTTTCATTTGAGTATTTCATGAGCCAAGAATCAAATTCACTTCGTCCCACCTATGAAGATTCGTTCACAAGGCAAACGGAGGATCAGGTTCTTGCTAAGGAGTGTGAAGAGGAAATATTCATCGGGCAAACAAAGCTCCTATCCAAGCTTGAGGGAGAAGTTCTTGGGATGTACTTGGCAGGAATGTCGTACAAGGAGATTGCTGCACAGATGGACAAGCCGGTAAAATCCATTGACAATGCAGTTCAGCGCATTCGCAAAAAGATTGCGCAAATCAATTAAAGTGTAATCAGAGAGAGTCTGACGCACATAACCGAGAGGTAATTTTTCAACAAAAAGAGAGGATCTATCATGTTCGAAGACAAGACTTTAGTATGCAAGGAATGCGGCAATGAATTCGTATTCACCGCTGGTGAACAGCAGTTTTACGCTGAAAAGGGTTTCCAGAATGAGCCCCAGCGTTGCAAGACCTGCCGCGATGCTCGCAAGAACGCAGCTCGCGCTCCTCGTGAATTCTTCACTGCTACTTGTGTAGCTTGTGGCAAGGAAGCAAAGGTTCCTTTTGAGCCCAAGTCTGATCGCCCTGTATACTGCAGCGAGTGCTTTGCTAAGATGAAGGAAGCACAGCACTAATTTCTATAGGTAATGAAGCGATTGGGCAATTTCGCTCAATCGCTTTTTTAACTAAATTTTTCTCCCGGAGGGACTAATCATGAGAATTACCAAGAATACTAAGATTTCTACCGTTGTGGAAAATGCTCCTGAAGCACTGCCCATGTTCCAGTCTATCGGCATGCATTGCATGGGTTGTGTAATGGCTAGCGGTGAAACCATTGAGCAGGCTTGCTTTGTTCACGGTGTTGACCCTGACTGGTTTGTTACGGAGCTGAAGGCATACTTGATGATGGAAGACTAATGTCGAAATACATCCCGGATGAACTATGTTTCACCCGGGATATTTTATTTGAGAGGTACTATGGAACGCATTAAATTATCCAATCGTCTGCAAGCAATTGCGAATCTTGTACGACCTGGTGCTAAAGTTGCCGACATCGGAACCGACCATGGCTATATTCCTGTTTGGCTTACGCAGCAAAATATTTCTACAGAAATTGCTGCTGCGGACATCAATAAAGGTCCATTACAGCATGCAATCAATACTGCAGAAGAATTTGGTGTACGCGATCAGATTCAATTTGAGCTTTGCAGTGGGTTGAGCTTCTCCAATAGCAGTGAGTATGATACTATAATCATTGCAGGTATGGGCGGAGAACTAATTGCCTCGATTTTGGAAGCTGCGCCGTGGACAAAAGAAAATACAACCCTGATTCTGCAACCGAATAGTCGTATTCCTGTGCTTGTTGAGTGGTTGATTTCGAATGGCTATCGCGTAGAACATACACAGCTTGTAAAAGATGCAGCTAAGATTTATCAGATTTTAGTTGTAACCGGCGGGGAGTCACAGCCAATCGAAGAAGAAGCCAACAGACTCGTTCATCATTTGTATTTGGACGCACGTGATCCACTGCTGTCTGAATACTTAGATATGTTGTTAAAACAGTATACTAGCGCAGAAAAGGGTATGCTTTCAGGAAAAACAGAGAGTCCAGAATTGGTGCGCACACAGCGCATGATACAGCTTCTGACTGCTATGAAAGGAGAAGTAATGACATGGCAACAGTAAGAGAAATATTTGCATATTTTGAAGAGCATGTGCCTACAAGTATGAAAATGGAATCAGATAATCCAGGCTTTTTGGTCGGAGATGGCAACCGCACAGTAAATAAAGTTTTGCTTGCCCTGGACATTACTGATGCAGTAATCGAAGAAGCCAAGCAAATAGGTGCCGAGTTAATTTTATCGCATCATCCTTTGTTTTTCTCTATTAAGAGCGCTTCTACAGAAGACTTAATTGGTCGCAAAATTGTTGCGATGTTAAGTAATAACATATCCGCAATTTGTTTGCATACGAACTTAGATTCGGTTGATGGTGGCGTAAATGATGCGCTTATGCATACGTTGGAAATTCCTGTTGAAGCTGTCCTTGATCCTGCTGGAGTAGATGCAAATGGAATGCCTTATGGTCTAGGCCGAATTGGTAGTATTGCCGAAATGCCTTTGGGCGAATTTCTCCCAATTGTAAAAAGCAAGCTAGCTTGCAATGGATTGCGCTATATTAGTGGTGGAAAGCCAGTACGTAAAGTTGCTGTGTGTGGTGGTTCTGGCGGTTCTCTGCTCGATTTAGTTGCAAAGAACGGTTGTGACACATACGTTACGGCAGACATTAAGCATAGCGTATTTTTGGATGCACGCGCTATGGGAATCAACCTCATTGATGCAGGCCACTATTCAACAGAAAATGTTGTTATACCTGTTTTACGTGATATGCTTAATCAGGCTTTTCCTGAGATTGAAACTACTATTTCTATGGTTCACATGCAACCTGAACAATATTATATATGAAAAAAGTCCTCGGCTAAACCGAGGGCTTTTTTCATAATTAGGGTTCAGTCATCATATTTATAGAATAACTAATCTGGAAAGCAGCCATGCCCGTTCCATTTACCGGAGGAAGATTCTATGAATACATCATTATACCAGAGTATTGCCCAGCGTACGGATTCGAATATTTACATTGGTGTTGTTGGCCCAGTGCGAACAGGAAAATCAACATTTATCAAGCGTTTTATGGAAACACTCGTTATTCCTAATATTGAAAATGTGTACTTAAAGGAACGGGCAAAGGATGAATTGCCACAAAGCGGGTCGGGCAGAACCATAATGACCGCAGAGCCAAAATTTGTTCCTGAAGATGCCGTTGCAATTACATTAGATGATGGCGCCAATCTATCGGTAAGACTGATTGATTGCGTTGGATACATGGTAAACGGCGCATCTGGTCGCTTTGAAAATGGGGAAGAACGCATGGTTTCCACCCCATGGTTCGATCATGAAATCACTATGACTGAGGCCGCAGAGACGGGTACACACAAAGTTATTTCTGATCACTCCACGATTGGCCTTGTAATTACGACTGATGGAACGGTGTGTGGTATTCCGAGAGAAGATTACCTGGAAGCAGAGAAACGAGTCATTGAAGAACTGCAGTCCATTGGAAAGCCATTCATCGTGCTAGTCAACAGTACTGATCCTTCTGGGGAGTCGGCAAAAGACACAAGTCAGTATATTGAAGATAACTATGGCGTCAGCTCAATGTGTGTCAATTGTTACGAGCTAACGATGAACGATATTACAGAAGTATTGCGCAAAGTACTGATGGAGTTTCCGGTTGCACAATTGGCCTTTAATTTCCCCACATGGCTAGAAGCATTGGATTATGAGAGCCCACTGGTTGCGTCCATTCTTACAGAGATTCGGGATGCCTGCGAGAAATTGAATCATGTAAAGGATGTCTATGCGGCTATTGCGGAGCTCAGTGAAAATGAGTTTATTGAACAGGCGTCGATTGGTAGTTTAGACATGGGCACGGGAACAGTGCTAATCGAACTAGCATTGCCGAAAACCCTGTATTATGATACGCTCAGTGAACAATCGGGATTTGACATTCACGATGATGGCCAGCTTTTAACGCTTCTTACACAGCTTCACGCAGTCCAGGCCGACTATGAGCATATTGTTCAAGCACTGAATGACGCAAGAGAAACAGGTTACGGTATTGTACTTCCTCAACAAAGCGACTTGCATTTACAGGAGCCTGAAATTGTGCGCCAAGGTGGGAAGTACTCTGTTAAACTCAAGGCCAATGCGCCTGCTATTCATATGATTATGACTAATGTTGAGACTACAGTAACCCCGGCAATTGGCGGGGAAAATGCGTCTGAAGAGATTATTAACTTCCTTTTACAAGGATTCGAAGGTGACGTGAGCCGTATTTGGGAGTCTAATATTTTTGGAAAATCTCTATACGATATTGCCGGTGAAGGTGTGAATGCAAAAATTGCTGGTATGAGCGTAAGTGCGCGAAGCAAATTCCAAGAAACGTTACAACGTGTTGTTAATGAGGGCGCCGGCGGCTTAATTTGCATAATTCTATAATCGAAGGGTATCTTTTGCGCAGCGTAAAAGATACCCTTTTTATTGAAATAATGCTGTAATTTGGGTATAATAGCACTATTGAACATTAAGGAGGATTCTTATGAAAGTATCTGAACTTGCTTATAATCGTGTAACTATTGAGTATTTGAGAGAACATGTAGAACAAATTCTAAAGCAGATTGAACAGGCAGAGACGGTTGAGGATGTTCTGGCTGCAAGAAAAGCATATATTGCGTTGTCAGAGGAGTACGATACTGCAAGCGCACTGTCCTATATGCGCTATACAATTAATACTGCTGACCAATTCTATCTGGACGAAAAAGACTATTATGACGAAATCAGTCCTGAAGCTGCTAATCTTGATTTGGCATACAATACGGCACTGATGAACAGCAAATTCCGTCCTGAATTGGAAAAGCGCCTGAATCCGCTAGTATTCCGTAGTTTGGAAAACTCTATGAAGTCTATGTCTCCTGAAATTGTAGATGACATGATTGAAGAAAATAAGCTAGTATCTGAGTATTCTCAGCTGATGGCTGGTATGGAATTTACTTTCCGTGGTGAAACCATGTCCAGAGCGATGCTTATGGGCTACGCAAGTGATGATGACCGTGAGACAAGAAAAGAATGCTACGAAGTTCTTGGTAATACATTGGCACAGCATGGTGAGCAGCTGGATCGCATTTTTGATGATTTGGTTCATGTACGTGACCGTATGGCAAAAAAGCTGGGTTACAAGAACTTTGTTGAGCTTGGTTATTACCGTATGAATCGTTTGTGCTACAATGAAGAAATGGTAAAGTCTTTTAGAGCAAATGTAAAAAAAGACATTGTTCCCGTCGTTGCGCGCCTGAGAACAGAAGCTGCAAAAAAGCTTGGAATTGACCATTTTATGCTCTATGATTTGAATGTGATTATTCCTGGTGGCGATCCAAAGCCTTGCGCTGCTGATGAAATTTTTGCGGCAGCTAAGGAAATGTACCACAGCATGAGCCCTGTAACTGCGCAGTTTATCGATATGATGCTTGAGAACGAAGCATTCGATGTAGAGGCAAGAAAGAATAAGTGGGGCGGCGGTTACTGCACAGAGTTTGCAAAGTATCGTCAGCCGTTCATTCTTGCAAACTTTAATGGTACAACAGACGATGTTGATACTATGACTCACGAAGTTGGCCACGCACTCAATTCGTACCTAATTATGGATAATGAATATGCAGTGGAACTTGGTTGCGGTGGTATGGAAACTGCTGAAACACACTCGATGAGCATGGAATTCTTTGCTTGGCCTTATATGG
>RCNI01000561.1_pt1 | contig 22404 bp, 20 predicted proteins | sample 2041151 | NCBI WGS metagenome assembly RCNI01 (sample SAMN09708214, study PRJNA481090) | feces metagenome | isolation source: feces | place: Antarctica: Albino Rookery | reverse complement strand
ACTCAGTATTAAGCTTACTGTGATGACAGTCTTAGTTGATCAGTTATCTGGGAAGAGTCATGTTATTTTGATCTTTCAGGGAGAACAAGAATGGGTCAATATTATTGTCCGAAAATATTAGCCAATAAAGATAGAGAAGCTCCATCTTTAGCATCCTATTAGCCTAAGCATTTAAAAAACTCCCTTTTATAATTTTATAATCAACTAATTATATATTATATAAGTTTTAAAGTCAAATATAAATTTAGATACCGACTATAACGAACAAAAAGGACGAACATCAGCTCGCCCTTTTTGTAATACAACTATTTATTAGTCATTTGGAATAAATGCTGCGTGTACTGCTGAAACTGCTCTATCAGCGTCTTCAGCGTCGATGATTACAGAAATCTTGATTTCTGATGTTGAAATCATCTTAATGTTAACGCCTCTCTCGTAAAGAGCTTCAAACATCTTTGAAGCTGTGCCAGGGTGAGATTCCATACCAGCACCAACGATTGAAACCTTAGCAACATTTGTATCACAAACGAATTTAGCACCTTCAAGGTCAGCAAGTTGGCTAAGTGTATCAACTGCAACTGGACCATTTTCTTTGCTAACTGAGAATACGATATCCTTAGTATTGTCACGGCCAGCTGATTGTAAAATAATATCAACATTGATTTGTTTTTGTGAAAGCTTTGAGAATAATTTGAAAGCTACACCTGGTGTGTCCTTAACGCCTAAAACTGATACAAGTGCAACGTCCTTATCTTTTGTTACACCACGAATTAACATTTTTTCCATTTTTGCGACCTCCTTAACAATAGTGCCTGGAATAGGATTTAATGAAGATAGAACCTCTAGTTCTACTGAATATTTTTTAGCCATTTCAACTGAACGGTTGTTGAGAACTTGTGCGCCTAAAGTTGCAAGTTCAAGCATTTCATCATAAGTAATTTCTTTGAGCTTTTGTGCATTCTCAATCTTACGAGGATCAGCTGTATAAACACCCTCAACATCAGTATAAATTTGACATTTATCTGCATGAAGAGCTGCTGCAATAGCAACGGCTGATGTATCAGAACCGCCTCTACCAAGAGTTGTGATATCATCATATCTATTAAGACCTTGGAAGCCAGCAACGATTACAATATTGCGCTTTGCAATTTCAGCTTGTAAACGATTTGACTTGATATTCTTAATTCTTGCTGAACCATATACTGAGTTAGTATTGAAACCAGCTTGCCAACCTAAAAGGCTGATTACTGGAAAGCCAAGTGACTCAATAGCCATTGCAAGAAGTGAAATTGAAATTTGTTCGCCAGCTGATAAAAGCTGATCCATTTCTCTCTTTGAAGCTGCTGGATTTATCTCCATTGCTTTCTCGATTAAGTCGTCTGTTGTATCGCCTTGAGCAGAAACAACAACTACAACATCGTTACCCTCTTTATAGGTATCTGTTACAATACGGGCAACATTCATTACACGCTCGGCATCTCTAACTGATGAGCCACCGAATTTCTTTACGATAAGTGCCATATTTTCCTCCGATAATTAGTAATTTGTAACTTTAATAGTATTGATAACGTCAATACCTTTAAGCTTTTCGTTTAATTCATTCTCTGTCATAGAGTCTGTGATAAATGCAACCTCGTTAGATGGTTGACCAACTCTTGATAAGAACTTAACATCTGCAAATACAGTTTTGATTTGAAGCTCAGTAGCCTTTGCACGAACATAGAATGGCATTTCAAGTACTGCCTTATGGTCAACTACATAGTCTTCGCTACCAGCGCCCCAACCGAAAATCTTTCTTGTTTCTGTATGCTTAGCACAGTCAACAATATCAGCAACAACTGCTGAAGCTGTTGGAAGTTTACCAGCACCAGGGCCATAGAAACAAACGTCGCCTACTGCGTCGCCACGAACAAGGATTGCGTTGAACACGCCCTTAACTGAAGCAAGCTGTGAGCCGTTGAATACAACTGCTGGGCTAACAAATGCAGCGATTTTATCTTCGCCAACTGTTTTGATTTGACCTAACAATTTGATAACACCGTTAACTGATGAAAGGTAAGATACATCCTCGAGAGTGATGTTTGTAATACCCTCAGCCTCAACTTGATTAGGATAAACGTGCTTACCAAATGCAAGTGAAGCTAAAATGCAAACCTTACGGCAAGCGTCGAAGCCTTCAACATCAGCAGTTGGGTCTTTTTCAGCATAACCATTATCTTGAGCGAGTTTAAGTGCTTCGCTAAATGTCATACTGTCTTCAATCATCTTGGTTAAGATGAAGTTAGTTGTACCATTAAGAATACCAGCGATACCCTCGATATTATTAGCTGCCAAACATTGAGTCATAGGACGGATAATTGGAATACCGCCACCAACTGACGCTTCAAATAAATAGTTAACACCATTTTCTTGAGCGAGTTGTAAAAGTTCTAAACCTTTTTGAGCTACAAGTTCTTTGTTAGATGTTACAACACTCTTACCTGCTGCAAGAAGTTTTGATGTGAAATCAAATGCTGGGTTAATTCCGCCCATTGTTTCAGCAACAATTTTAATCTCTGGGTCGTTCAAAATTTCATTGAAATCTTTTGTAAATGCACTTTCGTGTGGGTCCCCAGGGAAATCTCTCAAATCAAGTATTTTTTTAACCTCAAGAGTTTGACCAGCAGTACGCTTGCCAATAATCTCTTTATGAGTTTCAATAACCTCAACGACACCGGAACCTACTGTTCCGTATCCCATTACTGCAACCTTCATCTTAATCCTCCTATGCGATTTCAGCAGATTTTACTCCGCTAATCTTTTTTATATTTTCTATCAATTCGTCAACACTATTATTGTCCTGATGAACTCTGATTGTGATTGAAACATCAGCAACAGAATTTATAGGATTGCTCTGATTGACGCTTAGAATATTTGCACCTTGTTTATATAGCTCATTCATAACTGAGCTTAAAACTCCAGCATTATCAATAAGTTTAGCCATAATCGTTAAAACATCGTCACCGTTATGAGCATACTCAAAAATTTGGTCCTTATATTTATAATATGCTGAACGAGAAATGCCCGCCATTTTAGCCGCTTGCGAAGCTGAATTTGCCTCCCCCGTTGCCAATAACTTTTTAGCGGTAATGACTTTTGAATAAACATCAGGCAAAATATCTATATTTACTAAAACATAATTAACTTTGTCCAAATTGTACACCACCTACGGACATTTGTTTTGCAGTGAAATACACTTTATAGATAATACCACTATTCTAGCCGATTTACAAGAGAAATTTTAAAAAAATTTCAAATTAACTGTGAATCTGTTTAAAATAAAATCGAAAATGCTTGAAAAGTTGATATAAAAGAATTAAAATATATAATAAATTTTAAGAATAAAGGCGGTTAATCAATGCCAGATAAAGTTTTAAAAAAGAAAAATTTCATCATAAACATATTATACATTGCGATTGTTTGCGGTTTAGTTTACGCATTTTTCAAATATTTATTCTGGCCAGCAGCTCCATTTGTGCTTTCATTTTTGTTTGCAATAATGCTCCAAACACCATTAAGAGCGATTGACAAAAAGACAAATCACAAATTTCATACTGGTTGGTCGTTAATACTTGTTTTGCTTTCAATTTGCATTATTATTGTACCATTATCGCTAATTCTCGTTAAATTAGGTCAAGAAATTGCAGATTTTGTTAAATACGCATTCATTCAATTAAAAGATTTACCAACTTTCATAGCGCAGGCTGAAACATTCTTAATTGACTTGTTCGACTTCTTGCCTGAAGCAGTATATGAATCAGTAAAGGCTACGATTTCAAACAGCTGCACAACTCTCATTGAAAGAATTAACGCAGGCGAATTATCAATCAACCTTGAGTCAATTTCTGCTGGTTTAACATCAGGATTTACTGGCATTTACTCAGCGTTAAAGAATGTTCCTTATGTATTTGTTGGTCTTTTAATCGGAACAATCGCTTGGATATTCTTTACTAAAGACTACGATAAAATCGTTAAATTCATACAAATTCAGTTCCCTGTTAATAAGAGAAATGTATTGGTTGAGTTCAAACAAGTATTTAGCAAAACTGTATTGAAAATGTTGAGAGCTTATTCTCTAATAATGCTCATCACTTTCTCAGAATTATTCGTTGGCTTCTCAATTATGAAGTTAGCTGGCGTAATGACCAATAAGTACTATATTCTTATCGCTATATTTATCTCAATATTCGATATTTTGCCAGCCCTAGGCTCTGGTGGTATCCTTATTCCATGGGCTTTATTCTCGCTCATTACTGGCAACTACAAGCAAGCAATTGGACTTATAGTTATATATGTCATTATGACTGTATTTAGACAGTATATTGAGCCTAAGATTGTTGGTAATTCACTCGGTGTACACCCACTTGTAACACTCGCTGGCCTATACTTTGGCATCCAATTATTCGGTGTCATCGGTATGTTCATAGTTCCAATAACAATTATGACATTAAAGGCATTCAACGATACTGGCAGAATTACGCTATGGAAAACAAATAGCAATCAAGCACAAAATGAAGAGGCCTTAAGCGAAGGCGATTTATAAGAAAAAAAGAGGGAATTTCTTCCCTCTTTTATTTTTTACATACTTAAAAACTTATAATATCATTACATAATATATGTCTATAAAATATTGCAATAAATGTAAATAATGTGTATAATATTAGGAAATGGAAACTTGCATACGAGGATGATATAAAATGATATACAAATATAAAACTCATGGCACTTGCTCAAGAGAGATTACAGTTGACATCAACGACGATGATGAAACAATCAACAGTGTTTCTTTTGTGGGCGGATGTAACGGAAATTTAAAAGGAATTTCAGCACTAGTAAAGGGCAAAAAAATAGATGATATCATATCAACACTCAAAGGTATTAAGTGTAATATGAAAAACACCTCGTGTCCTGACCAATTAGCAATAGCACTCGAAGAAATAAAGGAAGAATTATAATTATGTTTAAACTTGAAAGTGATAAGCTAAAAAGAGAGTTTAGAATCAACGAAGGCAACTTTTATGCTAGCCAAATTTATAACAAGAGTTCTAAAATGTCATTCGTTCCTGACGGCAATGGCGCAGAATTTTATATTCGTTTAATGAATGGATATGAGTTTTCATCAAAAGGTCTTCAGGTAACTAATAGCCGTGAAAGAAACGGCTCTTTAGAGTTCACATTTGAAGAAGTATGTGGTATTGAAGTTACTATCAAATACTGGATTCATAAAGACAACAGCACTGTTTGCAAGCAAATTATTTTGAATCAAACCGGCGACGAAGTTATTGACTATGTTGCACTTGAAAATGTTGGTATTATAAATTCTAAGACATATTTTTCAGTTGACACTATGGACGATGCTGAAATCACTGGTTCATTCGCTTCACTTGGTCAACCATTCTATATAGACAGCTTATTCTTCGGTTGTGAGTTCCCTGTTACTGAAAACAGAATTTCTCACGGCAGAGGTACTATTAAATATTATCTTGGCAAGTCAGTTGGTGCTAATTTTGAATGTCCTGTTACAGTTATGGGCGCTGCCAACTCAAATATGTTAAGAGATGTTCAAGACGCATTCTTTGAATACATTGATGTAATTAGCCAAAAATCTGACCTTCGTCTTCAGTTCAATTCTTGGTATGACTATATGCTAAACATTGACGCTGATAATATCGAAAAATCATTCTTCGATAACGAAAAGAACCTTACCAAAAACGGCGTTGCACCACTTGATGCTTATGTTGTTGATGACGGTTGGAACGAATATAAAAATGACTTCTGGTCATTCAACCAAAAATTCCCTAATGGTATGAGCGAAGCTACTGAACTTGCAAAGAAATTATCAAGTAATTTCGGCTTATGGCTCGGCCCTAGAGGTGGTTACAACTACAACAGAGCATTCGCTAAGAGAATCCAAAAAGGTGGCAACGGCTACTACAATGCTGAAGCTGACGATATTTGCGTAGCTTCTCATGTTTATATTGAATATCTTACAAAGTTCCTTTGCGACGCTACAAAAGATTTCGATATTGACTACTGGAAATGGGACGGTTTCTGTAAGACTGAATGTCAAAACTCAAAGCACGACCACATGGTTGGTGGCGAAAACAATATGTATTTCATCACTGATATGTGGAATCATTATATTAAACTTTTTGAAAAAGTTAGAGAAGTTAGAAAGCAACAAGGCAAGGACTTATGGATAAATATGACTTGCTATGTTAATGTTTCTCCTTGGTGGTTACAATGGGTTAACTCAATTTGGATTCAAAACTCAACTGATATTGGCTTTGCTGACAACCTTAACAACCAACCACAAGTTGAGTCAGAAATCACTTATCGTGACGGCAGATACTTCGACTGTTTCTGTACAAGAGCGCACCAATTCCCACTCAAAAACATCTATAACCACGAGCCAATCTACGGCACAAATGCTAAAGTTAACTATACTGACGAAGAGTTTGAAAAATATGTTTACTGGTGTATTACAAGAGGTAATGCACTTGGCGACATTCACTTGACTGCTTCAATGATGAATGATAACAAATGGCTATCATTATCAAAGGCAATTAACTGGCAAAGAAAATATTACTACATCCTAAAACACGCAACCTACATCGGCGGCGACCCTACTGACAACAACATTTACGGTTTTGTTAGCTGGACTAAAGAGGGCGAAGGCGTTATCGCATTGAGAAACCCATCTGACGAAAGTTGTGATTTGACACTCACACTTAACAAACTTATGGGCGTGCCTGAAACATTAAAGGATGTACACAGACATAATATTTATAACAAGTCAATGCCTGAGGTACTTGACACATATTCATACAATGACAAAATTGACTTAACATTAAAGCCTTTTGAAGTTATGATTTTCCAATTCAGCAATGACTATGTTGATACCTACGAAAATGACATCACAGACTTCTCTATCGAATTTGATAGCAGTATTCAAAATGGTGTTATTTGCGAAAATAATGATGTTAAACTTCAAATTAACGATGGTATTGTTGAATTTACAGTTGGCGATTTCACATTGACATCAAAAGAAAAAGCTACCGACGGCAAGGTTGTTGCTGTAAGAGAAAAGAACAAGATGATGAAACTTTATCTCAACCACTATCTCGACAGCTCATTATATGACAAGGATATGCCAGCAAAGGTAGACATTAAATTTGACAATGATGTTAAAGTGACTGATAGAGCAATCGGTTATGATGAAATCGTTGTATTAAAGCAAGCGTACAAAAATTCTAAGAAACGAAAGAAGAATAGATAATGCTTTGTAAAAAATGTGGTAAAAATACCGTAATTGAAGAGGGCGACCACTATGTTTGCACAAACTGTAAGGCTAGAGCTTTCAAGAAAGCTGAAAGCTCTAGTGATATAAATGAAGAGACACAGGTTGAACGAGCAAGTGAAGTAAGCGAAGAAAACGCACAACCAACAGTAGAAGAAAGCGACGATAACAAGAAAAAGCAGACTAAAAAGAGTAAGCTAAGAGAAGTTATGGATTTCTTCACACCTATTATAATTGCGTTAATCATTGCGATTCTACTCAAAACCTTTGTGTTTGCAAACGCAGTTGTACCTACTGGCTCAATGCTCAACACAATTCAATTAAACGACAAAATCATCGCAAGCAGACTGACTTACAAGTTTAGTGACCCAGAAAGATTTGACATTATCATTTTCAAATTCCCTGACAATGAAAAAGAATACTATGTTAAGCGTATAATTGGTTTACCTGGCGAAACAGTTCAAATCGTAAATGGTATTGTATATGTTACTGATAAAGACGGTCAAACAACACAACTTAGAGATGATTTCGTTAATGTTGAAAAGCCAACTGGCGATTTTGGACCTTTTGTTGTACCAGAGGACAGCTATTTCGTAATGGGTGATAACAGAAATAACTCATTTGATTCTCGTTTTTGGGAAACAACCAATTATGTTTCAAAAGATAAAATAATTGGTAAGGTTATGTTTAGATATTCGCCTACTATTGGAAAAGTCGAATAATAAATAAAAACAAAATAAAAAAAATAACAAAACAAAAAGCCGAACTTGCTTAACGCAAATTCGGCTTTTAATTTTACATTTTACCCTTTACTTTCAATCTGTACATTGCACGTGCAAGATTAAATTTTGAAGAGTGATATTCGAAAAGTGATTGTTTTTGACGCATTTCTTCTTCAGCACGCAATTTAGCTTCATTGGCACGGCGTTCATCAATTTCTTCCGGCAATTCAGCAGATACACACACTAAAAATGCTTTATTATCAATAAACTCTAAAAATCCATTACTAACAAAAGCTCTCAACTTTTCTTCTTTATCAGGTGTTTTTATCAGCATTTCGCCCACATCAATAGGAATAATTACATTTTCGTGGTTTGCTAAAAAACCTTTTAAGCCTCCATCTATCATAGGCACAATGAGGTTTTCACACTCACCATCAAAAAACACCTTATTTGATGCTACTATTTTCAAACTAAATGTATTCATAAAATCACCTATAATTATAATGATTTTGCTTTTTCAATAGCGTCATCGATAGTACCAACATTAAAGAATGCCATTTCTGGAAGGTCATCAACTTCGCCATCAACGATAGCTTTAAAGCCACGAATTGACTCTTCAAGAGGAACATAAGCACCCTTTAAGCCTGTGAATGTTTCAGCAACATGGAATGGTTGTGACAAGAATTTTTCAATTTTTCTTGCACGAGCAACTACTAATTTATCTTCATCAGATAATTCTTCCATACCCAAAATAGCAATAATATCTTGTAATTCTTTGTATTTTTGCAAATACTCTTGAACTTTTCTTGCTACGTTGTAGTGTTCTTCACCAACAACATCGACTTCAAGGATACGAGAGTTTGACTCTAATGGGTCAACTGCTGGATAAATACCCTTTTCTACAATCTTACGAGATAAAACTGTTGTTGCATCCAAGTGTGCGAATGTGGTTGCTGGAGCAGGGTCAGTAAGGTCATCAGCAGGAACATAAACAGCTTGAATAGATGTAATAGAGCCATTTTTTGTTGATGCGATTCTTTCTTGAAGTTGACCCAAATCAGTTGCAAGTGTTGGTTGATAACCAACAGCTGATGGCATTCTGCCTAAAAGAGAAGAAACTTCAGAACCTGCTTGAACAAATCTAAATATATTATCAATAAACAAGAGCACATCTTGATGTTCCTTATCACGGAAATACTCAGCCATTGTAAGTCCAGTTTCCGCAACACGCATACGTGCTCCAGGTGGTTCGTTCATTTGACCAAACACAAGTGCAGTTTTTGCCAATACGCCTGACTCTTTCATTTCGTTCCAAAGGTCATTACCTTCTCTTGAACGCTCACCTACACCAGTAAAGATTGAATAACCACCATGTTCTGTGGCAACGTTAGTGATAAGCTCTTGAATAAGAACTGTTTTACCAACACCAGCACCACCGAACAAACCAACTTTACCACCCTTTTGATAAGGTGTTAAAAGGTCGATTACTTTAATACCAGTTTCTAATATTTCTGTTTTAGATGATTGATCTTCAAAACTTGGAGCTTTTCTATGAATTTCCCAATGTTCTTCATCATCTAATTTTTCTAAGTTATCTAAGGTTTCGCCAGTAACATTAAAAATTCTACCGAGTGTTTTTTGACCAACAGGAACTCTAATAGCAGCACCTGTTGCAACAACATCCATATCTCTGTGCAAACCTTCTGAGCCTGACAACATAATACAACGCACACAATTTTTATTCAAATGTTGTGCAACTTCCATTACTAAAATGTCGCCATTACTGTTAGTTTGTAGAGCTTCTTTAATTTTTGGTAAACCTTCAGTAAATTCAACGTCCACGACAGGACCCATTACTTGAACAATTTTTCCTATGTTCATTTAAAAATCTCCTACTACTAATCAGGATTTTCCTTTTTGTGCTTTTGAACCGCCAACAACTTCATTTATTTCTTGAGTTATGGCAGTTTGTCTAGCACGATTATATTGTACCGACAAGTCTTTAATCATTTCTTGTGCACTATTTGTAGCCTCTTGCATTGCCATCATACGAGAATTATGTTCGCTACAATAAGACTCAATCAAAGCACCATAAATAAAGCCCGCTATATAACTTGGCACAATATGGTTAAATACAGTTTTTGCATCTGGTAAAAACTGCGCATTAACATAACTTTTATCTTCATTATGCCTAACAATGCTTTTATCATTTAACGGCAATAATTTTTTGCTTTGTGTCTGAACTGTCATCGAATTTAAAACTTCTGTATAAACAACATATAGTTCATCAATTTTCTCATCAACATATAATTCAACAAGTTTACTAGCAATATGTCTTGCACGATTCATTGTTGGATTTTGAGCAGTATAATTAAAATTGATGTCAATAGGTATATTCTTTTTTTCAAAATAATTTCTACCCAATTGACCGATAACAAAAAGCATATCATCGTCTTTTTCAGACAACAAATTTTCAGCTAATTTAATAACGTTATGATTATAAGCGCCTGCAAGACCTTTATCGGCAGTAATTACAAGAAATCCTTTTTTTACTTTTCCATCAATATGATGTTGTTCTTGAAAAAATTTGTTACCAACTTCTGGAGCAACATCAAGTATATGAGCCATACTATCTTGAATAATGTAAAAATAAGGTTCTGTATTCTTTAATTCACGTCTTGCCTTTTGAAGCTTTGATGAAGATACCATATACATCGCATTTGTGATTTTCATAGTATCTTTAATAGACTTCATTCGGTTTTTGATTTCTCTTGCGTTAGCCATTGTTTATCCTTTCGAATTGGTCAATAGCTAAGAATATTGACTCTTTCAACTTATCATCGAGAACTTTTTTATCTTGGATTTCATCCATAATATCTCTATGATGACTTTCAAAATATTCAAGTAGTTCACCTTGATAGTTTTTAACGTCAGAAATATCTACATTAACAAATCTCTTACCAATAGCAGCTACAAGAGTTACTACTTGTTGGCTTAAAGACATAGAACATCCAAGAGGTTGTTTCAAAAGTTCCATTAAGCCTTTACCGTAATTAAGATTTTTCTTAGTTTCTTCATCAAGATCAGAAGAGAATTGAGTAAATACTTCCATTTCTCTAAATTGAGCAAGGTCAACTCTCAATGAACCTGCTGCCTTTTTCATTGCTTTTGTTTGAGCCGCACCACCTACACGGGATACAGACAAACCAACATTTACAGCAGGACGCATACCACTAAAGAACAAATCACTTTCCAAGAAAATCTGTCCATCAGTAATTGAAATTACGTTTGTTGGGATATAAGCAGAAACGTCGCCTGCTTGTGTTTCGATAATTGGCAAAGCAGTTATTGAACCACCGCCCAATTCATCACTAAGACGAGCAGAACGCTCTAACAAACGAGAATGTAAATAGAATACATCACCAGGATAAGCCTCACGTCCAGGTGGTCTTTCGAGTAACAAAGAAATTGCACGATAAGCAACCGCATGTTTACTTAAATCATCATATACAATAAGTACATCTTTACCTTGATACATAAAGTATTCTGCCATAGCTGTTGCAGAATAAGGTGCAATATATTGAAGTGATGCAGAATCTGAAGCAGTTGAGCAAACTACCACAGTATAATCCATAGCACCATTTTGTTTTAATGTATTAACAAGTTTTGATACGTTTGACGCCTTTTGTCCAATTGCATTATATATACAAATACAATCTTTGCCTTTTTGGTTAAGAATTGTCTCAAGTGCGATAGATGTTTTACCAGTTTGACGGTCACCGATTATAAGTTCACGTTGACCTCTACCGATAGGAAACATTGAATCAATAGATAAGATACCAGTTTCAAGAGGAACTGATACTGACTTTCTATCAACAACTGAAGGTGCTTTTTGTTCTACCAAGCGATATCCGTCTGCTTTAATTTCACCCATACCATCAATAGGTTCTCCCAAAGCATTTACAACTCTACCAATATAGGCATCGCCAACTGGTACGCCTGCTTTCTTATAAGAACGTTTAACTTTTGAGCCTGCAAAGATTTCATCATCGCCACCAAAAAGAATACATCCAATAGTATCCTTTTTAATATCTTGAATCATTCCCTTTATACCAGAATCAAAAATAACGATTTCGCCATACATAGCTCCATCAAGGCCTTCGATAGTAGCAATACCGTCACCGACGCTAATAACTTTACCTACTTCTTCGCCATCTTTGTCAAATTCAATAGAATCAACATGTTCTCTAAGGAAAGTAATTATCTCTTTTGTATCTACATCTTTTGATAACTTAACATTTTCTAAAGCTTCTTTTTTAAGCTTGTCCATTTTGCCTTTCAAGCTACGGTCAAATTGTTTATTACCTACTTGAATTACAAAACCACCAACAAGACTTTTATCTTTAACAATTTCAATTTCAGCAGATGTAGCATTTTCTTGTTTAATAACAAATTGCTTAATTCCTTCAAGTTGAGTTTGACTTGGTTCTGTTACGCAAAAGACAGTTGCCTTAACCACTTTATCTAATTTTTGATTATTGTTATCAGACATTATTTATCACTGCCTTCGTTTAAAAATTCATCATAAAGATCGCTATCAGTTTTATCAGAAACACTTGAGTAAACAATTTTTTGTGCCATTTCAACGGCAAGATTAGCAACATCTTCTTTTGCTCTTGAAACTGTTTTTTCACATTCTGTAAGAGCAGCTTTTTGAGCTTCATCTCTTAACTTCTTAGCATCATCTTTAGCTTGTTCAATTGTTTTATTATACTCAACTTTAGCATAATCTTTTGCTTCGTTGATTATTTTGTTAGCTTCTTGACTTGCATTATTAATTTCGTTTTCACATTGTTGTTTGAATTGTTCAGCTTGCTCTTTAGCTTGTTGAGCATCGCTCAATTTTTTCTCAATGATTTCTTTACGCTTATCCATTGTATCCATAACTTTTCCCCAAAGGAATTTACGAATCAACAAATAGAAAATCAATAAATTAATAATGGTAAAAACAAAGTTCCAGTCAAAATGAACTGGATTAAATTCCATTGTAATCATTATGATTTTATTCCTTCAAACATTCAATTATTTTGCAACAAATATGATAAGAATACTTACAACAACACCGTAAACGGCTGTTGCCTCTGCAAGTGCACAACCTAAAAGAAGTGTTGTACGAATGCTACCTGCTGCCTCTGGTTGACGAGCGATTGATTCTACTGCTTTACCTGTTGCAATACCAATACCAACGCCTGCACCAATACCTGTAAGAACTGCGATTGCAGCTGCTAATGCTGTACCCATTTTAAAATCTCCTTTTAATTATCTAAATAGATTTGTCTTATACTTCCAAAGACTTAGTTTTTTTGTTTTTTCTCTTTTTCTTTTTCTTTTTTGGAGCTTCTTCCTCAATTTCTAATGCTTCGCCGATGTAAAGACTTGTTAAGAAAACAAATACGTACGCTTGGATAAAGCCATCGAAAATATCGAAATACAAGCTGAATACAACTGGTAAACCGATTGGGAATACTGCCTCAACGAGCTTCATAATGATGAATGCACCTAATACATTACCGAAAAGACGGAAACAAAGTGACATTGGTTTAATTACTAGCTCTAATATATTGATTGGCAAAACTACTGCTGGTTTTGCAAAAGCTTTAAGTCTACCAACAAAGCCTTTTTGTCTATATGCTGCAAACTCTACGAGTATTATACTCAGTACAGCCAAAGCAGCCGTAACATTCAGACTCCTTGTCGGTGGCTTCAGACCAAATATACCGATTATATTGCTACAACCTACGTATACTGCAACAGTCATCAACCAAGGAATATATTTTTCTCCGTATGGACCCATAGTATCTGCAAAGAAGGTTCGCATTTTGTCCACGCACATTTCAAGGAACAATTGTCTTTTGCTAATATCGCCCTCAACCTTTAAGTTTCTTGTAAGAAACAAAGCTAAGAGAAATACAGCGGCGATAATCACCCAACCTGCGACTGTGCCCTCATCAATTGTGATATTAGTTCCTGGAATAGTAAAAACTGTTTCCATTTCTAGTTCTTCAAGCAACTCATCGGGCATACGAATCTTCAATTTTTCTCCTAAATCGGTCCAGATGTTCATTAAAACAGGATTCATTTTAGTACTCACTTCCTTTTTTCAGGTAACCATCCTGCCTTTTTACCACCGAGTATTCTACATCAATTGCCATAAACTGTAAAGTACAAATAGCAACAAAAAATTACAGTATATAATTCTTATTTCTATCTATATTGACATATTTACATAACACAGCAATTATTATATAATATACACTGGTTTAAATTGAGATTATAAAAAATAAGGAGTCACATTATGGCACAGCAACAAAAGAAAATGGTTGATGCTATCACATCTATGGATGAAGACTTTGCTAAGTGGTACACAGATGTGTGCAAAAAAGCAGAGCTAATAGAGTACACCAGTGTAAAAGGCTGTATGGTAATTAGACCTTATGGCTATGCTATTTGGGAGAACATTCAAAGAATTCTCGACGGTATGTTTAAGGAAACAGGTCACGAGAATGTTTGTATGCCAATGTTCATCCCAGAATCATTATTAGAAAAAGAGAAAGACCATGTTGAAGGCTTTGCTCCAGAATGTGCTTGGGTTACATACGGCGGTTCTGAAAAATTAGAAGAACGCCTTTGCGTTAGACCTACTAGCGAAACTTTATTCTGTGAGCATTTCAAAAATGTAGTTCATTCTCACAGAGATCTACCTAAATTATACAATCAATGGGTTTCAGTTGTTCGTTGGGAAAAGACAACTAGACCATTCCTTCGTTCAAGAGAATTCTTATGGCAAGAGGGTCACACTCTCCACGCTACTCCTGAAGAAGCTATTGAAGAAACAGAAAAGATGTTAAACATCTATACAAAGTTCTGCCAAGAGGACTTAGCTATTCCAGTTGTTCAAGGTAGAAAGACTGAAAGCGACAAGTTTGCTGGCGCTGAAAGAACATATTGTATAGAAGCGTTAATGCACGACGGTAAGGCTTTACAAGCTGGTACTAGCCACTACTTTGGCAACGGCTTCGCTAAAGCATTCGATATTCAATTCTCAGACAAGGAAAACAAGCTCCAATACCCTTACCAAACATCTTGGGGTATGACTACTCGTCTTATCGGCGCTATCATTATGACACACGGCGATGACAACGGTCTTGTTCTTCCTCCAGCAGTTGCTCCTATCCAAGCAGTTGTTATTCCAGTTGCACAACACAAAGAGGGCGTACTTGAGAAAGCTAACGAGTTAACTCAAAGACTTAAAAAGGTATGCCGTGCAAAGATTGACGATTCAAACAACACTCCTGGTTGGAAGTTTGCTGAATACGAAATGAAGGGTGTTCCTGTTAGAGTTGAAATCGGCCCTAAGGATATTGAAAAGAACCAATGTGTTATCGTTACAAGACACAATCGTGAAAAGACTTTCGTTAGCCTTGATAATCTTGAAGAAGCAGTAATGCAAAAACTCCAAGAAGTTCGTGACGGTATCTATGAAAAGGCTCTTGAAAATAGAGAAAGAAGAACTTATATTGCTCACAACCTTGACGAAATCACAAAGCAACTTGACGAAAACGGCGACGGATTCGTAAAAGCTATGTGGTGTGGCGACGAAGAGTGCGAAGCTAAGGTAAAAGAAATTACTGGCGTTGGCTCTCGTTGTATTCCACTTGAGGGCGAAGCAGTTGGTGACAAGTGCGTATGTTGTGGTAAACCAGCTAAGGCACTTGTTTACTGGGGTAAGGCTTATTAAATTGCACTAAACTGCAGTTTTTAAATAATATATAAAGGAGATATTTATTATGTCAGTTTTAGTTACAGGCGGTTTAGGATATATCGGCTCTCACACTTGCGTTGAGCTTATGAACTCAGGCGTCGATGTTGTAGTTGTTGATAACCTTTGTAACTGCAAAAAATCATCTTACGACAGAATTAAAAATTTAGTTGGTAAGGATTTCCCATTTTACGAGTGCGACATAAGAGATAAAGCGGGTTTACAAAATGTTTTTGAAAAAGAAGACATTGACTCTGTTATCCATTTTGCCGGTTTAAAAGCAGTTGGCGAAAGCTGTGTAAAACCACTTGAGTATTTTGACAATAACATCAACGGCACATTAGTGTTGCTTGACGTTATGAGAAATAATGGTTGCAAGAAGATTGTATTCTCATCATCAGCTACTGTTTACGGCTTGAATAACATTTCACCACTTACAGAAGATATGGAAGTTGGTGGCGTTACTAACCCTTATGGCAGAACTAAGTATATGATTGAATGTATTCTTCAAGACTTATATGCTAGTGACAACGAATGGTCAATCTGCTTACTCCGTTACTTCAACCCAATCGGTGCTCACAAGAGCGGTACAATCGGCGAAGACCCTAACGATATTCCAAACAACCTTATGCCATACATCACACAAGTTGCTATCGGCAAGTTAGAAAAACTTCACGTATTCGGCAACGATTATGATACACACGACGGCACAGGCGTTAGAGATTACATCCATGTTGTTGACTTAGCACTTGGTCACTTAAAGGCTGTTGAAAAGGTTAAAGACAACAAGGGCTTATTCATCTACAACCTTGGTACAGGTACTGGCTACTCAGTTCTTGACTTAGTTAAGGCATTTGAAAAAGCTAGTGGTGTTAAAATTCCTTACGTAATCGACCCTCGTAGAAGCGGTGACATTGCAACTTGTTACAGCAATCCAACAAAGGCTTATGAAGAGCTTGGCTGGAAAGCTACAAGAGATGTTAACGAAATGTGCGAAGACTCTTGGAGATGGCAAAGCCAAAACCCAGACGGTTACCCAGACTAATTGTTTAACACAATTAAATAGTATAATAAATAGAGGACTAACGACTGTTAGTCCTCTTAATTTATGCATTTTTTAATCTCTTTATGCCTTATACCTTATTTATTATATCTTATTTCTTATCAATTTGCTTTGAATATTTCATAAGATATACTGTTCTCATAAGGAAGCATTCCATTTTAGGAACATAGTGTACACGATTGAAGATATTAACATCAATTTGTGCTTGGCAACCCTTATCCATAATAATTTCAAGAGCTTGCATATCGCCCTCATTATTACCAGCGATTAAAACACCATTACCTTCAATAAGAACTGCGTTTCTGCCAGCAATAGCCTTGCCAATCTTCCTAGCGCAGTCATCTGTGTCGCCGTCAATCCATGGGCAACAATCAACATCAACGCCAACGATTTGAGCGAAGTCATCAATCATAGGAATCATTTTGTCGCCTGTGCAAGATACTGCAACTGCGTCAGCATCGCTGATATGCTTAATCATTGAGAAACCAGTATTGTCATAAATTGCCTTATGTATTTTAGCACACTTTGGAGCGATACCGTTAATGCCAAGGCAAGTTTCAAGGTCTACATCAACCTTTTGACCGCCAACTGTAAGAGTAAAGCAAGAGCCATTTCTTACTGATGAACCGAGGTCACAAATATCCTCTGGCATCATTGGCAATTCAAATTTTTGCAAGTAGTAATTTCTCTTAGCATTTTCATCATAGGTCTTTTCCCAAGAATGGCGAAGATAGTTATCTCTAATAATCTTTTCACAGCACTTTTCAAGTGTTAATGAAAGGTCAAAAGCGTGCTCAAAACTATCGCCCATACATAATGTACCGTGGTGCTTTAACAAGAGTGCTCTAGCGCCTGGGTTCATCATAATACAGCTTTCAACATTCTTTCTAAGTGGATCTGTTGTTGACATTGCATACTTAGCAACTGGAATCTTATCGCCAAGAACTGGTTTAAATTCATCGTATACATTTCTGATTTCCATACCAGTAATACTTACGATAGTAGCAGCCTTTTGGTGAGTATGAATAACAAAGTCAACTGTTGGGTGGTGTCTATACGCAGCAGCGTGAACACCCTTTTCTGATGATGGCTTAATGTCGCCCTCATAAGAACAATCGTCAATATTAACAACAACAATTTCATCAGGTGTAAGGTCTTCATAAGCTCTGCCTGATGGTGTGATAACGAATTGTGTATCACTAATACGAGCAGATACATTGCCCCAAGTACGAGCAATCAAACCCTCTTTAATAAGTTTTTTACCTGCTTCGATAACTAATTCTTTTGCTTTTTGAATTTCGTAAGCCATAAATTATCTCCTTGTTGCCTTTATAGGCAGTTAAAGGGAGTGAGATGCCCCACTCCCTAGCTTATTAAAATTATAAATCAATCTTCTCGCACTTGCTGAGAACTCTATCGAATCTTTCAAGACAGTCATCAATCATCTCTTCAGTGTAAGCAGCACTTGTGTAAAGACGAGAACCTGCAAGAGTTACAAGACCTTCTGCCATATAAGCAGCGCCCATATATTGCATTTCTGTTTGACGCAAGCCTGTTTGCTTGAGAACATTAGGAATTTCCCAAGGTTTTCTCCAGTTGATTGCGAATTGCATTGTAGCAACTGTGTGAAGTTGACAAACAGAACCAATATTATAGCATACGAATGGTAAATCGTATTTCTTGATAATTTTGTTAAGACCTGCAACAAGTCTATCAGCCATTCTACCAGCTACTTGGCAAGCATTTCTCTTTTCAATTTCGCAAATTGCAGTATAACCAGCAACGCAAGAAATTGGAGTAGCTGCCATTGTACCACCGCACATAGCCTTGTGAATCTTCTTACCCTCTGTCTTATCAAGACCAGCGCCAAGATACTTCATAACTTCTCTATGGCCACCGATACCACCAGCACCAGGATAGCCACCAGCGATAACTTTACCGAAGATTGTAATATCAGGGTCAATACCATAATAACCTTGAGCACCTGAAAGACCGATACGGAAACCAGATACAACCTCATCACATACAAGTAATGCACCGTACTTACGGCAAAGAGCTTGAACGCCCTTAGGGAAATCTTTATCCATTGGACGAGTAGCTGATTCAGGGCCGATTGGCTCGATGAATACAGCAGCTGTACCGCCGCGGAATTTATTTAAGATAAGCTTTCTTTCAAGGTCTTTAAGGTCGCCTGGGAAGAATGCTTGAGTGTGCTTAAATACGAACATTGGAACGCCGTGTGATTGAAGGTTAAGAGTACCAGGAACACGCATACCCCATGCAAGCTGATCAGACCAGCCGTGGTAAGCACCACCCATTTTAATAATGTTTTTATGACCAGTAGCAAGACGAGCAACACGAACTGCGCACATACAAGCCTCAGTACCAGAACCGAGCATACGGAACATTTCTACTGATGGTACACACTCGCTAATCTTCTTAGCAAGTTTATATTCATACTCATGGAAAAGACCAGTTGATGGGCCGCAATCATTAAGAAGCTCAATAACCTTTTCACGAACTACATCATCATTAGAACCAAGCATTGTTGGACCGCCAGCTTGAAGAAAATCGTAATACTCGTTGCCGTCGATATCATAAAGCTTAGCACCCTTAGCCTTAGTCATAACGATTGGGAAAGGATAGTTAAAAGCAAGGTTGTGTTGAACACCACCAGGAATAACTTGCTTTGCTTCTTCAATCATTGCCTTAGATTTCTTACACTTTTTTTCAAAATAGTTATCAACATAATCTTTAAGAGCATCACGATTGATTGAATAAATTGGTTTTTTGATGAGTGCGTTTAATTGAGCGTTAAGCGCAGCAGCATCAGGATACTCTGAAATAGCAAATCTTGTATCCATACTAAATCCTCCTATGGTAAAAAAATTAGATTAAATTCTAACGGCTCAACCTAGCTGAAACCGTAAAAATCAGAGAATGGTGAGTGGCTACTCACTATTTTTACACTTTAAGTATATCACTTTTTTACGATTTGTCAAATTGATTGTTAAGTTTTTTTAGTCAATATTGTTGCAAAATTGTTAATTAGATGTTACTATAAACTTATTAACGAACAGTTTATCAAGGGGGCTTTGTTATTATTGCACAAAGCCGATATTTATTTTTTGTGCATATAACCAAATTTATACAATGAATAAAAAAAGATACAAGGAAGCCTTTGAAAGAGCGAGCGACGAAAGAAAAAAGCAAGTACTTGAAATTGCGACCGCCGAATTCTCTAGCAAAGGCTACGAAAATGCAAATATAAATGTTATAGCGAAGAAGGCTGGAATAAGCGTTGGGCTATTATATAAGTATTTTGCCACCAAAGAGGACTTATTTATAACCTGTTTACAAAGAGGTATGGCAATACTAGACAATGTCTTAAACGAGATTTTAATAAGTGATGACAAACTACTCGTTAAGGCGGAGAAGCTAATTCGTGCCACCTGTTCCCTATCAAAGAAGAATGAGAACTACATTAAGCTATATAATGAAATAACTAATGAAAAAGGCTCAGAGCTTGTTAAAAAACTTGCACAAGAAATTGAGAAAACAACAAGCAAAATATACATAACTGCCATTGCTCAAGCACTAGCAAAGGGCGATGTTAGGCAGGACCTAAACCCTAGGTATTTTGCTTTCTTTTTAGATAATCTATTAACCACGCTACAATTCTCATACACCTGTGATTATTATAAGGAAAGACTACAAATATACACTGGCGTTGATATTGACAGCGTTGATGATGAAGAAGTAGTTACACAGCTACTTAAATTTATTGAATCAGCTTTTACATTCCAAAAAGACTAAAAATAGAGGGAGTAAATTATGAAAAAATATGTTATCACCTACGATATTGGTACAACTGGCATAAAAACCTGTTTAATCGAAATCGAAAACACAATGCGTATTTTAGCATCTGCAACTGCTGGCTATGGCCTATATGTCAATGACGAAACCGGTGTCAAAGGTGGTGCTGAGCAAGATGTTGACGAATGGTGGCAAGCAATGTGTTGCACTACTAAGGAAGTGCTAAGCAAGACACCTAATGTCAAAAAAGAGCAAATCGAAGGTATCAGCTTCTGTTCTGCTATGCAAGGTCTTGTGCTTGTTGACAAAGACGGCAAAGCAATTCGTAGACCTATGACTTATATGGATCAAAGAGCTAGAGAAGAGCTTAAAGAAGGCATAGCACACGGATTCAAAATTGCTGGTGCTGAGGTAACCAAACTCCTTAAGTACCTTAGATATACTGGTGCTGTTTCATCATCAGTTAAAGACCCTATTTGGAAATACAAATGGGTTGAAAAGCACGAGCCTGAAAACTTCAAGCGTATCTACAAATGGCTCGACATTAAAGAATACTTGATTCTACGCACAAGCGGAGAATTTGTAATGACTAACGATTCAGCTTTCGGCACATTACTATATGATACAAGAAAAGGTCATGAGGGCTGGTGCAAACCAATTTGCGATATGGTTGGCGTTAAAATCGAACATATGCCAACAATTAAAGCAAGTACCGAAAAGGTTGGCGAAATTACTGAGCAAGCAGCTAAAGAGCTTGGACTTGCACAAGGCACTGCTGTTTATGGTGGCGGTGGCGACGCTTCTCTAATCGGTGTTGGTGCTGGCGCAGTCGAAATCGGCGACACTCACATCTATTCTGGCACTTCTGGTTGGGTCGGAACAGTTGTTGACAAGCAAACTGTTGACGCTGGCGCTATGATGGCTGCAATCGTTGGTGCTAACCCTAAGACATTCAACTACTTCGGCGAGCTTGAAACATCTAATAAATGTATGGGTTGGGTAAAAGACCACCTTGCACTCGACGAAATTGGCATTTACCTAAAGAAACATGGCAACGCTGATGACAGTATAGAAACAGTCCAAATCAATTTATATGACTATCTCGAAGATGTTATTGATAAAGTCCCAGCAGGCTCAAATGGCGTTGTGTTTACTCCTTGGCTTCACGGCAACCGTTGTCCATTTGAAGACCCTAATGCTGCTGGTATGTTCTTCAATATTCATCTTGAAACTGGCAAAACTGACTTACTAAGAAGCGTTGTTGAGGGTATCTGCTTCCATATGAGATGGATGTTAGAAAGACAATCTGCTAAAGTTAGCACATCAAACCCAGTTCGTTTCTGTGGTGGCGGCGCTTTAGGTGCTACAACTTGTCAAATTCTTGCTGATATTCTTCAAAGAGATATTGAAGTTGTTGAATCTCCTCAAAACATCGGCGCAGTTGGTGCTGCTGCTTGTATAGCAGTTGGTATGGGCGTTATTCCTTCAATGGAAGACGTTAAGAAACTCATTCCAGTTGAAAAAGTTTATCATCCAAATAAGGAAAACAAAGCTATCTATGATAGAAACTTTAAGGTATTCCAAAATCTCTATGCTTGCAACAAGAAGAATTTTGAAATTCTTAACAGCTAATAAGTACATAGTT
>RCNI01000560.1_pt1 | contig 22453 bp, 37 predicted proteins | sample 2041151 | NCBI WGS metagenome assembly RCNI01 (sample SAMN09708214, study PRJNA481090) | feces metagenome | isolation source: feces | place: Antarctica: Albino Rookery | reverse complement strand
AATCCAGCTGCTTTTAATGCAGGTCTGTAATCAGCACTTGCTTCCATTAAAGCACGAGTGATACCGTGACGCATAGCACCAGCTTGACCAGTGTATCCTCCACCTTGTACGTTGATTTTAATATCAAATTGACTTAATGTTTCTGTTAATTCTAATGGTGAACGAACAACCATACGTAAAGTTTCTAAAGGTAAGTATTCTTCTAATGTTTTACCATTAACAACAATATTTCCTGTTCCTGGAGTCATAAAGACACGAGCAACAGAAGTTTTACGGCGTCCTGTACCATTGTAAGTTACTGTATTTTTCTTAGCTGCCATTTCTTTTTCCTCCTATCCTTTGATTTTTAACTCAACTGGTTGTTGAGCTGCGTGTGGGTGTTCTGCCCCTGTGTAAACAAATAGATGTCTACGCATGTTATCACCTAATTTAGTATGAGGTAACATACCATAAATAGATCTTTCAACCCATTCAACAGTATAGTTTTCTTTCATGTTGCGAGCTGTACGTACACGCATTCCTCCAGCATAACCAGAGTGGTTGTAGTATTTTTTACCATCTAATTTGTTTCCTGTCATTTCGATTTTGTCTGCATTGATTACGATAACGAAATCTCCACAGTCAACGTTTGGAGTGTATGTAGGTTTATGTTTTCCTCTTAACACTGCTGCTACTTCAGTAGATAAACGACCTAAAGTCTTTCCTGCTCCATCTACTACGTACCAAGTACGTTTAACGTCTGCAGGTTTTGTAAATGTTGTTTGGCGCATATTTATTCTTCCTTTCCTATGTAGTTTCCGGGGCTACAAAGGCTTAAGTGCCTATTTAATAGTTTATTATCAAAATTACAATAAGTCAATATAATTTATAAAAAATTAATGCTTTTCCTTAATTTTACTACAATCTATATGATCTACAATTTCTATTTTTAATTTTTTTAATTTTTCTATGGCTTGATTTCTATAATAATCTGTTCTTAAAACAGATGGATCATGAGCATCTACACCAATAATTGCTTTATTTCCTACCTCTGCAACTATTTTCCAAAATTCTCTATGTGGATATTGTTCTTTTCCTAATTCATCATTATATTGTGCTCCCGCAAGATTGTATTCTAAAGGAATATCTAATTCTTTTGCTACTTTACAAAGGCGATATGATTCTTCTTTGGCAAAATCATCAAATTCTATTTTTCCTCTCATAAATAAATCTGGATGTGCTAAATATGAATATAAGCCTGTCTTCATTCCTTCAATTGCCCCATCTATATATTTTGTTACATAAGAATCATCTTGACAATATCGTCCATAATAAATTCTTTTTTCATCAGTATCATAGTAATGATTTCCTAAAATAATATAATCTAATTCATACTCTTTAACAAAAGATTCTAACCATTTCATATATTTGGGATAATATTCACACTCTAAGCCAATTAGAATTTTAATATCATTTTTATATTTTTCTTGGAGTTTTTTTATACTATTATAATATTCATCAAATTGATCTAATCGCATTCTCATATGTGCTACAAAATCACTATCATATTTCCATGGTGTATGATCTGAAAAACCTAATTCTTCATATCCTGCTTCAATAGCTGCTAGAACATATTCCTCATCTTTCCCATTTGCATGCATACATCTAGCTGTATGAGTATGATAATTTGTCTTCCGCATTGAAATCACCTCATCTTTTCCTTTGTAACTATACCACAATCCTTGTACTTTTACACAATATATACAAAAAAAGACGATTACTCGCCTTTATAATTAACTTTAACTAAATACAATCCTTGCGGTGCCGCTTTATATCGGCATGCATGTTTATCCTTCATTTCCAACATTTGCTTGATATCTTCTTTAGTTAAACGATGTTTTCCTGCTTCTATTAATGTTTGAGAAATCATTCTTACCATATATCTTAGAAATCCCGTTCCTTCAAAAACCAAACGAATACAATTTTCTTCCTCTATTACATCTAATCGAGTTATTGTTTTTTCTCGTGGTTTCCTAGGATCAATTTTATTACTAGTAAAACTTGTAAAATCATGTGTTCCTAAAAAAACAGTTGCGCAATCTTTCATATAAGATACATCTAATGTATGATGTTCTTTTGCCATATAATTTTCTAAAAATGGATTTAATACATCATTTGTAATTAAAAAATCATATCGTTTACTAATTGCATCAAAACGAGCATGAAATTCATCACTAACACGTTCTACTTTTTGAATACGAATATCCTTTGGTAACAAGGAATTTAATGCTCTTTCCCAATGACCTTCTTTTACTTCCATACTGCTATCAAAATGAAAGACTTGCGCAATCGCATGAACTTTTGCATCTGTTCTGCCACTTGCTACTATTTCAACTTGATGCTTATGCATTGTCTTTAATGCCTTTTCAATTTCTTCTTGAATTGAATTTGTGTTAAGTTGCTTCTGCCATCCACCATACTGACTTCCATCATAACTAACAATTGCTTTATATCTTGTCATTTTTTTACCTATTAAATTAAACCAAAATTTCCTACACTTAATAAAATAATTATTCCTAATATACAAAAGCACCCAATCAATAGAACATAATCCATGCCTTTCATTTTCAGCTGTTTATAGCGTGTTCTATGGCGATTTGGAATATAGCCTCTTGCTTCCATAGCATATGCTAATTCTTCGGCACGTTGAAACGCAGACACGAATAAAGGGACAATAAGAGATAAGATGGCTTTCATTTTATCCATCAATTTTCCATTCTCCATATCGACACCACGAGAAGCCTGCGCTTTCATAATACGTTGTGTTTCTTCAATTAATGTAGGAATAAATCTTAAGGCAATAGAAATCATCATTGCAATTTCATGAGCAGGAACATGAATAACTTTAAATGGCTTTAATAAATCTTCAATTCCTAATGTTAATTCTAATGGCTTTGTTGTTGCAGTTAAAATAGTTGTAATCATAATCATTAAAGCTAAACGCACAACAATATATAAAGTCTGTGAAATAGCATCTGAATAAATTGACCAACCGCCAATAGTAATCAACACATTTCCAGTGCGAACAACGATTAAATTTATGATTAACAAAAAGCTCAACATAAACAACATTGGCTTCATTGCTCTCCATAAAAAGTTCATTTTTAATTTTGCTAACTGCGCTACTGCAATAATAACAACTCCCATAATCATATAACCTGTATATCCTGCAGGTATAAAAATTGCAATCATCATAATTAACATTGCACATATTTTAGCTCGTGGATCCATCTTATGAATAACAGAATTTAAAGGTAAATATTTTCCTAATGCTATATTATTCATGATGTTTCACCTCTTTTGCAACAGTCTTTGCTAATTCATCAATACTAAGTATAGAAGAATCGATATGAAATCCTACTTTAATTAATTCTTCTCTTAATCGAATGATTGCAGGAGGGTTAATTCTTAATTCTTCTAGTAATTCTAAAGACTCAAAAAACTCCTGTACTTGACATTGCTTTTTGATTTCACCATTTTTTACGACAATCACTTCATCACAGTAATTTAATACATGCTCCATATCATGAGTAACAATTAATACTGTTTTATGAAATTCTTTATTTGTTCTAACAAATAAGTCCATCATGTCTTTTGCCCCTTGTGGGTCAAGTCCAGCGGTAGGTTCATCTAATACCAATACATTTGGATTCATCGCAAGAATTCCTGCTATTGCAACTCTTCTTTTTTGACCTCCAGATAAATCAAAAGGTGATTTCTCCATATAACTTTCATCTAACCCTACTACAGGCATGATTTCTTTAACAATAGCCAAAGCTTCTTCTTCACTTGCACCAAAATTTTTAGGTCCAAACGCAATATCTTTTGCAATTGTTTCTTCAAATAGTTGATATTCTGGAAATTGAAACACTAATCCAACTTGTTTTCTTAATGCTTTTAAATCCGTTGGTTTTTCTGTCGCAATTATTTTTTTATCTAATATTTCTAGTTCACCTTGCGTAGGTAATAGTAATGCATTCAAATGCTGTACTAATGTTGTTTTTCCACTTCCAGTTTCTCCAATAATTGCGGTAACTTTTCCTTCTGGAATTTGTAGACTAATATTCTTTAATGCAACATATTCAAAAGGTGTTCCATTATTATATGTATGTTCTACATTTTTAAACGTAATTGGCATACTTCTTCAACCACCCTTTCTAATGTCGTGCACGATTTTATATCAATATTTTCTTTTTTTAATGCATTTGTAAATTTTAAAGCAAAAGGTATATCGAGCTGCAACTTCACTAACTCTTTTTCTTTTAATAAAATTTCATCAGGTTTTCCACGCATAACTACATGTCCACGATCCATTACAATTACATAATCTGATTTAGAAACTTCTTCAATATCATGAGTAATGGAAATAATAGTAATATTACTTTCTTTATGTATTTCTTGAATCAATTCGTTAATGTCTGCTTTCCCTTGTGGATCAAGCATACTTGTCGATTCATCAAAAATAATAATTTCAGGTGTCATAGCCAATACCCCTGCAATCGCTACTCTTTGCTTCTGCCCACCAGATAGCTTTGTTGGCTCACTATCTAGGTATTTAATCATACCAACCTTATTAGCAAATTTTTCAATAATCGATTGCATTTTTTCTGATTTAATTTGATGATTTTCTAATCCAAATGCTATATCGTCCGCAACTGTTGCTCCAATAAATTGATTATCTGGGTTTTGAAATACAATTCCAACTTTATCACGAATATCGTATACAGAATCATAATCTAATTCTTGATTATCTATATAAATGTGACCTTGATCTTTATCTAAAAGTCCAATTAATAACTTTGCAATGGTACTTTTTCCACTTCCGTTATGTCCAACAATTGTAGTATAACTTCCTTCTGCAATGGAAAAAGAAACATCTTCTACTGCATTTTTTTCTTTATCATATGAAAATGTTAAATTTTCAACACTTATCTTATCCATATCATCACCTCAAATTTGGCTATCCCATTATACAATGAAATTAACAATGAAAACAATCATAATATTATTTTTAACTACTGCAATCTAAAAACTGATCTGCATCTTGTTTTCTTAATACCTTTCTAGATATAACAAAGCTTTTGTTACTCTTAAATTGTTTATTCATAAAATCATAATAGGCTCCAGGAGAAATAATTCCACTTAAATCAACTAAATTTAAACCTATTTCTTTTAATAGATTTGCCATAAAATATACACAATTTGTATATAAAACAAAAAATGTTTTCATTTTCCCATTTTTAATTTTATAATATTTAGGATTTTTTGTATTTCTAGATACTCTACTTATATAATCATCACATAGACCCTTATAAGGCAAACCTTGTTGTTTTAAATCTTCATCACTATAAAAATCAATTAAATTTGAAAATACATCTTTTAATTTTTGATTCAATTTATTCTTTTGATTATCCGTTAAAGTTAATCCAAAACTTATAAGTACTTTATTTTCATTTTTTAAACAATTATATAAATATGAGCTTTTCTCTGCAACTAATACAACACCATCTCCAAGTGTTCCAAATAAGTGTCGTTCATGTGGATCATAACATCCATACGATATGACTTTATTTTTATAAATTAAATCTGTATGACCTAGCATTGCAGGCCCACTAGGAGCGATATGAATCATTACCTCTAAATCAATTGGAATTTCCTTTTTTATCGTATTAAACTTTTCATTTATTTCTACTTCATTATCTTCATCTAGTAAAACATGCAATAATCGTGGTGGAATTATTGCAGAAATAAATGGAGTTACTGCTAATCTCATTTTTTTATTTATAGATATTTTACTATTATTTGGTACACATTCACGAATGCATTCAACTATTGAATTAAATCCGTAAATTAAAAAGTAACTTCCCGTCACAATATTTATAAAAACATGATGTTGTGTTGGATTTTCTAATAAAAATGAGCTCATGCACAAATCACCAAATAAAAAGATTATTTTAAATATTGAAATTTTTAAATTATCTTTTAATTTAACGTAAATCACAATTATTTTTATTGCAGCATGAAACAGAATCCATATACCTATTAATTTTGGTAACATTATATAGAAAATCTTAGATTCGAAAAACGCTATAAAAATTAGAATACACCAAATAATAATTTCATAGATTGATGTAATCTTATGATTAACACTTTTAAAATTTAAGATTAAATTAGAAATTTTTAATATTGTTACAATCGATATACTGACTACAAATATAAAATATAACCAATTCCAAATTCCTAAAGAACCGAAAATAAATGCAAATCCTAAAAAACAAAAAAGTAGCCCAATTAATATCATCGTAATAAAATTAAAACTACGCTGAAACATATACTACCTCCCATATAGTTAAATATTATATACAATACATTTTTTATTTCAACTATATATAAAAAAGATTATCTACGATATGCAGACAATCTTGATAATTTTTTTATTTTAATTATTCAGAAATAACTTTAGTTTCCCAACCTTTGTAAATACCATCATAAACTGCAGCAACATCAGCTAAATAATATATATTAGCCATAATTTTAACAGAGTCAATTGGTGTAATATGCAACACAATTAATTCCAATTCGCAAGCTCCTTTTGTTATTACATAGCCACGATTAATAACTTCATTTTTAAATTGATTCATTTTGCTTTCATCTAAAAATTGTAGATGATGTTGTACAGGTCTTTCTTTTGTATGAATATCATTTTTTTCATCTAAAGACGCAATTCTTGCATCAGTATCTTCTTCTAACAAATTCATCTCATTTGATGTTAAATGTGTATATGTTTCATCGTAAACTTCATTTTTAACTTCTTTATCGAGATGGATATCATTATCATTAAAAGTATTTAAATTTTCTGTATTATCGTCATTTGATTTTGTTTCATTTGTTGAGTTAAGTGTATCGTCTAGTTTAACAAGTGCATCATCATACAATAGACCTTCATCTAAATCCGCAATTTTTTTCTGTTCATCCTTTTTCATTTTATAAGCTACTAAGGCTGCTGCACCACCTACTAGAGCTAATAAAGGCAATACTTTTTTCATATGTTCATCACCACTTTCATGGTTATATTGTATCACAATTTAGCTAAATTGATACTATAAAACTATTTTTTTCTGCTGATTCCAACACCATCACCAAAATCAAAAAATTTCGTTTCAAAATCATCTCTATTTTTTAAATAATCAACAAATTTTCCAATTTTGGTAACTAATTGTCTAAGATTTCTACTAGTTACAAGTTCTCTATGCTCAACAAATCCATGAAACTTTAAATTGTCTGTGATAACATAACCATTCTTTACTAAATTTTTTTCATAACGTTCAAAAAATTTAATATATTGAGCCTTTGCTGCATCAATAAATAACATATCAAATTCGCCATCTATAACAGTCTCTAATGCATCACCATGTATAATTGTAATTTGATTTTCCATTTTTGCTTTTTTTATGTTTTCAACAGCCTTTTGATATCTAATATCATCTCTTTCCACTGTAACAATTTTAATATTTGGATTCAAATTTGCCATTCGTATTGCAGAATATCCTATTGCACTACCAATTTCTAAAATATTCTTTATATTATTTTTCTTAATAAAATTACACATAAAATCTATTCCTTCATGCTGCATAATAGGTACATCATTGATTTTAGCATATTCTTCCATTTCTCTAATTAAATCTTCCATAACAAACTCCTATATTTTACAATCCATTTAATTATAGCATTTAAATAAAAAAAAGACATCATGAATTCATGATGTCAATCTTATATTATTTTACAAATTCAACAATTGCCATTGGAGCAGCGTCTCCACGACGAATTCTTGTTTTTACAACTCTTGTATATCCACCGTTGCGATCTTTGTAAGCAGGTCCAATTTCATTGAACAATTTTTGTAAAGCTGTAGTTCCTGTTGCTTCATCAACTACAACATCGCGTACAAATTTAGCAGCTTGACGACGAGCATGTAAATCTCCACGTTTTGCTAAAGTTACTAATTCATCAACAACAGAACTGATTTCTTTTGCTTTCATTTCAGTTGTTTCTACTTGACCATGAGCGATTAAAGATGTAGCTAAGTTACGTAATAAAGCTTTACGGTGATCAGCAGTACGTCCTAATTTACGATTCCACATTGGTTGTTTACCTCCTTTGCGAATAAATATCTTATTCGTATGACTTAAAGTTTAAGCCTAAATCATACAATTTATCTTTTACTTCTTTAAGTGATTTTTTACCTAAGTTACGAACTCTCATCATTTCGTCTTCAGTACGTTGAGTTAATTCTTCAACAGTCTGAATACCTGCACGTTTTAAACAGTTATAAGAACGAACAGATAAATCTAAATCTTCGATTGGCATTACAAGTCCTTTATTTTGAACTTCTCCTTGAGCTTCTTTCATAACAGATTCCATATCATTTACTGTTTGATCAACATTTGTTAATAAATCTAAATGATCAATTAAAATCTTAGAAGATAATGCTAAAGATTCAGCTGGACCAATAGATGAGTCAGTCCAAATTTCTAAAGTTACCTTATCATATTTTGCATTTTGACCAACACGAGTTGGATCAACAGAGTAAGATACTTTTTCAATTGGTGTATAAATTGAATCAGTATAAATGATTCCTAAAGGCTGATTAGGAGTTTGATATAATTCTTTGTTAGCATCTGCACTGACGTATCCACGTCCAACGCGTGCTTGTAACTCCATTTCTAACTTTCCGCCTTCTTCAAGAGTACAGATATGTAAATCATTACTTAAAATCTCTACTCCATCTGGACAGATAATATCTGCACCAGTCACCTCACCAGGTCCTTGTTTAGAAATACGAAGTGTATATACTTCATCATCTTGAATTTCCATAACTAATGTTTTAATGTTTAAAATCATTGTAGCTACGTCTTCAACAATTCCTGGAATAGATGTAAATTCGTGGTAAACCCCGTCAACTTTTATTGAAAATACGGCAGCTCCCGGTAAAGAGGAAAGCAAAACACGTCTTAGTGCATTCCCAATAGTTGTTCCGAATCCTCTTTCTAGAGGACCAAATACAAACTTACCATAGTTCTTTGATTCATCGTATTCTTTTACTTCAAATTGTGCACGTTCGAATTTTTGCATACTTATACCTCCTCGACTAGCTTATGATTAACCACGTGGTCGTTTTGGTGGACGACAACCGTTGTGTGGAATAGGAGTTACATCATTAATCATTGTAATTTCTAATCCTGCAACCTGTAATGCTCTTACAGCTGCTTCACGTCCAGGTCCTGGACCTTTTACGTTTACTGATACTGTTTTCATACCATTTTCTATTGCTGCTTTACCTGCAGCTTCGCCTGCCATCTGAGCAGCAAATGGAGTAGATTTACGTGAACCTTTGAACCCCAATGCACCAGCGCTAGACCATGCTACAGCGTTTCCACTTTCGTCAGTAATAGTAACGATGGTATTGTTAAAAGTTGAATGAATATGAGCACATCCACGAGCAACATTCTTGCGTGCTCTACGTTTACGTGCGCCCGCTTTTACGTTTTTTGCCATTTTAATTTCCTCCTATCGTCCTATTTCTTTTTATTTGCTACTGTACGAACTGGACCTTTACGCGTACGAGCATTTGTTTTTGTTCTTTGTCCGCGAACCGGTAAACCTTTACGGTGACGGATTCCACGGTAGCATCCTACTTCCATTAAACGTTTGATGTTTAAAGCAACTTCACGGCGTAAGTCACCTTCAACTTTAATTGAGTCAATTTCAGTACGGATTGCGTTAACTTGTTCTTCTGTTAAATCTTTTACACGGATATCTTCGCTAATTCCAGTTTTTGCTAAAATTTGTTTAGCAGTTGTGCTTCCGATACCGTAAATGTACGTTAATGATACTACTACGCGTTTATCGCGTGGTAAGTCAACACCTGCAATACGAGCCATTTTACATTACACCTCCATTAGTTTCCTTGTCTTTGTTTGTGTTTTGGATTTTCGCAAATGACCATGACACGGCCTTTACGTTTAATAATGCGGCACTTATCGCATATTGGTTTGACAGATGGTCTTACTTTCATGCGTCTTCCTCCTTATTCTCGACTTATTTGTGTCGGAATGTAATTCGCCCACGTGTTAAATCATAAGGTGAAATTTCAACAGTCACACGATCCCCTGGTAAAATGCGGATGTAATGCATGCGGATTTTACCAGAAACGTGAGCCAAGATTTCGTGTCCGTTTCCTAATTTCACTTTGAACATTGCGTTTGGAAGTGTGTCAATGACTTCTCCTTCCATTTCAATAACATCTTGTTTACCCATTAGTTGGATGTTCCTCCTCATTCGTTGTAGTGAGTATTTCATACCCATTTTTTGTAATCACGATTGTATGCTCGAAATGTGCGGATAATTTACCATCTTTAGAAATTACTCCCCATCCATCTGGCAACAAACGTGTCTGCGGCTTACCTGCTAAAACCATTGGTTCAATCGCAAGTGTCATGCCTTCTTCTAACAGAATACCATGACCTGCCGGTCCAAAATTTGGAACTGTCGGATCTTCATGGACAGAAGTTCCAATACCATGACCTGCATAATCTCTAGGTAAGGAGTATCCATGTCCAAAAACATACTCTCCTATCGCATGAGATATATCAGTTAAATGATTCCCAGCTTTTGCCATTTTTAAACCTTCAAATAAAGATTTTTCGCCAATTTCAAGTAAAGCATTTACTTCTTCACTCACATTACCGACAGCATATGTCCATGCTGAGTCACCATGATATCCTTTATAACAGGCACCAATATCTACCGAAACAATGTCCCCATCATGTAATACTGTATCATCTGGGATACCATGTACCATGACAGAATTCACAGATATACATGCAGCAGTTGGAAAACCATACAAACCCTTAAATGACGGAGTCCCGCCATTTTTTATAATTGTTTTTTCAACAATTTCATTAATCTGATTTGTAGTTATTCCATCACGTATAACTGATTGCGCTGCACGATGTGCGAGCGCAACAATTATACCTGCTTTTTTCATATATGTCAACTCCTGATTTGACTTTGGATTAATCATTTATTATTTCTCCAAAGCATTCAAGACATCATTCCATACATTTTCAATTGGTTGATCAGCATTGATTTTTGTAACAATACCTTGTTCTTCATAATAATCAAGAACAGGAGCAGTTTGTTTACTGTATTCATCTAATCTGACAGTTAAGCTTTCAACTGTGTCATCTTTACGTTGGTATAATTCACCACCGCAAACATCACATTTACCTTCAACTTTTGGTGGTTTTGATTGTAAATGATAAATTTCTCCACAATTTTTGCATAAACGACGTCCAGTAATTCTTCCGGCTAACACTTCAAAAGCGATATCCATAGCAATTACTTTATCAATAGCTAAATCACTATTTTTAGATAATTCGTCAAATGCTTTTGCTTGATCTAAAGTTCTTGGATAGCCATCTAAAAGATAACCATTTTTCTTATCTTCTAAATTTTCCAAATAACTTTTTACCATATTGTTTACTAATTCATCTGGAACTAACATTCCTTTGTCCATATAATCTTTGGCTTTTAGTCCAAGTTCTGTACCATTACCAATTTCTGAACGAAAGATATCTCCAGTTGAAATATGGTTAACATTAAATTTTTCAACAATTCTTGCAGACATAGTACCTTTACCAGCACCAGGTCCACCCATAATTAAAATATTCAAAGGTTCACCTTCTATCTATTAAGAAATCTATTATAAGATTTTTGTGTTAAACGTCCTTCAATTTGTTTAACAGTTTCCATTGCCACACCAACAACGATAATAATTCCTGTTCCACCAATTCCCATTGAGCTTGGAAGACTAGTGACTAAAGGAAGTACATGTGGTAAAACGGCAATGAATGCTAATGCAATAGCACCTAATACTGTAATTCTATTTAAAACTTTATTGATGTAATCTTTAGTTTCTGTTCCAGGTCTAACACCAGGAATATATGTTCCTGATTTTCCAAGATTTTCAGCAATTTTTTCTGGATCAACCTGTAACTGAGTATAAAAGAATGTAAATAAAATAATTAAAACAACATAAATAATTAAACTTACTGCTGTTTGCATACCAAGGAAATATTCCACAGTATGAACCCATTCAGCTGCAGTTATCATTTTAATAATCTGTAATGGAGCAACCATTATAGCTGATGCAAAAATAACAGGAATAACACTTGCTGAATTTATTTTTAATGGTAAGTATGTCATATCTTTACGACGTGTAGTTACCGTACTTGAAGTATATTGAATTGGAATTTTACGTTCAGCAATTTGCATGCAAACTACAAAAACAATAATTAATAAGTAGCATAAAATATATCCACCAAAACTTAATAACCCATTGAATGTTGCTGAACTACTTGAAGTATTTACTAAAGTACTCCATGCACTTGAAAATTCAAATGGAAGTCTTGAAATAATTCCTGCTGCAATGATTAATGAAACTCCATTTCCAATACCTTTTGAAGTAATACTATCCCCAATCCATAATAGGAACATGCTGCCTGCTGTTAATACAGTAGCTACATATAGTATACTAGACCATCCATTTCCATTTACTAATAAATTTGGGTATGTTCTAGAAAAACCATATATTAGCATAGAAGCCTGGAAGAAGCTTAAAACTACTGCCAGGTATCTTGTATATTGATCAATCTTTTTTCTACCAGATGCTCCACCTTTAGCTAATTCAGTTAAAGCTGGAATTACATCCATTGATAATAATTGAATGATAATAGAAGCGGTGATGTATGGTCCAACACCTAATGCAAAAATTGACATTTGTTCTAGACCACCACCACCTAATAGATTAATCATATCAAGCAGCGAATTCCCAGATTTCGTTAAAGATGATGTATCTACCATTGGAACAGTAATAGCTGTTCCAAATCGAAAGATAAATAACATAATAAGAGTAAAGATAATTCTTTTACGAATATCTTTATTCTTGAACATGCTGGAAATCGTATTTAGCATATTAGATAACCTCTGCTTTTCCGCCTGCTTGCTCAATTACTGTAGATGCTGATTTAGAGAATTTGTTAGCTTTAACTGTTAATTTTTTAGTTAATTCGCCTTCCCCTAAAATTTTAATTCCATCTAACTCTTTTTTAACTAAACCACTTTCAATAAGTAATTCAGGTGTTACTTCAGTTCCATCTTCAAATTTATTTAAAGATGCAACATTAACAATTGCGTATTCCTTACGATTAAAGTTAGTAAATCCACGTTTAGGTAAACGTCTAGCAAGTGGTGTTTGTCCACCTTCGAATCCTAAGCGAACTCCTCCACCTGATCTAGCTTTTTGACCTTTGTGTCCTTTACCAGCTGTTTTACCGTTACCAGAAGCAGGTCCACGTCCAACACGGAATCCAGCGCTTCTAGCACCTTCTGTATAACTCATTTCATGTAATTTCATGTTTTATTTCCTCCTGTTAACCGCGAATTTCTTCTGGTTTTTTACCACGGAGAGATGCAACATCTTCGATTGTTTTTAAATCTTTTAATGCAGCAATCGTAGCACGAACCATGTTGATTGGTGTACGGCTTCCTAAACATTTAGTTAGGATATCACTAATACCAGCAAGTTCTAATACATCACGAACTGGCCCACCAGCGATAACTCCGGTACCTTCTGTAGCAGGACGTAAGAAAATTTCTCCAGCCCCATAACGCCCTGTGATAGCATGAGGAATTGTTGTTCCTACTGTTGAAACTTTGAATAAGTTTTTCTTTGCATTTTCAACAGCTTTTTTGATTGCATCAGGAACTTCGTTAGCTTTTCCTGTACCAAATCCTACACGACCTTTTTTATCACCGATTACAACTAATGCAGCAAAACGGAAACGGCGTCCACCTTTTACTACTTTTGTTACACGGTTAATGGTTACAACGCGTTCTTCGAATTCTTTTTCTACTTCGCGATTTCTTCTTGGTTTACGTTCCATTCGCATAACCTCCTAAAATTTCAAGCCGGCTTCTCTAGCCGCTTCTGCTAAAGCTTTTACACGACCTGTGTAAACATATCCACCACGGTCAAATACTACATTTGTAATATTATTGTTAAGTGCACGTTTTGCAACTTCTGCACCAACAGTTTTAGCAGCTTCAATATTTCCGCCGTTTTCTAATTTTAATTCAACACTACTAGCTGAAACTAATGTTTTTCCATTAACATCATCAATAATTTGCGCGTGAATGTGACTATTTGAACGGAAAACGTTCAGGCGGGGACATTCAGGAGTACCACTAATTTTGGTACGAACACGCGTGTGACGGCGTAAGCGCTCATCATTTCTAGATACTTTCTTAAGCATTGTTCAATTTCTCCTTTCCCACTATTTCTTACCTGCTGTTTTACCTTCCTTACGACGAACATATTCACCTTTGTAGCGAATACCTTTGCCTTTGTAAGGTTCTGGTTTTCTTACAGCACGTACGTTTGCAGCGAATTCACCAACACGCTGTTTATCAATACCTGATACTTTAATACCAGTTGCACTAGTACATTCTACAGTTAAATCATCTTGAACTGTAAATTCTACTGGATGTGAGAATCCAACATTTAATGTTAATTTTTTACCGCTCATAGCAGCACGGAAACCGATACCAACTAATTCTAATTCTTTTGTATAACCATTTGTTACACCTTCAACCATATTAGCTAATAATGCACGAGTTGTTCCGTGTAATTGTTTTGTTGATTTTAAATCATTTGGACGAGTAACGTTCAATACATTTTCTTCAACAGTAATTCCATATTTTGGATCAAATTGACGAGTTAAAGTTCCTTTAGGTCCTTTAACAGTCACCTCATTCCCAGCAGCGATAGTAACTTCTACGCCTGCAGGAATGGTAATCGCTTTATTACCGATACGTGACATTCTTCTTTACCTCCGTCTAGATTACCACACGTAAGCGATGACTTCGCCACCAACGTGTTTAGCTCTAGCTTCTTTATCTGTCATTAAACCATGTGATGTAGAGATAATTGCAATACCTAATCCGTTTAATACGCGAGGAACTTCATCCACTTTAGCGTATACACGTAATCCTGGTTTTGAAACTCTCTTTAATCCATTGATTACTTTTTCATTGTTTGGACCATATTTTAATGTAACAGTGATAGTTTTTTTAACATCTCCATCTACTGCATAATCAGTAATGAATCCTTCTTCTTTTAAAATTCTTGCGATTGCGATTTTTTCGTTATTTGCAGGAACTTCAACTACATCGTGACGAGCTTGTAAACCGTTACGAATTCTAGTTAGCATATCTGCAATCGGATCTGTCATAATCATCATGACTATATTCCTCCTATCTGATTACCAACTTGCCTTTTTTACACCCGGAATTTGACCTTTATAAGCCAATTCACGGAAGCAAATACGGCATAGTTTGTATTTACGTAAAACTGAGTGAGGACGACCACAACGTTCGCAACGTGTGTACTCACGCACTTGGAACTTTTGAGGACGTTTTGATTTATTAATCATTGCTTTCTTTGCCATATTGAAAGTCCTCCTATTTCTTGAAAGGCATTCCTAATTCATCAAGTAATGCCTTAGCTTCTTCATTTGTTTTAGCTGTTGTAACAATTACAATATCCATACCACGAACATGATTTACTTTATCGTAGTTAATTTCAGGGAAAATTAATTGTTCTTTAATACCTAATGTATAGTTTCCACGTCCATCGAATGATGTAGTAGATACTCCACGGAAATCACGTACACGTGGTAAAGAGATATTCATTAATTTATCCATAAAATCATACATTTTTTCTTTACGTAATGTTACTTTACATCCAATTGGCATACCTTCACGTAATTTGAAGTTTGCAATTGATTTTTTAGCTCTTGTAACAACTGGAGCTTGTCCAGTAATTTGCGCTAATTCAGCGATTGCTTCATCTAGTACCTTTGGATTTGCAATTGCTTCACCAATTCCCATATTGATAACGATTTTATCAACATAAGGAACTTCCATAACTGAATCGTAGTTAAACTTTTTCATTAAGTTAGGTACAACTACATCTTTATATTTCTGATTTAGGCGGTTCATCCTTTAACCCTCCTACTTAACTTCAGCGCCTGTTTTTTTGTAGACGCGAACCTTTGTTGTATTTCCTTGTTTGTCTTCTTTCATTTCGAATCCAATACGACTTGCTTTTTTAGCTTTGCTATCGTATGCCATTACATTACTAACATGAATTGGCATTTCTTTCTCAATAATTCCTCCATCAGGATTTGCTTGAGTTGGTTTTAAATGTTTTTTAGCAACATTTACACCTTCAACGATAACTTTATTTTCTTTTGGTAAAACTTTTGTTACTTCAGCAACAGTGCCCTTGTAAGCACCTGTAATAACCTGAACTTTATCACCTTTTTTGATTTTCACAAAGACACCTCCTTATAATACTTCTGGTGCCAAAGACACAATTTTCATGAAGTCTTTGTCACGTAATTCTCTTGCTACTGGTCCAAAGATACGTGTTCCACGAGGAGTTTTGTCATCTTTAATTAACACAACAGCATTGTCATCAAATTTAATGTAAGTTCCGTTTTCACGACGAACCCCACGTTTTGTACGTACGATTACACCTTTAACAACGTCACCTTTTTTAACAGTTCCACCAGGAGCAGCCTGTTTTACAGTACAGACAACGATATCCCCGATGTTTGAAAACTTACGAACGCTTCCACCTAAACAACGGATTACTAAAACTTCTTTAGCACCAGTGTTGTCAGCGACGCGTAATCTACTTTCATTCTGGATCATGAATGTCTACCTCCTAGCGCCTAAAGCTGAACAGCTTTCTCAACGATTTCAACTAAGCGGAAACGTTTAGTAGCAGATAATGGACGAGTTTCCATAATAACTACTTTATCTCCAACTCTTGCTTCGTTATTTTCGTCATGAGCTTTAAATTTTTTAGAATATTTTACACGTTTTCCATATAAAGGATGTGTTTTTTTAGTTTCAACAATTACAGTAATTGTTTTATCCATTTTATCTGAAACGACAGTTCCACGATAAACTTTACGGTTAGATCTTTCCATAGCTTAGTGATCCTCCTTAATCCTGATTGCTAAGCTCACGCTCAGTCAATACGGTTTTCATACGGGCAATATCTTTTTTCACTGTTTTCATACGAGCAGTGTTAGCTAATTGTCCTGTTGCTTGTTGGAAACGAAGATTAAAAAGTTCATCTTTAAGCGTTTCGATCTGTTGTTTAATTTCAGTATTGCTTAATTCTCTGATCTCTTTCGCTGTCATTATTTTGTCTCTCCTTTTCTAACAAATTTTGTTTTAACTGGTAATTTGTGAGAAGCTAAACGGAATGCTTCACGTGCAACTTCTTCAGGAACTCCAGCGATTTCAAACATAACACGTCCTGGTTTTACTACAGCTACCCATCCTTCTGGAGCACCTTTACCAGAACCCATACGTACTTCTAATGGTTTTTTCGTTCTTGCCATATGAGGGAAGATACGAATCCAAACTTTACCACCACGTTTCATGTAACGTGTCATAGCGATACGAGCAGCTTCGATTTGACGGTTGCTAATATAAGCTCCAGTATCAGCCATTAATCCATATTCACCAAAAGATACGTCACGACCTGCTTTAGCACGTCCTTCATAGCTTAAACGGTGAGGTCTTCTATATTTTGTTCTTTTAGGCATCAACATAATTAGTTTCCTCCTTCCGCAGATTTAGGAGCGCTTGTTGCAGCTCTTCTTTGATTGTTATTGCGGCGGTTATTACGACGTCCACGACGACGATCATTTCCTTTAGGTGCTTCTGGTTCTTGAACCATTTGTCCTGGTAATACTTCACCACGGCAGATCCAAACTTTAACACCTAAACGACCATACTGAGTAGCAGCTTCTTCCCATGCATAGTCAATATCAGCACGTAATGTATGTAGAGGTACAATACCTTCACTATATCCTTCAGCACGTGCCATATCTGCTCCACCTAAACGACCAGATACTGAAGTTTTAATTCCTTTAGCTCCAGCGCGCATAGTTCTTTGAATAGCTTTTTTCTGAGCTGTACGGAAACTTGCACGTTGTTCTAATTGGTCAGCAATACTACGAGCTACCAATCTAGCATCTAAATCAGGGTTTGCAATTTCTAATACTTTAACATAGATGTTTTTTCCACCTGTTAATTTTTCTAATTTTTTCTTTAAGTTTTCGATACTTTCTCCGTTTGTACCAATGATCACACCAGGACGAGCTGTACGGATCATAATCTCAACACGGTTTTTAGAACGTTCGATTTCAATTCTAGATACAGAAGCTGCCTTTAATTCTTTGAATAAGAATTCACGAATTTTAACATCTTCTAGTAATAAATCGGCATAATCTTTGTCAGCATACCATCTTGACTCCCAGTCGCGAATAACGCCAACTCGCATTCCGATTGGACTAACTTTCTGTCCCATGAGCTACCTCCTTAATTACGCTCGTCAACCACTACAGTAATGTGGCTGGTGCGTTTATGGATTGCACTTGCAGATCCTTTTGCACGTGGCATGAAGCGTTTCAAAGTAACACCTTCGTTAGCATAACATGCTTTCACGTATAATTTTTCTTCATTCATTTCATTGTTATTAACAGCATTTGCTACAGCTGATTTTAATACTTTTGCGATAGATTCAGCAGCAACATTTGGTGTAAATTTCAAAATTGCTGCAGCTTCGTCAACGTTTTTCCCACGAATTAAATCAATTACAAGACGAGCTTTTCTAGGTGGGATACGTAATGTCTTTGCAGTTGCTTTTACTTCCATCTCACGTTTCCTCCTTATCTCTTAGCTTTCTTGTCATCACTTCCGTGATCAGCATATTTACGTGTTGGCACGAATTCTCCAAGTTTATGTCCTACCATGTCTTCAGTAACATAAACAGGCATGTGTTCTTTACCGTTATATACAGCAAATGTATGTTCCACAAACTGAGGGAAAATTGTTGAACGACGTGACCAGGTTTTAATAACTTGTTTTTTTCCGGCTGCATTCAATGCTTCAACCTTTTTCATTAAATGGTCATCACAGAATGGGCCTTTTTTCAAACTACGACTCATTGTTTATTTCCTCCTTTTGCCTATTTGCCATTACGACGACGAACGATTAACTTCGTAGACTGTTTTTTATCTTTACGAGTTTTAACACCCATAGCTTTTTTACCCCAAGGAGTCATTGGTGATTTACGTCCTACTGGAGTACGTCCTTCACCACCACCATGAGGGTGATCATTAGGGTTCATAACAGAACCACGAACTGTTGGACGAATACCTCTCCAACGGTTACGACCAGCTTTACCATAGTTTACTAAGCTATGATCTTCGTTTCCAACCATACCGATTGTTGCACGACAATTAGACAAAATTTTACGAACTTCTCCAGATACTAAACGGATAGTTACATATTTTTCTTCAACACCTAAAATCTGAGCAGATGCACCAGCTGAACGAGCTAATTGTCCACCTTTACCAGGTTTTAATTCGATATTGTGAATAAATGTACCTTCAGGAATATCTTTCAATTCTAAGGCATTACCTACTTTAATATCAGCACCAGCACCAGATACAACTGTCATTCCAACAGTTAATCCTTTTGGAGCGATAATATAACGTTTTTCACCATCTGCATAGTGTAATAAAGCAATATTTGCAGAACGGTTTGGATCATACTCAATAGTAGCCACTTTAGCAGGGATAGCATCTTTATTACGTTTGAAATCGATAATACGATATGCACGTTTGTGTCCTCCACCTTGGTGGCGAGTTGTTGTACGTCCAGTATTGTTTCTTCCACCTTTGCTATTTAAAGGTGCAACTAATGATCTTTCTGGCTTATTTGCAGTAATTTCTTCACGAGATAAGCTAGTCATTCCACGACGACCTGGAGTGGTCGGTTTATACTTTTTAATTGGCATTTGTCAATTTCCTCCTTACGCAATATTTATTCAGGAAATAGCGTTCTTCTTCCTGATTTTATTTAGCTTCTTCTTCGCCAAATAAGTTAATATCTTGTCCTTCAGCAATTTTTACATATGCTTTACGAACAGCTTTTGTTTTACCAACGTATTTACCCATTCTTTTTGTTTTAGGTTTTACGTTAACAACATTAACAGCAACTACGTCAACACCGAAAATACTTTCAACAGCTTGTTTAACAAGTGTTTTGTTAGCGCCTTTTTTAACTTCGAAAGTTACTTTGTTGTCTTCGTCCATATATCTCATTGTTTTTTCAGTAATGATTGGACGGATAATAATGTCTCTATAGTTACTCATTATGCAAGTGCCTCCTCAACATCTTTAACAGCAGCTTCTGTAAAGATAATTCTGTTAGCATTTACGATATCGTAAACATTTAAACCATCAGCAGTTAACATCATCATTGATGGAATGTTTCTCATGCTTAGGAATGCATTTTCAAAATTTTCTCCTTCAGATACTACGAATAATGTTTTTTTAGGAGCGTTTAAGTTAGCGATAATTTCATTAAAAGCTTTTGTTTTTGGAGCTTCTAATTCAAATTTATCAACTACGCTCATAGCATTTTCTAACACTTTTTCAGATAATACTGATTTAAGTGCAAGACGTCTAACTTTTTTGTTTAATTTGTATGCGTAGCTTCTTGGTGTTGGTCCAAATACAGTTCCTCCACCTCTCCACTGTGTTGCACGGATAGAACCTTGACGAGCACGTCCAGTTCCTTTTTGTCTCCAAGGTTTACGTCCACCACCGCTTACTTCTGTACGGTTTTTAGTGTCATGTGTTCCTTGGCGCATGCTTGCGCGTTGCATAACAATGGCATCGAAGATACATTGCTGATTTGGCTCGATGCCAAATACTGTATCAGCAAGAGTGATTTCATGTAACTCTTTACCAGCTTGGCTTAATACGACCATCTTAGGCATCTTTTATTCCTCCTCTTTCGTGTAATCTACCAAAGTCACAGGAGCTTTATCTCCTTTTGAGCATTTAGCAGTGCGTACCATAACTAAACCACGTTTAGGTCCAGGCACGTTACCTTTAATTAATAAATAGTTGTTTTCAACGTCAACTTTGATTACTGTCAAGTTTTGGTTAGTTGTTTTGTATCCACCTAACTGACCTGCCATAATAGTACCTTTGATGATTCTACCTTGGCGAGATGTAATACCGTTTGTAGCTAAAGAACCAATGTGACGAATGTTTTTAGATCCACCATGAGATTTAGGTCCCTGGTGAGCATTGTTACGTACGATTGTACCGTTGTATCCTCTACCTTTGCTTGTACCGATAACATCAACTGTTTCACCAGCAGAGAAGATATCAACTTTTACTTCATCACCTAAGTTAACGTCTAATTCGCAATCACGAACTTCTTTAACAAAACGTTTAGGAGCAGTGTTTGCTTTTGCAACATGACCTTTTGCAGGTTTGCTGCTGCGAGATTCTTTTACATCTTCAAATCCTAATTGTACAGCTTCGTATCCATCGTTTTCCACTGTTTTTTTCTGTAATACTACATTTGGTGTAGCTTCAACAACAGTAACCGGAATTAATACTCCATCTTCCGTGAATACCTGTGTCATTCCAAGTTTACGTCCAAGTATACCTTTCATGTTGTCACCTCCATTACAGCTTAATTTCGATGTCAACACCACTTGGCAATTCTAAACGACTCAATGAATCGATTGTTTCTGCCGTAGGTCCGACAATCTCAATTAAACGTTTGTGCGTTCTGATCTCGAATTGTTCACGAGAATCTTTATATTTGTGTACCGCACGCAGAACAGTAACGATCTGCTTTTCAGTTGGAAGAGGTACTGGTCCAACAATTTTCTTAGCACCGTGAGCTTGTGCTGCCTGAACAATCTTTTCTGCAGATGCATCTAAGATTCTATGTTCGTAGGCTTTTAAGCGAATTCTTACGCTATTTTTTGCCATGAATATTCTCCTTTCGTCTATATCGACTATAGACTCGCTCGATGCGAATTCCCCGGCCTCGCCGTCCATGACAACGTTTCTCAGTGGGTCGGCAACCTCGCATGTCCTTGCGGTCATAACAATATATTAGCACATATCAGTAATGATTACAACCCCTTATTTAAAGGTTTTTCATTTTTTATTTAGTGAATTATAGTCACTCTTGTATATTTACTATTTCCTTATTTATACACACTACATTTTATAATTAATTCATAAATTCTTTATATAATGCTTTTAATTTTATATACCATATATTTTTTTATATAAATAAACTATCATAACCACGCCTAAAAGACGTGGTATGAACTCGCCCTATAAGGGCCTATTGTTGCGCATGGTCCTTCGACCACTGAGGCCCGACA
>RCNI01001155.1_pt1 | contig 22503 bp, 14 predicted proteins | sample 2041151 | NCBI WGS metagenome assembly RCNI01 (sample SAMN09708214, study PRJNA481090) | feces metagenome | isolation source: feces | place: Antarctica: Albino Rookery | reverse complement strand
GAGGAAGCTGCGGCTATCCAGGCGAGGACCCCAGTATGCGAGTGTGGGGGCAAATACCAGGTCAGCTAGCTAAAACCTTTATAGTTCCAAATAAAGGATATGATGTATGAAATTCAATAGAATGCCAGTTGTATGCGCATTTACACTTGCGCTCGCTACAACTCTTGGTCTTTCCGGATGTTCTCTCTCTCAACCTACTGTACAAGAAGCTGAGGCTAAGGCTCATGCAGCTTTAGTACCTGAGGTAAAAGAACCTGTTATTCAGAAGGCTGACACGCTTACTGTTGGAATTAGGTCTTCTCTTGCTAAGGCTCCTATGTATATCAAGGATTCTAATGGTCGCCTTACAGGATTAGATGTAGACATGGCTTCTGCGCTTGCAGATACACTTGGCCTAAACGTTAAGTTTGTAATGGTGAGCGAGAAGGATACTCCAGAGTCTGCTAAGTGCGATGTCATTATGGATGTAACCTCTTCTGACAACACCAATCTTACTGTGGTAGGTAACTACAGTGAAGCAGCAACTGCATTCTTTGCTAAGGGTCCTGCTCATACAGCAGACATTAGTGAGATCAATGGCAAGAAGGTAGGATTCCAGACTTCATCTGCATCTCAGCAGGCACTGAAGCAAACTAATGTCTCAGTACAAGAAGTTCCTTTTGAGAATCTTAACAAGGCATTCGAAGCACTTTCCAAGGGCGAAGTTGACTATGTAATGTGTGATGCATACACCGGTGCTTATCTTGCCAATCTATATGATGGTATCTCAATGGTAGGTACTTTGGATGTACCTCAAGCATATGGTGTTGGTGTATCTTCTAACAACCAGGCGCTACAGCAGGCTGTTCAAAAGGCCATGGATACTCTTGCAAGCAACGGTCTCACTCAGCTTATCCACAATAGCTGGGTTGGAAATATCGGCGTAATCTCAGCCGATTCTAAGATTAAGGGTGTCGAGAAGAAGAAGGCTGATGCGGAATCTTCTGACTCTAAGGACGAAAACGATTCTTCCAATCCTGAATCTGCGCTGAAAGATCCAAATGGTGAACTTACCAATCCTGGTGCAAATGCAGGCGTTGCTTAAAACCAGTAATTGAATAAAATTCCTTTTTGAGCAGGTAATATATACCTGCTCAAATGCTTTAATTCTAGTAAAGATATTGATATGTTTCCTTTACCGATTTATACCCACCGTTTATGTATAGAGTGAGTATAGAGTGTGTAGTTTACGGTCTAAGTGGTAATAATACTGGTAGTACTTATAGATAAGTACTTTAACTATATGACCGATTGGAGGCATTATGCTAGACATCACTATCTCCGGACGCAACGTCACCATCACCGATGCCATGAATGACTATGTAGTCGAGAAAATCGGCTCCGCGGTCAAGGTTTTTGATATCAAGCCTATGACACTTGATGTTGTGTTGCGCGTAAATAAGAATCGCTCTAACCCTGAGAATCAGGTCTGCGAGGTTACTGTTTTTATTCGTGATGTTGTCATTCGTGTTGAATGCGCTTCTCATGATATGTATGCAGCTATTGATGGTGCTGCAGAGAAGGTAGCTCGCCAGATCCGTAAATATAAGACTAAAGTAATCGATCACCACTCTCGTCCTGTTGAGAAGAAGAAGGTACACCTTCTTACTCGTGAAGAGATGGATGCATTGCTTGAGCCTGTATCTGAGGTAGATGAAGAGAATGAGCATGTACGTGTTAAGTACATCGATCTTCAGCCTTTAACTGAGGAAGAGGCACTTGTTCAGACAGATCTTATCGGACATGATTTCTATGTTTATATCGATAAGGTAACTGGACTCACTAACGTTGTATACCACCGTCATGACGGAGGATACGGCATCTTGAAACCTAAGATTGAGGATATGGATGATTAATTTGCACAGTCAAGATGATGCGTCATCTTCTATGCCTATCGATACTAATATGACGTCTGGGGCATCAGCCCCAGACGTTTTCACGTCAAATGGGATTGTTAAATCCTTGGCGAATACTCAACGCAAATGTCACATCATTGCTGATTCATGTGCGGATTTCTCACTGCAGAAGTTTGCAACTCTCGGCATTGATTGTATTTGCTTTCCTTATCGTGTGGATGGTGAGGAATATCTCGATGATATGTATCAGTCCACAACCCCAGAGCAGTTCTACGAGCGAATTCAGGAGGCTCAAGAAATATCAACTGCCGCCGTATCTCCCGGTCGCTATTTTGAGATTTTTGAAGATGCTCTAAAGGGTGGAAAGCCTGTCATTTATGTTGGCTTTACCGGTGGTCTATCCAGTGCCATAAGCAATGCTTTCATGGCTCAAGAGATGATCAAAGCAAAGTATCCAGATCCAGAGCTTTATGTATTTGATAATTTGCTTCCCTCTATGTCTGCTGAACTTCTCGTTATTGAGATGTGTAAGAAAGCGGATGAGGGAATGGAGGCTAAAGATCTCTATGAGTGGGCGCTTGATGCTCGCTATCATATTAGAGGAGTCTTTACGCTTGACTCATTTGATTTTCTTGCTCGTGGAGGTCGCATTCCATCCTCTGCAGCTCATACATCTCAGGTACTCGACATAAAGCCAGAGCTTTCATATGACCTGAGCGGCTCATTGACACTTCGTGGCGTTCATCGAGGACGAAAGCGTGCCCTTAGAGCGCTTGCAAACTTTGTAGCCGAGCGATGGGATAGAAATCCCGATCATCCAATGGCGATTGGTTGCGCAGGTTCTATTAAGGATGGCCAAGCTCTTGAAGCACTCTTGCGCAAAGAGCCAGGAATGGAAAACATCGAAATTATCATATCCCCAATATCACCTGTACTGGGATGCCATGTTGGTCCTGGAATGGTCGGTGTATCATTTTGGACATCAGATCGCAGAGAAAAGAAATCTATAGCTGACAAGCTCAGCTCTAAAGTTAAAAGTCTTGCAAAAGATCAGCCACGCACATTGTGCCTAAACAAAGAGGATTAAATTATGTCTAGCTACACTATTGCTTTTTTAACTGATGCTCATGCAGCTGTTGAGTACGCTCAGAAATTGAAGGACTCTGTCCATACAACCAAGGTTTTTACTGATGATGATCAGGTGGCAAAAGAATTTGCTGAGGTAGGAATTAATGTTCTTCTAGAGCGTGATCAGGCGCTTAAGGATGCAGATGTAGTTGTAACCTACTATGGGGACTCACTTCGCTCTGAGAGTGCATACCTTGCTCGTAAGGGTGGACTTCTTACCACCTGTCCTGAGGGAACATTGTTCATCAATCTATCCCAGACAACTCCTGCAATTTCTCGCGATATTGCATCGGTTGCAAAGCTTAATAACTCTACTGCTGTAGATGCACCAGTCGATAATATTGGAGCAATCTTTGTGGGTGCTGAGAAGACTGATTCAAAGATGTTGGCAGATATTATTGATATCTTGAGCGATAAGTCTTATTGGTTCGGAGTTCCGGGTTCTGGAACCGTAGCCTATCTCGCACAGGAAATTAGTGTTGCTGCAACACTTATGGGCATGTGTGATGCTATGGCACTTTGCGAGGTCGAAGATATCAACATTGACCGTGTTGTTAAGATGCTTACCTCGGGCATGGCTCAGTCTTACGTAGCTGATCGCTTTGCGCAAAAAGCTGCCGATGGTGAATACAAGGACACTTTAACTACTCAGGAACTTCGTCGCGATGTGGCTGTTGCTCTTATGCGTGCTGACGAGCGAGAACTTGCTCTTCCTGCATCACAAACTGCATTTACCTTATTGGATACCCTATGTGAAATGGGTGGTAAGAACCTAGGTGTCCAGACCATGAGTGTTATGTATCAAGATGAGGCAGAGGCTGCTGCAGCTGGACTTGATTGGTCCAATGTAGGCGAGGGTGGTTTAGAGACATACTTTGAAGAGGATGCAGTTGAGGGTGACGAGCATGGTGAGCACTGCCATCATGAGCACTGCCATGATGAACATTGTGGATGCGATCACTAATTCCTCATTTAGTTTATGATGCGGATATGATATTTATATCCCATATGCTTTTAGTTCCGATAATTTTATAAATAGCTATAATATACAAAGAAACATATCTATCAGATCGCTTGTATTTAGCGAAGTGAAAGGCAAGGATTATGGCAGAAGAAGTTAAGAATTCTGATCAGGCTGCTGATGTTAAACCACAGCATGCTGCAGAAACCAAGGCTCCAGAAGAGAAGAAGTCTAAGTGCTTTTTTGCTAACAACAAACATGCTGCTTTTGCATTCGTTGGTGTAGTAGGCATTATCATTGGTCTTATCATCGGCCTTCTTATGGGCGGTCCATCTTCACCTTTGGGTACAACTACCGTTCCAGAATCAAAGCTCGATGAGACCATTGCTACTTATAAGTACAATGGTGATCACAAGGTTACTATTCGAGAACTTATGGAAGCTCAGGGCAACATTGAGCTTTTTAAGACTACAGACAAAGATGGTAAGGAAGCATATCGCGTTCCATCTTCTGAGGCTGTAACATCATACGTTCGCAACCAGGTTCTCATTGAACTTGCAGATTCAAAGGGCATCAAGGTTTCTGATGATGAAATCTACGATGTACTCAAGAAATCCTACAATGTTGATGGCCAGGAAGGCCTTGATAACTTGGCTAAGCAGTTTGGTACCACTCCAGAGAGGCTTAAGGATCTCGTATCTCAACAGATTAAGGGCGAGAAGCTCGTTCGCAATCTTATGGGTGACGGCGCTGATCTTCCTGATCCTCCAGCTAAGCCAGAGGCTCCAGCTGAAGGAGAGGATAGCAAGGCTACTGCTGGATATGCAGAGTACATTCGCAATATCGTTGGTGACGCTTGGAACAATAACGATAAGAAGTGGAATGATGAAAACAGTGCATTTGCTAAGACTCTCGTAGGAGATAATGCATTTGACGGTGAGACTGCAACTTATACTCAGGCTAACATCGTTTACTCAATCGTTGCTCAAGAGTATCAGGAGAAGGTATCTAAGGGCCAGACAAAGGCGCTCGATGAGATCAATGCTGCTATGGCAAATACTTCTCTCACATTGAGGACATTGGCTCAGTAATCTAACTTAAATATAAAGGCTCCCTTTTGGGAGCCTTTTTTGTGTCCATACACGTAAAAGATATTATTAATTTACTCTTCGTAGTCTTTCCCTGCCTCTAACAGAAATAAGCTAATCGTTATGACTATTCTTCAAGGTTTTGTTATTATCGGGTTTGATACGTAGCGTGCTACCTCTCTGAACATTATTTGTTCAAGGTAAATAGGCAATAAAAATGGGAGCCCATGGGCTCCCATTGTTCTTAGTCAAGTACTTCCTTGATTGATTTAGAAAGACCTGCAATTCCCTGAATCTCAGATGGAATGATAATCTTTGTTGCCTGTCCGTCGGCAGCCTTCTCAAATGCTTCAAGGCTTTTGATTTGAAGCACTGCTTCATCTGCCTGAGCTTCTTTGATGAATCTGATACCGTCCGCTTTTGCTTTTTGTACCTGTAAGATAGCCTCAGCTTCACCTTCAGCTTCTTTAATCATCTTAATTCTTTCAGCTTCTGCTTTGAGGATTGCAGCTTCTTTCTCTGCTTCTGCATCCAAAATAGCAGCCTGCTTCTTACCTTCAGAAATCAAAATGGTTGATTTCTTCTCACCTTCAGCCTTTAGAATGTGCTCACGACGCTCACGCTCAGCCTTCATCTGCTTCTCCATTGCATCGCGAATGGCAGCAGGTGGAACGATGTTCTTAACCTCAACACGATTAACCTTGATTCCCCAAGGATCAGTTGCCTCATCCAAAGATGCACGCATTTGAACATTGATGGTCTCACGGCTAGTAAGCGTCTCGTCAAGCTCAAGGTCACCGATGATGTTTCGAAGAGTGGTTGCAGTAAGATTTTCAATTGCGATAAAAGGATCTGCAACACCATAGCAAAGAAGCTTAGGATCTGTAATCTGGTAGAAGACAACAGTATCAATTTGCATTGTTACATTGTCTTTTGTAATAACAGGTTGAGGAGGGAAGTCCACTACCTGTTCCTTGAGGCTTACCTTCTTTGCAACCCTGTCGATGAAAGGCACCATAAAGTGGATACCAACGTTCCAGGTTCCCTGATAAGCTCCAAGTCGCTCAACAACATATGCTTGAGCTTGTCCTACAATTTTGATGCAATTGACTACAATTACAATCAGGATAAATACAAGAATATACGACATCATGTCCTGCATAAGGTACATATTTAAACCGCCGCCTTTTTAACAACGAGCTTTACGCCCTCAATTTTTATTACTTTCACAAGTTCTCCTGCCGGAATAATCTCATTGAGATTTTCGGTCTTTGCTGACCACTCCATCCCATCGAGTTTTACTTTTCCCATATCATTAGGAGTATCAATCATCTGCTCAACGAGAGCGGTTTTACCAACGAGTGCTTGTAGATTTGTTTTGACTCGTGTCTTGTTAAATTGCTTTTCTGCCCATGGCTTCAATGGGAAGAGAAGTGCAAAAGATACAACTAGGAATACTGTGATCTGTACGTCATATGACAGTCCATACATTGCCACAAATGACGCCACTAATGCTCCTATAGCAAACCAGATAGTGACCAAATTTATGGTCATGAGCTCTACCAATAGAAATGCTAAGAAGATATAAAACCAGCTAATTGGTTCCATGTATCCCTCCTTTCTATATCCGATATAATATATTTATTTGGAAAAAAGGGAATAGATTTCCCTCCGATACTATACAAACTATTAAATTATTGAGTATTTTAAAGGTTTTATAAAAGCTCAGCTTATAACTTTTAAGTCTTATACATGCTTGAATACTAACTTAAGGAGCAATTGTGGAGTGGATATTGAGCAAATGCTTGCTCGGAGATGCCTGTCGCTATGATGGCAAATCTAAACCATCAGATGTTGTTTGCAAGCTAGCATCTAAGCTTTCCTACAAGGCTGTTTGTCCAGAAGTTGCAGGTGGATTATCAACTCCTCGCATTCCCTCTGAATATAATGGAAGCGTTGTTTCTAATGCAGAAGGCACTGGTGTTAACTTTGCTTATAAGCTTGGCGCTCAATACACAACCAGGCTTGTTAGCCCGCATACTTGTTGTTGCATCCTTAAAGAAAAAAGTCCTTCATGCGGAAGTGAATGGCGCTACGATGGAACCTTTACAAAGACTCTTGTTCCGGGAGAGGGAATGACGTCTGAGGCGCTGATGAATGCAGGAATTCCTGTTGTAAGCGAATCGGTAGTCGAAGAGCTTTATGAGAAATTAAATACAGGTATTACTATCGTTTATCGCTTTTCGAATATTCTTCCGGCATTGGCAAGGCGATATACAACAGATCTAACTATGATGTGCGCTGATATTGATTGGCCTCATTCCAAGATCTTTGTTGTAAGTGATGATGAGGATGTTGCAGCATATAATCCTAATATTCTTATTGACGTTAATTCTGAATGTATAACAGGTGTCTTTATGCCTGATATAAATGAGGTTCGTTATTCTCATGAAGCCAGGTTAGAGGTTCTTTTTGATTGCCTGGTTGCAGAAGCTCTGGGGACAGAAAACCTTATGTCTTGGGCCAAGGGCAATGCTAAGAATTCAAATTTAATTTGCATAAGCTGCTTAAACATAAAGGCAATGCCATATAAGGATGTCATTGCTCAGCTTTATAAAACCACGCTCAGCCTTCATGATTTTTTGCATATAGCATAAAACATGCTTGCAATAGGGGTCCTTGTACGTGTAGTATGACTTGATGTGCTGGCATAGCTCAGTTGGTAGAGCGCCGCTCTCGTAAAGCGGAGGTCATCAGTTCAATCCTGATTGCCAGCACCATTCGTTTGATGATAGAAGTCATAAGCCATGAGGTTTATGACTTTTTCTGTATGTATGGCATGTAGTTTATTGCGTAATTTATGCTCAACGCTCGCATTATGCAGGGTTAGAGAAGCTATGTGTGGTAAGGTATACGATAAGTTTTATCGATTTTTATTAGGAGGATTGCTAGATGCAACGTACTAAGATAGCTCAGCTCTACGCTCGAGCTGTTGAATTCAGCGCACAGGAAGTTACTGTTGCTGGCTGGGTTCGATCCGTTCGTGACATGAAAAACTTTGGTTTTGTAACCTTGAATGATGGATCATGCTTCAATGATCTTCAGGTTGTCATGGATCGAAATAATCTTCCTAATTACGAAGAGATTGCATCTCAGAATGTTGGCGCTGCTCTTATCATCAAAGGTGAGCTCAAGCTTACCCCTGATGCTCCTCAGCCATTTGAGGTTCTCGCTCACTCCATCGAGGTAGAAGGAGTTTCTGCTCCTGACTATCCTCTTCAGAAGAAGCGCACCTCCGTTGAGTTCTTGCGTACCCAGCAGCATCTTCGCCCTCGCACCAACCTCTTCCGTGCGGTGTATCGCGTACGTTCTGTTGCGGCATATGCTATCCACAAGTTTTTCCAGGATCAGGGATTTGTATATGTACACACCCCAATCATCACCACAAGTGACTGTGAGGGTGCAGGAGAGATGTTCCGTGTAACCACTCTCGATCCTATGAATGCTCCAGTAGATGAGCAGGGCAACTGCGACTTCTCTAAGGACTTCTTTGGTTCTCAGGCAGGCCTTACTGTTTCTGGTCAGCTCAATGCAGAGAACTTCGCTATGGCATTTGGAGATGTCTATACCTTCGGCCCTACATTCCGTGCTGAAGATTCCAACACCAAGCGCCATGCTGCCGAGTTCTGGATGATTGAGCCTGAGATTGCATTTGCAGATCTTAAGGATGAGATGGACCTCAGCGAGGCTATGCTCAAATACGTAATTAAGCACGTTATGGAAACATGCCCAGACGAGCTTGAGATGTTCAATAAGTTTGTAGATAAGGGCTTGCTTGACCGTTTGGCTCACGTTGCAAACTCTGACTTTGCACGTGTTACTTACACCGAAGCTGTCGATATCCTCAAAGAGTCTGGAAAGAAATTCGAGTTCCCAGTAGAGTGGGGAATTGATCTTCAGACTGAGCACGAGCGCTACTTGACCGAGGAGTACTTCAAAAAGCCTACCTTCGTTACTGACTACCCAGCTGACATCAAGGCATTCTATATGCGTATGAATGACGACGGAAAGACCGTTGCTGCAGCTGACTGCTTAGTTCCAGGAATCGGTGAGATCATCGGAGGTTCTCAGCGTGAAGAGCGACTTGACGTTCTTGAAGAGCGCATCTTGGCTCAGGGTATGAACCTTGAAGACTACAAGTATTACCTCGATCTTCGTCGCTATGGTAGCTGCCGTCATGCTGGATTTGGACTTGGATTCGACCGTTTGGTTATGTATCTAACTGGAGTATCCAACATCCGTGACGTTCTTCCTCATCCACGTACTGTAGGAAACGCAGCATTCTAAACCAGAAGTAATTTCAAAATAATAAAGCCGCCCACATTAGTGTGAGCGGCTTTTTGCATCTAGCTTCGTTATGTTGGTCTAAACGTCAAAGACAACTTCGTACAAAATAGAAGAGACGATAGATACTATCAATGCACCTAAGAATGCGCTTCCAAAAGAGTCGATGACGATTCCTTGATAGAAGAGTCCTCGAGTCATGGCAGAGGCAAGCTCAAGTACGATTGTGTTTACAATCAAGGCAAAGATTCCAAAGGTTAAGCAGGTCAAAGGCAGGCTAATAAGCTGCAAGATAGGAGTGAGAACCTCAGTCAGAATTGCCAATACTAAAGCTGTGAGGATTGGTCCTGCATAAGCTCCACCCTGTACAGAAATGCCTGGAACGAGCCAAACTGCACAGAAGAGGGCGAATGTTGTACATGCCCAGTTGATAAAGAATCGTGTGTAGCCGTTCATCAATACTCCTTTGTCATACGATATCCAACCCCATTATACCCTTCTCGTTTCAATGCGTATTTGAGAGAAGAACATACATCCAAGCGTATCATTTCACCCGCCAATTCATATGCCCATACGCTTTATATTGCCTGGTAGATAGGTATCAAATGTTCTATCTGGGTTACGTTTTATATACGTAATCGTATCCATGAGAAAGATGTCCTAGTCTCAGCATATTATAATGTCATAGAAAAACTTATGAAGGAGCTCTATGTCCGTCCGTATCATCCAATCTGCAAATGCAGATTTTATCTCTACATCGCTTTTGACTCATCTTGAGCAAGCTCGTAATGAAAACTTACATCCGATATGTCTCGTACCTTCATTTGAAGATACGGATGATTTGAAGATGTCTCTTGCGCAAGAGGGGATCGGATTTGGTATAGAGATTTTTGCTTTCGGCACATATCTCGAAAACATGTGGCGCATGTGGGGCGATAACAGGACTTTAGTTACAAGTGTTCAGCGCTATATATACATGGAGAAGGCCATTCGCAAGGCTGGCCTTGAGCTCTCTTCCGGTGCAATTCGCTTTGCATCTGCTGTGGCTCGTCAAACTATGGGATACGTTTTAAGCGATCCGCTGAGTGATAGCGAGATTCAAAATCTAGAGGAAGGCTACAGCAAGCTTTATAAGGCATATGGCTATTATGCTGAGATGCTCGAGAATGACGGTTATATCGAGTCTTCCTATGCAGAGGTTTTACTCCCTGCCTACATGCATGAGAAGGAGCACCAGCTATCTGATCTCTATGTCGTAGGATTTTCTCATCTTGAACCTGAGCACCTAGCTTTTATTGCTGAATATGGCCGTTTTGCAACAGTTAATGTTGTCTTAAACATTCAGGATACTCCATCGTTTGATCTCGAGCGAGAAACTCAAAATCAGTTGATTGAAGTTCTTACTCGCCGAGGCGTTGATTTCTCACTCGAAGCATGGGATGAAACCGATCAAATCGATGCGTGTGATGAATTGCAATCTCTTGCTCAGCATATTTATACATCTCAAGATGAACCACTTGTATCGCAAGGTCACGTGGATATGGTCATGCCTGCAGGTCTTCGAGCTGAGCCAGAAGCCCTTGCTCGTAAAATTGACGAGCTTGCAGATGAGGGATATAAAAAGATTTACGTCTGCACAAGAGAGCCTGAAGAGATATTCTCTCAGGTACAACAAAAGCTTTCAGCGCGTTCTATTTCTCTTGAAGGAATACTCTCCAAGCGCATGTCTGATGCAAGTGCTTATCACATGGTTTCTGTTTACTTTAAAGCCATTGCTCATCTCATAGAAATGGGTCCAACTCACTATAAAGAGTCTTCCGATGGACCTCTTAAGAAGCTTCGTGATATGTCCTGGTGGCCTCCTCGAGAGATAACAGATTTCATGCTGAGTCCATTAAGTGATATGGACTCCAAGAGGGTGTGGGAGCTCGACGCTCAGTGGCGTGGTAACCGTCTTTTGACTCCTGAGGATGTTCTGAAGACACTTAAGAGTTCTAAGACTACCTCTCAGCTAATTGCTGATAGTGTACAAGATCTTGAGAATGGCAAGATTCCTATGGCTCTCAGACGCATAAGTGAACACTTTGCTCAAGAGCATGAAGGTTATGAAAATGAGATTTGGTATGGAGAAACCCAAGCTGTTCTCAAAGCATTTTTGAGCGTGGCTATGGAGATTGGACACCATGGGTTTGTTGCGCGTGGTAATAAACACAAGGGAACCATGTCTTTATCCGAGGCTATAGATCTCATTTGCACTCTTACAAAACAGCGCTCATTAACCTTTGGCTTGCGCTACGAGGTGGAAGATGAGAAGGCTTGCGTTGTATGTGTGACGCCTGCGGAGATTGCTCGCATGCGACCTGCATCTGTAGATGCACTGATCTACGTTGGTCTTGAGAATGCTCGATCGTCTATTTCCATTACTACAACATCGCGCAATGTAATTACATCCATTCTTACACGTACACAGATTAGCGATCCTCTTATGCAAGCACGTAGTGAGTTTGCAAAGATCCTGCGTGCTACGAAGAATCATCTTACCCTTGAGCGTGTTGCCTTCTGGGATAAGAGTGAGGCATTCAATTCTGTTGTGCTTGGTGAATTACTTGAAGCTTATGGACATACCTCATCTAAGCAGCCATTACCATTGCCATGTATGGAGGCCCTTGAGACTAAGGTGTTGGATAATATTTCTCCAATCGGTCATGATGAGGCAATTATTGAATCTGTAGAGCTTGAGCCTACCGGTACCATCGATGAGGTTAATCGTGATCTAATCTTGCTTACACCTCATGTTCGTGATGGTGAAGAAACTCCACTTCCAATCTTGTCAGCCTCTCAGATTGATGGCTATCTTGATTGTCCTTATAAGTGGTTTAGCCAAAGACGCCTGAGGCTTAACGATACAGATGCAAATTTTGGTCCGATGGAGAAGGGAACCTTTATTCATCGTGTACTTGAATTGACTTTCCAAAAGCAGATTGCTCAGCAATTGAATATCGATATGAGTGCTCTTGAGGAGTATTTTGATACTCATGACATCACCGAGCACATAGATAATTGCTTCGTAACCGATGATACTATCGATGAGTTCAAAAAGATTGCATCTGAGGAATTTCAGCTCCACTACGACCATCAATTCCTCGCATCAAACAAGAAAGGTCAGCAGCTTCTTGTCCCTCATAACCTTCAAGAGCGTCTTGAACTCAAATCAATCATGGCGGATGTATTTACATTCATTAATTGGCATAACAAGAAACTTCGCGGTTATGAACCACGCCTCTTTGAATATCGCTTTGGCAACAGTCGCCATAAGGATATTGAATATGCAGGTGTTCGCTTTACAGGCTCTATCGATCGAGTAGATGTTGATAAGGATGGAAATGCCATCATTATCGACTACAAGTACAAGAAATTTAAGCCACATGATACTTATTCCTTGTATAACGATCCTAAAAGTGAGGAGTTTGTTCTTCCGCGTCATGTTCAAACTTTAATATATGCACAGGTGCTACGTCGTGCACGACCAGATCTCAATCCTGTGGCATCTTTGTACTTATCCCCTAAGACCAATGAGGTATCAGGAGCATTTGCTACAGAGGGTGTCTTTACACGTGTTATGGGTGAGGATGTGGGCATGAAATCTTATGAGAAGCATATTGCAAATAGTAATCAGAATATGACCTTCTATGACATGCTCGATAGAACAGAAGAGCTTATTGCAAAAGAAATTGAAAAAATGAGACGTGGAGATATTCCTGCACGTCCTAAAGATTCTGATGCATGTAAATGGTGTCCGGTCGCCTTCTGCGAAAAGAGAAAAAATGACTAACGAGACTGAAAAATTAAAAAAAGAACTCATTGGTCATCTGACCGATGAGCAGCGTGAGATTGCTGAGACTCTCGATCGACCTCTTTTTGTAGCAGCAGGAGCTGGATCAGGCAAAACTACTACGCTAACAAGCCGTGTTGTATGGGCATTAACACCAGGATCAGGCGAGAATGGAAAGCCTTATCTTGAGTCTATTGATGAGCTCTTGGTTATTACATTTACACGAGCTGCAGCTAATGAGATTAAAGAGCGTATTCGCACGGCTCTCCGCGGAGCGGGGCTTCAAGAAGAAGCTCTTAAAGTTGACAACGCATGGATTTCAACGATTCATGGTATGTGCTCTCGTCTTTTAAAGCGACATGCATTCTCAATTGGGATCGATCCAGAGTTTACATTCTTAACGGAATCAGAAGCTCGCTATATGCTCGATAGTGCAACTGAAAAGGTATGTCGACGTGTGATGAACGAAGACTGCTACAAGGAAATCTTTACGCACTACAAGTATTCCGCTCAATCTAATGGGCGTGAGAGCTCAAGTTCCATTAAATCAATGATTCAGGAGCTTGTATCACAAGCAATTAGTTGCCGCAGGGGCATTGATGAGATAGTTTTTGCAGATCCTGATAATCGCAAGCTCAACTATTACAGCGAGCTTAAAGATCTACGTAACAACTATGATGCTATGGTTTTCCATCGCTGTAAGGATGATCTCGAGTTAGCTAAAGTTGTGTCAGCTCTAGACGAGCTCGAAGAGTTTTTAGATTCTAATATTCCTGCGAATGTAACCGCTGAGGTATTACCGGATCTAGTTAAGAGCCTGCATCGTCCAGATGGACGTAAATGGAGATCAAAGGATAACAAGGATCTTTGCAAAGAGTCTCAGCAAATATTCGATAAGCTTCATGTTGAGTCAGAGTTCTATGCTAATAAGTGCAATGTCATTGTTCTTAAGGAACTCGCTCGTGAGGTATATAACGAATATTCAGCCATGAAAAAGCAGGAGAGCAAGCTTGATCCCGATGATCTTCTTAACTTGACTCAAGAGCTTTTGGAAAGACCCGAGATTGCGGAGCTTTATGCAAATCAGTTTAAGCTCGTTATGATAGATGAGTTCCAAGATACCAATCGTACTCAGGTAGACCTTATCTCGCGTCTTTCGGGTGAGAATGAAAGACATCTCTGTACTGTTGGTGATGCTCAGCAATCTATCTATAGGTTCAATGGCGCTGATGTTGCTGTCTTTAATGAGCGTAAAAATCGCATGGACGAACAGACATTCAAGACCATGCATAAGAACTTTAGAAGTCATGATGACATTCTTAGATTTACTGCACGTATGTGCGGTAAGGAGAGTATGATTCCTGATTTTATGGATCTTGAGGCTGGAAGGTTCAACGAACCTGGTAATGCATTTGATGGTAAACGACGTGTCTATGTAGAGCATACCTTTGGCGATCCGGTCGAAGATCATGCACGACTTATTGCAGATCGTTTAGCGCGACTTCATGATGAAGGTGTACCTTTGGGTGACATGGCGCTTTTACTCGGATCTATGACCTCAGCAAATCAATTTGTAGATGAGCTTCGAAAGCGTGGTTTATCAGCCGTCATTACAGGTGGATCAACGTTCACAAGTGCTCCTGAAGTTCTTGCACTGCAGCCGCTTCTACATACGCTAAGCAACCCTCACGATTTGGAAACTGGTTTGTTCCCGCTGCTTACAGGTGATATGTTTCGCCTAGACGCAAACGACATGGTTTTGCTTTCAACTCATTATGATGAGAATGCAGATAGAACAAACAAGTGGCCTCTTCAAAACGGCATGTTGAATGAGGAAGTTTATAAGAACCGACAGATATCTGCTCGTCTTAAGAATGCCATGGACGTTATGAATAGGGCTTGGAATTGTCTTTCCTACGAACCCTTTGGCGATGTACTTCTCGGAGTCATGCGTGATTCTGGATGGCTTCATCGCCTATATGGTGAGGGGATATCGGGTCAAGGTAAGCTTGCTAACGTCTTTGCAGCAATCGACTATATCAATGAGCTTTCACGTGATGCATCGTTAGGCGTTGCTCGTATTGCTCATGAGTTTGATCTTTGGCTTGAATCAGCTCGAGAACAACCAGCGATTTTGATGGGAGATAGACTCGACGCCATCGCGGTTACTACCATTCACAAGAGTAAGGGCTTGGAATATCCAGTTGTAGCTGTGGCTCAGATTAATCCTTCGCGCAGTCCAGGAAATCTTGTTTTCCATAACACACGCGAGGGTATATTTGCAGCTTTAAAGCCAGGTGGTATGAAATCCAAATTCTCTGAGGTTGCCTATGATTATAGTACGCCTGATGAGCCGTCAAGCTTGACTCAAGGATATAAATCAATCGTTGAGATTGAACAAGCTGCTGAATTAGAGGAAAAAGTACGCTTACTATATGTTGCACTCACACGTGCACGCGAGTGCGTTATTTTAGGCCTTAATACGCCTAAGAAGAATTCAAAGAATCCGACTATTACTTCTTTGATGCTCGACGCACTTGATGCAAATCTTGAACCTGGTGTACGATCCTTTGAATTTGGTGGATCTAGTCTCGGATATATAAGAAGTGCCGATGAGGGCAATATTGATAGATTGCTTCGCTCCTCGGAGTTCTTCCAAGATGGTGAATTCCGTCTTCATGCACCTGAAGTAAACGAAGACGAGATTATGGACGACGAGAATCTTGGTACCTTTGAGTTAGTTGAAATGCCCGTTTATAAACAGGCGAAGCTTGTTTCCTATGACAAAGCTCGAGATATGTTTAGCTTCTCTTCTGCAGATAAGGACAGCATTGATGTATCTGATCTTGTTGCTCGCTCATCTGCCATCGGTTCTATTCCTGAAGCATCCTATTCGGGCGATAGGGGAGATGACGAGGTTGCTGTAGCACTTGGTTCAGCCTTTCATGAGGCGGCTGAGTATATGATTTCTGCTCATAGAACACTGAGTGAGGATGAGCTATCTCACTTTGCTCATAGCTGGAATCTAACCAAGACTCAAGGCAATCGCTTGCGCTCAGCTCTTGAACGATGGACAAATTCTTCCATCAGACAGATGGCTCTTGGATGGGAACATGTTGAGCCTGAAGCCAAGTTCTGCACTAAGGTTTCTTCTAAGGATGGTGAGTTCATCGAAGGTGCTATAGACCTTTTGTGCTATGACCAGTTTGGAGGAGAAGCATTTGTCATTGACTACAAGACGGGAGATATCAATCTTTCCGCTGAACAGATTAAGAAGCGCCATGCTCTTCAGGCTAACTACTATGCACATATTCTGTTCCTTCAAGGATTTAAGAAGGTAACTTGTGCGTTTGTGTGCGTTGAAGTTGATGGAGGAGAGGGTCAGCCTTTCGTAGTTGAATACGAATTCAACAGCATCGATGATACAAAGATTAATGTCTAATAGATGCTTAATTTAAAATCTTCTAAATAGCAAAAGCGTTTGTCTCCATAGGAGGCAAACGCTTTATTCGTAAGGTCATCGTCAGATGTGCATAATTACTTCTCATTTCCCTTATAGTTGTGTGTTTCCGCTGCAATAATGCACAAATTGGCAAATTGCTTATAAGATGTAACACCGCCTATTTTTAAAAGGAGTAATTTTGAGTTCGAATCAAGGTGCACATACACACACCTTCAAACGTGTTTTAGACGCAAAACTGATTATGTCTGTAATCGCTGCAGGTATCATGAGCTTCTGTGGTGTAGTAGTAGAAACTGCTATGAATGTAGCTTTCCCTGCGCTTATGTCAGAGTTTTCTATCGATACGGCAATGGTTCAGTGGATGACAACTGGATACTTAATTGTATTAGCTATCGTCATTCCAGCTTCTGCTTGGTTGAAGTCTCGCTTTAAGATTAAATCGCTCTTTATAGCTTCAGTTTTGCTTTTCACTAGTGGAGTTTTGATTTCTGCTTATGCACCAACATATGCCATCTTATTAGTTGGACGTGTTGTGCAGGGAATAGGAACAGGTATTGCTCTTCCTTTGATGTTTAACATCATTCTCGATCAGACGCCTTATGACAATATTGGAATGATGATTGGTGTCGGAACCCTCATTACCGCTTTGGCTCCAGCAGTTGGACCATCATTGGGTGGCATCATCATCGAGGCTTATGGATGGCGTGAGGTATTCCTAGCTCTCCTTCCAATCCTTGCTATTTCATTTGTCATGGGATTGTTCTCAATCAGGCAGGCATCAGCACTCCACCACTATAAATTTGATTTTATTGGCATGATTGAGTTGAGTGTCTTTGTATTGAGTTCTATCTTTGCCTTGAGTGAAGGTGCAGGCTACATGACCATTACTCCAAGCTTGCTTATCAAGCTTGCTCTTATGGTTGTATCTTTGATTCTCTTCATTCGCCATAGCAAGAAGGTAAAGCATCCGCTTTTGAACCTCAATGTATTTGAGAATAATATCTTCAGGTTGGCAATTATTGCGCTGATGCTTCTGCAATCAATCATCTTGGCGCTTGGATACCTCATGCCTAACTACGCACAGCTTGTATGCTTAGCAGGACCTGCAGATTCAGGATTTGTAATGCTACCAGGCTGCTTGCTTGGAGCTTTCTTAGCTCCAGTGTCAGGTCACATTCTTGATCGTTTTGGAGCACGTAGACCAATTACGTTAGGTAATCTCTCTGTTGTGCTTTCAGTAAGTCTTATGTTTGCATTTGGCGATACTTTGACCATTTCAATGCTTACTGGCTTCTACATCTTCCTTACTTTTGGAAGTGCATTGACTATGGGAAATACTATGACTCATAGTTTGAATCATCTTCCAGAGCAGATGAAGGCTGACGGTAACGCTTTGATCAATACCGCTCAGCAGCTCGCAGGAGCTGTAGGAACCGCTCTTTCTACTGGTATTGTAAATGCATGCCAGATTGCTGGAGGTGGAACACTCGAGGCCTCTCGTGCGGGCTGTGTTAATTCATTTGGAGCTCTGACTATCCTGGCATTCTTTATGCTTGCTTGCACCTTGAGTATGTTCTCTCGTCGTAATGCTGTCCATCACCACGGATAGCGTGTAGAGTGCATTTTTGTACACAATTTATTCAAAAAAATAGCCTGTCGCAGTGTTTGCGGCAGGCTATTTGTATTTATATGGGTTGCGACAGGTGTCGGCGATGCGTTTCAATCTACATCATTTAATATTTAATGATTTAATTATAACGCCCAGGGAGTGTAAGTCAAAGAGATTTTTAGTGTACTTTTTGCGGTAAAAACCATCCTGCACAGATGTCTAAACACTATATTCTACCTGCAATAACTCAGAATTGATTTGTGTATAAATCTCATAAGAAATCGAACAAGATATGTCCGTTTTCTTCACCCTAACCACATAGCCTGCGGTTCCTTATTTTCGATGATCAAAACTGAATATTTGCCATCTTTTCCGAACGGATTTTCGAGTAGACTATACTCACAATGAATTAGGAAACAGGAAAGGATGCGTATGAGTTTTGTACATTTGCATAACCATTCTGACTTCTCCATGCTCGACGGTGCAACCCGCATCGATGACATGGTTAAGCGAGCAGTAGAGCTGGGCATGCCAGCTGTTGCTCTTACAGATCATGGTTACATGTATGGTATTCCAAATTTAGGCCTCGCGTGTGATAAGTACAACCATAAAATGGCAGATTTCAAGCAGTGGCAACACGACCGTGAATGCTTTGTGAAAGGATGGGAGCTCGAAGAGCCACCAGCCGATTCTCCTGAGATGGGAGAGCACGATCGCGTTCACGCTCAGTGGGAAAAAGACGTTGCTGCTTGGAATATAAAACAAGACATTGCTGACGTCGATGCGGTAAAGCCAAAGCCTCTTATCAAACCAATTTTTGGTTGTGAGGCATACTTTATTACCGATGATGCTATCGAGAGATCTACTAAACAGCGTCGCTATCATATGATTTTGCTTGCTAAAAATCAGCAAGGATACGTCAACTTGATGCGTATGATGAGCGAAGCTGCAACAGAGATGTTCTACTACAAGCCTCGAACTACCCTCGATATGCTCAAGAAGTACCATGAGGGTATTATTTGCTCGAGCGCTTGTGTTCAGGGAATCATTCAACAAAGAATCATTGACGGAGAGTTCGAAGAGGCAGAAGAGTGGCTCAAGACCTTCGTTGAGATTTTTGGAGATGACTTCTATCTTGAGATTCAAGACCACGGAAATGACTTTAAAGGCGGCTGGAACGATCGCTCACTCGATGAGTACCTCGTAAAACTAGCCGAGAAATATAATGTAAAAGTAATCGCTACTAACGACTTCCACTACCTCACTCGTGAGGATGCTCATACTCAAGACATCATGATGTGCATTGGTATGAACGCCAATATCTCTGATGAGAATCGAATGCGCATGGAAGGCAGCGAATACTACATGAAGACTGAAGAAGAGATGAGAGATCTCTTCAGTTGGTATCCTCAGGCATGCGACAACACGGTAGAGCTTGCAGAGAAGTGCGATGTTGAGCTTGAGTGGGGTCAGATTTTGCTCCCTGAGTATCCTTTGGATGAGGGAGAGACCAACGAGTCTCAGTTCAGACGAGAGTGTGAGAAGGGACTTGCTGAGCGCTATGGTGAGGACTGGAAGACAGCTCGTCCTGACGTTGTTGAGCGCTTTGAATATGAATATAAGATTGTATGCGAAAAGGGTTTTGCTGCTTACTTCCTCATCGTACAAGACTATGTACGCTGGGCAAAAGAGCAGGGTATCGGCGTAGGCCCAGGACGTGGATCTGCAGCGGGTGCTATCGTTGCATACGCTATGGACATTACTTCATTCGATCCTTTGGAGAATGGATTGATGTTCGAGCGTTTCTTGAGTCCTCAACGTACAGAGATGCCTGATATCGATATGGACTTCGACGATGAGCGTCGACTCGAGGTTATCGAGTACACACGCCAGCGTTATGGTTCAGAGCAGGTTACCCACGTTATTACATACTCCACTATCAAGGCTAAGCAAGCTATCAACGATGCTTGTCGTGTTTTGGGAGAGCCAGTTTATGTAGGACAGAAGCTCTCAAAGCTTATTGTGAGCGATCCTAAGGTATCCATCTCAGGTGTATTGAATAAGACCGATAAGCACCCTGAATGGTTTAACCATGAGTTCCAAGACGCCTACAATGCGGGTGGTCCTGAGCGTGAGATCATCGAAGCGGCTTTGGCTATCGAAGGACTTACTCGAGGCGAGGGAGTACACGCTTGTGCGGTATTGATTGCTCCTGGACCTGTTCACAACTACGTACCAACTAAGCTCGACACCAAGGGTGGTGTTGAGATTACCCAATACGAAGGCCACACTGTAGCTGACATGGGCCTTCTGAAGATGGACTTCTTGGGTCTTCGTACCCTCACCGTTATCTCTAAGGCACGAGAGAATATTCGTCGCAACTTTGGAGTCGATATCGATCCAGATAAGATTCCATTTGATGATGAGAAGATCTTCGAGCTTTTGAGTTCTGGACACACTGCTGGAGTTTTCCAGGTTGAGTCCGATGGTATGACCGCTACTATCAAGTCCATGAAGCCTCGTGAGTACAAGCACGTAGTAGCGCTTATTGCACTTTTCCGTCCGGGTCCTCTCGGAGCTGGAATGGTTACCGACTACATCGATCGTATGAACGGTAAAAAGGAAGTCGTTTACTACGATGAACGTCTTGCTTCTGTTCTTGAGGAAACATATGGAACTATCGTATACCAAGAGCAGGTCATGCAGATCTCTATTCAGATGTCTGGCTTCTCTGCAGGAGAGTCCGATAAGGTTCGTAAGGCAGTAGCAAAGAAGAAAATTGACCTTATGACCAAGACCATTACTCACTGGGATGATGGTACTGATGAGACTATGCACGACCACTGGGTAAACGGTGCAGAGCGTAACGGATATTCAAAGGAAATCGCTCAATCCATTTGGGAAGACGTTCTTAAGTTTGCATCCTATGCATTCAATAAGTCTCACTCAGCAGGATATGCAATCTTGGTTATGCAGACCGCATGGCTCAAGGCTCACTATCCAAATGAGTTTATGGCAGCGGTTTTGACCTCCTACATGGGTAAGACCGACAAGATCGTTCACTACGTTAATGCATGTCGCCACGAAGGCATCAAGATCATGCAGCCTGATATCAATGAGTCCGGTCGTGACTTTACAGCAACTAAAGACGGTATCCGCTTTGGTTTTGCAGGTATCCGAGGCGTAGGTGAAGGTGCAGCTGAGGCCATCATGCAAGAGCGTGAGGAGCATGGCGACTTTACTTCCTTGCACGATTTCGTAGACCGTGTAGATGGAAGCCAGGTTAACAGGCGTGTTATCGAAGCTCTCATCAAGGCAGGTGCATTCGACTCAACTGGATACACTCGTCGTGAGTGCATGAACTACGTCGATAAAAACAATCCAACCAACATCCTTGATGAGGCTGCTAAGAGGCAGAAGGAGAAAGCATCAGGTCAGGCATCTTTCTTTGACCTTTGTGCTGATGATGAGACTAGTGACTTCTATGTAAAGGTTCCGGAATCAACTGGACTTGAATGGGATAGATACCTAAAGCTCGCTCTTGAGAAAGAAGTTTTGGGAATTTACGTATCCGACCATCCGTTAAAGCCATTTGAGTATGCTTTGAGTAAAGCTCGTACTAATACAATTCCTGAGCTTGAAGCCTATACTGAGATGCCAAATCCTGCTGGTGGAAGTCCAATCATCCACTACACCGTTAAGGAAAGTACTCCTATCTGGGTAGCCGGTATGGTGTCTAAGGTTGAGAAAAAGGTTACAAAGAAGGGCGATACGATGGCAATCGTGACCCTTGAGGATCTTGAAGGTGAGCTCTCTGTTGTAGTCTTCCCTAAGACCTTCAAGGAGTATGGAGATGTGCTCTTTGGAAACGTCAATGAACTCGGTGAAGCTGAAGGAGATGTCTTCGTTCGCATCCAAGGTCGTGTAGATCGAGGAGATCGTGGAAGTCAGTTCCTCGCAAGTGAAATTCAGCCTTTGGTTTTGGACGAAGCTGCGAATAAGCAGAAGGTTATTGAGGTACATATTCCTAAGGAGATGCTCAATCAGGCAACCGCTCACCAGATTCGAGAGATATGCAGTCGATACAACGGCTTTGACCGTGTATCTATCCTGGTAGAGATGGATAATCTTGATACATTTGGAATCCAACTTCCTATAAATGTTGATGCATCAAATATGGTAT
>RCNI01000558.1_pt1 | contig 22576 bp, 18 predicted proteins | sample 2041151 | NCBI WGS metagenome assembly RCNI01 (sample SAMN09708214, study PRJNA481090) | feces metagenome | isolation source: feces | place: Antarctica: Albino Rookery | reverse complement strand
CCAAGACGCAGAAGGGTCTGATCTATGCTTTGGTCGGTGTGACCAATGCCGTAGTAGAGATGTCGTTTGCCGTTCCCGGACTGGTGGAGACCTCCACAAACCTTGCTTCGGTTAAGTTCATGGAGGATCATTCGATCGTCGTTACGCTGTCACAGCGTTCGTCGGTGGAGAGTTCCAAGGATTATGTCGCTCAGATGGTCGAGTCGGTATTCGTATTGGCCGGTGCCGAGGTCGTTCACTCGGAGGGTTATCCCGGATGGGCTCCCAATCCCAATTCGAAACTGCTGGAGGTTGCCGTTAAGGCCTACAAGGATCTGTTCCACACCGAACCCAAGGTACGTGCCATCCACGCAGGTTTGGAGTGTGGTCTGTTCCTCGTGAAATATCCTCATCTGGAAATGGTGTCGTTCGGCCCGACGTTGCGCGGCGTTCACTCGCCCGACGAGCGTCTGGAGATTGCCACCGTACAGAAGTTCTGGGATCTGATGGCCGAAATTCTGGAGAAGATCGACTGAAAGATTTCTTGACGGATGAAAAAATAGCCCGAAACCATTGCGGTTTCGGGCGATTTTATTTTGTGAAGAGTTAATTAGAAAATCAACTCGAACAACACATAGAGCCAATGGGCGGCGACACCTGCAAGGAAACCGCCGATCGTGTGGGCAAGAATGGCTTTTGAGATCAATTCGCGGTGATTCAAAATGTCGAGCATGGCGGCGTGTGTACTCAGGAATCCGCTCCAGCACATACCCATGGCGGTGAATACGGCGATCACATTGTTGTTGATGATGCCTTGTTCGATGAATTTCGGGATCAGACCCAGTGCGGCACCTACGGCACCGAGTGACGTGATCGGGAAGGCGATCAATTCGGGCGAATCGAAACCGAACAGCCAGTGCATGGCAAATCCGAGGTTTTCGGCCAATTGGGCGAGGATCGGCACACCTTCGTATGCACCGCCGCTGTATCCGCCTTCGGGAGCACCGAAGGTCATCATCATGACGAACGTTGAGATGATCAATACGCCGGGAATGATCGACATGCCGATCTCGACACCCGATTTGCCTCCATCGAGGATCGAGTTCAGAAAACGCAAGAAAACACCGTCCTGATGGCACGCTTCGTCCGTGGAAATCTTCTCCGGTTCTTCGACCGTGATGTCGTTATCCATTTGGGGATAGTCCTTCAGAATGAAACGCTGCATGAGACGCGTCGAGATGATGCTGCCGATGACCGCACCGATGAATCCGACCAGACCGCCCGACATGAATCCCTGCGAGATCATGAACAGGATCACGATCAGACCCATACCGAATGCCGTACCGAAGTTGGTCAGCGATACGAGTTGGTATTTTTTGAAGTATTGGGCGAAATGTTTGTCTTTCGACAGGGTGATGATGGCGGGGTTGTCCGACAGAAAAGTGAGAATGCTGCCCAGAGCAGCGGCACCCGGAAGGTTGTAGAGGGGTTTCATCAGGGGGCGTAACATACGCTCGACCATGCGTACAACACCAAATTCGACCAGTACGTTGCCCAATGCACCCGAAAGAACCGTGATGGCCATAATATAAAAGACGGTTTCCAACAACAGATGGTAGGAGGTTTGCATCACGGTGTTCAGCATGTTGCCGGCGCCCATCTTGCACCCGAGATATACAAAGATCAGAATGATGGAGAGCAGGAAAACGCCTGCCTTGATGTGTTCTACGGTCGCCGAGCGACCCGACTTGTGTGGTGTCATGATTTTAGTTTAAGGTTCTTAAATCGTATTTAGGTTTTTATGGTTTGTTCTTTAAAATATCTTTATATTGCAAGTCTCTATACAAAAATAACAAAATTAATCGAATTTGGAAATAAACAGACGTTATTATCCTGCTCTTACGGGCATAAAAAAAGGCTGACCGGAAAGTCAGCCTTTGGAAATTTTAAGAAAAAGTCTTATCGAATGTTGAAGGTCTTGTATTCGCCCTTGTCTGCGGCTTTTGCGGTGAACGAGAAGAGTTCGGGTTTTGCGACCTTGAACGAACCCGTCAGATCGAGCGATGCGCCGGGCTTAACCAGAAGGCGGAAACCTTCGGCCGTCTGGTAGGGGTTGATCTCCTCGAACGTGACCGAAGATGCGTCGGCAGGCAGTTTGAAGAGCATCAGCGACATCTGGTGTGCCATCTTGAACGAAAGAACCGTTTGGCTCAATTCGCCCGTGGCAACCATCAGATCGGCACCCGTGTAGAGTACCTGTGCCTGCTGCTCAACGGCAGGATCCCATGCGGCGATTTTCTTCGAGAAGAACTCCTCGGCTGTTGCGGCAGTGGCATTTACATCCTCCAGACGATCGGTATAGGGGTAGTAGGCGAAGAATTTGGCATCGGCGGGAAGTTCCACCTTGTCGTTGATCCAAGCCACCTTGCCGTTTGCGGCCTCTGCCTTGAAGAGTGCGTTTTCTACGACAACTGCGCCATCCTTTACGGCGTAGATGCCGATGCGGTCACCGGTTACAAAGCGGGTTGCAAAGCCTTGCTCCTCGGTACGGGTCTCGGTTGAAACATAACCCGAATCGTGTACATTGATCGAAAGCGATGTGGCGGGGGCGATGCCTTCGGCCTCGTTTTTCGAGCAGGCCGTGAAAATAAGTGCTGCGGATGCCAATGCGGCTACCAATATTTTATTGATGTTCATTTTTTAAGTTGTTTCGTAGGTTAAAATTTCGTCAGATCTAAACTCTTCAGGCCGACCATGCGGGTAACTTTGATTTTCTCGGCATCAAGCGTCTTGATGACGATGGTGTGGTCGCCCTCCTGCGAGAAGGTGTGCTTGTCGGCACCGAGGTACTTGGCAAATTCCGAACCGTCACCCCAGTCGATCATACCATAGGGAAGACCCGTCGAAGAGGTGATCATCGGCAGAGTGACCTCTTTGGTCGAGTAGGTGATTACAACCTGCTGCTTCGAGGTTGCGATCTCTTCGTTGCCGCCCGAAACCCAGTCGAAGTTCGAGGTGCTTTCGACTGTGATTTTGTCCTTTTCGGGCTGAGGCTCTTCGCCCTTCTCGATTGTTACGGTGAATGTGCGACGCTCGCCGGCCTTCAGATCGCCTTCGGTGTCCTTGGGTGCGTAGGTCGTCTGCGAATCGTCGTCCATCGTCAGCGTGATGAGGGTTTTGTCGGTGAGGTTCTGCGGCAGGATCAGGGCACGGAAGACGAGTTCCGATACGGCCTGCGGACGGATCGAACCTTTCTTGTCGGCAAGCGTCCACGAACCGTAGTTGCCTGCATCGGGCTGTCGGAACGAACCCGAAAGAACGATGTTGTTCTCACCAAGAACGATTGATTTGAGTTTCTTGTCGTTCAGGATCTTGACCTTAACCTCGATCTGTGCCATCTGGTGGTAAAATTTCAGAGGCTGCGAGCGAAGTGCCTCCTTGCTATTTACCGTGCGTGCGGCGTAGAGCAGGTCGTATGCCTCGAAACCTTTGGTCTGGTCGGTGGCAACCTCCCATGCAATGTCCGATGAAGTCTGGAATTTGTTGTTGCCGAAATGCCATGCGCTGACCTGTTTCGTCTCGTTCTCCTTCCACATGAAAGGATCGTCCGAAGTCAGTTTCTCGTTGTTGGCATTATATTGTTTGGTTTGTCCGTCGATTGCGACTGTGACGATGTCGTTTTGTGCCAGCATGCGGCTTTCACCCTCGGACACCGGCTCAACCGATGCGTAGAAAGTCATCGGGTTCTCTTGTTCTGCGGGAGGATCTACGGGATCTACGGGGTTCGGATAGACTGCGTTGTCGCCGTCCGAACATGCGGAAAGGCTCATAAGAGTTGTGGCCAGAACAACGGCCAGAACGTGTTTCAATTGTAAAATCAATTTAAAATTCATTGAAAGATTGCTTTATCGGTTAATTTTGGCAAAGGTAAATAAAATTTCTTTAAATTGCCCTTTGAATCTTCGAAAATAATCCGTTCGAAAGGGGTAAAAAAGTGTCGGCCGAAAAGACCGACACGTTGTTGAAAATTGTGTTTTATGCGGGGATTTCCTCGCCGAAAAGGGTTGCCGAAGAACATTCCGTGACACGAACACGAACGTAATCGCCGACCTCGTGTCCGCCCTTGTCGAAGATCACAACCTTGTTTTGCGAGGTGCGGCCGAAGAGTTGGTTCTCGTTGCGTTTTGACGTTCCTTCGACCAGAATTTCAAATACTTTGCCGATGTCGCGGCGGTTGCTCTCCAGACTCAGGTCGTTTTGCAGGGCGATGATCTCTTGCAGACGGCGCGATTTGATTTCGTCTGGCACGTTGTCGGGCAGGTGTTTCTGTGCGAAGGTACCCGGACGCTCCGAATATTTGAACATATAGGCGAAGTCGTAGCGCACCTCCTTCATCAGCGAAATGGTGGCTTCGTGTTCCTCCTCCGTTTCGTTGTTGAAGCCTGCGATCAGGTCGGTCGTGATGGCGCAATCGGGCATATAATGACGGATGGCGGCCACGCGACCTAAGTACCATTGGCGGGTGTATTTGCGGTTCATGCGTTTCAACATGGAGGATGCTCCCGACTGGGCGGGCAGGTGGATGGCACGGCAGATGTTGGGCATCGAGGCCATCACTTCGAGCAGTTTGTCGCTCATGTCCTTGGGGTGGGAGGTGGCAAAACGCACGCGGAGCAGCGGCGAGATGGAAGCCACCAGACGTACCAGTTCGGGGAAATCGATTTCGCCCGTGCGGTACGAATTGACGTTCTGTCCCAGAAGAGTCACTTCGCGGTAGCCGTTCTCGAAGAGTGTGCGAGCCTCGCGGACGATGGTTTCTGCATCACGGCTGCGTTCGCGACCGCGGGTGTAGGGGACTACACAATAGGTACAGAAGTTGTCGCATCCGCGCATGATCGATACGAAGGCACTCACGCCGTTCGGATCGAGGCGCACGGGGGCAATGTCATCGTATGTTTCCTCCAGAGAAAGTTGTACGTTGATCCCCTTGCTGCCGTTTTCGGCTGCGTGAATCAGGTCGGGCAGGACGCGGTAGGCATCGGGGCCTGCGACCACATCGACACCGTAATTTCCGTTGGTGAGTTGCTCCTTGAGACGTTCGGCCATACAACCGATGACACCCACGATCAACGTGGGCTTCATGCGGCGATAGCGTTTCATCTCGGAGAGACGACCCCAGATACGCTGTTCGGCGTTGTCGCGGATCGAACAGGTATTGATCAGAATGACGTCTGCCTCCTCAATTTTGTCGGTGTAGAAGTAACCTTCCTTCTGCATGACGGAAACGACGATTTCCGTATCTCCGACATTCATCTGACAGCCGTAAGTCTCGACAAACAACTTACGACCAACACCCTTCAGCGGGCGTAATCCGTTTGTGTTGAAATTCATTTAATTATTCTGCGTGTATCTCGTTTTTGTCGGGCAGCGGTTTGAAACCTTCGCCGTATGTGTCATAGGCATCGGTTACGACCACGAAAGCCTTGGGGTCGATCTCTTTGATCTGACGCTGTACCAAGTGCACCTCCTTACGACTGACCACCAGAAAGAGCATGTCTTTCGGGGCATTGGTGTAAAGACCCGATGATTTGATGTTTGTGGCACTGCGCTGCAAATCGTTCAGGATAAATTCGCGCATGCCTTTGTGATTTTCGGTGATGATGAACAACAGTTTGTCGTAGGATGCTCCGTCGAGCATGTAGGCCACGACACGCGACGTTGTCCAAATCGTGATAAGCGAGTAGAGGGTCAGCATCCAGCCTCCGTTACCCAGACCTGCGTCTTTCATCTGAGCGGCGATTTCGGAATCCAGACCGAAACCGAAGCCGATGACGACCAGACCGCACAGGACGACAAAACCGTCGGCGAGGAAAATACCGGTCGAGAATTTGATGCCGAAATATTTCTGGAACAACATGCCGACGATGTCCGTACCGCCGGTTGTAGCCTGCTGACGAACGACGATACCCTGACCGATGCCGATGACGATGGCACCGATAACGCAGGTCAGAAGCAGGTCACTCGACAGATCCAGACGACCGCCCAATATTTTCGCGGGATCGAGTTCCTCGATGGCTACGGGGTCGCCACCATAGACCAAGTTGGTGAAGATGTTCATGAAACCGGGGGTGTAGAGTGCGGCCAACACGGTGCGGGTGCCGAACTGACCGCCGAATACGAGCACTGCGGTCAGCATCAGAGGCACATCGAACATATAGCCGAACGTACCGACCTGAACCGACGGGAAGATGTTGTGAAGCACGATACCCATGCCGTAAACACCGCCGGGAACAAATTTGTAGGGGTTGATAAAAAGTACGAAAGCCGCACCCATGATGGAACAGCCCAGAAAAATGAGTAGCCACGAACGCCACCAACGCCATGAACCCAGTGGTTCGAGTAACGCTTTTGTCATGTAATTAAATTTTTTTTTTAAGGTGTCATAAATCGGGCGGCGAATTATTAAGTTATATAAATAGGTCTCCGTCCGTTGAAAATAGGTTTGTTTCAAGTGATGCAAAGATACAATAAATCTTGGAAAATCAGCATACGGGATGCTGATTTTTGCTTTTTGGCGTAAAGTTCGGATTTTTTGATTATATTTGCATTTACAAACCTTATCAATATTGAATCATGGTACTTACTATTTTTTCAGTTATTTGCTTGATTATCATAGCATATTTGCTCGGTTCGATTCCCAGTGCCGTATGGATTGGCAAGAAATATTACGGGGTTGATATTCGAGAACATGGTTCAAAAAATGCCGGAACGACCAATATGTTGCGTGTTTTGGGCAAAAGAGCCGCGGCTCCGGTTTTCGTACTCGATTTTCTGAAGGGTTTCGTGGCCGTGTCGCTTGTCTCGCTCCTGAAGCACGATTCGCTGATCACGGGTAGCGAAGAGGGGTTCTTCTGGTTCGATCTCATCAAAATCTTTGCCGTAATTGCCGCCGTGCTCGGCCATGTGTTTCCGATCTTCGCGGGATTCCGTGGAGGTAAGGGTGTTGCCACGCTGATCGGCTCGGTGACGGGCATGTATCCGATGATCGCATTGCTGTGTTTCGGAGTATGGTTCATCGTACTGATGATCAGCCACTATGTATCTCTGTCTTCTATGATGGGCGGATGTTTCTTCCCCGTCTTCACGCTTATATTTCCCAAGACGAATCATTCGATTCCGTTCATTGTCTTTTCGTTTTTTATCGCCGTCATGCTGATCATCACGCATCGCAAAAACATCAAGCGTCTGCGCGAGGGTACCGAGTCGAAGATCTATATCTGGAAAACGAAACGACAGCGGGAGGGCGAACAAAAATAGGTGCGGCGGAATTACGCATCCGATCCCTAATGTAAAACAGATAAAAATTAAGAAGTAACTCAAATCATGTTACAGGAGAATCTGATCAGAATCTACGAGAAAAGTTTTCGTGAAAATACTGAATTGCCGGCTTTGACCGACTATTTTAAAAAAGAGACATTTACTTATGGCGAGATGGCCGGGCAGATTGCCCGGATTCACCTTTTGTTCAAACGTGCGGGCATCAGGCGCGGCGATAAGATTGCGCTGATCGGCCGTAATAATCCCCGCTGGTGTATCACCTATATCAGCACCATCACATACGGTGCCGTGATCGTGCCTATTCTTCAGGATTTTACCGCGGCCGATGTGGTACATATCATCAACCACTCGGAGAGCCGTCTGCTGTTTCTTGGAGACAATTTCTGGGATATGATCGAGGAGGATCAGATCCCGATGGTCACCGGCGTGTTCTCGCTGACCGATTTCCATGTGATTTTCGAGCGTGAAGGTAATTCGATCACCGAATACTGCGCTGCAATGGACACTCACTTCAAGGAGACCTATCCGAACGGGTTCTCGAAGGAGGACATCAAATACAACGAGGTACCCAACGATGACATCATCCTGTTGAACTACACGTCGGGTACGACGGGTTATTCCAAGGGCGTTATGCTGACGACCAACAACCTGACGGGTAACGTGATTTTTGCCCGTGATGCCGTGAATACCGAGACGGGAACGCTTTATTTCCAGAAGAGCGGTCGTACGTTGTCGTTCCTGCCGCTGGCACACGCTTACGGATGTGCCTTCGACTTTCTGACACCGCTGGCCGTGGGCGGACATGTGACTCTGCTGGGGCGTATCCCGACACCGAAGATCCTGATGGAGGCCATGGCTGTGGTAAAACCGACGATCATCTGCTGTGTGCCGATGATCCTTGAGAAGATCTACCGCAAACAGGTCATGCCGATGTTGGAGAAAGGTCCGATGTCGATTGCCATGAAAATTCCGTTGCTCAATACGGCGATTCATTCCGTGATCCGCAAGAAACTGATGGATGCTTTCGGAGGAAATGTGTTGATTTTCATTGTGGGCGGTGCGCCGATGAACCAAGAGACCGAATCGTTCCTCATGAAGATCCGCTTCCCGATTACGATCGGCTACGGCATGACCGAGTGTGCGCCGCTGATCAGTTTCGCTCCCGACAATGAATTTAAGAGCGGCTCGTGCGGTCGTTACTTGAAGAACCTGCTGGATGTCAAAATCTTGTCGGATGATCCCGAACACAAGGCCGGAGAGATCATGATCCGTGGCGAGCACGTCATGAAGGGGTACTACAAGAACGAGAAAGACACGAAGAAGGTGCTGACCGAGGACGGCTGGCTGATGACGGGCGATATGGGTACGATGGATCCCGACGGTACGCTCTATATCCGCGGACGTTCCAAGACGATGATCCTTTCGAGCAACGGTCAGAACATCTACCCTGAAGAAATCGAGGATCGACTCAACAACATGTATATGGTGCTGGAATCGCTCGTGATTGATTCGGGCAACGGCAAACTGCACGCATTGGTCGTTCCCGATTACGAGGAGGCCGAGCGTGAGGGGGTCGATAAGCAGGATCTGCCGGAGATCATGCAGAACAACCTCAAGCAACTCAACGAGCAGTTGGCTGCCTATGAGCGCGTGTCGGAGATCGTGATCTATCCCACGGAGTTTGAGAAAACCCCGAAACGAAGCATCAAGCGTTATCTCTATACGCCTGCATTGCTCAAGAACAGACTTTAATACGATTGTACCTTGAAGGGTACGAATCCAATCGAAACTACTGAAATGAGAGGGTAACCCCGCGAAAAGGTTGCCCTCTCATTGGTAGTTCATCGTAAAACAGATTTAGACTTATGTTTTTTGACGAACTCGACCTCGAAGAGGAGATCTTAGACGGATTGTGGGATATGCACTTCGAGGAGATGACTCCCGTGCAGGAGGCGACGATTCCCGTGATTCTGGAGGGGCACGACCTGATCGGATGTGCGCAGACCGGAACGGGAAAAACGGCTGCCTATACGCTTCCGTTGCTGAACAAATTGCTCATCGAAGGAAATCCCGATAATGTGATCAAGGCGGTGATCATTGTGCCGACCCGCGAATTGGCGCAGCAGATCGACCAGCAGTTTCAGGGATTTTCCTATTACCTGCCCGTCTCGACGACCGTGGTTTACGGCGGCGGTGACGGCAAGGGATGGGATGTGCAGAAACGAGGCATGCTGATGGGATCGGATGTGGTGATCGCCACACCCGGACGTATGATTTCGCACCTTCAGAACAGCGGTGTGGATCTCTCGCATGTGGAATATCTGATTCTGGATGAGGCCGACCGAATGCTCGATATGGGCTTTTCGGACGACATCATGAAGATCATCTCCTATATGCCCAAGGAGCGTCAGACGTTGCTTTTTTCGGCAACACTTCCGCCCAAAATCCGCCAATTGGCCAAGACCATCCTGCGCGATCCGCGCGAGGTGAATATCGCCATCTCGAAACCCAACGATGCGATCGACCAGTCGGCTTATGTTTGTCACGAGTCGCAGAAATTGGGCATTATCAAGGAACTTTTCAAAGAGCCGACCGATTCCAAGACGATCATCTTCTCATCGTCGAAACTCAAGGTCAAGGAACTGACCCATACCTTGAAACGCATGAAGATGGAGGTTGCCGCCATGCACTCGGATTTGGATCAGGCACAACGTGAGGAGGTGATGTTGGCATTCAAGAACAACCACGTGAAGATCCTTGTGGCTACGGACATCGTGGCGCGCGGTATCGACATCGAGGACATCGGTTTGGTCATCAATTACGATGTGCCGCACGACCCGGAGGACTACATCCACCGTATCGGTCGTACGGGACGAGCCGATGCCACGGGTAGTGCCATTACGTTCGTGTCGGATGCCGAGCAGGGCAAGTTCCATCAGATCGAGGAGTTTATCGAGCGCGAGGTACGCAAGGCTACGCTTCCCGAATCGGTGGGCGAGGGTCCCGTTTATGCTCCCGAATCGGGCAAGAAGCAGGGAGGCCGAGGTCGCAACAAGGGCGGTAAGTCGGGTCGTGGCCGTGGTCGCCGCGATAAGGGCGCACAGGCATCCGACAACCGCAGGCGCGAACCGCAATCCAAGAAGGAGAATGCAGCACCCGCAACTTCATCTGAAGCGCAATCCAAGCCCGTCTCTTCGGAGCAGTCGGCGGAAGAAAATCGCAAGCCGCATTCGAAACGGCGCGGACATCGCCGTCGCAAACCCGCGAAAGAGAGCGAAAATATAACGCCGAACCCCCGACAGGCGGAGTAATCCGTTTGGGAAAAGACAAGAGCCGTGATCCACTGGAATCACGGCTCTTTTTGTAGGATGGAGGGGCGGAACGTAATGGATTCGCTTTTTTGAAACTCCGATTCCTCTTTAAAGTCCGACTGTCCGTCTGTACCCAAGGCATAAAAAATCCCCGACTGCCAAACGGCTGTCGGGGATGAGTATTTGTTTGGGGCAATGTTCTAACCCAGAGCAAACAGAATGAAGATCTGTGCCGTGAGCACACGCAGGAACATCACAACCGGATAAACGGTCGAATAACTTACGGCAGGCATGTCGTTACCGGCAGTACCGTTGGCGTAGGCCAGTGCAGGAGGGTCGGTCATGGCACCGGACATAAGACCCATCAGCGTGTAGTAGTTCATCTTGAGCCAGATACGAGCCACAAAGCCGACGATCAGGAGCGGAATCATCGTGATGAGGAAACCGTATCCGATCCACATGTAACCGCCTTTGTTCACGATGGCATCGACGAAACCTTCGCCTGCACCCAGTCCGACGGCTGCAAGGAAGAGCGAGATACCGATTTCACGCAACATGAGGTTGGCACTCATCGTTGTATAGGTTACCAAGTGGAAGTGCGTACCGAAACGACCGATCAGGATGGCGATGACCAGCGGGCCGCCTGCCAGACCCAACTTCACGGGCTGCGGAACGTGCATCAACGGAATTGATCCGAGCAACATACCGAGTGCCAGACCGATGAAGATGGTCACGAGGTTGGGATGATTCAATTTTTTCAACTCGTTACCGAGCAATTTGGCGATTTCGTCCACTTCCTTCTTGGGGCCGACGACCATCACACGGTCACCCACCTGCAACTCAAGACCGGGGTAGGGGATCAAATCGACACCGGCACGGTTGATGCGGGTGATGTTGATACCGAAACGGCTGCGGAGTTTGAGATCGGCAAATTTCTTGCCGTTGATTGAGGGCTGGGTGATCAGAATACGGCGCGAAACCAAGTCCGAATCGGGGGTGTTGTTGCCCCACTCCTCGTCCGTCATCTGCACTTTGTGACCGAGGAATGCGGCGATTGCGTTGCTGTCGTCGTGGTTGCAGACCGTCCACAGGCGGTCGCCCGTTGTGATCTTGACCTTGGCATCGGCGATTACGACCTTGCCGTTGTGCATCACACGCGAGATGACGAACTGACGGTCGATCAGACGGCGGATTTCCATCAGCATCATGCCGTCCATGGCTTTGTTGTCAAACTCGATCGAGATGACATCGGCCTCCTTGTTTGCGGTCGAAAGGCGGTTCAGTTCCTCATCTTCCTTTTCGAACTTCACACGCAGAGCGAAGCGGATGATGATCATTGTGAGGATGATACCTACGACACCAAGGGGATAGGCCACGGCATAACCCATCGCGATGCTCGGATCGGAGATGCCCGCTGCATCGGCATAGGCCTGTTGTGCGGCACCCAGACCGGGCGTGTTGGTCACGGCACCTGAGAGGATACCTACCATAGTCGGGATCGGAATACCGGTCACCAGATGGAGAATATAGGCGGTGATGACACCCAGAAACACAATGGCCGTGGCACATCCCACCAAAGTCATGCCTCCCTGTTTGAAGGAGGAGAAGAAACTCGGCCCCACCTGCAATCCTATGGAGAATACGAATAGAATCAGGCCGAATTCCTTCATGAAATGCAGCACATTGCCTTCTACCCTCATTCCGAAAGAACTGAGTATGATGCCGACGAACAAGATCCACGTAATGCCCAGCGAGATGCCGGCAATACGGATTTTTCCCAGCAGGATACCCAGCGTGATGACCAGCGAAAAGGTCAGCACGATATGAGCCACACCTACACCGTCGGGATTTAATAAAAGGTTAGTAAACCAATCCATACTACTGTTTTTGTTATACACGAATAATAATTCACAAATGTAGCACTTAAAAGGGGATAAAAAAAATTTGTTCTGACTGAAAAGCAGCCAAAACAAACTTTTTTGTTCTAAATGCCGAATTTAGTCTTTCGACATCGGGGCTTTGTGTTCTTTCGAGCAGCAACAATTTCCGCTGCAACACGAACAGGAGCCTTTGCGATCCTTTTTGAAAAGATTCAGGATGCGTTTCACGACAAGGACGAGTACCACTGCCGCAATAGCCCATACGATGTAATCCTGCCAGTCCATATTTTTAGAATAAGAGTATCAGATGATAAACGATCCACGACATAATCCATGCCAGCCCCGTGTTGTAAACGAGTGAGATTGAGGCCCATTTCCAGCCGATCTCCGATCCGAGGGCGACAATCGTCGCAATACACGGCAGGTAGAGCAGCGTGAAGACCAAAAAGGCGATGGCCGATGCGGGCGTAAAGTCGCCGCTGGCCAGAAGGCGCGGAATCAGGTGCGAGATCTCTTCGTCTTCGGAGAGTTCCTCCTCTTCGGCGGCGGGTTCGGTTACGGTAACCCCTACGGCATTGTTTGCGGTTTCAAGGGTGATCCCGGCAACGGGAGCGGACTCTTTTCCGGTTGCCGTTTCTGGATAGAGTACGCCGAGCGTACTTACGACAATCTCCTTGGCGGGAAGACCCGATACGATGGCGATGCCGGCTTTCCAGTTAAGGCCCATTGGCTTAAAGATCGGTTCGCAGGTCTTACCCATACGGCCGAGGTACGAATTTTCGTAGTGTGCCTCCGATCCTGCTTCATGATTGGGCGTTAGGGGATAGTAACTCAGGAACCATACGACTACCGATGCGATGAGGATCAGACCGCCCATCTTCTTGAGATACTGGGCACACTTGTCCCACATGTGCGAAAGGGTTGTCTTCCATGTCGGGAGGCGATAGGGCGGAAGTTCCATCACAAACGGCGTCTCATCCACGGGGAAGAGAAAACGGCGCATGAGTTTGGCGGTCACGACCGCCATGGCGATGCCGAAGATGTAAAGTCCGAACATCACGGTTCCGGCATGTTCGGGGAAGAATGCTCCCGCCAGAAGCAGGTAGATCGGAATCCGGGCACTACACGACATGAAGGGGGTGATCAGCGTGGTGATCAGTCGTGAACTGCGGCTTTCGATCGTACGGCAGGCCATGATGGCGGGGACGTTGCAACCGAAACCCATGATCAGCGGAATGAACGATTTGCCGTGGATGCCGATGTGGTGCATGACACGGTCCATGATGAAGGCGGCTCGTGCCAGATACCCCGAATCCTCCATAAACGAGATGAACAGGTAGAGGATCATGATGTTCGGCAGGAAGATGATCACCGAACCGACACCGCCGATGATACCGTCCACGAGCATATCGCGCAGGGCTCCTTCGGGAAGCGTTGTTGTCACCAGCACACTCAATTGATCGGCCAGCCATGCGATCCATTCCTGCGGAATGGCACCGAGCGAGAACGTACACCAGAACATGAGCCACATCAGGGCGAAGAAAATCGGGAATCCGCATAATTTGTGCGTCACGAAGGTGTCGATGATGGTGGTGGTCTTCAAGTTTTCCTTCGTGCCTTCGGTAAGCGTCTCCTTGAGCGCACCCGAAATGAATCCGTATTTCTGATTGGCAAAAGCCGTTTCGACATCTTCGCCTAACGCTTCGGAGATCTTCCGGCTCTCCTCCTCACGGATTCTGACCCACTCCGGGTAGCGTTCGCAACTGCGCAACTGCCCATCGACCTGACTGTCGGCTTCCAGCATGCGCATGGCGTAGTAGCGCGGAGGGAATACCTTCGGGAGCTGGTCGTGGTGGGTGCACATATCGCTTTTCAGACGGCGGAGGCTCTCCTCCATGACCGCACCCTGATTGATGTGGATGTGGCGTACGCGGTCGTCCTTGTTTTCATAGACGGCAATCACCGTATCGAGCAGTTCTTTGATGCCTTTCTCGTTACGTGCCTCGGTCGGAACCATCGGCACACCCAGCATGCGACCCAGTTTGTCGTAGTCGAGTTTGCCGCCGCTGGCATCCAACTCGTCGTACATGTTCAGTGCAACGACCATACGGGGGTTGATGTCGATCAACTCGGTCGTGAGATAGAGGTTGCGCTCCAAGTTCGAGGTGACTACCGCATTGATGATCACATCGGGCATTTTCTCGGCGATGTGACTGCGTACGTAACGCTCTTCGGGGGTATAGGCCGAAAGGGCATAGGTGCCGGGAAGGTCGGTGATCTCGAACTGATAACCGCGGTAGGTGCAGTGACCGATCTTTGCGCTCACGGTTACACCGCCGTAGTTGCCGACATGTTCGCGTCCGCCCGAAATGGCGTTGAAGAGCGATGTCTTGCCGCTGTTGGGATTGCCTACCAAAGCCACCGAAATCTGACGGCTCGTGCGGTCGATTACCTCGTCGGCATTCTTGCAGCAGGCTTCTGCGGGGGCGTTGCCTGCGAGAAACTCTTCTGAAGGGGCTTCGGTCGTAAAGGCGGGTTTGTCTTCGGCTATCTGGCGTTTGATCTCTTCGTCGGAAAGGACTACGATCATCTCGGCCTCGCTGCGGCGGAGCGATATTTCGTAGCCCATGATTTTATATTTGATGGGGTCTTTTAACGGAGCATTCAAAAGGACTTTTACCTGCTGACCGCGGACAAAACCCATTTCCATAATGCGGCGTCGGAAACCGCCGTGACCCAGAAATTTGATGATGGTGGCGGATTCTCCGGTTTTTAATTCAGAAAGACGCATATATCTGTATATATAAATTTTGGCAAAAATACGTTTTTTTCATCGAAAAGACAATCCCAATTTTCAGGTAACTGTCTTGTGTGGCGAGAAATTGCAAACGAATTGGCGCAAAAGGGTGTTTCGGGTGGAAATTGTCCTTCGGAGACGGCCGGTGCCGGATGGCAGGGGGCGTGATGCCGTAAACCGCTTTGTGGTGAAACCCTACTTCCCGAAATGCGTTTTTTCCAGATATTGTTTCGGATTTTGATTTCGGAGAAGTTTAGGGTAAAGTCGGAACAAATCGTTACATTTCGCTACCCAAAAAGGATGATTTTTTCGGTTTTTGTGCAAAAAACTGCCGCAGGGGTTGATTGAATGATTATTTTTTTTTAGTTTTGCGTATAGGAATAACCCCCAAAAAATTAAAAAGATGAAAGAATTAGTAGAAAAAATCAATGCCGAGTTCGAAGTATTCGCTGCCAATGCAGCCGCTCAAGTAGAGAAAGGTAACAAAGCAGCCGGTACGCGCGCTCGTAAATCTGCCCTCGAAATTTCGAAACTGATGAAGGAATTCCGTAAGGTTTCCGTTGAGGCTTCGAAATAATTCCGGTCGGATTTGTGAAATCGTAAAAAGGGTGTCCCGGACGGATCACCCTTTTTTTTGATATATCTGAAAAATGACCGCATCCCGTTGAAGGATGCGGTCGTTTGTGTTTTCAGGGGCGGATGCCCAATTTGCGGAAGACTTCCATGTCCTGCTTCTTCAGACCCGTCTTGACAAACGGCACGGCTTCGTTGTGGTCGTTGAGGTAGTAGCGCGGGGCACCCTTTACGAACTGATCGCTGACGAGCGACACGCCGAGGTCGATGTAGGGACTTTTGATCGAGGCGATGTCGGCCATCGTGTGAAACATCGAGTGACTTGTGGCGGCGCACATCTCATGCTCCTGTGCCAGACGGCAACGGTCGGGATAATTGGCGGTATATTTCTTGGAGAACCATCCGATCATCGGCACATACAGCTGATAGGCGGTCGTGGTGGGCGAGGCGTGCAAGAATCGTTTGCGGTCGTCGTCCAGCAGATCCTCGCCGTGGTCGGCGCAGTAGAGCAGGGCGGATGCCGTGTCTTCGAGCGATGAGAGGTATTTGATGGTCTGACCGAGGAAATGGTCGGTGTAGAGAATCGAGTTGTGGTAGGAGTTGCGCAGGGTGGCGATGTGCTCCTCGGAGATGGCTACATCGTCATCGGGCAGATACTTGGCAAATTCGCGCGGATAACGCTGGTGATAACTGAAGTGCGATCCGTAGCAGTGCAGCACGAAAAGCATCTTCTTCGAGTTGCTCTCCCGAACGGCTTTCTGCATCTCGTCCAAAAGTTGCATGTCGAAACGCGGTGCGGAGAGGAATTTTACGTGGTTGGCATCGAATGCAAGGTGATCGATCATGGCACCCTGCGGCGACTGGTTCGAGATGAACCACGTCTCGAAACCCACCTCGTTGAACAGGGCGGGAAGCCCCTTGCGCAGATAGAGTTCGGGATGTTCCTGCGCCGAGGTCGAGGAGAGAATCATCGGCACACTCTTGTGGGTGGTGTTGCTCTGGGTCAGGACATTGCGGAATACGGCAAGATCTTTCACTTGCGAAAGTTCGGGATTCGTCTTGCGATCCGATCCGAACAACTCCCAACTCATCGCACGCGATGCCTCGCCGATGATGTAAACGTAGATCTCGCGTCCTTCGATCTCGCGTGTACGCTCGGCCTCGTAGGTGAAGTCGGCGGAAGTCTCCTTGAAATTGATCGTTTTGCGCAGTTCCGAGGCGCATACACCAATATTATAACATACGTTCACGGGGAAAATCTCGTTGCGCAACACATGTTTGTCTTCGCTCACGTGATAGGCGGGCCACAGCAACAATGCGCCCGCCGAAGCGATGACTGCACCCGACAGGGCGATGAATTTGCGTGCTTTGTGAGAGATGTAGCGGCGGTGGCGGAGTTCGCATGTTGCGAGCCACAGGATGGGGAGGTACAGTACGATGACGAGAATCACCGAAGGGTAAATGTTCGAAAGCAATTCGCCCGCCTCGCCGGGATTGGTCGTCAGCACATTGGTAAACATGTCGGTGGCGATGACCGAATTGCCGAACAGGTATAAAAGGACGATCTGGAAAGCGCAGAGGAATGTCAGCGGGAATGCCAGCCAGATTACGATGCCTGAGCGTCGGAGGGCGACGCTTGTCATCATATAGATACCCAGAGGCAGGAGGATCAATACCTCGTTGCTCCACCACGAATACCCTTCCGTGAAGGCCAGTCCGATGTTGGGGACGATGAGTGTGGCACAGAACAACAGTGCCAGCAGTGCGGTGAAACGGCTTCTTGTTTTTACTCGTTTTATTCTTTTTTCTCTTGTGTCCATCGTGTTTTTAAATCTTAAAATGCTTCATTGATGCCGAAGATGAATCCGCCGGTGTTCTTGCCGAATCCGTAGTCCATACGGATGTTGATTCCCTTTTTGAACATCCATCTGAGTCCCACGCCGTATGAGGGCAGGGTGTGCGCCCATTCAAAGCGGTCGATGCTGTGGAACGAGTTGCCGGCTCCCGCCCAGATAATACCCCCCAAACGCCGCCAAATGTGCTGGCGCAGTTCGACCTGAAAGGTCAGAAGGTTGTTGTCGATGTAGCGTCCGCGGTAGTAGCCCCTCATGCGGTTCGATCCGCCCAGTCGTGCGAGCATCGGCCACGGCGTACCCTCGGAGTTGAACTCGCCGTAGAGATCCGCGGCGAGGATCGCTCCGTGCCATATCCGTTGGAAAAAGTCGGCCGTGAAGTTCGTCCGCCACAGCGATTTGGGGCAAGACCCCAGTCCCTTGGCAAAAAACGTCTCCTTGAGCGAAAGATAAACGCCCTTCTGCGGCAGGGTATGCACATCGCGCGAGTCGTATTCGACGATCACGCCCAGACCCGTCGCCGTGTAGGTTTGGCGTTGCGAGGCGAGGTACGAAAGATCGTCGAAATCCTTGCCGTGCGTATGTTGAACATCCAAAAGTACACCCGCGTAGGTGTTCCGGAACAGTTTTTGCTGGTAGTTACACTCGACGCGCAGGGTTTTCTCGATAAATTCCTGTTGCGGGTTGTGACGGGCGGCATCGTAGCCCAATCCCCAAAAATAACGGGGTGAGGAACTGAAGTCGATCGTGTAGTAGAGCCTTTGGCGGTTGTGTCGCCGGAGGTTGTAACCCGTGGCTCCGATCGAGTAGTAACCGATGACCGAAACCGAACCCGAAAGGGTGATGTTGGAAGGTTGCGTCAGCGAATCCGTTCGGTCGGGGCGATATAAGCCCGCGGCGAGCACGGTGAAATTCACGTTCGTATCCTTCGTGTAACTGATGCCCCCCACGAACGTAAAGTCGATCTTCTTCTCGAAAGTGCGGTCTTGGGTCGCACGTTCGAAGTAATTGACCATACGGCGCAGAAACCCTTTTTTTTGCGGGACGCTGTCCGTGCGGAATTGTCGGGGTAGAGGCGTATAGGTATAGCGCAACGTGTCGTTACCGCGTACGATGAGGTGTTCCTGAGCCACGGTTTTAAAAACCGTAACGCTCAGAACGGCGACGACGGCCAATGCCTTGACGCTTCTCATCCGCCTTATTTGTATTTTTCGATCACGCGGTAGAACTCCTCCTTGTCGGCTTCGGTCAGTTCGCCCTTGTGCATGTAGGTCAGTTCACCCTCTTTCGATACGATCAGCAGGACGAACAGGTTGTTGCAATCGCCCAAGTCCCATGCGTCACGCAACAGGTGTTTCGGATCGGCCATTACCAGTGCACCGTTCTTTTTCGTACGTTTGCGGGCGATCGAGCGCACCAGCCAGTTGGGAAACAGGGGCGCATCCTTGAGATTGATCACGCCGAAACCGAGCAGATTTTCACCTTCGGCGCGGTGCGACTCCTCCAATTCGACCGTGAAATCTTCGTTCTGCTTGTGAGCCTGAGGGTCGATGTAGAAGATCATCAGATTCTTTTTGCCAAATTCGGGCAGTTTCATCGGTTCGTTCTTCAGGTCGAACAAATCGACATTTCCCACTTTCTTGGGCAGTTCCTGCGCCCATGCCGCCGTGGTCATCAGACACAGGGCCGCGAACAAAATGGTCAGTTTGCGTTTCATATCTTTATCTTTAATGTTTTATGCTCTTGAAAACGAAAACAATCGTTGCAAATATACTACTTTCTTCTCGAAATACAGTCCGTTGTGAGGCGGAATAATGTGGCGTTTGTTCGATTTGTTTGTTCGAATATTCATTGAATATCGTCAAAATGTACTTTGAAGTTGCGAGTTAGGGGATCTGAAACAGATTTTGCGACGAATGTGTTTTGTTCTGTTTGTCTTATTGTGAAGGAGGTGCAGGCGCAATCCCGAAAAAGGATTATCTTTGTACCCATGGAAAAGCAACTTTTATTTGTTTGTCTGGGAAACATCTGCCGTTCTCCGGCCGCCGAAGGGGTTATGCGCGACATGCTCCGTCGGAAGGGGATCGAAGGGGTGACGGTCGATTCCGCAGGTACTTACGGAGGTCATTCGGGGGATCTGCCCGATCCGCGAATGCGTGCCGCTGCCGCCCGTCGCGGCTATAATCTGACGCATCGTGCCCGCATGATCCGAGAGGAGGATTTCGAGAAGTTCGACATGATCATCGTCATGGACGACATGAACTACGAAACGGTACATCGTCTTGCCCCGTCGCGCAAGGATGCCGAACGCATCTTCCGCATGGTCGAATTTTGCCGTCATCATCCCGACCGCACGTATGTGCCCGATCCCTATTATGAAGGGGTAGAGGGCTTCGAGTTGGTGCTGGATCTTCTGGAGGATGCCTGCGAGGGGATCGCGGAGCATCTGCAAAGGGAAGAGTAAAGCGATAAAAAATCCCGGGTCACTTGCGACTCGGGATTTTTTGTGTTTAGAAGTCAAGACCGAAACTCAGACTGTACGTGTCGTGGATGTTCTTCTTGGCGAACAGGTAGGCGAAATCGAGACGGAGGTGGAGGAATCGGATGCCCACACCCGCCGATCCGTAACTCGGATAGTAGGAATCGCGTTCACCATAGTGGTAACCGCCACGGAACTGGATGAGTTGCATGAAGTTATACTCGGCTCCGACCGACATCATGTACCCGCGGACGGGTTTCGGATAGAAATAGTAACTCATATCCACGCCGAGGGTGATCTCGTGTTCATCGGTGATATAGGTGTCCAACGCCGTACCGATCGTGGCATTCATCGGAAGGGTGTAGTCCGTGTCCTTCAGGTAACCGCCCAAGTTGTTGATCTTGAATCCCGTGCGGATGGTGGAGTACGATCCGAAGTTCTCCAGCGGGTGGATGTAGGCGGCACTCAGATCCACGGCCAGTGCGTCGATCTTTCGCTGATCGGGACATTTGCGGTGGATGTAACGGCCAACGATACCGATTGCCCAACGCTCGTTGAAGTTGTGGGCATAACCTAAATCCAGCACGTTTTCGTTGTGTTTGATGTTGTTGCTTTTGTGGAGGTATTGACGCCAGCCTGCCTGAATGACGCTTGAGGGCGAGATGCGGCAACTACCCGATACGGAGTAGGCGTTGTCATCCCCCTGATGGTAGAATGACGAAGAAACCATAAACGGCGTGCGCGAAAAGGCTGCCAGTGCCGGGTTGTTATAGATGGCATGCGACGATGAGGCGGTGGTCATCTGCAATCCGCCCATTGCCAAGGCTTTGGCATCGGAGGTCGGAAGAGTGGCTTCCTGTGCGAGGAGCGAGCCGCCGGAAAACGTCAGCCACGCAAAGAGCAACAGAGCGAGTTTTTTCATACGGGAAAGTTTTTGCCGGGAAAGATTTCGGAGTCTTTGCCGGAGGGTTGTCATTCAGCCGAAATTCGGCTCTTGCATTCGCAAATATACGAAAATTCGGGGAGAAAGCAGCATCGGGAATCAAAAAATCCGTATGGGACATCCCCATACGGATTGAATTTTGATCGTGTGATTCCCGATTAGCAGTTCATGGCACCGCAAACGTGGATGACCTGACCGCTGACATACGACGAAAGGTCGGATGCGAGGAACAGGGCAACCTTTGCAACCTCTTCGGGCGTACCGCCACGGCGCAGAGGAATCATCTTGTACCAACTTTCCTTCACCTCGTCGGAGAGTTGTGCGGTCATGTCGGTCATGATGAAACCCGGGGCGATGCAGTTTGCACGGATGCCGCGCGAACCCATCTCCTTGGCGATCGACTTGGCGAGACCGATCATACCGGCCTTCGATGCCGAGTAGTTGCACTGGCCTGCGTTACCGCTGACACCGACAACCGACGACATGTTGATGATCGAACCGCTTCTCTGGCGAGCCATTACGGGAGTGACGGCGTGGATGAAGTTGAATGCCGACTTGAGGTTTACGGTGAGTACGGCATCCCATTGGGCCTCCGACATACGCATCATCAGACCGTCCTTGGTGATGCCTGCGTTGTTCACGAGGATATCTATATGGCCGAAATCCTTGACAATCTGGTCGATGACTTCGTGCGTCTGCTCGAAGTTGGCGGCATTTGAAGCGTAACCCTTGGCCTGAACGCCTAAAGCGGCGATCTCTGCCTCGGTGGCTTTGCCGTTCTCGTCGATCACCAGATCGGTGAATGCGATATTTGCGCCTTCGGCAGCAAATTTCAGCGCGATAGCCTTACCGATACCGCGGGCTGCGCCGGTGATAACTGCGACTTTTCCTTCCAGTAATTTCATATTTTGTACTAATTTTTAAGGTAAATAGTTCTTTTTTCAAAGGACAAATATAGGAATTATATTTTAAAATCGGCCGAATGTCGGTTTTTTCGCCGAAATATTTTGGCAGGGCGGGGTGCGAAAAGACCGAAATTATTCCTTATTTTTGTTCCATAAAACATAAAAGCAATGAATAAAACCAACATTTTTGGCTTCATGGCAGGCCTTGTGCTTGCTTTCTCCGCAGTCGGATGCGGGCAGAACCCGTCGTCGCAACACGTGCAACATGTCGAGGTCGGGGAGTTTCTTCAGCGGATTCAGGATTCGACGGTTGTGGTGGTCGATGTGCGCTCGCTCGGCGAACACGCTGCGGGGTGTATTCCCGAAACGGATCTCAATATTGACGTGATGGGCGCAGATTTCAAGACGCGGGTCGGGCAGCTGATTCCCGAACATTCCGTGGTGGCGGTTTATTGCCGGAGCGGCAACCGCAGCAAACGCGCCGCCAAGATCCTCTCGGAGATGGGTTACGAAGTCCT
>RCNI01000569.1_pt1 | contig 22584 bp, 23 predicted proteins | sample 2041151 | NCBI WGS metagenome assembly RCNI01 (sample SAMN09708214, study PRJNA481090) | feces metagenome | isolation source: feces | place: Antarctica: Albino Rookery | reverse complement strand
AGATACCCCGTCCCGGTCTGCCAGCTCCATGAGTACATCTTTTCCCAGCTGTCCCAAATCCCCGGTGACAATGAGATCATAATCCTCCGGCCCGGTCTTGAGATCCGTAAAATGGGCCTTGATGGAGGCATATGCAGCCGGGGCCATTGTCAAGTAAAGACCATATTTTTTTGAAATTTATTTTGTGGCAGCAGAAGCATTTTCAGATAGCAAATTCTGATTTGATTCGATATACTCCTTCAAATCCTCATAAATGTCCATATATTTGAAACATACTTCGATTTTTCCACCTTCATAAACAAGAATCTTATCGACAAGCTCAGTCAGAATAGGCCTGGTAAGCTTCTCTATTTTACCGTATTTCTTAAATGCGCTCAGGAACTTGTTGTTTTCTCCAATGCCATTATTGAATTCCTCAATTGCAGATTTCGCACCTGCAATATTGGTTTCAATAGTGGCTAGTTGCTCACGCAGTTTTTCTCTCAGTCTTATATACTCAGCTTGTTCAATCACTCCGTTCTTCCAATCGGGATAGAGATCGTCCATTGCATTTTGAATTTTTTCCCGCTGGGCGTATGCAGAATCTAAAGCCCGCTGTAGGTGTGCAGTTTCGGTATTTCTACTGGGAGTGTTATTTATGATATCAAGAAGATGTGACATGTTGATTGCTGTGTCGATCATTGCTTGAATGGTACAGGTAACAGCAATCTCCATTTTGTCAATTCTTATAGAATGCCTTGTGCACGCTTCGTTGCTGTATCTTGTTGTTGTTGTGCACCGGTAATATTCATAAGTTCCATACGAATGTTTATTAACTTTTTTTGACATCACACGACCGCAGTCAGCACAGGATACCATCCCTGCAAAAAGATCAACGTCTTCTTTTTGGGGACTTCTCCGTATATGTTTCCGTGAAAACATACTTTGTACTTTATCGAATGTTTCTTTGCTGATAATTGCTTCATGGGTTCCTTCTACACGGTACCAATCTTCTTCAGGGACAGCTCTGCACTGTTTGTGTTTGAATGAGATCGTCGTGTTCTTGCCTTGAATCATAGTACCGGTGTACATCTCATTTTTTAAAATATTACGCACCGAGCTGTCAGGCCAAAGTCCGGTTACTGCAGCTGGACATGGATGCCTGAATTTCAGGCCCATCGCTTTCTTGTAGGCAGTTGGATTTGGAATATTCATGCGGTTTAGTTGCTTAGCAATGCCAACGGGACTCTTTCCTGCCAAATACCAATCGAAGATTTGGCGGACTATGGCTGCTGCAGGAGGATCGATGATCAACTGATGGTGGTCATCGGGGTCCTTCTTATAACCATAACAGGCAAAAGAACCGATAAATTTCCCTTGGGCACGCTGAATATTCAGCGTGCCACGTACATTGACGGATGTGGTAGCGGCAATACTTTCATTGATGACGTTCTGAACACCAACAGTAATACAGTGTGTTGCGGCATTCATTTTGCGTTCGACGGTATCAATATAGTTGTGAACAGCTATAAATCGGATTCCGTAACGAACAAAGACATTATCGATATAGTTGCTCGTTTCTGCTGCATTACGTCCAAGTCGGCTCAGATCCTTGACAATTACACAGTCAACGCGATGTGATTCAATATCACGTATCATTCTCTGAAAATTTGGTCGGTCAAAGTTTGTGCCGCTCCAGCCATCATCAACATAATAGTCAAATGGCTGAATCTCAGGATGCTGCTGTAAAAATGCGTGTAAGAATTCACGCTGAGATGTGATAGAGTTACTTTCAGCTCTTGATGTGAGATCATCGTCTTCCCTTGAAAGACGAATATAAAGGGCAGCACTCCACACCCTGCTAGGGGTAAGAGGCTGCCCTGCTAAACTTGCATACTTACTGCTCATGGCAATAACCTCCGAATGATAGTTGTTCCATGGACACAATATGCCTATTCAGTTTTCTCTACAGGTGGATAATAACATATTGCTTCCTTGTTTTCAAGCACATTTTTATAATTAGAATCTGGAAAAATTGGTTATCTATTAATCGGTCACAGCAGATGCTACAGCGTTGTGAATATTGGTTCCATTAGAATCAAAGCTGACTTTTACGACAATGTCATTTACTTTGAACAAATAAGGATTGCCTACAGCATTCACAAAATCGGTTAATTTCTGAGGCACAGGTTTTGTTGCATCAATAGAGATGTTAGAAATATCGACCAGGCTGCCGATGTCACAGGTGCCAATGTCTGCGCTTTTCATTTCATTAAGATCTACTTTGCAGTTCATAATTGTGCTCCTTTCGTGAGAAAATTATGGCCATGAAAACAGAAAACCATACGTATTTACCGCTTCAAAATTACATGAGCGCCCTGGAATCTATTCCAGAGCGTGGTATCTAACTTTGAAGGCATTTCCTTATGATGTGAAGCCATTATGGCAAGCAGGGAAAGGCCATTTCAGTTTATACACTTTTATTGCGTCCTTATTCGTCCGTCCCGAAACGCTAGGAATACAGCAGGTCGTCCGTGGCAGGACTGTCATAACTCCACAGCGTCGATCTGATCGTGCGCCACAGGGCTTTCCCCAAGTCTGTGGGAAATCGTGAGAAAGTATCATTATCACCTATGCTGTCATCGCCACCTAGGATGCCGCCCTGGTTCTGAACCTATCGTTGTTCGCTCAGCAACTTTGAGTGCTTTCAAAAGTCCGCTTCATGGCGCCGATGTTCATATAGCTACGCACATAGGATATGTACCTGATGTACTGGTATTCAGTTATCAAAGTACAATAGTTAAGGGGCTTTTCGCACATTAACTATATATATTCTAACAAAAATAAAGAATTCTGTAATGACGGTGTTGCTTCAGTTTTAGCTGTTTTACTGAAGCAAGTTGATAGGGTTAAAGGTAAAAAGTCATTTTACAGAGTAAACGAATCGGCCCCGGCTTCTCCTAGAATAATCATCTTCTGCATTTGCTGCAGATGTTCGATTGCCTTCTGGGTTTCGCTGTAGAGCTTTTTGAGAGCAGGATCAACCTTTCCAAGAATTAAGTAATCAAGGGTAACATCAAGCAGCTGAGAAATATCGATCAGAAGGTCAATAGAAGCGGATCTGCGGCCATTTTCGATTGCGCTAAGGCTCTCACTGCGGATATTAAGTTGGGCAGATAGCTGGGCTTGAGTGAGGCCAGAAGCCTTTCGTGCTTCTTTAATTCGATTTCCACATTCGATGTTGTTGTATTGCATTTATAAGTCTCCTTTAGAAATTTTTTAGGGTTAATTTCATAAAGAAGATCAGGGATATTTGCCGATAAATGGCATCCATAGGAATAAAAACAAAAGCCCTCCGGATACTCCGTAGGGCTTTTCCGTAGATAGAAAAATGACGACCAGAAAACCTTTGATAAGATCTTCCGGCCGTCATGCACCTCTACGGAATTAGTTGATATTATTTTGTCAAAAGAGTAGAGTATGGAAAAGTGCGATGTAATTGATTACCAGATGTTGCAATCGTTCGTCCAGAGCGAGAGTATCTTAGAGAAGGTTAAACGTATTGACGTGGAATTTACAAGACACAAGACCAAAGAAAGCTTTGCCCTTGCGGTTAGTACCCATATAAACAAAAGCTCATTGTTATTTTATTTATAGAGTAGCAATTGAATAACACAATATTACAAACGCAAATTACCGATATAAATTGCGCTCTCCAGTTTTAAAAAATACTCAAGCGCTGAGGTGAAATGGATAGAGAATATTTTACAGTATCTTTCTTGCTAAGAAATTCCCCTTAAAAATGGGCACAGGTTGGGACATACTATAAAAGCTTTTCTTGCCGATTGCCAATAGTGAAGCTGCGAAAGCAAAAGTTGCACTTCTGGAACTACTTGATAAGAATGGGTATTACTATCGTGGAGCAGAGGGATTATTCTCTATAGTAACAAACTCTGCTGATTTTGAGCCTTATGTGTTTAGCATCCCGTTCTAAGAAATCGTGATGAAGTTTTCACAAAAGTGGGTGTACAGTTGGAAATCAAAGTTAGGCTTAAAGAAGCTGAAATCCAATACTATGAAGATCCAATGAAATGTGTAGTGCTAATCGATGATGAAATAATGGAATGCAAACTATTCCTAAAGATAAACTTAGAGAGTATTTCAGCAGCTTTATCCGTTAATGGTGGTTACGGTATTAATACCATTCAAGCTGAAAAAACTTGTAACAGAACTAGAAGCTGAGTCCTGTTGATGGACATATTGGCCTTTATACTTTTGCTATACTGTTTGGTTAAGGAACAAAATAAGCAGCAGGACTACGGAAAAATAAAAAACTGTGGAGTACAGAAGATGCTGTGCCCCGAAAGATAGCCAACATTTCAAAGTAAATATTGGTTAAATTATCGAAAAGGGCTTGCTGTCTGTGTAATGCAGACAGCAAGCCCTTTAATTTTGCCTTGAATCGTCTGTTGCTATAGTAATCCAGATATTCAATCAGTCCCTATTTCAAGTATTTCATGGATTGGAATTCTTGAAAATGCAAGAGTTCCATTTCAGCATTTCAAAGAAACGCTCAATCATGGTATCGCCCAGATCATCCCTTTTTCAACACAAGCGCTACCGGATGCTTTGCTCTTTAAGCATTTTCTAGTCTATGCTTTGGTAATACTACCATCCTTAGTTGGAACGCAGGATTAATCCTATGCCATGTGTCGCTTTATCGCTGGTTTGATAATGCCTGATTTGGAACTATAGCAATTCAGTAACTCAGGTATTTTAGCAGAAGTCTAAATCCCAATAATGTATACACATCTTTCTACATGGAGACGATGACGTTGGTATTACAGTCGTTGAGATTTCATACTACTGTTCGCATTAAAGCGTAAGCTTCTTCGTGCAAAGGGGAAGAACAGTGGATATCTGCACATCAATCGAATATTGATCTTCCAATCAGTCGTTATATATGGAAGAAGAGCGTTACTTTGATGCTCTCAAATATTCTGCCATATGAAAAAACTATCAGTCATCCACTATCGATCCATCTCTCAACGTCCATATAGTGCATTTTTCGGTAGCTTTCTATTCGATTCGTCAAACTGCTGAGTTCTCTTGTCCATAAATAGATTTACTTAATTTGATGTTTAAAAGAAAGTTTATTCTGAATTTTTCCTGCTACCAAAAGGATACTTTCAAGTGTCAAACCTACGGATATGGAATTTGCAATACTACTAAGACCGAGCATGTAGGATAACGCAGCGAACAGATCTGCTACTATACAGAGTCGTTTAGATTTTTGACCAAATAATATGCGTTCCACTTCATCAAGAGGCTTTTCTGAAGTGTCGAGTGGACTAAAGAGAAAAATAACGGCCGTGCCAACAATCAATAAAGCGATTTGAATGGCACACCCCTCTGTGACCTCCAAAATCTTGATTCCGACAACTGAAAGAAAAAGAACAATGGCAGTACAAAATATACAGGTTATTTCCTTCCTGGCATGAATCCCTCCTGAATACTCTCTGAGGGGTGTAAATACGAAATAGAATAGAATAGCATTCCAGACATTATGCAGGATGATTCCGCATAATAGTACTTCGGTGAAGCTTAGCCATTTGGAGAATAGAATAAAGAAGGAATAGGTATACAGTTCGGCTTTGCTGGTTTCGATATCTGGAAAGAATGTATTTGTAATTTTCTGCGCTAATTTGGAAATCATAAGTATTTGTTCTTGAATTGTTCTAAGCTTTTGGGTGGACGAGGTTGATATATTGTAAAGCAAGTTGTGCTGTTGGCATTATGTACCAAAGTTCGCTTTGCAACCTTGTCTACTAATTTTAATATCAATTTTTGTGTAGTCTTCATTTGTTTTCACTCCTCTCTGGCATATAGTAGCATAAAATTTTACTATTTCAATACTAGAAGCGGAACCGTCAAGAAAAACAGTAAAAAAAGTAAAAATACTTATTTAACAGAAATATCAATAAAAGTTATGTGTAAATACATAATAGACAGATATGTTCTGCGGTTTATTGTTCAAATTGGCTTTTCTCCATGATATTATGTAAAAAGTAGGTGATAAACATGGAACTTGACAAAAAGCTAATTGGAATTCGCATAATGCAACAGAGAAAAGCACATGGGTTGACACAGGAAAAATTGGCTGAAGAAATTGGTTATTCAAAGAATCACCTCTCAGGTGTAGAGTGTGGGAAATATACGCCAACCATACACTTTGTTTTCAAAATATGCACTGTGCTGGGTGAAACACCAGACTATTATCTTATTGGACAGATATCTGAGGAAGTTGAAGAAATAGCAGAGTTAATTCGTTATTTGCCACCCAGTGAACAACGTATGTTCTGCCGCATGATTAAGCTCTATGTTGAGGATATTCAGAGAAATGGCTAGCTTTTGACTATTAAAACAGTAAGTGTTAAGATGGTGAATGGATAAAGCATTTGACGATTTAAAATGAAAATGATAAAATGGATGTGTTGCAATTATGCAATACGTCCATTTTATTAGGAGGAAATATGAATATTTTGATTTGTGATGACGAGACATATTTCTTAGACTGCCTGAATATTCATGTTCAGGAGTATATGAGAAATCGGTATATCCCCTGCAACATAACTGCGTCAGAGAATTCCGTTGAAATCCTGCAAGGAGATAGTGTATATGACTTGGCTTTCTTGGATATCCAGATGGACGGTGTGGATGGTTTAACGCTCGCCAAAGAGTTACGGAAGAGAAATCCTAAGCTGGCACTTTTCTTTATTACCAATTATGACGACTACCAAGATGACGCTATGGATCTTCAGGCTTTTCGATTTTTCAAAAAGCCATTTAACGTGCAGCGGCTGTATGCGGGACTTGACAAGGCGATGGAGTATATCGACGGAGCGTATGTAGAGGTTTTTTCATCCACCAATGGTCGGCAAAATAAATTTCTGGTAGATGATATTCTATATATCGCGAGAGTGAACCGTAAGATATTGCTGGTTTCAAAGCAGGGATCTTTTTACACTCGAGAAACCATGGAACAATGGTGCGAAAAACTACCACCTCTCTTCTTTTTCTATGTACATAAATCCTTTTTGGTCAATTTACATTATGTCAGAACATATGCCCATTCAGAACTGATTTTGGATGATGGGACACGAATTCCCATTGCACCGAAAAAACAGGCCGCATTTCGAAAATTTTGGTTTGCATACCTGGGTGGAAGACAATTATGACTAATCCTGTAATTGCTTTGTGCATCTACTTACTTGAGATGTTGATTGCGTATAAATTTTTTTCGAAGATTTCTGCAAGAAAGCATTCTGCTATCTTTTCTCTTGGGGTAGGTGTACTCATTTTTGGTATCGGAGCTGCTATCAGCTTATTTTTCAAAAATGATTTGCTCGTGAATTCTTTCCTAATGCTGTCAATGCATTTTATATTTGTTTTGGTGTGTTTTTCCCTAAAACTTCGATCGAATATTTTCTTTACGATCATTTTGTGTGCTGTTTGCGCAGCTTTGGAAGTTGCACCAATTCTACTCATGTCTGCGTTAATGGGGGTACATCCCATTGATTTTGAGAGCAATAAACTGTTTTTTGCATCGGACTTTGCTATCAGCAAGTCTCTTTACTTTATTTCAAGTTTACTTCTCGCAAATGCGATAAACGGAAAGAGTGACGCAAATACCCCTTTAAAACTTCCGGTGAGCGCACTGCTGTATCCTGTGGTGATCCTGGTAAATCTTGTTGTGTTCCACTATGTTTGCATGAATGAGCAAATCTCTGTGAAAGGGCAATATCTACTTGGTGTTGTCAGTATTGGTGTTTTCCTTGCAACCGTTATTTTGGTGTTTGCAAGTATTTATCAGGCAGAACAGAAGGAGGAGTATTTGCGTATATGTGGTGAGCTTGCTCGGGTGAGACAGGAAATAAGCTATTACGATATTCTAGACAAGCAAAACCAACAGCTAATGATTTATGCCCATGATGCAAAAAACCATTTGGCAGCGATTCAAAGCTTGAGTGAAGATCCTCAAATTCGAGGATATGTAGACAAATTATCTAGTGAATTAGAGAACTATTCCCAGAGTTGTCACAGTGGAAATAAACTGCTAGATGTGATTCTTAATCGATATGTTTTGGAATGTCAGCAGCGTGGTCTGAACTTTGAGTACAATGTAAAGGTGTGTAACCTCAGAGAGGTAGAGGATATGGATCTGGTAACGATTCTTGGAAACCTCATGGACAATGCTATAGAGGCTGCTGAAAAAAGTCAGAAAAAAACTGTGTATCTGGAAACCTCACTCCGGAATGCTTATCGCGTAATCGTGATTCAAAACAGCAGTTTACCGCCCAGAGAAGTCTGTGGTCATCTACAAACATCCAAGTCAGATCAAACTATGCATGGCTTGGGTCTTAAGAGCGTTGCCATATGCCTTAAGAAATACAATGGTGATATGCAATGGGACTATAATGAAAATGACCACTTATTCACCATGACTGTGATGATTGACATGGTATTGCCCGATAAAGCAGATACAACATAAACATTTGCCACCCTCCCCAATTGGAGGGTGGCGCTTTTTTAACATAATTTTTCGATAATTCTGCAACAGCTATTGAAATCGGGTGTCGACATGAATACCATGTTTTAATCCCCTCTGTGTATTTTACGTGAGTAAGATTCTTGATACTACTGATTTTCATCGGTCAGGTTGATCAATATTTCTTTGATTTTTTTAGGGATTGGAACTCCAAGATGAGTAATGTTCTCGAGAATTGAAATGCCTTCGTTAGAGATATAATACAGGATTACAGCTGTTCTCAAAGCTGTGGTATCAATGACGTTTTTCTCAATAAGTGTTGCCAAAGCCACAACACATAGGATTCCCACTTTTTTGACAATGCCCTTTGCACCGATGCGGCTAGAGACCTGCTTATTGACGATTGCTGCACAGACTCCGGTAATATAGTCCACAGTCATAAAAATGATCAGGGTGAGGAAAAATCCATCAGTACCGCCAAATAGGCTGTCAGTAGCAGCTGCTACCCACATTACTGTCAACCTGTATATATTTTTTGCAAAATTATTTAGATTACTCATGATAGCCCTCCTTTTTTGCTATGCTATACATGAGAAAGAGAATATCCCGGGAAATCTGTAAAGCAACTAAACGAAAAATTTTCTTTAGTCAAAGGTTTACAAAATAATTAGGTTTATTTCCTTTTTAGAAAAAAGGAGATAAACCTATGATTAAGTCTTTGATTGCTAAACTTCCAGATGAAAGTGCAACGCTGGAGATTCTTAGACTATTTGACAATTTATTAAAGAAATATGCGCGGCTGCTAAAATATGAGGATGCCTACGAAGATTTACAACTATTCTTATTAGAACTATTGTATGCAATGAAAGAAAAAGAAATTGGATCTAAGAATGACGGGTACATAGTGAAATATATAGTGGTATCAGTAAAGAATAAGTATATTGCTATGTCAAAGAGCTTAAAAGAATTAAAGACAACGTCGTTTGCTGATATTTCTGATGAGCAGATGATCTATATAGAACAGCTAGTAGCAAAAGAAGATAAAAACGATATCTCAATTTATTATCCCAGCAATGGCAAGTTATCTGCAAGAGAGGAACTGATATTGAAGCTATTTTTTACAAGAGAATACTCAATAGAAGAAATATCAAATTATCTTGGTATTAGCAGACAAGCTGTAAATCAAGCAAAAAACCGTGCGTTGAATAAAATCCGAAGTGCATACTTTCAATAAATAATTTCCCTATTTTACGCAAGAATAAACGCAGTGAAGTACAAATAGCGGAAATAAATATGAAAGGGTGTTATTATAGAAATGGAAGAGATGAAATAAAACCCCAGTTTATCATTATGGCTGCATAGTTTAAAATTGCATTATTGAACTGATAGTCAGTGATTTTTGCAACCTTTAGAAACTATCAGCTTACAATTTAGTCGATCATTTATACGAGTATAGTAGGGCCTGTTAAACGATTAGATGGACGGCTAAGACACTTTTACATAAACTTTGATAAGGTCAGGCAGTATCATGGTAACAACAAATCAATGAAAGGTTACAAAAGCAATTCATTAGATCCATTAAGTACTTATTGACTTATGACAGAAAAATATTAAAACGTATGAGGAAACAATCCTGACATCCCGAGCATGGCATCAGGGAGCCGAAATATCTACGTACCAGCAGGACTGACTTAAATGGTATACACAGTCTGCAAAGATTGCAGTGTCGGAGAAGTTACAATATATTAAAAACAGCATAGAATAGTTCTTTCTGTTGTTATGTGCGTAGATAAGGAAATTATGGAAAGCTATTTTCAGAAAAATTGGTGAGCATCAGGTCGATGCTCACCAACTTAGATATTTATGCCTACATTAAAACGCTATATTACAATCATGTGACTATTCATCGCCAAGCTCCAGCAAAGCTGTAAGCGTCGTTCTCGTCAATCGCAAAAGAACCAGAATTGCTGGCGATGGTTGTAGGAGTATACTGCCTGATATAAAAGCGAGAATAAGCCGTTGTGCCTCGCCACGCTCTAGAACATGCAAGCATCGTGAAGATGATTCTACTTCTGAAGTGTTCCAAAACTGCTCCAGAACCATAGAGTCCTACTTTATATGGATTGTTTTGACGATTAAATTCTGCAATAATTGCGGTAATGTAATTATCAATATTACCATTGATGTCGGATTCACTTGCGTCGTAGTCTACCGCAAAATAAATCGGAGTTCCACGGGGCTGACCAATACTGGTTGCACCTGAAATTGCCTGCTTTGCATCAGATGTTCCACGGGAGGAACTGAAGTAGCTTACGGAAGTAGGAGAACCCTTTTCCCAGATAGACACGATGGAAAGATTTTTAGAAAGGAGCAGATTCTTCTCGGTAACGGTGATGGGATAGTTGGAACCGGGCAAATATTTTCCAACAAAAGTCATACCCTTATTAGCAAGTGCCTGAATTTTGGAGGTATCAAGAGTTGTTGCAGTATCACATCCAGCAACAGGATAGAACTGATGCCCAAACAGATACTGCCACGAAGTGGACCCAATTTTACCATCTACAGAAATCGCCATTTTGGACTGAAATGATCTTACTAGGGTATCGGAGTTACTGTCGAAGTTACCATTGATGTTGATGTTTTCAAATTTGCTGATCAAATATTGTGCTGCGCGTGCTGCATTGTTTTGATTACCTTCCTTTACAACAAGATTCGCTGTCAATTTACGCAAGGTTCCTACGCCGGCAACACCATCTGCGCCAAGGGAATTGGCTGCCTGATATGTATACACCGCATTGTAGGTATTTTGGTCGTAGCTACCTGTCACGGGGAGCGCATTATTGCCATTTCGGTAGTTTAGCAGGCACTGAAGCGCACAAATGTTTTCATAGGATCGGTACCCCTTTTTTAAAGTGGGCCAACTGGGTGTTCTAGCCATGTTTTTTCTCCTTTATTGATTTAATTAAATTTGCAAATTCAATTAAGAAAGAAAAGATACATATAAAAATGTAAACATCCTAATGAAGTTTTTCCTTGAAGGGAGTATTGTCATGAAAAAAGAATTTTGGTATGTCTTTTTGATCGCAATTTTGCTTCCATGCTATTTATTAGCTGGGTGTTCGACGAAAACACGGTATTCCAGCATAGAATCTACAAGGGAGCAGGCGACGGAATACACATCAGAGGAAAGATACGAGGTCGATTCATCGGAAATTTCTTCTTTAGATGTAACGCAGACACCATTCCATTTTGAACCGGAACCGTCGAAAAAAATTGATTTTCGATATATCTACAGGGGATTTACTGCTGTCCCACAGAATGATCGCGAAATAATTGAAAAATTTATGAAATTTGGTGGGCAGACCATAGCAACCGAGGAAGAATGGAGCAGTTTTATGGCTTTTTACTGCCCGGGAATACCTTACGAGGAACCATGGGATTTTTCAGAAGACTATCTGATTGCCTCCATTACCGGCGATGCCAGCCTGGCATGCACAAGCGCAAATATCATCACAAGCTTGGTCTGGGAAGATGGTCACTTTACACCTGAACATGAAAATGACCTAGGCGATGATGTATATGCGTTAAATTCTGAAGAGTACACGCACTTTTATGTAGAGGTGGTTGCAGTAAGCCGGGACATCTATTCAAGAATAGGAGAGAATAATCAAAATGCAGCACCAGAGGAACCAGCAAGCAAACCAAGTTTTAAAACCGTTTTCCGAGGTTTTACAATGGTTTCCTTGGACGACAGAGAAAGATTTGAACGTTTTACGGGATTCGGAACAAAGGTTATTTCAACAGAGGAGAACTGGAATGCGTTTGTATCTGTCTTTTGCCCCGGTATGCCCTCCTGTGAATCGTTGGACTTTACCAAGGATCATTTCGTCGTGTCTATTATGATGGGTGCCAGACCCACATATACAGGTACCAGTAGAATTGTTGGTATCGATCAGAAAACTGGATTTCCTGTATTTGAGAATCCTTTGACAAATGGTGTCTATGCCTTAAATACAGAAAACCATACACATTTTTATGTGGAAGTAATTGAAGTACCCAGCGAACAAATACCCTATAACATAAACACATGGACAAATTGACGATGTATTGCAAAACAAATGGAGGCATAAAATGAAAAAATTCATTGCAGCAGGAATTGTAATCGTTCTTTTACTATGCGGATGTACACAGCAGCAAGATGTAGAAATGCAAATCAATTCATCAACTGAAGATACATTGCCTGAATGCATAACGGAATTTCATGGTACTATTACAGCAAAGGAAGAGTCAAAACCCTTAGATCTATACTACTATGAAGAATCGAAACAAAATTATTTTTATGAGTTAGTCGTGGCAGGTCAAGCTAAAAGAATCCCTCTGCGCAATGATTTTATTCCGTCTACAGTTACGCATGGATTTGAAATAGAAGATGTGAACCAAGATGGTATTAATGATATTATTGTTGAATTAGGAATTTACGGAAAAATGAAGCCGGCAGATTGTTTTATCGGTACAGCGGATGCGGATTTTATACAGATAGCTGGTTTTTCAGAATTATTCGGTCCTGTCTGGATGCCTGCTTCCTGTACAATCATGGACTCTGGCAGAGGTGGTGTTGGCGAGTATTGGATGAACAGATATGAGGTTTCCGACGCGAAACTTGTACTGATTGAGAGTTTAAGTTGGGTATATACAAACGGAAGTTCACCCAAATACACTGAAAAGAAGGTAATTAACGGTGAAACCGTAATCGTTCAGGACTCTGTTTCTGAATCAGAAATTGATATGGAACATTGGCAACAATAAAAAACGAAAAATGGGGGGACATGTGCCCCCCATTCTAGTTTGTTTATTTCAGTACGCTTGCAATTGTAGTATACCGTGCATAGCGATTACGGGTTTGGGAATCGCTACCATATACCCGTTTAGTTACTGCATTACAGATATTGTAGGCGGAATCCCCCCAATTGACGTTACTGTTAATTTTTGCAAATTTATCCCAGTACCAGCCAGCACTATCAGCTGCATATGCAAATGCAACATGCTGAGTGGCGTATACATTAGGGGAGACAATTCTGACATCGCCTTTATAATTCTTATAGGCGGTATAGTTAGCGGCATGAGTTAAATGTAACATGCCACTGCCGTAGTATGGTGCGTAAGATGCGGACCCAGTAGTACCAGGCTTGTAACCATATTCTGTGAGAGCTCGTCCATAGTCCGTTTCAATAATGCACTGAGCCAGGAACTGCCGAACCTTCTCCTTGGTATTAATTCCATACGTGTTAAGTGCAGTATTTAGACTAGACACAACATCCCGTCGAAGCAGAATATTCGTGAATCCTACACGTGCCAGTTTACCAGCGGTCAAATTGACAGTTCCAGCACTAGTCAACCAGCCAGTATCGGAAACAGTATCTTCTAGCACGGCAAGAGTTGCCTGGCCTACAAGACCGTCAGAACCCAATCCATATTCGCCCTGAAATTTTTTAACAACATTTAACAGAGCATTATCATAGCTACCAGATGAAGCGCAGGTATAACCTTTAGCACGAAGGCAACTCCTAATCGTTATTACTGGGGAACCAGAGTCTCCAGTGTGGAAATAATCAAGACCATTTCTGACCTGCGAAAGAGTCGGAGTTGCTGTGGGCGTACCATACAATGTACCAGACCATGCTTCGAGTTTTGCGAGAGTAGCCTTGTTGAGATTTCCATTAACGGTTAGACCCTTCTCGTTTTGAAAACCCTTTACCGCAGCTTGAGTAGAAGCACCGTAGTACCCATCCCTATTTCCGGGATTAAAACCATACAGATATAGTGCTTTCTGCACAGCCTTGATTTCAGTACTATAAGTAGTATTATCATACTGAAAATATGCCGTTCCGTTACGAATCTGCGCCAAGGTCACGTTTGCGTTGCTACCATTTGCCATTATATTACCTGCTTTCTAATTTAGTCAGTATCTTAATGTCACGTGCCATTAGGATTAACTGCTATTAAAGAAAGAGGTAAAAAAACAAGCATTGTAAACCGGAAAGAAATATTCTTTTGCTTTTAATGGAAAGTGGATTTGTTAAAATTGTAAGCGTCTGACTGAAATAACCATAGCTATTTCAGCTTGCAAATTCAAAAAAGGATATTAACGATATGGCAAGTTATGACAATTCTGTGTATTCCTATGATCAGATATTGAATGGCGAAGCATACTATATGTAGGACGACAATCGTTGATTCAGTTCTGATGTAAAAACAATGCAGGAAAAACTCAACAAGGCGGGCTTTTGGGGCGGCATGGCCGACGGAAAATTTGGTGGTACTACCGATGAGGGTGTACGCCATTTTTAAAAGAGCCTACAATCTTAAAGTAGATGGACTAGCTGGTTCCGGGACACTGGCAGTACTCGATCATGTAAGTTTTAACCTGGCTTTACTGCTACGAATGGTTCGTATAGTATTTATTTCGATTACACCAATAAGAGGTTCATGCATAATCAGCAAGCAGTTTACGATTTGCTTCATGCAGCTGTTCTAAATAAATTTACAATTGCTGGTTTTATGGGGAATACAGAAGCAGAGCATCAGTTTTGGACTTCTTTAGTTAGTACTGGTAATGCCATCGGACTGGCACAGTGGGAGGGCGTGAGAAAATCTTCAGAAATATGCGCGAGCTTGTTCTGTGGATATCACAAGCATTTTTTCTTCAGGCAGGGTTTATTGTCGAAGAATGTACAGTAAATAGCGGATATGCAGATAACAATGCAAAACTTTGTTTCGATTATCTTAAAAATGTATCCACTGTAGCAGATTATGTGGCCGTCTTATATGAGCGGTGTTACAACCTCTCCATGCGGGAAACTGTAAAGAATTGTGGCTATGATATCCGACCTTTTTCCTCCGATCCCAATGTATACAATCGTAGATATCATCTTGATACTCCTAAGCGTAGAGGTTATGCTACGGCATATTATAACTGTATTAAACTAATCTGATGAACTACCCTCTCTGTCAGACAGTATAATATACAGTCTAACAGAGGGAAACGTTTTTGTGTCCAAAGGACAACAAATCATGAGTATCTCGCTAAGTTACTGCGGACGTGCGACAATAAATCCACAGGAAAAAAGTAAATTGCAGTTTCCGAGACAGCCAAGTGAAACCAAACGAAGTAAAGCTGGAATACTAGCTACAGGGCGGATTCTACACCAAGTGAATTAAGATAAAACGAAAGGGTATGCTGCCTGCATTGTACAGACAACAAGCTTTATAGGTGAAAACTATGATATAGAGAGCTAAGCGTGCTAATCTCGATATAATAGATTAGTTTATTTCATCTAGCCCTGAAAATATATGATTCATTCTGAAATTTGAAATATAAAAGAAAAAATTAATAAAATGAATTTTATCGGTTGAATTTATGTGGAAATGGGGTATAATGATTGTAGAGGAGGTATATCTATGCTGATTGAATTTAAATTTAATAACTACCGCTCATTTCGAGACGAGGCTGTATTATCGATGGAAGCTACGGGGCTGGGAGCCTTTAAAAGCTGCTTAATTATGCATAAGAATATACGTATTCTTCCTGCAGCTGCCATATATGGAAAAAATGCTGGCGGTAAAAGTAATGTAATTCGGGCTTTTTGGTTAGCAACTCAATTTATTAGAAATGCACAGAGAACACAGCATGAAAAAGCTAATATTCCTATGCAGCCTTTTTTGTTAGATGATGACTCGAGAGAGAAGCCGTGTAGTTTTGAGTTTACCTATATATTAGATAATGTAAAGTATATATACGGCTTTTCCGCTACAAAAACTGAGATTGTTAAAGAGTATTTATATCATGCACCTAAAGGGCAGATTGCACTTGTTTTTAATAGGGACTATCAAACATTTGAATTTCGAGAAAACCCTGAAAAGAAATTACGGCAACTCATAAGTGAGGCTGTGGCAAAAAATCAGCTGTACTTTGCCGTAGCTTGTACAATGAATGAAAAATCCTGCATAGCAGCAATGCGCTGGTTCAGGGAATGCTTATTCTTTTCTAGAGACTATACAGACATCCCACATCAGCTATTAGAATGCTCTGAAGATCCCGATATGCTTGAATCGATCAAGAACTATGCTAAGACAGCAGATCTTGGCATTCAAGATATGAAGTTTGAAATTAAAAATCGGGATGTATTGGATATAAAAAACAAGCCTGAGGGGGTACCTGATGGCATTTTTGCTGCACTTACTACTTTTGCAAAGGCACTCGCTGAAAATACAAGCACTTCTGAAACATCTCTAAAAATGGGTGAAGTTCAGGCTACTTCTTATCATAAGGGACGAGCAGCAGATGGAACAGAAAAACTGTATCCACTGGAATTGGCGGATGAATCTGATGGAACCCGAAAACTGATGGCGCTGGCTCCTGGAATTGAACGGGTGCTCAATTGCGGAGGAGTTATGTGTATTGATGAGTTGGATAAAGAGATGCATCCTATTATGGTAGAGATGATTGTATCCAAATTTCAAAGTCCCTCTACCAATCCCAATCATGCACAGCTTATTTTTACAACTCACGATACAGAACTGCTAAATATGGAGCTACTTCGTAAGGATCAAGTTTACTTTGTAGATAAACGAAGAAAAGATGGCACATCCATTCTTTATAGCATCAGTGATTATTCTACAACCACAAATGAGAATATACGCAAAGGTTATCTTCTGGGTAAATATGGTGCCACACCAGATCTTCAGATCGAGGAGGTCATCTAAATGGCAAGAAAAATGATGAAACAGAAGCCACTGATTTATGTCTTTTGTGAAGGTGAATCGGAACAGTGTTATGCGAAATTCTTGAAAGAAGAATTTGAAGCGGTTGCAGAAATTAAGTATCCTGCTAAAACAGGCCTATTTGATGAAGCAGTTTGCAAATTCAACAAAGAACCAAGATACAGGGATTCCATTGGCGTGACAGATGAAATTTGGTTTTTCTTTGACGTTGAGGAGTCAGACCACACTCATTGTGATAAAAGGTTTCAGATTATCAATAAACTGCGAAAGCTTCGAAAAAAGCCCAATATTCGTGTGCGTCTCCTTATGACTACCGGTTGTATAGAATACTGGTTTATGCTGCATTACCAGTTGTTAGCACCTAGTATTGCTAGCAAGGCAGATAAGGAGCGTATGCTAGGCATGGTACAGCAGAAAGTGCCACTTTATACTAAAGGTGATTATGAGCAAACAAAAAGAATTGCTCAGCACTATTCTGTCGCAGTTCAAAATGGAAGAAAAACGCTTGAAAACCTTTTAGAAAATGGACTTCCTACATTGGAAGAAACAGATGAGAGAAATCGTTGGCTCCACCAGAGTAGTAAGACATTTACCACTGTTCAGGAAGCAATCCAGTATTTAGAGTCATTGTAATACTGTAATCTGTTTTAAATGTACTGCGTTAAGATGGTTTGAATGTGTTGAGAGACATCTAAAGCCCTGAACATTACATAATGTTTCGGGCTTTTAGATGTTTGAAAGTAAGCATCAAATCAAGTCCCGGATATAAATTACTCTTTAATATGAGGCAACACCTTCATATAGTGGCAGATAGCTAATGTGATTGGTGGACAGTCTTCAGTAGTTTCGTTGAGTCTGGAATACGGGAGTGTTAAAGAATTACATCCAATGAATCGGCAGAATAAACTGGCACTGCGGACAGAGTGAATCTTAGCTTGCAAAGACAGCGGCCCTGACAGACTGCGTGAATGGTCGAGAGGTTTACATTTAATTCCCCTTATCTGCAAAGGCTCTGCGCCTGATATTTGGCAATATAGTTAGTAGCATGGAATTATTTTATATAGAATACGACGTGAAATAACGGTCAAATCATTAAATATACACACGTAGTCTTGTAATCAACATTGCTTGAAAAATAGATTTGTAAATTTAGAAATAAAAGAGTTGCCTGATTTTAAATCAGTGAACTTGTCAAGCAAAAGTAGACACTAATTTAAAAAATCAGAAGCTCAGTTCGGTTTTGTACTGCACTGGGCTTTTGTATCCCAGTGCATAGGCTCGTCTGCGTGTATTAAAGTACTCAACATTCTGATCCAAGAGCGACGGTACATGCTCTGCATTGCTCAGGTCGTAGTCAAGATATAACTCTGCTTTAATCCAATCGTTCAAAGCTTCAATAATTGGATTGTTTGTAGGAGTTCCCTCTCGAGACATTGAACGAACTATTATAATCATTATGGGCCTCGCATAAGCCCTTGAGGAGTAGACTGCTCCCTGGTCGGTGTGGAAGACTACCTGGGGCGTCTGCTCCTCGTTTTTCTTACCTGTGAGTTCTTTCAGCCTATCCAGGCAGAAGTAATATAGCGTATTACTTCCTGTTATAGTAATAACTTTGTGGGTAATGATCTCGTTGTTAAAGGTATCCAGCAGGATCGTCCATTCCCATGGAATACCCTTATTCTTGTATCGGATACAACAATTTGAAGCGGTGCACAGGCGTTCCAGTGACCTGCTACAAGGTTGGGAAATTTAATGCTTTCTTCTCCTGGTTTCACATACTTCGGCTTTCTGGCTTTCGACCCAATTCCTGCTTCTTTGCGGCATTTATGAGCCAGATTGTCAGACAATACCTATCCGGTATTGTCAAATAAATCTCCGGACAACTGCTGATATCCATGAGAAGGATGCAACTTGTGCTGCGCCTTTGCCCATTTGCGATGCGGAGTGCCCTTTTTGCCCATAACTCATACCTCTTTTTTAATTGTACTTCTTATTCATAAATAGAAAAAGTAGACACTCACATTTTTTGTGAGTGTCTACTTTTGTCTTACAGGTTCATCGCATCGTTGGTAATTAAAAGAAGACAAGCCAAAACAGATAAAATCGATAATTTGTCACGTTTTATCAATAATTTGGCATCGGCTGTTGAATGAAGAATGCTCTTGTGCTATGGTGTGTTCAAGGAGGTGAGATATAATGAATATGTATAAAGCTTTAGCAAATTAAGCAAAAAAGCTGCAAAATTAGCAATTCGCAAGAATGTAAACCAAACAACGTTTTATGCTATATATCAGCCTAAAACGCCAGCAGAAGTGAAACGATTCAAGAAAGAAAAAATAGTCAGGATCTTTGATGAGTCTGGTGTAATTCTAAAAGAGAAGCAAGAACTATATTGCTATAGCTTTTTCTTTATACGCTCAACTTTGTCTTTTTGTCACTAACAAACACCGTTGGCTTATTATTAGGTGTTTTGAGGGAAAGTCTAATTTTTTACATTCTGTTCATAATAGTAAGAGGTTATGCTGGCGGTGCAAATACATGAACAGAACTCTGTATTTTAACTCCAGCATTTATGTCAGAAAGCACCTTACTCATTGCTGGTAAACTACAGCCTAAAAAGCTTTAATTTCCAAAGAGAAATGACTTATTTTAATTAAACAGTTTTCATTCTCTGATCGTAAGTGTACATGCGAATTCCTCCTGCAGCTTAAGTCGGCCCAAGATTACGTCAACTCCTCGGTAAATAAATTCATTGACATTTACAAGAAATGTAAAAAGCGGTAATTATTTTGATATTACCAATTAAAACATCGCGGAAGGAAGTATGTATATGATCGTAAATTTCAGCCAAATCTTCCGCCACTTTTCTTCAGCGAACCGCTTGAGTAACGGTTCACAAAACTAATATGCTATCTAAATTTGTGAATAGCTAGCTAGATAGTATAAAGGATAAGGAGATTTCAAATGAATTTATGAAAACGCTACGTTTCCCTAATTATGCAATCTAAACATACATTAATTCTAAAGAATTGAGAAAGGAAGCAAGTATGATTAAAAGATTACTATCGGTATTTCTGATGCTGGCAATCGCAGTTGGATGTATTCCTTCCTATGCCTTTGCAAGTGAGATTCAAGATGAAAACACTGTCTTTGATGAGATTCCAGGGGATAGCCAACTCGATGAATATGCGCAGGAGGCGCTTGCTCTTGCAGCTAACGGGGAGTACACGACGATCATTATGCAGGGTAATACTCAAAGTGCATCTGATTGTAGGACTTTTCGAACTGGACTTCTGGATAGTGGCAATGGATATAATTCATTTGCGCTTTATGGATGGGATACAACCTCCGATCAGCCGAAAAAAATACGTGTAAACTCGTCTCAGGTAAAGGCCATGAAATACTACGATGTAGCGTATTATTCGGGACATGGTGGTACAAAAGATGGTGGAGTCAGTTACCCTGTTATCAACTATATCCCCAGTAACTCTGCTAACAATTATGGAACTAGCGATCCAATAAATGTGGCACAGTTATTCAAAGTGAACACTGACAATTGGCGGAATGATGCACTTTTATCGACTGAGAACCCGTTGCGTGTCCTTGTGTTGGCTGCTTGCTCTCAGCTTGATTCCAGTATAGTTAAATACTATGCGCGCATGATGAAGGCTTCTGGCATTCGAGCAATTGCAGGCTACCATGATACCGCGCCTGCTGCGGGTGATGACAGAATTGCAACAAACTTCATCAATTATGCAGCAGCTGGCAATAGCGTTTGGTACTCTTGGCAGCACGCAAATTCTGGATACAACTGGGCCGTTCTTGTTTACCAAGAAAATGCTAATCAGTATTATCGGTTGCCTGGTTTCCCTGGAAAACAGTACACAGATCCATCTTCATCTGCGAAGGTGTATCGGTATGCTAGTTTTTTAAGCAACCCGCAGGCAACCCCCACTGCACTGGATGCCTCCGATGCAACGCAGATCGATACACTTCCCCTTACAATCACCACAAGTACTGGGGAGGCAAGAGCTTACTCTGCGAACAGTATGGAGAGAGAAATTACAAATTCTGATGCTCCTGTTTCAGATGATTGTACTGTCGTCCAGAACTATTTGCGTGAGAATATTACTGAAGATGTTCTCAATGACAGTATCTGTGTGGAGCATTATGTTTCTAGAGAAGAAATAGATGAAGACTATGGTGCTTTGGAAGATTCTGCAATGGTTGTTGAGCGTACATACGATTACTATGATACATATGCAGGTATCAAAATCGCAGATAGCTATGTAGGTGCAAGTATCGATGCTCAAGGAATCAAGAATATCGTAGACGAAAGAAAATGTGTTGTCTCTGCGGGGGAAAGTGCTCTTCAAGCAAGAGAAAACTCTGCAAGAAGCATTAACCTGATTTCCGAATCTGATGCCATTGCGATTGCACAAGAAGCGGATCAGTGCGGGTGTCAATTTAATGTTCTCGGTGTGTCTCTCGCCTACGCTCCCGTGAATGAAGGAGAACATGTGCTGTGCTATGAGGTTGTGTCATCCCATGGCTTCCATTATGTCAGTGTTGAATCTGGCGAGATCATTAATTTAAGTTGATCCTCTATCCCTCTTACACACTTCCATATTTGGAAGTGTGTAAGAGGGTGGCTCAGATGATACCTAAGGAGGTCAATTATGACTACGAAAAGATTAAACCTGATAGTTGTACTTTGCATTATGGTGATTACATTGTGTAGTTGTACGAATAGGGAAACCGTGGATTCTCCAAAGCCTTCCAGTGTAAGTATACCCTATGAATCAACCGAAGATGAGAGAACAGGTGTGAAAATGAACTGGTGCATTTAGCTATTCAGGTTCCACTTATGACAGATGGGGAGTTCGGCTTTCATGAGCGGAAGTTGGAAGGGGATGACGTGTGCGAGCAGTATTACCATTTCACTGATCCTGTTGATCGGGTCGAGGCTGGGCGCATATTCCTGATGTGCACGGACGAGACGGAGTTGAATCAGGGAAGCCATTATATCGCCTATGCTGTGGAGGACAACGAGCTTGTTCCTCTAGAAATAAAACAATTTTCGGGAGACTATGGATTGCTTGGCGGCACGGTTCATGTGGAGCTGGAATATGTGGAAAACGATGGCATTTGCGCAATAACTTACATCGCATCAAACTCAGAGGCCACACTAGACTTCAATATTCTCGATACCAGCAGAGGGGCAAAGAAATGTTTGATTGGTTTTTTCTGCAAAACGCACATTGGGACGGTGATTC
>RCNI01000555.1_pt1 | contig 22648 bp, 21 predicted proteins | sample 2041151 | NCBI WGS metagenome assembly RCNI01 (sample SAMN09708214, study PRJNA481090) | feces metagenome | isolation source: feces | place: Antarctica: Albino Rookery | reverse complement strand
TCCTCGTGTGTAAACGGCGCGCCGATTGCATCCAATGCCTCGGAAAGCTTTACATATCTTATGCCGTCCTGAGTGAAGGAGCCGCTGGGAAGTTCTTTTCCGTCAAATAAAACGGTTCCGGCAGGAGTAAGTTCAGGCTCAATATAGGGGCTGGGGGTAGGGGTAGGAGTCGGCGTAGGGGTTGGTTCGGGTGTAGGTGTGGGTTCCGCTTCCTCCGTGGGGGCGGGTGCAGAAGCGGGGGAGTCTGCTTTCCCGCAGGCGCATAAAGACAGGCACAGAACAAGAGCTGCCAGTATGCAAAGTAATATGGTTCTCTTTTTCATTTTTTCACCTTCAAAAGTTGTTTTTGTTACATTATAACACAGTTATTGCAGGGCAGGGAAAAATAATTTAACAAAAAGTTTTTTCTGTAAAATCACGACAGAAATTATTAAAAGCCGGAATGAATTTACATTCCGGCTTTTACAGGCTATTTATTCTTTTTTGCATAGCTGAACATCCATATTACTATGACGATGAGAGCTATTATTACAACAAGGCCGAGAATGAGATTGAAAAATCCGCCGATAATTCCCACAGCCCTTGATATAAGTTTTATAACTAAAGCGATAGCGCCTATTATAAGCAAGGCGAGAGCCAAAATACCGGCAATTTTACCTGCGTTCATAATTTCCTCCTTTATCAGAGCTGAGGACCCAGCTTTGAAAGTACATCATTAAAATACTCCGGCAGAGAACATTGAAGTTCTATAAGCTCATCGCTTCTGGGGTGAACAAATCTAAGCTCTCTTGCGTGGAGGCACTGCCCTTCAAGCCCTTTTTCCGGTGACGGTGAACCATAAGTATAATCACCTAAAAGGGGATGATTAAGGCTTGCCATGTGTACCCTTATCTGATGTGTGCGGCCGGTTTTAAGCCGGCAGCGGATGTGGCTGTAACCCTTGTAATTTGCAATCAGCTCCCAGTATGTAACAGCGGGGCGGGAGTGAATATCTGTGACAGCCATTCTCTTTCTGTCCACGGGATGACGGCCTATAGGCTTATCCACCATGCTGGAATTCTCTTTCATGTTGCCACGGACAACGGCCTCATAGGTTCTTGAAAGGCTGTGGTCTGCAAGCTGGGCAGAGAGCTTTTCATGGGCAAAATCATTTTTAGCGGCAATTATAAGTCCGGAGGTGTCCTTGTCAATTCGGTGGACAATACCGGGTCTGTCCTCACCGCCCATGGTGGAAAGCTTTCCGTTACAGTGGTATAAAAGTGCGTTTACAAGAGTGCCTTCATAATGACCGGGGGCCTGATGAACCACCATACCCCGAGGCTTATTTATAACAAGCAGATCATCGTCTTCATAAACAATATCAAGGGGGATGTTTTCGGGGAAGGGATGATGTTCGGAAAGCTCCGGCATAATTACTTCAAAGCTGTCACCGGCAGAACACTTGTAATTTTTCTTAATTTTTGCTCCGCCCATGGTAACAGCTCCGTTTTCAATGAGCTTCTGGGCAGCGCTTCGGGATAAACCCTCTATATTACAGACAAGGAGAGCGTCGATCCTGTCTCCGCCCTCCTTCGCTGTGATGAAAACAGTATTTTCATCCATATTATTTTATTTGAACTCGTTGAGTATATCGTCCAGACTGAAATCCAGTCCGTTATCAGCACCGACGCTCTTTTCCTGAGGACGGGGCTGAATGGGAGCCTTGGGTGCGGGAGCACTCTGGACAGGCTGCACAGGTTCAACAGGCATCTGAGGTCTTACGGGAGCCTGAGGTGCAGCAGGAGCCTGAGGAGCTGCGGGAGCAGCAGGTCTTGCAGGACGTGCAGGTCTGGGAGCAGCGGGTCTTGCTGCGCTCTGAGCAGGTGCGTTATAGCGGGCCTGAGGTCTGGTGTAGCTGGAAGGGGCAACACCGGTAGCTCTTGCAGCATAGGTGTTCTTCTGCTGAGCTTCTACCTTGGCGCTGGCCTTCTCCCACTCTGCAAAGGGATCGGAACCGTCGGGAGTCTGCTTGGGTCTGCGCTGAGGCTGAGGAGCGGGAGCGGCAGGACGGGCAGCTCTTGCGGCCTTGTACTGGTCGTACTGATTCTGTGCTTTCTTCTTGCCCTTCAGGGGCTTTGCAGGAGCTTCAATCTCGCCTTCGGCTGCAGCAAGCTGCTTTTTGGATTTGCGTTTGGGTCTGTCCTCTTCCTCGTCATCTGCATCTGCAAATTCGTCGTCGTATTCATCCTTGGGAGTTTTCTCAAAGATAATGGCAAGGACGAAAACAATGCAGCAAACGGTGATGAAAATATCAGCCACGTTGAAAACAGGGAAGTTAAACAGCTCCAGCTTGAACATATCCTGCACATAGCCGTAAATTACACGGTCAATGCAGTTTGAAAGACCGCCGGCGGTGACAAGAACTATGCTCCAGCGACTGACAGGTCCGGAAATAAAGCGGGTAGCCAGTGCAATTATGACGGCAACCGTAAAGATGCCTGTCAGAATTATAAAGTAGATACGTGCACCGCCGCCGCTTAAAAGACTGAAAGCGCAGCCGTCATTCTGAAGGTTTACAAGGCTGAGGATACCGGGGATAAGGGGTTCTCCGGCGGATGCCATGGAAATGGACATGGAGACCCAGTATTTAACCCACTGGTCAGCGATGATGACTAAAAGAGCAACTATTGCGTAAAGCATTTCTCTCTCCTATCTGCCGCAATGAAATGCGGCGCGTGAATTGCGGTTTAAACTGAATGTAAACAGAGGGAGAAAGGCTCTCCTCTGTTTAATTTTTAATCAAAGCTCCTTAAGAGCTGCGGCGCAGCGGGGGCAGAGACCGGTTTCGGAGTCTGCATGCTCGGAGTGCATCCAGCAGCGGGGGCACTTTACACCGGGAGCCTCGAAAACGGAAATGGAGAGGCCGGGGAGATTTGCACCCTTGCCGCAGACAGCGTCATCGAACTTAGGCTCAGCGTCAACGATAGAGCAATTGGAAACGATGAACAGCTCTGCAAGGTTCATGTCTTCAACAGTCTTAACAGCGGCCTTTGCCTCGTCGTCGCCTGCATAGAGGACAACGGAAGCTTCAAGAGCCTTACCGATACGCTTGTTGGCACGGGCATTTTCAAGAACCACGTTTACATCGTCACGCAGTTCAATAAGGGTGTCCCACTTTGCCATGGTCTCTTCGGAGAGAGCATAGCTGTCAAAGGTGGAGTTCATGCGGTTGAGGACGATATTTCTCACATCGTCACCCTCACGGTGGGGCATTGCCTTCCAGATCTCATCGCAGGTGAAAGCGAGGATAGGAGCAAACATCTTAGCCATGCTGTCAAGGATGAGGTAGAGAGCAGTCTGAGCGCTGCGGCGCTTAAGGCCGTTTTCGCAGTACAGACGGTCTTTGATAATATCAAGGTAGAAGCTGGAAAGCTCAACAACACAGAAATCGTTAACAGCGTGGGAAACGGTGTGGAATTCGTAGCTGTCGTAGGCCTTCATGACCTTCTCAATAAGCTGGTTGAGCTTGGTGATAGCCCAGCGGTCAAGCTCCATCATATCCTCGGGCTTTACAAGCTCGTTGGGATCAAAGCCGTTCAGGTTACCCAGGCAGTAACGGGCAGTATTGCGGAACTTCAGGTAGTTCTGGCTCAGCTGCTGGAAAATCTTCTTGGAGCAGCGGACATCTACGTGGTAGTCAGCGGAACCGGCCCAGAGACGAATCATGTCAGCGCCGAATTCCTTGATGATGTCCGCAGGATCAACGCCGTTGCCAAGGCTCTTGTGCATTGCACGGCCTTCACCGTCAACGGTCCAGCCATGGGTGAGGCACTGTTTGTAAGGAGCCTGAGCTACGCCGGTGGAGCCGACTGCAACAAGCAGAGAAGACTGGAACCAGCCTCTGTACTGGTCACCGCCCTCCATGTACATGTCGGCGGGCCAGAAGCCTTGATCGCGCTTCATGGAAGCAATGTGGGTGGAACCGGAGTCAAACCAGCCGTCCAGAGTGTCAACTTCCTTGGTGAAGTGGATGCCGCCGCAGTGGGGGCACTTGAAGGCCTTGGGCAGAATATCCTCTGCTTCCATCTCGAACCATGCGTTGGAGCCTTTTTCCTCAAAGAGAGAAGCGACGGCTTCGATGGTTTCGTCGGTACAGATAGGCTTTTTGCAGTCGTCGCAGTAGAATACGGGGATAGGCAGACCCCAGCGGCGCTGACGGGAGATGCACCAGTCGTTGCGCTCGCGGATCATTGCGGCCATTCTGTCCTTACCCCATGCGGGCAGCCAGCGAACATCGTCGCAGGCCTTAACTGCGTCTTCCTTGAAGGACTCAACAGAGCAGAACCACTGAGGAGTTGCGCGGAAGATAATGGGGTGCTTGCAGCGCCAGCAGTGAGGATAGCTATGTACTATTTCCTCAGAAGCAAAGAGGGCGCCGCTCTCTTTCATATCGTTTAAGATAATGGGGTTGGATTCCTCGGTTTTAAGACCGGCGTACTTACCTGCATAGTCGGTGTGGCGGCCCTGATCGTCAACAGGAACAACCATGTCCATGCCGTAGCGCAGGCAGGTCTGATAGTCGTCGGCACCAAAGCCCGGAGCGGTGTGAACACAGCCTGTACCGGAATCCATGGTGACGTACTCTGCAAGGAGCAGACGGGAGGTCTTGGGCAGGAAGGGATGATCTGCCAGCATATTTTCGAAGAAGTTACCGGGATGAGTCTCGATAATCTCGTAATTTTCAATTCCGCCTACCTTCATGACCTTCTCAACCAGAGCTTCGGCCATGATGTACATTTCACCGCTTAGAGCCTTTACAACAGCGTAGCTCTCGCGGGGGTGCAGGGCAATACCCATGTTGCCGGGGAGAGTCCAGATGGTAGTAGTCCAAATGACGAAGAAAAGCTTGCTGTGGTCAAGGTGAGAGAGCTTTCCCAGGTCGTCGTGCATGGGGAACTTGACGTAAACGGTGGTGCAGGGGTCGTCCTGATACTCAATCTCAGCCTCTGCAAGAGCGGTTTCGTCCTTGGGGCACCAGTAAACGGGCTTGAGACCCTTGTAGATGTGTCCGTTTTTGTACATCTTACCGAAGATGCGGATTTCTTCAGCCTCAAAGCTCTTGTTCATGGTCTTGTAGGGGTTGTCCCAGTCGCCCAGAACGCCCAGACGCTTGAATCCTTCGCGCTGCTTGTCAATATACTTTTCGGCATACTGCTGGCAGGTGTTTCTGAAATCGGGAATGGACATGGCCTTGTGGTTAAGCTTCTGCTCCTTGATGATGGCGCTCTCGATAGGCATACCGTGGTTATCCCAGCCGGGAACGTAGGGAGTGTAGTAACCGCGCATGGCGTAGGAACGGATTATGAAGTCCTTAATGGTCTTATTAAGGGCGTGACCCATGTGTATGTTACCATTAGAGAAGGGAGGACCGTCGTGAAGAGCAAAGCGGGGGCAGCCCTCGTTTTTCTTCAGAAGCTCATGGTATAAGTCCATATCTTCCCACTCTTTGAGCATGTCGGGCTCTCTCTTGGGGAGACCTGCACGCATGGGGAAGTCAGTTTTCGGAAGGTTCAATGTGGTGTTGAAATCCTGTGACATAATGAATATCTCCTGTTTATCTTCTAATTTCTATGAAAAACACGGCGATACGACCGTAATCGGTTGTAAAACAACGGCGGTAATATGCTGCCGATATATCAAACAGCGGGGCGCACGCATCCGCGCCCGCCCCGGAGTAATCATATTTTCAGCCTCAGAAAGAGAAAGGCTGGGTATTGTTAAAGTCCTTCTGGACCTTAACATTGGGCTTAGCCTCATTTACAGGGGGAAACTCAATGCTGACGTCCTCCAGAGGTGCTGCTTCAGCCTTGGGAGCGGGAGCGGCTTCGGCCTTGGGCGCCTCGGACTGGGTATAGATACCGCTGCTTATAGCGTCCAGAGTCTTAAGCTGGGTGTTGCACATGGCGCGCATACCGTCTATGAACTTGGCGGTAGCAGCCTTTGCATCCTGCAGGCGCTTTTCCTGACGAACAGTCTCTTCCTCGATAGAGCCTACTCTTGCCTTAACCTGTCTGTCAGCGTCAGCCAGCATTGCGGCAACGCGCTTTCTTGCATCAGCCTCTATCTGTACAGCCAGCTTCTGAGCGGAGATAACGGCAAGGTTCAGAGCGTCTTCATTGGCTCTGTACTCCTCTATCTTATCAACGAGCACCTTCATTTTGCTCTTTAAAACGGCGTTTTCTTTCTGGGAGGCGGTTATATCGTCTGCCAGCTCCTCAAGAAAATCGTCAACAGAGGCCATATCATAGCCGCCGAACTTAGACTTTTCAAAAGTTTTTTCGCGAATATCCTGAGCGGTAATCATATATTTATCCACCTTTCAATATTTGTTTCTTTAAAAGTACTGCTCATCACTTTCAGGCTGCTGACCCTGAGATGCCAGTATGTCCACATTCTGCGGGGTGATGAAATATGTCTTTCCTGATACGGGAGTAATTTTACCCTGTAAGGCAAAGGTTATACCGGACAGAAAATCCAAAAGCCTGCGGGCAGTATCCGTAGGCAGACCCTCAAGAGTCATAACGACGGAACGGTTCTGGTTAAGATGATTTAAAAGCTCGCCGGCCTCCTCGAAGGATTTGGGGCTGAACAGAATAACCTGAGTGTCGTTTCCGCCGAAGTTGACGACCTTTTCTCTGTGGGAAGTTTTAGGCTTTGCGGTGCGCTTATGATTAAAGCCGCCGAACAGGCTGCCATCTCCGGGAGCTTTGCCGGGCTTTTTCGCTGCCGGTTTAGGCTCGGAAATCGGCTCGTCTGCAAAAGCACTCTCAAACTTCTCCTGTATAGAACTGGGTTGAGCACTCTGAGCAACCTGTTTAAGGCTGGTATCAGAATCCTCAAAGAAATCGTCCTCGTCATCATATGGTTGTGTAAGCTTACGCAGTTGGTCCATGAAGCCCATGGTTTTGCCTCCAGTAAGTTTTGCTATTTATAGATGCGGACGCCGAAAATGGCGCTGCCGACTCTGACCATGCTTGCGCCGCAGGCGATTGCTTCCTGATAATCGCCCGACATACCCATGGACAGAAAATCCATATATACATTATCGTATTTTTTTAGGCTATTGTCAACAAAAAGCTGCTTCATTCTCTCAAAATATGGCCGATTTTCGCTTGGGACGGCGCAAATTGGCGGAATTGCCATTAAACCGCGGACTCTGACGGCGGAAAATTTAGAAATTTCTGCCAGAATTCCGGGAATTTCCTCAGGGGTGAAGCCGGATTTGGAGTCTTCCTTGCCTATATTAACTTCAAGAAGTATATCCTGAACCAGTCCCTTTTTCTCCGCTTCCTTATTGATTGCGGAAATGAGGGGGAGGGAGTCGGCGCTGTGGATAAGCTCTGCGAGACCCACCACCTGCTTAACCTTGTTCTTCTGAAGGTGGCCTATGAAATGGAGCTTGGCACCCTCATAAGCGCCCTGACTGTTCTTTTCCAGCATTTCCTGTACACGGTTTTCTCCGCATATGGGAACGCCTGCCTTTATGGCCTGCTGAACCCTTTCGGCATCGTTCATTTTGCTGGCGGCAACAAGGAGAATATCATGGGGATCTCTGCCTGCACTCAGTGCTGCTGCCTCTATATTTTTAAGCACCGCGGCGGTGCTTTCGGCTATGCTCATTATTCTATCCTTCTTTCTTTTTATTTTCGGATATTATAAGGAGGTTTCCCTCTTTGAGAGCCTCAGCTTCGGGACTTTCCCGGGCAATGCAGCTCTCTCCGTTTATATATATAATCTCCACCTGCCGGCGCTCAGGTTTTCCGGCGGTGAGGGTATAAACATATTGAGTGCCGTCTTCATCTGTATGGACGGCTTTTACCGGCAGCATAAGGCCGGAATATTCGGAAAATATAAGTTCTGCCTCGGATTTTCTGAGAGACATATATTCCTCACCGCCGGTGTTTAAGCGGAAGAGGAGCAGAAGCTTCCCCTTTTCGGGGGAGCTTATTTTTAAAAGTCTTGCGGGCAGCTCACTGTCCGTTTCGTCAAAGTGCAGCCGGCATTTTCCCGGCGGGGGGATTTTGCTGCTGTCATCGGTAATGGCGGCAAAATACCAGTCAAAGCCGGAAACAAGCCTGCCTTTGCCCCGCTTTCTTTTGGGGCGGGAGGATAAAATATTTTCAAGCTCATGCGGCTCCATGTATTCAAAATCCTCAGGGCTTAGATATTCGTAGCCGTCTGAGTTTTCGAAAAACAATGCAGAGCCCTGCACATCGCAGTTAAAAGCCTCAACAGCCCTGCTTGAAAGCCTGTCTCCGTTTTGGGGAAGTTCGGTTTCAGCCATGGGGGAGCAGATTATCTGCTCCCTTCTCACGGCAATTCCCCGCAGGCGGACGCTGTCTTTAAGGTTTACGGAAGAAGCCGGAACGGTTTCATAGTCCCGGTTAAAGTGACCCCAGACATGGACGCCGCCATAGGCGCATAATGTCAGAAAGATAAGCGTCACAGCCGCCGCCAGAACAGGCGGCGTTTTTACGGGCTTATGTATTTGCATCAACAGCCAGAGGTTTCGGAGGAACTATGGTGGAAATAGCGTGCTTATAGATAAGCTGCTGTTTCCCGTCGGAATCCAGAATCACGGTAAAACCGTCAAAGCCCTTGACTACACCGTGAAGCTGAAATCCGTTCATAAGAAACATGGTGACGTTGAGGCGCTCAAGCCTCGCCTGATTTAGGAAAGCATCCTGGAGATTTTGCGTTTTCTGCATATCAGCCAACTCCTTTTCGCGGAGGGTCCTTTCCCTCCGTCATTATAGTATATCTCACGCTTTACGCGCGGCACTTTATGATATAACGAAAGGGATACAGAATTTTGTCAAAAGCGGGGAGCGGGGAGAAGGTTATGCGTAAATATTATTTCCATTTAGCGGCAATATAATCCAGAGCCTGAGAAAGTGCCGCGTCATAATCGGGCTCTTTGACGAATTCAATACAGCAGGCGTCCTTGTTTTTCCTAAACCATGTGAGCTGCCGCTTTGCATAGCGACGGCTTGACTGCTTTATAAGGTCGAGGGCATCTTGCTTGCTGATTTCACCTTTAAGGGAGGCTACAACCTCTTTGTAGCCGATAGCCTGCATGGCGGTGCAGCTTTCGGGAAGACCGGAGGCTAAAAGCTCCTCAACTTCCTTAAACAGTCCCTGCTGCTCCATTATATCCACACGCTTGTCGATTCTGCTGTAAAGGTCGGCTCTGTCCTTGAAATTCAGCACAAAGTAGCAGGCGTCATAAGCCTTGGGGAGCGCCTGAGTGCGCCGGTCGTGCTCGGTGGCGGTAATTCCGGTGAGCTTGTAGATTTCCAGCGCACGAACAATTCTGCGCTTGTCGCCGGTGTTAAGCTTTTCGGCTCTCTCCGAGTCAACCTCGTGGAGCCTGCGCAGCATTTCTTCACCGCCCACTTCGTCAAACTCCCGCAGGAGGTCTTCTCTGAGGGTGTCATCACTGTCCTGATGGGCGGCAAAATTTCTGCCGGAGAGGAGAGAGTCTATATATAATCCGGTGCCGCCGGTTATAACAGGAATTTTTCCTCGTGCGATTATATCGTCACAGCAGCGGGAGGCATCCTCCACATATCTTGCAACGGAATAATCTTCCCACGGTTCTGCCACATCCAGCATGTGGTGGGGAACCCGGGAGGTTTCCTCTTTCGTTGCCTTGGCTGTGCCTATATCCATGCGCTTATATATCTGCATGGAGTCTGCGGAGACAATTTCACCGTTTAATTTTTCTGCAAGCTCAATACTGAGCCTTGTTTTTCCGCTTGCCGTAGGTCCTGCTACGACTATAACTCTTTTAGCCATTGTTCACCTCAGACTATGCGCTTAAAAAGCTTATCCAGTTCTTTTTTACTAAGTGACACAGACAGGGGCCGTCCGTGGGGGCAGTATTTAATTTCGCCGGAAACCACAGCCTTGACCAGAACTTCAAGCTCCCTTCTGTCGGTGTCCCAGCCTGCCTTTATAGCGGCCTTACATGCAACGGTGTGGAGAATTTCATCTCTTGCGCTCTGGGCGGTGGGGGCTGTGCCTTTGCGGAGCTTTTCGCAGATTTCCTCAACTGCGGCCTCTGCATCGCCCGCCTCCATATCGGCAGGGAGAGCGCGGAGTATATATTCATTTTCACCAAAAGGCTCTATTTCAAAACCAAGCTCCAGAAGAAGCTCACCGTTTTCCTCAATAAGCTCCGCCTCCTCGGGGTTGAGACGGAGGGGAATAGGTGTTAAAAGATTTTGAGAGGGAATTTCTCCTGATTTTGCCTTAAGTCTGTCGAATATCATCCGTTCATGGGCGGCGTGCTTGTCGATTAAAAGCAGTTCCTCGCCCTTTTCAACGATTATATAGGTTTTAAGGGCTTCACCGATAATTTTGTAAAGCTGCTTTTGTGAACTTTCAACATTTTCAACATAGTTTTCAACAGCTTGTGGAAAATGCTTTGTATAAATATCAGAAATTTCCGGACTGTCTTTTTCTTCTTGTTCCTCTTTCGGCGTATAAAGCGACTCAGAAACGGTTCTGTACGAGTTTTCCGAACTTTTAAAGGAAGCTGCAGCGGGAGTCGGAGCACTGCCGTAACTCACCGGCGGGGCGTATTTTATTTCCGGCTTTGTTGAAAACCCGGAAGGAGCGGCGCTCTGACGGTTGGAAACTGAGGAAAAAGAGGGTGCCGGAGCGGGAGAAAAGCTTCTGGAAGGCGCTGCCGGACGAGGGGGAGCGTATGCAGGACGTGCAGGGGCAGAGAAGCCGGAGGAGCGGGCAGGTGCGGCGGGCTTATATCCGTTTTCACGGAAAGCGGAGGCGCTCATACTCTGGTAAAAATCCTCTCTGGGCTTTGGTACGGCCTTTTGTGCGGAGGAAAGGCCGGCCTTTACGGTTGCATCCTCATTTTCGAGAGCCGAACGGACGGCATGATATACAAGGTCGAAAACCGACTTTTCAGCGGAAAACTTAACCTCGGTTTTTGCCGGATGTACGTTTACATCCACACTGCCGCAGCTTATATCCAGATACAGCACACATGCGGGGAAACGGCCGGTAAGAAGGCTGTTTTTATATCCCTGCTCCAGAGCAGACTGAAGCATGGGAGATTTTATCCAGCGTCCGTTGCAGAAAAAATACTGGGCGCTGCGGTTTCCTCTGCACGCAGAGGGGGAGGAGATAAAGCCGGAGAGCTTCAAGCCCTCGTTTTCGCTGTCACACTCAATTAGCGTGGCTGCAAGGTCACGGCCCAAAAGGGAGTATATACAAGAGCTCTGCATACCGTCACCGGGGGAGAAAAACTCCTCCTTTCCGTCCCTTATAAAGCGGACGGAAATCTCCGGACGACCCAGCGCACAGCGCAGTGCTGAGGTGAGACATGCGCCGGCCTCGCTTCTGTCGGATTTTAAAAATTTAAGTCTGGCGGGGGTGTTGAAGAAAATATCCTTTACGGTTATACATGTGCCCTCAGGGCAGCCGATGGGGATCATATCCTCAATGTCCCCGGCGTTTAAGGTAAGCTTTGTGCCGCTGCTATCCCCTCTGCGGCGGGTTAAAAGCTCAATGTGTGATACGGAAGAAATGGCAGCCAGAGCTTCACCTCTAAAGCCCATAGTCTCTATGGCTTCAAGTCCGCGCTCATCCTTGAGCTTTGATGTGGCGTGGCGCAGGAAGGCAATTCCGGCATCCTCCGGAGCCATGCCGCAGCCGTCATCGGTGACTCTTATAAAGGTGGCACCGCCGCCGTGGATTTCCACTTTTACGTTTTTAGCTCCCGCATCGAAAGCGTTTTCCATAAGCTCTTTTATAACCGACGCGGGACGCTCAACCACCTCTCCGGCAGCTATCATATCAGCCACATGGGGCTGCAATATATTTATAACAGGCATATTATACCTCCAATTTCAAAAACACTTTCATTATACAGGATTTTAGTTGAAAATTCCACTCATTTTATGTTAATATTAAATGAATATCTTTATAAAGGCTAAGGATTGAGAAATGAGTTATATAAGACAAGAAATAAGCATTGAAAAAATACATGAGCAGGAAGAAATCTGCGCTCAGATAAAGGAAAGTCTCTGTGCCGACGGCAAGCAGCCTCTTGCCCTGGTTGACACCTACGGCTGCCAGCAGAACGAGGCCGACAGCGAAAAAATCAGAGGCTATCTTTCCCTTATGGGCTGCGGCTTTACCGATGATGAATTTCTGGCAGATATTATAATTGTCAATACCTGCGCTGTCCGTGAGCACGCAGAGATGAGAGTTCTGGGTAACGTGGGCTCCCTTAACCACACCAAGAAGAATAAACCAGGCCAGATCGTTTCCGTCTGCGGCTGCATGGTTCAGCAGCAGCACATGGCAGACAAGGTGAAAAAGTCCTACCCGGTTGTTGACCTTGTTTTCGGCCCTCACGAGCTGTGGCGTTTTCCCGAGCTGCTTTTAAAGCACATTAAGAGCCACAAGAGAGTGTTCTCCCGCTACGAGAGTGACGGCGTTATAGCCGAGGGCATCCCCAGAAAGCGGGACGGCAGTGTTAAAGCATGGCTGTCCATTATGAACGGCTGCAATAACTTCTGCTCCTACTGCATAGTTCCCTACACCAGAGGCAGAGAGCGTTCAAGAAAGCCGGAGGATATAGTTGCAGAGGCAAGAGAGCTGGTAGCGGCCGGCTATAAGGATATTACCCTTTTAGGCCAGAACGTCAACTCCTACGGCAAGGGCCTTAACTGCGGCGTTGACTTTGCAGACCTTATCCGCATGATAAATGACATTCCCGGTGACTTCCTCATAAGATTTATGACCAGCCACCCCAAGGACGCAACAGAGAAACTGTTTAAGACCATGGCTGAGTGCGAAAAATGCGCTCACCAGCTTCACCTGCCTGTCCAGTCCGGCAATGACCACATTCTTAAGGTTATGAACCGCCACTACGACAGCGCAAAATATATCGCTCAGGTTGAGCTTGCAAGACATTACATGCCCGACCTTGTGCTTACCACCGACATTATTGTGGGCTTCCCCGGCGAGACGGATGAGGAGTTTGAGGATACCATTAAGCTTTGCGAAAAGGTGCGCTATGACGCAATGTTCACCTTTATATACTCCAAGCGCGTGGGCACTCCCGCCGCTTCCATGCCCGACCCCTTTACAAGAGAGGATAAGCAGAAGCACTTTGACCGTCTGACTGAGGTGGCAAACCGTATTTCCGCCGAAAAGCACAAGGAATATGAGGGCAAAACTTACAGAGTCCTTGTGGACGGCGAGACCGGAAAGGACGAATATAACCTTTCCTCCCGCACCAACGGCGGCAGACTTGTCCACCTTAACGGCGATCCCTCATTGATAGGACAGTTTATAAATGTAAAAATTACCGCAAGCAATACCTGGGCACTTTATGGAGAGATAGAAAATGGCTGAATTAACGCCTATGAAAAGGCAGTATAACGAAATTAAAGAGAAATATCAGGACTGCCTGCTCTTTTTCCGACTGGGCGACTTTTACGAAATGTTCGATGAGGACGCAAAAATCGCTTCCCGCGAGCTGGATCTTGCTCTCACCACAAGAGACAGGGGCGTAAAAGAGCCGGAAGAACGGACTCCTATGTGCGGCATACCCTACCACAGCGCAGAGGCATATATTGCAAGACTTATTGCCAAGGGCTATAAGGTTGCAATCTGCGAGCAGACCGAGGACCCGGCACTGGCAAAGGGACTTGTAAAGCGCGATGTTATAAGAATAATAAGCCCCGGCACCGTTACCGAAAGCTCCATGCTTCAGGACGAGCGCAGCAACTATATCTGCGCCGTGTACTTCAATAACGGCAAGGGCGGAGCAGCATTCTGCGATATCTCCACCGGTGAATTCTGCTGTGCCTCCTACGAGGATGACGCGGTAAACCACATTTTAAATGAGCTTGGCAGATTTTCGCCCCGTGAGGCGCTGCTGTCCTCCGGAGCCGAAAACGAAAAGGAAATAAAAGATTTTCTCACTAAAAAGCTGGATGCCATGCTGGAGAGAAACGAGGAGAGCTTTGATTTTCTCCCTGCCGCTGCAAGAATCTGCTCCCAGTTCGGTTTTAAGGATGTGGACGAAAGCGGCCTCGGAGAAAGCAGTGCCGCAGTATGTGCCGCAGGCGCACTTTTAAATTACATAGCAATCACCCAGAAATTTGATCTGGGCCATATAAACAAGCTGGATGTATTCTACGGCGGCAGATATATGGAGCTTGACTGGACCACCAGACGAAACCTTGAAATCACCGAGTCTTTAAGAAGCGGCGAGAAGAAAGGCTCTCTGCTGTGGGTTCTGGATAAAACAAAGACCCCCATGGGCGGCAGAATGCTCCGCTCATGGCTTGAGCGTCCGCTGCTGTCTGCGGTTGCAATAAAGCGCCGCCTTGCCGCTGTGGATGAGCTTTATAAAAATAACGTGATGCGCGGCGAAATCATGCTTCGTCTCCGTGATATAAGCGATATGCAGCGCCTTGTAAGCAGAGCTGTATACGGAAATGCAGGCGGTAAAGACCTGCGCTCTCTTGCAAACTGCGCCGAGGCTCTGCCTGCATTAAAGGAAATGCTTAAGCCCTTTAACTGCGGGGCGCTGAGCGCAATAAGAGAAATGGATGCTCTGGAGGATATATATGCGGAAATTGACCGCACCATCGACGATGATCCTCCCTTCTCCATCCGTGAGGGCGGAATTATAAGACCGGGCTTTTCCGCGGAGCTTGACCGGCTCAGAGATGTGAGAGACAACGGCGCCAGAATGGTCCGTGATATGGAGCAGAGAGAGCGGGAGCGCACCGGCATCAAGAAGCTTAAAATCGGATATAACAAGGTGTTCGGCTACTATATAGACATTCCCCGTTCTGCGGGCGAGGACAATGTGCCTGAGGACTATATAAGAAAGCAGACCCTTGTTTCCAACGAGCGTTACTTCACGCAGGAGCTTAAAGAGCTGGAAAACACCCTCCTTACCTCCCGAGACAGAATAAACGAAATGGAATATAACTTCTTCTGCGAGATAAGAGACAAGGTTGCCTCTCAGGTGGACAGAATTCAGAAAACCGCCGAGGCCGTTGCACAGCTTGATTGCCTGTGCTCCCTTGCAGAAACCGCAGTAAGAAACGGCTACACCATGCCGGAGGTTGATATTTCAAAAGAGCTTAACATTGTTGAGGGCCGCCACCCTGTGGTGGAGCAGACCCTTAAAGATGTACTTTTTGTTCCCAATGACACCTACCTCAACGATAAAGAGGACAGAGTTGCAATCGTAACCGGCCCCAATATGGCGGGTAAATCTACCTACATGCGCCAGACTGCGCTTATTGTTTTAATGGCGCAGATCGGTTCTTTTGTTCCTGCAAAGAGCGCCACCATAGGCATAGTGGATAGAGTCTTTACCAGAATCGGAGCATCCGACGACCTTGCATCCGGTCAGTCAACCTTTATGGTTGAAATGAACGAGATGGCAAACATCCTTAAAAATGCCACCTCCGGCTCGCTCCTCATCCTTGACGAGATAGGCCGCGGCACGTCTACCTATGACGGCATGGCCATTGCAAGAGCGGTGCTTGAATACTGTGCGGATAAAAAGAAGCTGGGCGCAAAGACTATGTTTGCAACCCATTACCACGAGTTATCAGCCCTTGAGGGTGAGATAAGCGGTGTTCGCAACTACAATATTACCGCCAAAAAGCAGGGCGGAAATCTGGTGTTCCTGCGTAAGATCGTGAGAGGTGCAGCCGATGACAGCTACGGTATCGAGGTTGCAAAGCTTGCGGGACTTCCCAATGCAGTAATTAAAAAAGCCAAGGAATATTTAAAAGAGCTGGAAGCAAACGGCATTGCCGCCCCTCTTACTCATTCCACTGATTTTGAAGAGGAGGAAGAGGAGCAGATCAGCCTTTCCGATGTAGGCTTTGACGAGGTGCGCCAGATTCTTACCGAAACCGACCTTAATACCCTCACTCCCATTGAGGCTATGAATTTGCTGTATAAGCTGCAGCAGAAAGCGAGAGGCTGAAATGAACAGGCCGGAAATTGAATTTAACAGCGCTCTTACCAAAAAAGAGGCGCTGGCGGCACTTTTATATCTGCCTGTCCATATGTTCCTTATGCCTACCGTTATGGCTGCCCTTGTAAATAAGGGCATGATAGGCGAGGCATGGGCAAACCTTATTGTGTACATTATAGGCGTTTTGTATATTCTGGCTTTCTGCTGGAAATTTCTCCGCCGGGACTTTGACCCTTTTATAGATCAGCTCGGTCACTGCGTTTTGCAGGTGTGCATATGCTACGGCCTTATGCTGGTTTTAAACTTTGCGGTAAACCTGCTTCTGTTTCAGCTTGACCCGCTGGAAAATCCCAATAACGCAGCTATTATGGAGCTTGCCTCTGTGGAATTCGGCAAAACCGCCGCACTGGCTGTGTTTATGGCTCCCATTCTGGAGGAAATCATATTCAGAGCGGGAATGTTCGGCCTGCTGAGAAAGCGCAGCAGAATAACGGCTTACATCGTGAGCATTCTGGCGTTTTCTGCTTACCATGTCTGGGGATACACTATCGGAAACCCCGGATACTGGATATATATTGTCCAGTATATCCCCATTTCCTATCTCCTCTGCCGCTGCTATGAAAAGTGCGGCAGTATATGGGGCAGCATCAGCCTGCATATGGTTATAAACGCAATTTCAGTTAATATGATGCACACCATTTCTCAGATGCCGGGAGAGTTTATGTAATGGAAGACTTTAAAATTTCACCCATAGCTCATATAGAGAGTGATTTTACCACAAAGTTCGGCATACCCAGACAGGCGGGAATTGTATCCGAACTGCAAAGCCGGATAGTTTTTGAGAAGGAATACAGAGACATTGAGGCATTTCGGGGAATTGAAGATTTTTCCCATATATGGGTGATCTGGCAGTTTTCCGAAAATCTGAAAGGCGGCTGGTCGCCTACCGTGAGACCGCCGCGGCTTGGAGGAAATGAGAGAAAGGGCGTTTTTGCCACCCGTTCTCCCTTCAGACCCAATGCCCTCGGTCTTTCCTGCCTTAGACTTATAAGACTGGAAAAGGACAAAAATCTGGGGCCTGTTTTGTATGTTGCCGGTGCGGACCTTATGGACGGAACCCCCATATTTGACATTAAGCCTTACGTTCTCTATGCCGACTGCCACCCGGACGCTCTCAGCGGTTTTGCTCCTGACGGGGGAAAAACCTTAGAGGTTAAATTCGCGGAGAATGTGGAAAAAGTTCTGCCGGAGGATAAGGCGAAGGCGCTGCGGGGCGTTCTTGCCAATGACCCCAGACCCCGCTACCAGAACGACCCGGAGAGAATTTACGCCATGGAATTTGGTGGCTTTGAAGTTAAATTCTCCGTAGAGGGCGAAACGCTTACGGTAATAAGCATCGAAAAGTAAAATAAAATCCCTGAGAGACATATCTCTCAGGGATTTTTTATATTCTTTTACAGGCGGTCGAAGCCGTCTTCCAGAGGCTCTTCTCTCTGAGCCTTACGCTGAACCAGATTTTTAATCATTATCCAGTTATAGAAGATAAGCATCAGGGCGGCAGCGAAGAACATTATCTGCAAGCCCATATTTCTTGTATCTGCAACGGTCATAACGCACATTGCGGCACCCATCATGGAATAGAACATGCTGTGGCCGGATTTGGGAGTACCGAAAGCGTAGCCCGCTATGCGGAAAAAGGCCAGAATACTTATGATTATGCTCACAATCTCAATTCCGAAGGACCACACAACGCTGTTTATGTCGTTCATCTTATAGGTTGCTACAAGCCAGTAGGAAAACAGCAGCACGGGCATTATGCTCAGAACGCAGAGAATTGAGGGGTGGGTGCGCTTCTTGTTGGCAAATTCCAGAAACAGGGAGTATGAAATGCCGGTAAGAATACCGAGGACGGCAATTCCCCGGAGAAGTGAGGGGTACTTTTCAACCTCGCAGGTGAACAGCACAATCAGAGCGCCGATGCACATTAAAGCACCTATCGCCCAGCGGAAGAAGGAGTAGCTTTTACCCTCATTGCGGAAAGCCTCGTGAAAATTATCGGGCAGATAATAGCGGGTAGCACGGAAGTTATCCACAAAGCGGATGAACACATAGGCTGCGGCGAATATGAAAAGCGGAACAAGAAAATGAAAGACACTTTTTTCCGGAAGTCCTGCATCATTAAAGGCCATCTGATCCTGAAGCCAGCGGAGGAAAACTCCGAAAGCTCCGGCGCCTAAAACGTAGCATGTTATTTCAAGAGATTTTTTTTGCATTTGCATAATTACAGATCCATTTCAATAGCATTGAATTACAGGGCGGACAGCCTGCGGCCTTAGCCCTGTGAATAATTTTATACTTTTTTGCATATTCAGTCAAGCGAAAACGGAGGATTGACCGTGAAGAAAACAATAATTTTGGCTTATGCTGCACTTTTTATCACTATTTTCCTGCCATATGCGGTTCAGATGCGCCATGGCGGCCCGGTAAGGGAGCAAACGCAAATCCTTGAAAACACAGAGAAAATAACTCAAAGCGGGGAGAAAGAGCAGCCGCGGTCAACACCGAAACCCGAAATTACGGACGAGCCTAAAACCGAAGCGCCGGAAGAAACAGCCGCCGAACCGGCATCGGAGGGGGCCGAGGATAAAAAAACTGCTGAGACAGAACAGGAAAGCGCCCCTAAGATAATAAAGGCGGAAAATCCCGCGCCGGAAAAGATAACAGTTCTGGTAGGGGATGCACCGGTGGAAATGGACATGCAGGAGTATCTTATCGGCGTTGTGGCGGCGGAAATGCCCGCAGGCTTTGCCCCCGAGGCGCTGAAAGCTCAGGCGGTAGCCGCCAGAAGCTATGCCCTCTACTGTGCAGGCTCTGATAAGCACGGCAATGCTCAGGTGTGCACGGATTTTAACTGCTGTCAGGCGTGGATAAGTCAGGAGGACATGAGAGAAAACTGGGGAGATGCGTTTGAGGAAAATTATAAAAAAATAAGCTCCGCCGTAAATGAAACAGCGGGGCAGTATTTAAGCTATGAAGGACAGCCGGTTTTCGCAGCTTTCCATTCCTCCTCTGCGGGAGCCACCGAGGACTGCGGGAATGTATGGAACAGCCGCCCTTACCTTGTAAGCGTGGAAAGTCCGGAGAGTGAAACCAATGTACCCAACTTCATAAGCACTCTGGAATGTGCCCCCATAGATTTCAGAGACTGCGTTCTGTCCTTAAAGCCCGAGGCGGATTTCACAGGCAGTGAAGAGACTTGGATAGGGGAAACGGAGAGAGACGACAGCGGCAGAGTTTCATACATAATACTGGGAAATGTGAAAATCAAGGGAACGGAGATAAGGGAGCTGTTTTCCCTTCGCTCAACCTACTTTGAGCTGCAATATATCGACGGCAAATTCCTCTTTACCGTAAAGGGCTTCGGCCACGGAGTAGGAATGAGCCAGTACGGAGCAAAGCTTATGGCCGAAAGAGGCGAAAGCTATACTGAGATACTGGCTCATTATTATCCCGGCACGGTGCTTACGGCTTAATGCGCCGATAGGTGCAGAAGCTGTATTGTATGCCGTTTTCCTCCATGGTATCGGTGGTGTCTACTTTTTCCCAGTCGGGGAGACTGTCCAGATTGGGGAAGAAGCTGTCCGATTCAGGAGCTGATTCAATTTTAGTTATGTGTACAATGTCGGTAAAGGGGAAGAACTGCTTATAAATACTGGCACCGCCTATTATAATCGTTCTTTCCTGCTTTTCTGCCTCTTTAAGTGCCTCTTCGGTGCTGTGCACAACGGTGGCACCCTCGATTTCTATATTCTGTCTTGTCACAACTATGTTGCGGCGGTTTTTTAGAGGCCTTCCGCCGGGGAAGTCCTCAAGGGTTTTGCGGCCCACAATGACGGCGTTTCCCGTGGTGATGTCACGGAAATGGGCGCGGTCTGCCTTTAAAGCTATCTGCTGGGTACCGTCACATCCTATGCCCCAGTCTGAAAATACTGCTACTATGGCTTCCATGGCATTAAAGAGCTACCGAAATTTTACCGGTGAATTCAGTGTATTCGTAGTTTCCCATGCTGAAGCTGTCTCTGGTGAACTTATAGAAATCATCAACGGATTTATCCATGATGAAGGTAGGAGCGGGCTTGGGCTCGTTCTTTATAAGCTCCTCAATGACGGGAACATGTCTGTCGTAAATATGTGCGTCGGCTATGACATGGACGAATTCGCCCGGCTCCAGACCTGCAATCTGAGCCATCATCATGGTGAGCACGCTGTACTGAACCACGTTCCAGTTGTTTGCTGCCAGCATATCCTGAGAGCGCTGGTTTAAAATGGCGTTGAGCTTGTTGCCGCTGACGTTAAAGGTCATGGAGTAGGCGCAGGGGTAGAGAGCCATTTCGGAAAGGTCGGCAAAGTTATAAATGTTGGTCATAATACGGCGGGAGGCAGGGTTGTGCTTTAAATCCCAGATAACCTTGTCCACCTGATCCATGTCGCCCTCGGGGTAGTGGTGCTTTACACCCAGCTGATAGCCGTAGGCCTTACCGATAGAGCCGTTTTCATCAGCCCATGCGTCCCAGACTCTGGTGCGGAGATCATGCACGTTGTTGCTCTTCTGCTGCCATATCCAGAGCAGCTCATCCACGGCGGACTTCCAGTAAGTACGTCTTATGGTGAGAATGGGAAACTCCTTGGACAGGTCGTAGCGGTTTACAATGCCGAATTTCTTGATCGTATGGGCGGGGCTGCCGTCCTCCCAGCGGGGGCGAACCTCGCGGTCGGTATCCCATACTCCGTTTTCTAATATATCTTTACAGTTATCTATAAATATCCGGTCTGCTAAACTCAATCAGATCACCCTTTTATTAAAAATTACTTATCATTTTATCACATGAACAGCCCCCTGTCCACTGGAATAGTATGAACCGTGGAGGTGATGCAGATGTGAGATTTGCGGTATTAGGCGGAGACAGAAGAATGGCTCATCTGTGTAAAATGCTTTTAAGAGACGGACACAAGGTAAGCTGCTTTGCGCTGGAACAGGCGGAGCTGCCGGAAGAGGTTCCCAGAGCGGGATGCCTGCAAAGTGCGGTTTACGGGGCGGACTGTGTGATCCTGCCAACCCCTGCCGAAAAGGGCGGGCTTTTAAATACTCCCTTGTCGGCAGAGACTTTGAGCATGAAGGAGCTTATTGCAGCTTTGTGGAAAGGGCAGATACTCTGCGGCGGAAAGCTCAGTGACCAGAGTGTAAGGGAAGCCATGAAAGCAGGGCTTAATGTATGTGACATTATGTTAAGACCTGATTTCGTGTACGGAAATGCAGCCCTCACCGCTGAGGGCGCTTTGGAAAAGCTTATGGCGACAAGCGAAAAAAGCCTTTGGGGCTCGGATGTGCTGGTTACGGGCTTTGGCAGAATAGGAAAAATTCTTGCCTTACGCTTAAAGGCACTGGGGGCGAAAACCGCGGTTGCGGCGAGAAACGGAGCGGACAGAGCGCTGGCGGAGACCTTGGGTATAAAGGCTTATCCCTACGAAGCCCTTGAAGGGAAAATCGGGGACTTTGATTTTATAGTAAATACCGTTCCCGACAGGGTGATAACAGAATCCATGCTCTGCTGCTGCGAAAGCGGCACGGTGATTATGGAGCTTGCCTCGCCCCCGGGAGGCTTTGATAAAAACCTTGCGGGAAATATCGGCCTTTATGTACTGCCTGCACCGGGACTTCCCGGTAAAAGCTCGCCGTATACGGGAGCAATGCTTATGAAAAAGGCAGTATATGAGGCAATCAAGGAGCAGGAGGATTAAAATATGAGTGAAAAACGAAAGCTGGGCCTTGCCCTCTGCGGTTCATATTGTACATATGAAAAGCTTTTCGGTGCTGCCGAATGTTTAAAGGAAGATTTTGATTTAATTCCCATTATGAGCGAAACCGCCGCCGCAACCTCAAGCCGTTTCGGCACGGCGGAAGAAAATCTGGAAAAGCTGAGAAAGCTTACAGGAAAAGAGCCGGTATGTACCATAGCGGATGCAGAACCCTTAGGACCTGCAAAGCCTATGGCGGCGCTGCTTATTGCCCCCTGTACCGGAAATACCCTTGCAAAGCTTGCCCACGGCATAACGGACAGCGCGGTTTTAATGGCGGCAAAAACCCACCTGAGAAACGGAAAGCCGGTAATAATTGCCCTCTCCACAAATGACGGCCTTTCTGGGTCGGCGGAAAATATAGCAAGGCTTTTAAATAAGAAGAACATATACTTTGTGCCCTTCGGACAGGATGCGCCGGATAAAAAGCCCTATTCCTTGCAGGCGGATTTTTCCCGCCTTAAAGAGAGCGTAGAAGCCGCCTTTGAGGGAAAACAGATACAGCCTATATTGAAATAAAAAAAGCTCCCCGAAGGGCGAACTCCCATAGGGACACGAAGTGAACCGAGGGAAAGTCAAATACGGCACAAGGCTGGCTCCGTCTAATGACTGAACCAGCCTTGTATTTTGCATTTATAGCCGCTTGTTGAACATATCCTAGTATCATCTGCTGGATTTATTCGGATAGGTCAAACACTTAGTTACTCCAAGTCCTTAATATCGATGTATGAAAATCAAAGCTGCCATCCAGCAGTGTCAAGT
>RCNI01000554.1_pt1 | contig 22726 bp, 30 predicted proteins | sample 2041151 | NCBI WGS metagenome assembly RCNI01 (sample SAMN09708214, study PRJNA481090) | feces metagenome | isolation source: feces | place: Antarctica: Albino Rookery | reverse complement strand
GTTGAGGGAATGTAAATAACAAACTGCGCCCGGAGAAGTTCTTTCCAAGTTGCTTTCGGACAGGGGTTCGATTCCCCTCGCCTCCACCAAATTGTGCAAATCCGAACACATTGTTTTTCATCAAACACTGTTTTGGATTTGTTCTTATTGTCGAAGAAGTCTAAGAGAAATCTTAGGCTTCTTTCTTTTTTTCTTCGATAGTTTTAGGCTCGTGATAGCCAAGAGCCTGTACAGAATCTCGAATACCGGCAGTAGTAGGATCGGTTACAACACCGAGGATTGCCAATACACCAAACGCAGCGTTGATGATAGCTGCCAGCTGCTCGTTGAGAATACCGAAATCCCATTCGTAGCCGAACGGTGCTGCAACCACCTGTACCAGCAAAAGGACTGCCGGGATCAAGGTCAGCCAAAAGTTCTTGTTCTTAATTCTTACTTTCCAGTTAATCATAGTGTGTTCTTCCTTTCTGTTTTATATTGCCAGTAGTTTAAGTAGCTGTTCTTCTCGATTTGCGTATACTTTCTTCTAATACACGCATACTAAGCAGAAGTTATACACAAAACTTGATTTTGAGCTACTACGACTACTGAATGACCTCCAAATCAGCCTTTTTAACTGCCGCTACAACGCAACCATTGTAGGTAATGACCACTCGATCGCCGCTGATTTCTGCGACTTTATGATTTCTGGTGTAGACGAAAGAAGCAAGACTGCCACCAGTGTAAGTAGTGGCTCCATTCTTAACCCTCACCATAGAACCAACCTGTACATCGTTGACAGGCTGATTGGCATGAACAGCATCCCCGGAATGGGTCGTGATGAAAGTCTCAAATCCAGCAGCTTCGAGCTTCTGCTTCTGTCTCTCAGCATTTGCACGATTGGCGTATGCACCAACCTGTACTTTATAGAGACCATCAGCTTCCACCATGTAGGTGTCAAATCCAGCCATCTTAACCTTATCCAGCAGACGGTCTGCATACACCTTATTGGAGAAAGCACCAGTCTGAACACGGTACAGCACTTTGGTATCGTTATCCTCTACGGGCTTAGAACCGAGCCGCTGGTTGACCTTGTTAGCCAGATCCCCGAAGCGGCTGTACAGCCATTCGCCGGGGCAAGCCTTGTTTTCAAACCATCTGTGAGCTGTCAGAACAGCTTCACCGGGCTTGGGAGTATAGGCAAGGGTCTTTTCCTTGCTACCGAGCCACAGGAGTTTGCTGATACCATTACGCTTACAAATATCAACGCAGAGGTTGATAAGAGACTGATATACGGCAGAGTTCATAGCGTAGGGATGCTCTCTGTCACTCGCACATTCAATGGTAATGGCTCGCTGGTCATTCTCACGGCTGGAAGAACACCAAGAACGATTCTTTTCTTCCACGCACAAAGACACTCGACCGTCAGTGCCGATGCCATAATTGCAGCTTGCTTCTTTCTGAGGAGAAATGAAACAGCCGCAGATACTCTCAGCGGAGAGCTGACCTACCACGCAATGAGGAGTGATTCGGTCAATTTTGTGTGTTCTCTGTCCACTATGATTCGGACTGAGTTTGGTGTAAGCCACCAAAGGACTATTTGTGTAAGCCATCGTTTATACCCCCTTATCCGACAACTTTGAGATCTTTGATTTCTCTCATTACTGTTTCCAAATGACCGTTGCCGCCTAAGCCTTTATAGGCATAGTACATATCATTGATATTTTCTTTATCCTCGAGAGAAATTTCTCCGTTTTGGATGTATTCTTTGCCGAGGTGACGAACTCGATCAATCATAAGTACTTTTTGGGCAGTTATAAGAGCGGTCATTCTTTCATCGTGGCAGTCTGCTTTCTTCCATTTATGTTGCAAACACGCCAAAATGATTGCCATGATTCCCGAACCAATGCCAGCACCGAGAATCCCAATCAAAAGCTCCATTTCAATCATCTTCTTTCCAAGAAAATTTTTAGGCGTAGATTTCGCCGGTAATCTCCTTGAACTCATCGGCGGTGATCCACTTCTTAACGACAGCGTTCTTTACCATCGCCTTAGACCACATACGAGACCCATCGGGTTTGATGATATTGTAGAACTTGTTGACCATTGCAAACTTAGGACTGTGTTTCATGATTTACACCCCCATTTCTACATTTGCCATCATAGCGATATACTCGATTTTGGCGTTCAATTCGATCTCCTTGAGTTCCTGTGCGGTCAGCTCACGGAAAGCCAGATACCAGCCATCGGAATATTGGACTTGCTGAACAAGTTCAACATTGTGATAGACCCTTTCGACTTCGCCATCAGAGACAGTCATAACAGACAGATTGTCAACCAACAGGGTCTCGTCCACCTTGGATTCACTGACGAAGTTATCGCCGTTCTTAGTCAGACCGGTGATTTTTTTACCGTCTGCGAGGGTGATTGTGTACTGCACAGCGTTACCTCCTTTAATTTGTTGAACAGTATTTCTGCATTTGACTGTATAGAGCAGTCAAATGAATTATTTTGCGGTTTTTCCTAGAACCTGAAATCAAAAGCACGAAATTCGTACTTTGAATTGTGGTGGAATTTATTTGTATCTCAAAATACAGAGATCCAACAGATAATCTTCATTCAAGCGACCCCTTGTGGGTCGCAGATTTAAGAAATGAGGAAAACCGGGCGAACGCCGTGAACATTAGTAGCGAGGCGGTAATCTGCATAACCGTTACTGGTGACACCAGCAAAGTACGCAGCGGAAACCACATCTCTCAACCAATACCATTGACGGTTGGAAATCAGATCGGGACGGAACATGAACAACGGCAGCTGAGACTTATCAATACGATAGTTGGTGGGAACGGAGTTACCATCGGAGACCGGGGAGAACACACCGTTGCCGTAAACCATGTGTTCGGTCATAAGATCCACTTCACTGTCAAACCATGCACCAGCGGACGCTCTACCATTTGCAACAGCATTGGTGAGATACAGTCGGTGAGACAGGACATGACCGGCAAAGGCAGACTTAATGGTAGTTTTTGCGTTGTCAAGCCCGGTTTTGTACAGATCCGTTCCAACATATCCTCCTTTAGTAGTGTTTGCAGCACCACTTTCATAACTACCGCTCGGGGTTTTGTGCATCTGAGCGGTGTAGAGCTGAGTGTCGGGTACAATAACTGCATGGTGCTTAGTGCAAGCAGTATCGCCGGTATTGAAGTAATAATCGAATGCTGCAATACGGTAATTAATACCATTAATCTGCCAGTAATCACCGATGTACAGATCCTCAAAAGAACCATCAGCAATCGCCTTATAATGCTTCGCACTCACACTTGAGCCGAGATTCTCACCCCGGAAAATGGCGTTATGTGTGCCAGCGTTAGAAAGCCTCCCATCGTTACTACTGTTCTCAACTATAGACATGATTGTGTTCAGAGCTTCGTTCATGCGGTTTGCGTCTTTCGCACCGAAAAAAGAGGTTTCCTTACCGCTGTATATCGTTACATCTTGAAAAGATACCGTGCCATCTGGGTTATTTATTTGTGAATACTTCTTGAGACCACTCCAAACAGCGTCCGTATAGTTTGTGGGTAACATATCCCAAGCCATTGTTATAGTCCTCCTTTCATTCCAAAGTTCCATGTGAGTGTTCGTCTCCCATCGTGTTCGTTGGTAAGCAAATTATGGAGATCAAAAATAGCACCCTCCAAGCGGTTCAGTTCATTGAAATCCATCGTGTTACCATTATCCGAGTAAACCGGGGCAACGCCGTAGGATCGATTCAAACTTTTGCTATTGATGGTCTTGAGGTTTGCTTCAAGCTGATTGATTTCATCAGCGTAGAAATAGTCCTTGACCGTTTTATCTGCTCCGAGAGATTGAATAGCAAAAGAATCGTACATTTTAATAGCAAGCTCTCGGAGATATTCGAGATTGTTTTTGATACGGTTGAAATCCACAGCATTAAATCGGTCTCCTATATAAACACCGTGTTTGTCAACCCCACCATGCCAATCTGTTTTAGGTGTAGACCACATACTTAACCTCCTATTCTACGAGCGGTGACTTTACCGGCAAAGGACTGTTTGAAAATGGTGGTGTGGCGGTAGAGCTTCACTTTCATGTCCTTTTGAAACTCGTTTTCTTGGTAGATAATATCGGTTGTGTCCAGTTCGGGATTGCCCCGAGTATCATACTCATACTCGATACCAGATTTATAGTAGTCACCCAGCCAATTTGACAGGGCTGTTGCCATTGTCATATCACTAATAAGCGGATTTTCCCATTTAATCGTTTTGCCTCGAGCGTTGAGAGATTTTATCGCATATTTCTCGATAATCTTATATCGATAACCTTGCACTTCCAATCTAAACGAGCCAGAAACCTTATAGCGAATGGTCACATAGTAGTTGCCCCAATCAATTATATCTGCCTGTTTAGCTTGTTCATTCAGCAGTACTCGGTAGCCGTAAGATGCGTCTTGAATGTAATAAGTAACTTCCTGCCCAGCTGCAACCACGACTTCCTCATTGACGAGGTTTTCTTCACGATTGCTTTTTTGATAACTGTAGCAAGGTACGATTACATCCTTGATCAGCTCTTGCTTAATAGCTTTCGGAGAAGTAATCATGTCAGATCTCGACATAGTGAAATCTGCGGTATCGCTCATCTCGAAGTGGTTCAATACTATTCGAGAGTTTGGATTTGCTGTTTTGGTGAACTCTATCTCAATTTTGTCAAGATCATTATAATTCTCAGTTAACCATGTGACCTTTTCGATTTCAGACTGATTGATGGTGAAAGTCTGGCTGAGATTGCTGTTGTTATAAGTGCGGATAATAAACTCTGCCGGGAGAGATTCACCAAACACAAATTTCATACCATAGTAGGCTCGGACAGCTTCAAAACTAATAGTCAAAATAGGATTGATGGTAAACCAACCTTTGCTATCGGACTGAGACTGTGACACATAGCCTGTGCTACGGTTTCCTACGCCGTTTTTGGGGAGAAAGTACATTCCACCGTCAACCCTAGTGTAGTCCGTAGAAAGGCTCGCATACTCTTCCTTGGAATCATCCTTGAAGATGTCCTCGGCATGAGAGTAAGAGGTCTGGTTGTTTGTATCAACGGTTGCCAGTGGAACAAAGCTGGACTTAATTTCCACATCACCGTATCTCGTCTGAGATAGAGTGCAACGGCAGGCGTTTGCGATAATCTGCAATGCTTCTCTGTGCTTGACCCTCGGAATAGGGTTCTGAGAGAACAGGTGTTTCAAGCGAGGGTCAATGTAGTATTTTTTGACACCAGCGTCTTTCAAAATTTCTTCTGCAAGCTGGTAGTAGCTCTTACCCTCTGCACTGTAAATGCCTTTAACATACTCGGAATCCATGTTTCTGAAAATGTCTTGGCAACGAATCGTTGCAGTATTATCGTCACTTTCCCATTCGGAACACAATAGATGATTGCCCTGTACCCATTCAATCTCGCCACTTGGGAGCTGGTAACCGTACATAATGTCCATTTCCTGCCCGGTCTCAAGATAGTTGATAGCAGATTTCGGGTTGTCCACATTGAAATAGTGATCGTAGTTTTTAAGCTGCACTGAGAAGTCAATCTGAGGTACATCAGCACCGATGGGAGAAACATAATTGTCCAGTCTGGAATCAATGATAGAATCGTTATGATAAACCAGTCCATAGCCAAACTTGATACAATAGATACGCAAACGGCTCTGAGGGTTCTTCATGCGGTAGAAAATCAACTTGATATAGGTTGTGTTCGTGAAAACTTCCTCGGTACTCCACTCGGCTTTATCGTTGTTTCTGAACTGGACAGTTTGCCCGGTGCTACTAATCATGTCAAAGTCCACAGGATAGTTCTCGCCAAAGTTAATCGACAAGCCTTTGAAGTCGGTAGCGATGGTGTTCAGACTGATTGTCAGCTCACACTTGGCTTCGGAAACCAACTTGTCGCTGACTATTCCAGTATCATAAAAATTATTGGCTGATTTTTTCCTTGGGAGAAAGAACATCGATCCATCTACTTTCGTGAAGTTCTCCTCAAGAGTAGCATAAACTGTATCGTCTCCATGCTCGCCCAGCAAATTACTCTTATTGGAGTAATAAGTAAACGCACCATCATTGACCTTGGCTTTCGCCTGTAACTCTTGATTGATCAGTCCGAAAGAGAGCATAATAAACGCTCTCTCTCGAAGAGAGGACTTCATGCTTGCTTTGTATTCTTTCGATACTTTTTGCATAGCTTATTCCTCCCCAGTGTCAATCAGATTGAATTTACAGTTACGATAATGAGTAGGTTTACCGTTTTCATCTACCCAATACGGTTCGCCAGTACGATCACCCGGATACATTTTGATGGTCTTTTTTGTATGAGTGACCGGATCATGGAAAGTCACATATACGAAAAAGTTTCTAAGGCTACTGAGAATGGTTTCCCATTGTTCAGCAGTAAGCCAAGCCCATTCAAGACCATCGACCTTGTACTGATCTCGACCTACTCGCTGACCCACAACAGCACCATTGGCATTTCTACCAGCGTTGACTACTGTTGTGACGGTAACTCGCACTCCTCGCTTAGAGGGCGGTAACTCATAACCATTTATCGCTAAATATGCCATAGCTACTGCCCTCCTTTACTTAGCGAATACAAATCCATTTGCTTTCTGTTGTGTGACCACAGCATCGGTAACAGTACGGTTGCCCACCTGTACGATGGTCTGTTCCTCTTTATCTGCCTGTCTCTTAGTGTCAGCTGCAATTTCTTTAAGCGTAGGCTCAACATACTCGAAATAGAAGTCACGGATAGAGGTTGTGACCCCTGTGTTGGAGTAACTATGCTCGTATGCTTTCTGAGAATCTTCGTACACAGACTGAGCCAGACTATTTGTAGGATCATAAGTCACATTGTTGTTTACCTGTGCTGCCATCAAATCGGAGCTGACGAGAACAGAACGGATAATTGCGTTGGTACAGGTTGCAATCTGATTGTTAATCATTCTCCAATAGCCGGTGAATTGTGCCATACCAGAGATAACAGCACTTCTCATAGCCAGTTTGATTTGAGACTGATTTAACACTTCGGTTTGACCATTGATATGACCTACCATTTCAGCACCGTTCTCACCAGCCACGAACATAGATCCGTGCATACCAGCATTTGCAGTACCGTTGGCGTATTTAGGAATAGAGTTCCAAAATTGGCTCATACCATTTTTGAGGAAACCGCCCTGCTCGAAGTACTTGAAGCCATGCCCGGTGTCGTAACCACCGCTGGACAAGCCAAAGAATCGTTTCAAAGAACTCCATCCAGACTTGAACAGAGAGATACCTACCGATACACGAGTTCCAATCCAGCTTGAAATCGAATTCCATCCATTCCTCCAAAGAGAAATACCAACAGAAGAAGCTGTACCGATAAATCGTGAAATCGAACTCCACCCAGACTTAAACAGAGAGATACCTTGACTGATTATAGGCAGACTTCCAATCCAATCTTTTACGGAGTACCAGCCAGATTTAAGTAGCGAAATACCTTGAGAGATAATCGGCAACTCACCAATCCAACTCTTTACGGTATGCCAGCCAGATTTAATAAGGTTGATTGCTTGAGATACAACAGGGATATTTCCAACCCAATTTTTAACCGAAGTCCAACCCGACTTAATGAGAGACACTGCTTGATTGATAATTGGAATTTCACCGATCCAGCTTTTAACTGTCTGCCATCCGTTTTTGATTAAACCGATTGTTTGAGAAATCGTAGGAATGTTGCCAATCCAATTCTTTACAGTAGTCCAACCTTTTTTTGCAAGGCTGACAGCGGCTTCAACAGAGATTCCTTTTTTACTGACTTCTGCCCACCAACCTTTAGCTTTGTTCCACCATTCAGAAGCGGTGTTTTTGATATTGATTGCAAATTCGCCGATGGGGTTTTTGTCAATAACTTTCTTGATTGGATCAATGATGTGGGTCTTGACCCATTTCTTGATAGCCTCAAACGGCTTTTTCAGACCGTTGAGCAAGCCCTCTGTCATGAACACGCCGAGTTCAGCAAACACTTTAGAGGGAGAATGAATACCGAGAGCGTCTTTGAAGCCATCTACAATTCCTTTACAGAAATCTTTGATACCTTGCCAGATACTTTGGAAACCCTCGATGATGCCATTAACGATAGACTTGCCAATATCGACAAACCATTTCTTGCCAGTGTCCCATGCTTTTTTCAATTTCTCGGGAAGTTTCTTAAACCACTCGACAACATGATTAAATGCTTCGGGGATAGTCTTAGTGAAGAACTGAGGGAGGGTCACACAGAAGAAATCGTAGCAGACACGCTTAATTTCACTCCACAGATTTGAAAAGTAATTCGGGATCTGTACAGTTACAAAATTAACAGCCTTTTTCCATGCGTTACCGAGCCACTCACCAACATCGTGACCAAGACCATACCAATCGTAGTCCTTGATGGGTTGCCAGAGATTATCGAACCACTTGGAGATTTTACTGGGTAGCTCATTGAAGAATTTGCTGAGTGTGGACGGAATAGTGGACAACCAAGAAGTGAAGTTTTTCCACATTCCCGGGATGGTAACAGTAAAGAAGTTCTCAAGGAACGCTGTAATGGTGTCCCATTTCTGAACTATGAGGATAATGCCATCGGTCACCAGACCAACAGCCAGTCCAATCAGAGAGCCAATGCCCGGGTTGATTGCTGTACCAGCGGCAGTACAAATCATGGCTACACCAGTACCGGCAGCAGCACCGCCAACAGCGGTTAAAGCTGCGCTTAACCAGTCAATACCATGTACCACAGCATCATAGACACCTGTGATAAAAGCTGGAATACCAGCAACAACAGCCCCGATACCACCGCCAAGAATAGCACTACCTAAAGCTTTGCCAATAATCGATCCACCAGCGGTAATGAAACCACCGCCGCCAATAATTTGAGCGAAATTGAAACCATCCAGCTCGTTTCTGATAGCATCAATAATGCCAGCGGTTTCGAGAGTGATGCCGGTAATTGCGAGTGAAATGCCGATGGAAAGAGTTAAAGGTTTGTCCAACCCGAGGTTTTTCAACTCTGTAAAGTGTTCCAGCCCCGATATCAGACCCTTAGATAGTTTCCACGCTGCAAGACCCAAACCGATTACTCCGATAGTGGTGAGGATTTTACCGAGCTTCGTATGGAAGAAATCTCCCCACGAATTAATTTCATCGGTCAATCCTAACCATTCTTTCATCTTTTGCACAATCTCCTCGACCTTGGTTGCAACAGCACCATTGAGGAAGTCATATTCGGGTAGCTCGAAGTTCAAACCGGCTCCACCAGCGAGATCACCGACTCCACCGCTAGTAGCGTCCTCTAAGGGGGAAATGATATTGAGTTCATCAATGCCCAGCAAAGCGTTTTTAACTTCTTTGGCTTTTTTCGCAGCGTTGCCAAGCCCACCGGCTGCATCATTGGCGTTTCCAGCTAAATCACCTACTGCACCAGCACCTTTGTCGATGCCAGAGTAGTCGATTTCCGGGAGAGCAAAGCCGAACAAAGAAGCAATCGAATTGGCAATCAGTCTGATAACTTTTGCCAAAGCAATAACATACGGCAGAACAGCATTCAAAGTGGGAATGAAAATATTACCCAAGGCTCTTGCGCACTGAGTAACTTGTGCCTGTAAAATACGAAGCTGGTTTGCTGGGGCGTTCAGAGTACGAGCCATATCTCCCTGTGCCACTGTGACCTGTTTCATAATGGTGTAGTAGCGGAGCTGAGCTTTTTCTGCCTGTGTCATAGAATTGAAACTCTTGTCAATTCCAAGGGACAGGGCAACGGCTTTCAACCTTGCTTCGGACAGGTCATAGCCAAGCCTACGGAGCGGCTCAAGCTCGCCAGAGATACCAGAGGTCAACTTCTGCATTGCGTCCGTAAAACTGATATTGAAGAACGAGGACAGGTCATAGCCGAGCTGCGTGAGGTTTTTAGACATAATATAAGCTCGGTCACTTGCTACGCCGAAACCCTCGGTAATGGTCATAAATACGCCTTGGTAGCGCATAAACTCACCGGGGTCGATACCCATGATTTCACCAACCTGTTCGGCATATTTCTTAGCTTCACCAGCGTAGTTACCGAGAGAAGCAGTGAACAGGTTAAGATTTTCGATGTAGCTATTGGATTCGGTGATCCAAGATGCAATCGTTCTCGCACCGGCACGAACAGCGTTATATGCCATCCTTGCTTTTGCCCATAGGTTTAAGTACCCCATAGAAGCGGAACGGTTGGCATTGTTCAACGCATTAGTAGAAGAAATAACTCTACGCACTTGCACAGGCAATCTGGCAAATGCGCCACCCACTGTGTTGAGCTGAGCTACCAACGGCTGTAATGCGTCAGATAATTGTTTGATACGAGCAGTGAAATCAGCAATAACCTTGGGATCCAGAGCTTTTGTGATTTCTGGAATTCTCTTTAATTGGTTGAGAGCAGAACTCAGCCCGTTTGCTTTGGTGAGAGAATTAAGACCTCTGAGAGAAGTAGTTAATCGATCCATTCCAGAGAAATCAGTTCCATTCAAAATAGCAACGGTATTGCCGATGTTTTTGAGCTGATTACCTACAGAGGAGGACAACTTGATTTTTCCAAGAGAGGAGAGCTTTACAAGGCTGGTGGTAAGTTTATCGATTTTAGAATCTGCATTACCATCCAAAGACTGAACAGCGGAATTAAGATTCTTGAGCTGATTGGTTACACTCGTGAGACCAACTCCGCCCTTAACCGCATTTTTCAACTTAGACAGTGAAGCAGAAAGAGCGTCTATGCCTTTTTCAGCAGAAGAAGCATTGGATTGTACTTCCAGCTCAAGAGATTCGATTGTGGTAGGCATAAACTCACTTCCTTTCTTCAAATCGTTTGTTATTAGCTACCATAAAGGCTTGCATATACATTTGACCCTTTTGCATTTGCTTTTGCTCTTTTTTGGCTTTAGCGTTGTTTGCAGTTTTGCGACTGATTGGGTACGCTTCTTCAACATAAGGCTGAGCTTTAGTTCCTTTCTTTGAGAAAGCACGGAGGATAGGAGAAAGACGAGCAATAGCGTCATAAACATACATACCTTGCAGCCATGCTTCATTATTTACACGCTCTTTACGAATTTCTTCGGCTTCTCGGTAATACTTCACGAGACAGCAATCTCCATCCCAGTATTGTTTTTCCGTCATGCCTATCGATAAGTAATAGGGGAACTTTTTGCAAAAGACTTCTGTATAAGGACAAAGGGGAGCAGAGCGATTGTCACGCTCGCTCCCCTCGTCAGTGGTTTCTTCTTTGGACAGAGAGTTACTTACCAGCTCGCCGTCCACTCCAAGTTTCCCTTGGATTCCTCGGGTTCTTCGACCAGAGCCATGATGGGTTCGTTGTACATTTCAGCCAGCTTGCCGATCAGATCGTCCTTGTTGATCATCTTCTCGAAGATAGCATCGATCACATTGTCCTTGGTGGAACGATGGTGGGCGAGAAATGCTCCACGGAACAGAGCCGGGAGAGTGGACATGGGCTTGGTCTCGACCTCTGCCGCAATGAAACCTCTGCGTTCCATTTCAGAGACGGTCTTACGAGTAAACTCGAGGGTGTATTCCTTACCCTCATAGGTGAAAATCAACTGCTTTGCCATTGTCAAATATCCTCCTTAATGTTGTGTAGGTGTTCTTACGCAGCGTCCAGCGTGATAGGCGTAGACGGTGCAATAGTGACAGTCATGCTTACGACTTCGTTGACACCGCCGCCCACAGGGAAAGCGGAAATCTGACCCTTGAACTTGTACTTACCCTGATCGCCGGTGGGAGTAGGAGCAGCACCGTCCGCACCCTCAGTACCGCCGAACCAGACAGCATAGGTTTCTTCTTTGCCCTCGAGAGCCTTGATCTTCTTGTAGTCCTCAAGAGTGTAGTTCGCAGAGAACTCAAGGGCTTCAATGCTCTGAATACCGGGGATGTAGGTCTGCATACGGTCAGACAGAGTAGTGGTTTCGAGCATTTCGGGCGCACCGCCGAGGTCGGGGAACTCCTTAATGTCGATCAGCTTCTCCCAAGTGCTGGGGGAAGTCAGCTTCATCAAAAAGATTTTGTAAGTGCTAATTGCCATTATGATTACCTCCTATAAATGACTTTTTCTTTCGATACAACTGCCCGGTATCTACCAACCATTCGGTAGATAGTAGCATCTTGTTCGTTCGGTACAGGTGTTAAGAGAGTTCGTGTGAACCCCATCTTCATAAGCTCAGTGTCAATTACATTGACAATGCTCTTGCACTCAGCTTTCTTTCCTTTTGTTTTGTTAGAGTACACATTGACCTCGTAATACACCTGTACATGATTTTCGATATTAGAGGTATCTCGGGTATTTCGATAAATTTGATTATCGACCTCGACAAGCGATGCACAGGGAAAAGAGGGAGGTGACTTAACATATTCGCCTGTCATATAGATCGATGGGAATTTAGCTCGTACTGCCAACAATACTTTGCCAAAAACCTCATTCTCAACATCAATCATTACCCGAACACCTCCTTTGCAACATCCGCTATTTCATTGCAGACTGTGATTACAGCTCGGTTCATCGGCATAGCTGCTGGTGTACCATGCGTGAGGATAAGATTACCGTCCTCATAAAATCCCCACACCTTGCGTTTGCCATTGCCCTTATCGAAACTGCCGATTGTAAAACCAAGTTCAGCACCGTGAGGGTGAGGAGAACTGCCAGCTGCGCCGTTGTGATACACACCAGCACCAAACTCTACCCATACAGCGTCCTTGCCATCGGCAATTATCACAGACAGCGAACCACGCTCGTCCGTTCTGACTTTCACATCAGCCATTCGAGGGTTGCCTTGAGCTATATCATCGACAACAGCCCCATTAAATCCGCTTTGAGCTTCATCGGCGATTCTCTCAGCGACTTTTTGACGGAAAATTTCAACCTTTCGGGAAAACTCCTTTTTATACTGATTCAGTTCCCGGATAGCTTTTTCGATACTGTCCTCGGTCAGAGAAAACTTGATTTTTCGTCTGCTCATTGGACATTCACCTTGCTTATGGCAATCGACACACTGTTAAGGCTTTTTGCGACCTTTTTCACGATATAATCGTAGGGTGTAGTGGTTGCCCCGGTTGAATCAAGCTCGGGAGCTACATCAACCCACAGGACGGAGTATTCATCAATGGGTGGAGCATCACCAGCCAGTACCATAACCTTGTCGTAGGCTACATTGTCTCCGAACTGCCGGGTCTGAGTTTCACCCATAGCCCCGGAAATATTTGCCGAGAAAAGATGTGGGTTACCTCTTTCAATCTCGTATTCGCCGGTATAGTTTCCGTACTCGTCAACGATAGGTGTTTTTTTCTCATACAGAGCGTAGTAGAAATTGGTCATGTTCCGATTCATGCACTTCATCGAATCACCCCACAATGAGGAGTAATCGCTTTCAGCATGGAGGGCGGAACATCGGCATTTTCATACACTCGAGAGATACCGTTCTCGGTATGAGCTGTCTGTCCCTCCGCTCCTCGTTTATTCAGCATATAAGCTGCAATTTCACATTGGAGCGTATCGTATTTTGTCGGAACAGTTGCGACAGAATCATCGTAAGGATAGGCTCGTGTGATGATCTTTTTGCCAGCAAGCATAAGGTAAGTGGACAATACTTCGTCTGTATCAGACCCACCGACCATAGCTTTAAGGGCTGTTAGCTTTTCTTTATCGGTCATATTGTCCACCTCCAATCATTCTTACTTGCCGGGAGACAGCTCGAACAGACCCTCAGTCTTGGGGTTAGCGGTAGAGGGGATAACAGCCATGTAACCGTTTCCGTTCTTGGTGTAATACACCTTTTCGGAAGTAACGGTAGTGTCCTGAGTGGCGGTGAACTTGGCAGTCTTGGAAATCTTGACAGCCTTGGTTTCGTCAGTCAGAGCTACCAGATAGTACTTGCGAGAGTAGATGGTGTTCTTACGAAGGTTGCTGTCACGCTCGGTCTCGATCTCAGTACCCTTTTTGTTGAACAGGGTCACAGCATCCTTGGTAGCCACGATCACCTCGCCGGACTTAGCGTCTTTCTTGGTGTACAGATTGACACCGCCGACAGTACCCACATAGCCGCTGGTGGCGAACTCCTTGATATACTGCAAGGTCTCCTTGAGAGCCTTACGAATCTCAGCCATGTCAGCAGCGCAGACAAAAGCGAAGAAGTTCACGCCCTCGATGTTCTCGAGGTTGAACATAGCCTGTGCATCCACGAAACTGTCGAAGTTCAGAGCGGTGATGGGCAGAACCATCGTGGCTTTCTGGAACTCGCCGAACACATCGCCATTCTCGGTATTGAACATATCAGTACCCATGTGGCGAACGCCGGTGGGAACGAGCATGGGATCGGCCATTTCCTCCTCGTCATAGTAGGCGAAGCGGTTCTGAGCCAGCTCAATGCGGTACTCCTTAGGAATGTAAGAGACCTCAATGGTCTTGGTGTTACCCTTGCCCATTTTCAGCTTCTCGGTACCGTTGGTCGCACGATACACATTGACCTTGCGAACCATACCGGCTGTACCGACCAGAGTGCTGTCCACGGTGCAGAACCGGGTCAGATCCAGATGGGAGTTGAACTGATCCTCTGCCTCGTTGGACAGATAGAAATTATCGTAAATCTTATGTGCCATTATTAGTTACCTCCATAAAGTTCTTTGTACTCGTCCGGGTGTTCCTCGGAGAACTTGAAGCGTTCTGCCGGGGACAGACCACGGAATTTCTCGAGTGTCATGGTGTCGCTACCGCCATCGGGGGTAGGCTTGGGTGTATCTTTAAGGGCTTCTGCACGAACCTTTTTCTCAAAAGCGTCAAGGTGCTTCTTCTGGTTGGCGAATACCTTGTCCAAATCGCCGTCAGCCATAGCTTCGGCGGTCTCGGTAGCCAGCTTCTCCTCATAGCCCATACCCAGCAGACGAGCCTTGTTCTCAGACACGGCAGTCTTGTGGAGCAGCGTCTCGTACTTCTTCTCGAGATCTTCTCGCTCCTCTTTCTCTTTCTGCTTGGCGGCTTCATCCTCGGTCATTTTGGCTCTGAGCTGCTTCTTGTAATCGGCAGCCTCGCTGTTGCTCTTGGAGAGCGCAGTTTTCAGCTTTTCGATTTCAGCCGACTTATCCTCGGGGAGAGTAACATCAGAGAGAGCAGCGTTGATTTCCTCAACAGTCATATCCTCTTTGTATTTATCTCCCAGCAAATCCTTGATGTTCATACAAAATTCCTCCTTGCGTTTCTTATGGCGGTTCACTCCGCACTATTGTCTGTTTGGTGGGTTGTCTCCCTTTTGCGTTTTAGAGTGTTCCCTCACTGTTATTTGACAGGCGATTGTTCGCCGGTATCAACCGGGTCGGTTTCAGAGTTCTTTTTCTTCTCAGCTTCGAGTTTTGCTTGCTGCTCCTCAAAGTATTTCATGCTCAGCGTATAGGCACTCTCGGGATCAACAAACATACCAGAGCTTTCAAAAGCGAGCAGAGGGTGAATCTTAGGCTGTTGCAACATGGAGCAAAGCACTTGAGATTTGCTCTGAATGGCTTCGTAGTTACGGCGAGTGAATTTCAACTCAATATCCTTGAGATAGAGCTTCATTTCGCTGAGATCTCGGCAGATACGAAGCACCAGTTTGAGCATTTTCTTCTCAGACCTCTTGAACATATGCTCACTATCCTTGGCTCGAGCTTCTGCCAGAGACCAGCCATCTCGAAGCAGAACAGCAGAGCCGGTATCACTGGTGGAAGAACCACCATTGCGATTGGGCATACCACAAATCGTCAGAACAGCGTTGTAGTAATCATCCTTGAGGGTCTGAGACTGAGTTTGGTTCAGCTCGGTTGCGACAATATCAACATCTGCTTTCTGACCGTCCACAGACTTGACCTTGATTGCACCCAGCTCGAGGAACTCTTTGTACTCCTCTTTGGAAATGTCGCAGTTGATGAATTTGATAAAAGCCTGTACCAACTGTTCCATGCCGTCCATACGGTTGCTTTCAACATTGTTGATAGCGTCCAGCAGAGGGAGGACAATCTCGAAAGAACCAAGGCGAGCGTTGTTCGCCGGGTACTCGAAAATGGGAATCGTATCGAGAGCGTGGGACTTTTCTTCGACCACACAATCATCCTTAATGAGAAAGTACTTATTCTCGGTGTACACTGAGTAGCTGACGATTTCGTTCTCGTCCTTGCTATACTTCACACCCAGCACCGGCTTGTTACCGATTTCATTGGAATACACCACAAAGGTGTTCCGAGGGTCAAGGGTATACATCTCGAAAGGTGCTTCGTCCTCCTCAGAGGGGGTGTCGGGAAGCACCAGACGGTAGGCAGTACCACAAATCATCTGCCACTCAACAATTTCTTGATCCTGTGCCGCCTTGTCCTCGGCAAACATCATTTCGTTGAGGGCATTAACCGCCTTAATAGCGGTTTCCTCACCAGTACGACTGACATACTGAATGGGTTCACCGCACAGGTAGCCGACCTTGAAAGAGACAATCTCATTGGCTCGATTCTCCACAATCTTGTTGCAGATTTCGGGACGAACTTCTTTCACTCGATTTCTGATAGGCTGATCGCCCTTGTAGTACTTCCACAAGTACTCAATGTCACTGCGGTTTTTTGCATGAACTTCAATAGCCTTTTTCAGAACATCGACCACATTTTCAGCGGTGATATTGCTCACGCTAGTTTTGATAACCTTGCGACCATCCATGTGTCGAGTTACTGCTCTCGGCTTGGTTTCATCAATCTGATTTGCCATTCGTACCCTCCTTTCTGCAAATAAAAAAAGTGCGCTACCACCAGAGCCAAAACTCTGTGCGGTAACGCACCAATTAAGAACATATTATTTTACCCCTACTATGATACCATATTAGTTCGTAAAACGCAAGTTGCAAATTCTGATTATTAGAATTTTTGTTGAAAACCTTGTGCAAAATGTTGACAACTCACCACGGTCTCTTGAAAATTTCCACTTTACCAGCGTTCAAGGATTGTGCGAACTCTGCTAACATTGCCATACCATCGGGAACATCATCATGGATATTCTTACCAGCCATCGTGTAAGAGCAAAGCATATTCATCATTTTGCCATAATCGCTGTTGCGGTTATATAGGCTCTTATCTTTGAACAGGCAATGCTCCTTGACCCAAGGGCTATTAACGATGATTTTAGTCTCTTTGTTTGTGGTGGTAAATTTTGTGGTGATTCTGGTAATGCCACCTCTCTCTTTGATCTCACCTTGCACCTTTTCAGCAACACGACCACCGGCAGAGTTACTCTCAAATCGACAGAGCTGCACCTGATTCACCAGTAGAATGTTTGACAGCCGAGCGTCTACTACCTCGGGCAGACCGTTGTCACAGACACAATCTTCAATGTAGAAATTCTGACCGTAGATATATGCCACCGGGAGAAAAGCGTAGTCTGTACCCTTGTCCTTGGTATCGCAGACACCGATGATACCATCTGGCTCACCCATTGGGAGGTCGAAGTACCGGCGAAGCTCGTCTGCGCTGTAAAGCAGACCCTCACGCTCAATGGGCTGGTTCATGTACAAGGCTCTCCAAGATACCTCGTCCATGATTTCTCGCTGCTCCCGATAAAACTTGGTACTGAATCCCACACCATAATCGTAATCGAAATTGGATTCATCGTTCTCGTTCATAGCCGGGATCACGATAAACTTTGCTCGGTCAGAACCATCATACTGCTGTTCAAGCCGACCAATAACATCGTGAACAGACCATCGGGTAGCGATATGAAGCTCCTTGCAATGGTCACCAATCTTACGCTGTCTCAAGTCCGTGGTGTAAGTTTCCCACAGCTTGTCCAGACGCTCCTTGGACAAAGCTACTTCGATACCAGACACAAGGTCATCGCAATAAAGCAGAGTGGCGGCTCGGTACAGACCGGCATTACCTGTGCCAATGGAGGTAAACTCAAGGGTCTCAAAACGCTGTCTTTTGTCGAGGTCGATTCGACAATCCTTGGCGTTTGTACCAGACAATTTGATACCCGGGAATACATCTTGCCAGAGATAATCACCATTAGGGTCAAAAATTCTCAAACACTCGTCATACACTCCTCGGACAAATGAATTAGAGTGAGAACCTGTCAGCATGGGTTCATTGGGAATCCTACCAGCGAGCCATGTGAGGAAGAAAATTGCAATAGTTGTCTTGCCAGCACCGGGAGGGAGGGAAATTGCCAGCAGATCCAGCTTATCGTCAGCCAGTTCTTGCAGTGCGTCTACTACCTGTCCGAGAACCTTACGGCGAGGGGGATAGAATTTTTTATCCGGGTCACGATTCCATTCGATATAGAGAATATAACTCTCAAAATCATACGGAGCAGCTGCCAGCAAAACCCTCTTATGCAGACTATACAGCCCTTTGACTTCTTGGTCAGTCAATGACATATCTCTCATAGCCTTTTCACACTCAGCTGAGAGCAGCTTGAGATACTTCACACCCAGCGAAATATCTGTTTTCATCGCTTCTCGGCTCATAAAATATAGATCCTCGTATGTCTGATAGGCATAGGGGGTCTTTTTAATTTTTTCGAGAATTTTTTCAAGTAATTCTTTCACAATATACCTCCTGCAAATAAAAAAAAAGTGCGCTACCACCAGAGCCAAAACTCTGTGCGGTAACGCACCTTACATCAATACATCATTTTTTATGGGTCAACGCTATAACTACATGAACAATCCCAATTACAAGCCATTTTATCAGAAAATAAATAGCAATCGGTATGCAGAGCAGAAGCATGATAAAGGCTTCTAAGAAACTTTGAGGAACTCTTGCACCGTTCATATCGGTTATCCCTCCTCAAATTTCTGACCGTCAGAAAACTCAATGGATACCGGGGAATTATCTGCAAGCTGGAAGATCCAGACTACATTAGCGGTTGCACCACCTTGAACCTTTGTGTCAACTTGAACATATCCGTTCGTTTCTTCACTCGGAACGAGAGGAGAAAGCTCCACACCATTCTGAAAGGCGGTAACCATTGCTACATCTGCCGGGAGGACGGTCTCCTCGCCGGAGTTGGTGAACTTTGTGTATACCGCCACACACTCATACTCCTCATAGAGTGTCATTCGCTCTGTTTTATCATAGCTCAGCGTGTACCCGGGATCTGCCGGGGAGCAGCCGGTCAGACACAAAATAGTCAGAATAAGAGCAATCAACTTTTTCATTATGAGACCTCCTTGAGAATCGGTTCATGGACACCTTTTACCCAGCCCATATCACCGTATTTGTACTGCCCCTCATAGAATGGGCGATTGGAGAGAATACCTTTGACAGTAGATACTTGAAATCGCTTGCCCTTGCGAGTACGGTAGCCCTCGTCATAAAGTGTATCACAAATGTCGGTGAGAGATATATGCAAATCATCATGCAGATGAAAAACTGTCAGCACAATAGGTTTCTCTTTTTGATTGACTGTCAACACTCCATCGGTTACACAGTACCCATAGGGTTTGTTACCGCCACTATACCCACCACATTGAGCTTTGAGTGACCTACCTCTACTGGTACGCAGAGCAATATTCTTTCGTTCCTGTTCTGCAACGAACATCAGCAGAGAACGATAGATGTTTGCGAAATCATCGCCTTCGGAAAAATGCTCCTCCGTGGACAGCAAAGCAATGTTCTTTTTCTCGAGCGTGTAGAAGTAATAGAAATACAGCTTGGTATCACGAGCCACTCGGTCGTTCTTGAAAACAATGACTGCTTCGTGGTTTGGCAGAGTGTCGGTCTGATAGAGAATTTTGTCCAGTTCCGGGCGGTTATCTTTTGCACCGCTGATTGTGTCGATCATCCACTTCACGATCTCATAATCATTTTGTGAAGCATAAGCAAGAATGGCTTGACGCTGAGATTCGATACCGTACTTATCATCAGCAGATTGCTCCTCCGTTGATACACGGATATAGCCTATTGCTTTTTTCACGAGATACTCACCTCCTACAAAGAGCAGAAGCGTTACTGCTTCTTTACATAGGTCAGCTCAATGTCATAACCGAGAGCGTCCATCATGTCAACAAAGGTCTTATTGACCAGACCGTCTTTCTTTTTGATGATGCGGTTGACATACTGACCAGTAGTGCCAATGGTTTCACCGAGCTGCTGTTGGGTGGTCTTGGCTTCAAGACATTTCACCTTTACATCCAGTTCAATATTGTTGAGAACAGCCATTACAGTTACCTCCTTATCTGTTGTGTATTGAGTATAGCATGAAAAAGGGTGTATGTCAACACTAAAAGGATAAGATATTATCTTTTATGAGGTCTTTTTATATTTTTGGGATATTCAGCGCACTCCCTCGCCCTTTCTCCCGGGGCTGCACTCCCCCACCGGGGTATACCCTCCCCCGGCGCACCGCAACGGCGGCAAGCTGCACCAGATCCACCGCCCAGCGTGGTGGGCGTTTTGCGTTTAATCTTGATTTAATTATACGGCAATCCCAACACGGTACACGCAAAAACCGACCACGCTACAATGCCCCCACACGCCCCTACAACGGCACATTATGTCTAACGGTATACCATAGCTATCCTTAGAAGAAACGCCATATACACGCCCATGTGGGAGCTTACCGCAAGACATAAAAAAAGCCCGGGAGACAACGCCCCCGGGCTTGCTATGTACTTGTTATTTATTCATTCCCAGCAGTTCAGCCAAAACCGCAAGAGGAAAAATCAGAATACAAAAAACGATCAACACTTGCACCCCCTTTATACAACGGTGAAACGCTTGTAGGTGGTGGACTTGCTAAACTGGGCGAAAATGTCCGGGGCTTGTGCCTTGAGTGCGGAACTGTCAAGGCGTGAACTGGTAACGGTTTTGTTACTTGCCTTAGCTGCGCCCTCTGTGACCGTCTCCCGGTCTCCCATGATAGCCAATATACCGGCTTTCAGATCTTCGTTGAGTGCTTGCAATTCCTCAATTAAACGCTTGTTTTCCCGGTACTCACTGCACATACTTTCAAATTTTGACATATCAAAACCCCCTTAAAATTCCGTTTCGGTAACGGTTAAAACCTCAACCCACAGATCAATATACTGTTTTGACCAACCGCCGCTATATTCAAATTCTGTTGAGCCGGTCAAAACAAACCCCACTTGCAACGGCTCCCCGGCTTTAGTGTCAATATACATTGGCTGTCTATGCTTTATAGCATGATCCGAAATATTGACATAGTGCTGATCCTCCACAAGCTGCCGGTATTCTTCCAACGCTGCCGGGATAGTATCGGCGAAAATGTGCTTTTCTGTGATAATGCCGCCGTCAATCCACCACTTGCGGCTATTGTATTCTTTCATTGTGGCGGTAGTTTTGAAAATAAAATGTTTCATGAATTAAACCCCCATTCTAATACACTCGTCCAGCGGTACACGGTAACCGTGAAGCCGAACATATGCGGACTTGTTACCGTCTGCCGGGTAGTAAATCTTGAGCCGGTGGTATGCCTTGCCACCGCCCCACGCACCACTCACGCAGTACATGAAATCATCCACGCCATACTCAAAACCGTGGATCTCGAGACCGCCGAAACCGCTATAATAAGCGATTGCCGGGTTTTTCATGCAATACTCTTTTTTAGTCATTGATCAAGGTCTCCTTTTCAATTTGATAAAAATCGCTATGCTTGCCATGGCTGGCGTGGACGGTATAACCGCACTTCTCAAGGATTGACCAAAAGCACGAAGAACCAACACCGCCCTCAAAATAGGGAATTGCGCCATAACCAGCACCATAACCGCAGATTGTGCCGTTGGTGCGTCCGGTGCAAGTGGTGCGGCTTTCGTCCGTCTGGCCTGCTCTAAGCCCATTTTCCTTAAGAGTAAACAGAGCTTTTAACACGCTGTCGGAGCGGTTGAAAGCGTCCGCAATGGCGGCAGATTCTTTGTCGTACCCATAACCAGAAGCAGAGCCGCAAAAAGTACCGTTGTTAGTGTGGGCTTCTGCGTGGGGGTTGTAGCCCCAAGTGGAGGAGCGCACCCACTCCACGGAGACAGAGCAGAAAGCCAGCTCAGGAGCGGCTGCGACCCGGTCAAGGGTGGCGAGCTTCTCGGCGGTCTGCTTCTCAATGGCTCGAACTGCTCGCCGTGTGGCAAGCTCGACAGCCTTTTCCCGGCTGATCGTGCCGTTGGTGTACTGCTCCCAGCGTAAGCCGGTGCTGTACTCTTTTAAACCGTTGTCGCTGTGCTGGCGGTGTTCTTCTGCCCAAGTGGGGAAAAAGCCGTTTTCAATATAAAAACGCTTTTGCTCGGCGGCGGTCTCGCTGTCAACGATAACCTCTTTCTTGATTTCGGTGAACTCGGTCACGGTCTCGGCGGTGGTCTCAACCTCTACCACCGGCATACCCTTAAGGCGAGCAGTTTCGAGATCACTTTCGCTGCACTCGCTGACGCTGACCCATGAATATCTTTTAGAATAATAACTTTCGACCTCAGCGGCAGATTCAGCGTGGGCGATGTTCGAGCATGACACACTTCCCAGACATTGAAAAGAAACAGTAAAATATTTTTTCATGATGAAAACCTCCTATAATCTTTTCTGTGTTGTTTCTTGTCTTGTTGTGATTACAGTATAATCTTTTCCGTGTTGCTTGTCAATAGGTTTCGTGTAAATAATTATCTTTTTCGTGTTATTTATTATCC